>Ga0307507_10000494_pt1 | contig 83375 bp, 48 predicted proteins | sample 7_EM_MG_FD_207223 | JGI IMG/M metagenome (GOLD analysis project Ga0307507, IMG submission 207223) | Populus trichocarpa ectomycorrhiza microbial communities from riparian zone in the Pacific Northwest, United States - 7_EM | ecosystem: Host-associated > Plants > Roots > Unclassified | place...
AAGCAATTAGCAGATAGCTATAACAAATATATTTATTTGTGGTTGAACAATTCAATTATTTGCGCTCGGTAGCGTGGTTGGGTGGGCCACATGGGGGTATGGGCCACTTGGGGGTGGATCACGTTAACGCGATTACACCATTACTATGCCTTCCAATCGTGCCAGAATCGATATAGACCTTGTTTAGCCTACTAAGTATAACATTCGGCCGAATCAGAGTGCAAAAAAACCCACCTTAAGCCCTAGCCGTTGCCCAAATTCCTGGGAATGGACATCGAATTCAGCTAATTTAATTGGTTGGTTCTTATCGACCTGAATCGTCGTGTCAATGGATATGTTCCAACGGAGAAGACTTTCGAGAATCTGCCGATGGCTGGAAAGCTATGGTAGAGATCGGCATTGATGGGGTCAGCGTAAGCCCCAGTGTTTTCAACTTCCATATAAACCTCTGGTTTTGCTTCGTGGTTCGCATCTTCTACTACTAGAAATCCTGTGATCTTACTCCCATTTCGTGTTCTTCATCATGCCATTTCTTGCCCAAGAACATCTATCGGTTCCTACAAAGGACATTCTCTCGTGGATGTGTGGCGGTTCTACTTTTGACATCAACAAGCCTGTAGGTATCTTCAACGAGCATGAATACCCAATAGCTTATCATTCATACCAAAGATTTTTATAAACGCGGCGGATCAATCACAGTCCATATCTGCTGCTCAAGCATGGGCGCTTATCCGCAAACTTGTTGCTGGTTTTAGAAGAGCAGGGTTTCAAGCAGGCGATTGCGTGTGCTTGCATTCTTTCAATAATATTTATTATCCCATCATTGTTCTAGGAATTATTGGTGCAGGAGGAATCTTCACCGGGACAAACCCCTCCTACACTTCTTTCGAGCTTAAGCACCACGTCAAAAGTTCGAAAGCCTGTTTCATCGTATCAGAACCCGAGATTGTAGGCACTATTAGCGATGTTGCTCAAGAACTCAGGATTCCAAAATCCCATATTCTAATCCTCGATACCGCCAACCAGCCTCTTCCCATTGGATTCGCATCATGGAAGACGCTGCTGAATCATGGGGAGCGGGAATGGGTTAGGTTCGACAACCTCGAAACATCGAAGAACACGACTGCCATGCTATTATTTTCGAGCGGAACTACAGGGCTGCCTAAACCCGCCATGCTCTCCCACCACAACCTCGTAGCTCAGCATACTACGGTTTTTGAGCATCGGCCAAGGCCATATGAGGTATGTCTCAAGGGATGCGTCTGGAGCTACCTCTATTCTACAATATGCTGACTTGGCAAATTCTAGCTTTCTAGACTTGTAACTCTGCCAATGTTTCACGCAGCCGCGGCGCCCTCGACTCACACAAGCGCCCTCAGATCCGGTCATGCGAACTACATCATGCGTCGATTTGAAGTCGACACCTTCCTCGAAAATATAGAGAAGTACAAAATCACCGATCTCACGCTCGTTCCGCCAATAGTCGCTTCAATAGTCATGTCGCCTAATCCAAACAAAATCAAGGCTCTCAGCTCCGTGAAAGTCGCTTCAACGGGTGGTGCTCCTCTCGACAAGATCATGCAGGCGCGTTTCCAGGAATTGCTTGATCCCGCGACGCCGTTTACGCAGATCTGGGCGATGACTGAGACGAGTTGCCTTGCTAGCTTGTTTTACTACCCGGAGAACGACGATACAGGGAGTGTGGGCCGTTTCGTTCCCAATATTGATGTTAAACTTGTAGATGACGAAGGCAGGGAAATCACTGCATATGATGTTAGAGGAGAGTTATGCGTACGGGGCCCTGGGGTAATTAGGGGTTACCTTGACAACCCGGGGGCCAACGCGCGAGACTTTGATGAAGACGGCTTCTTTCATACAGGCGATATACTCTATTGTGACAATAAGACTAAACTCTGGTACATCGTTGATCGGAAGAAGGTATGTTATTCTGGATTGTATTAATGTATTAATGGACTCGCTGACGAAAGAGTAGGAGCTCATCAAAGTCCGTGGCTTCCAAGTGGCACCAGCGGAAATCGAAGGCTTGTTGCTCGACCACCCGGAAATCATTGACGCGGCAGTAGTCGGCATACATTCTCCCAATCATGGGTCGGAGCTCCCCCGCGCATATATTGTGCCCAAGCCTGGAGACCAAGGGCTCTCCGAAGGTGATGTAAAGAGTTATATTGCGCAACGCTTGGCGAAGTATAAAAGATTGGACGGAGGTGTAAAGTTCGTTGATGTAATACCGAAGGCACCGAGTGGGAAGATATTGAAGCGTGTATTGCGCGAACAGGCTAAAAGGGAGGTTGGCGCAAAGCTGTGAAATGGTGTATAGACAGCATATTTTGAAGTGCTTATACGATGCGTACATTACCCCAAAGGTCCACAATATATTATTTTTTATTGCTGCTTGAGGAGTATTCTGCTTTTTCTCTACACGGATTTTTACTTTCTTGGATCAACATTCAGACATCTTGCCTGATATTGGTCTTGCTTGCAAAGAAAGCCAGAACTCTCCGGTTGGAGCCAAGCTAGGTAAGGCTGCCATTAGAGCACCACGAACTCCGCGGAGACTGACTGCAACTGCCATTCGGGCTGCAAGATCTAGTCACGAAAGGCGGGTGCTTCCCGCCACGTGGATGTCATTATAAATAACTTAGAACACCGAATATCGGTCGAATACTCGAATACTTGGAAGACGCAGGTACATATAATCTGTCTTATCACTGTGGCCTCGTCGGGTGTTCCACATTTGTCGGACAGACAGGTTACTCATAAGAACTCTGTCGATTGAAGCTGGCTCTAGAAGCTCTCTATATACATGAGGTAGGGGCAAAAGACTGACGGAGACGCCGACGACGATTTGGTAACTGTTACTCAATCGCCACCAGGTCGATATTGCCACTTAGTCGGTGATAGGTAATGAATAGGTAATAGAAAATAGATAGTAAGACATACGATGGCAAGAAACAGGTGTGAGTCATAAGGTGGTACTTGACAGTGACCTCAACGTTCGGCAACATTGAAGTCATTGATTAAAGAGAGTTGATTATGACTCAGAATTGTGTCACAAAGGCTTTTGCAATAAGTATCGTGCCTAAAAGTCATCCTGGCATGTGCGATCATAGGAGATAGGAAGCAAGCCGTCCCGTCTGCTCCGGCATATTTAAGCTATCTACTGGCGGATTAGTAGTTCAGTGGGTGACCTTGAGCGAATACCTGCTGTTGCACATTCTATACTCTTCTTTTTGCCTCGTTTGCTGTATATATATAGATATATTTTCTAGAATAGATTCTGAGGTTTGTGGGGAGGAGTTGGGGTCGTGCGAACAGGGTTGCAAATCAATCAACTCAACTCAACTGAGGCCTTTAATTGGTTGAATTGAAAGCTTTGTAGGCAGAGACCTCAGTTGGTTGAATTGGTTGACTCAATATTGAGACCTTGGCAACTATTTCAACTGAATTCAACTGGTGAAGGAGTCAGCAGCTATCGCAGGTCTTGGCATGGTGGTGTTGACTTGCCTTCCTGCCGCATCTATACCTTTTCTTCCTTTCTACGGCCGCTTCAGCTGCCCATCTACCATATCAATTACGCCTTCCTTATCCCATGATCCTACCGCCATTGAAGCTCCAATTATATCAGATTGTTGTCGTGCGCGATTGGCAGTGAGGAGCAAGCCCGTGAGGCTAAATATGCGTTGGGTCTGACGGCATTGGTCAAATCGAGAGCCATGCGAGCGAGTCGTGGATAGAGTCCCTTTCACCCTGGCTTGCCAATATGCAATCGGATCGGTACATTGAATGTCCTTAGGGTAACCTGCCCGTGCAAGCCAATCGTCGTATGGTCATTATCTGACGCGTTGGAAGCCATAGTGGTGATAGAGCTCTCCTTACCTGCCGAGACTCTGGCGGCGATGTGGCGGTGTAAACACTCGGGTAACCTTTTTTTGTGAGGGAGACCAAGAAAAATAAGGTTTAGAGCATCATGACTTGTTAACTCTAGTAATATAATATATCTATATAATATCAAAAACTTCAATATTTATCAACCAATTTAATTCAATCAGGGCCTCCAGATTGATTGGGTTGCCAAGCCAACGAACTCTCAGTTGGTTGAATTGATTGAGCCTTGGCAGTCAATTCAATTCAATATTGAAACCTCGGTGATTGATTTGAAACCCCTCTCAAGAATAGATATACAGCGTTCCGAATACCCACATCTATAGATAGTTGGGTGCTATGGTATACAATCGCATCGAAAGTTAGAGGTAGTTAAAATAGAGTAATCATGGCCTTTAACCCCCGTCGTCCTAGATTTACACATCTTGCTATCCCATCACCCCTTAGGGTACTACAGCGATAAGGCATGGCCCGTGCACATAACACTAAGGACCTGCGGAGGATAAATTATCCTATCCGGCCGGCCGGATAATAATCCTATCCGAGGATAGCCCGGATATCGGATAATATCCAGATAGTATCTAGATATCCGCAAAATTTTAACTACAAACTATACCTTTACCCCCTATTATACGACGCTATAAATATAGCTAGTATTAGTAAAATTCATCCCAAAAACTTTAACAATAATAATTCCTTTAAAGTTAATATACTTTCTACCCTTTTAAGCGGCGTTAAGACTAAAGCTAATACTAGTTTAATCCCAACTACTTATATAATATAAATCTTAAGATAAGTCTCCTTAATTTATAAATATACTTATACGGCAATAAAGGAAGAAAAGGCTTATATAAAGAAACGTAACTTTTGTAAATACTGTCCTCCTTAAGACCTAAAAGGACCCTATTTTTTAACCATTAGATTATAAGGCTATCTTAAAAGATATAATATTAAATAGAATTTAGTAGAGAATTAGGAGCGTATAATAGTAAAAGATTAGGGGGAGATATCTCTTTTAAAACTATATTAAAAGCTTTTAGTAAGAGGAGAAGTTTAAGGTCTTAAGGGTAAGGTTCTAAAGCGTATAGTATATTAAAATACTATAAAGTAAGCGCTTCTAGATCTAATTATTGTATAACAGCTTCCCTTTTTATATATGGAATGGCTAGAGTTTTATACTTTTATAAAAGCATTAAATTAAGAAGCACCCTTAATTATCTCTATATACTACTTAATAATTATAGCCTAGATTCTTAAATACTTTACTAAGAGTTAAGATGTTATATAAAAAGTACTTTAATCTGCAAAAATAAATATTTACCTTATTGTAAATATCTAGACCTCTTTAAGTTATTCCCTTTTTCTTAGAATCTATACTAGCTTTGTTAATATCTAGGATAAATATTAGAACCTCTTAATTGCCCTTTATACGGTATCTAGTTAGAGTAGTATAAATTAATAGGAGGTGCTTTATCCAGTTCTTATTAAGTATAGCATTAAAATAAAGATTGGAGCTCTTGTTAGCGATAATGCCGGATTAAATAATATTCTCTATTATACAATTAGCTAATAGCTTAGCCTTAAGTATAAAATTAACTGGATTATAATATATTAAAGAATTTGCCATTAGGGGTATATTATTAATCTTATTGTTTAAGCCTTTCTATTTAGTTTAAAAAAGGATAAGAAGCTTATAGACTTATATAATAAAGAGGATAAGAAATAGAATAAAGAAGGAAAGGAAGAAAAAGAAGAAGTTATATAATAAGTACCACCGCTAGTTAAAAGAAAGAAAAAGAAGATAAAGAATTAGAGCTAGCATTAAACAAAAAGCGTAAAAGGGGTTAAAATATTTAAAATATTATAGGGCTGATGGGAAAGCTTTATAACTATATTATTTATATCCGCAGCTTAGCTAACCGTATAATATAGTTTATTAAATATACTGGTAAAATAGTTCCTCTTAATAATTATATAAAATGGAATAGCTGGTTTCTTATACTATGTATAGCTCTAGATGTGACGGTGCTAGAGCACGTCACCTGCTACTTTCTAGGCATTCTGCCAGGTTCTGCCAATACTACTTATAGAGCCAACCAATTAGGATTTTCCATCCCCGGGATGGAAAATCGCTATTAGCTTGCCTACTACTAGCGCCTTAGTGACCCCTTTATATCTTACCAGTCTCTAACAGACTTCTTCTTCTCCTTAGCTTAGTATTCTTATATAGTAGCAATCTACAAGCTTTAGTTTAGAAGCATTTATATAAGCCCGTCACATTATACTAAGCTCTCCCTACATTGCCTAGGAAGGCCTTAATAATGTCCTACTCTAAAAAAAGACCTTCGTCTGCAACGACGCGTTAACGCGTTATACTCAGACATAAAAAAAAACTTATACTACTACGCCTGAGAAGGCCCTAACAATATCCCACTTTATAGGCCAGACTGTACTTAACCTATACCCCTAAAAGAACCCCAGAATTGAAACCAAACCATACAATTTTAATAAACCTTAGGAAGCTAACAATGGTACCTAAAGCGAGCTTATCTAAAAGACCTACCTCTACCTAAGAGGAATATGAGATCTAGTTGGGATTAGAAATTAAAGATAATAACGACGTTATAGGTATACACGAGTAGATTCGTGCCCTTGCAGCTAATTAGAAGGTTAATTGTCTTTAAGCCTAAAGTATATAAGAGACTCTAAAGGAGATCCTAGAAAGCCTTACTGCCTTATAAAATAGCCCAGCCTCCCCTTTATAAAGCCTTAGTTAACCCATTTGCTTAACTAAATATAATATACCAGAGAGTATAGATACAATAATAAAGCAATTAAAGTCCGTTAAGCTCCCTAACCCCCTACTATTATTAGACGGTATAGACCTAACCTTTAAGAACTGGAGAATCTAAGTATAAGGAAAGCTTTGTATTAACCACAACTATTTCCCCTCTAAAGAAGCTAAAATACTCTACCTCTTCAGTTAAACTATTGGGGACGCCTAGCAACACCTTTAGGCTAAGTTTAAGGACGAGTTACCTATTTAGTTTATATCTATTAATGAGATAATATAGCATCTAGCTACTATCTATATTAATCCGAATAAAGTACGGGATGCCTATTATAACTATAATCGCCTAATAATAAAATTAAACTAATCCTTTACTAAGTTCTAAACTTAATTCTTATACCTAGTAGGCGAAGGCTAGGTTCCCCCTAAGAACTATTATTTAGACCTATACAATAAGCTAATAGTCTAACTATAAGAGAAGATCGCGGTAGCCTTAGATAACCTACTAACCTACTAAAGACTTATAGCTTAATGTTCATTACTGGATTCAGAACTAAAATAAATTAATACTTATTCTAATTAACTAAAGCGGCCCTATAGCGACCGTAACCTATCTACTATACTAACGGAAGCTGGCGTTAGAAGATAAACTATAACCGCCCTTATACTAAAAGCGGTTATAACTACCTACCCACAAACCTCGCCTAACCCACTATATACTATACCTTTAACTAATACTTATTACAACACCCTAATTAACCCTGCCACGGTTATATACTTTAATTATAGAAAGGATGGTTACTTTACTATATCCTGCCTAGAGCTAAAGGATATAGGTAATATTAAGGAGATAGAGGAAGAAGAAACGTCTAATAAGTTAGGAAAAGAAGAACCCTAGGGAAAGACTCCCCCCTAGGGTATCCTATTAATCTTAAAAAGATTAACCTAAGTTAGCTAATAGGTAGAAAACACTTTACAGTTCCATGTATAGTATCTTAAAATGGATATAGAGTTAATACCACTGCCCTTATTAATACTAGAGCAAATGGCTTTGCCTTTATAAATACTACTTATATAAGTAATATTGCTAGGTTCTTAAATATAAATGCTACCTAACTAGAGAAGCCTGTTTAAGTTAAAGGCTATAACGGCTAAGCCGGTAAGCCGGTAAGCCGGTAACCCATATCTTAAAGCTATATATCGCTATTAATGGACGACGCTAGTTTGGTATCCCCTTCTGTATCCTAGACCTAGGGTCCTACGATATAATCCTTAGCCGAAAATAGATATCCTACTTTAATATTTGGCTAAACATATAATAAAGACAGTTTGTCTAGCCGGAGAATAGACTAAAATTACCCTCCTTTGTTAGAGAAATTTGGACTAACCGTAAGACATTAGCCGCGAAGGCTAACCCTATCTATTAACGGGATGTTAAGGATTACAACCTAGCCTTTACCTAATAAGATGCCCGCCGCAAGGCCGGTAGGAACTCTATACTAATAATAATACTCCCCTAAAGTATAGTAGTTAAGGAGGACTCTACTTATGGAAGTAGAACGGATAATAATATAGATAACTTCTAAATTGTGGAGATCCGGCTAATATAGAAGAGGATGTACTAATAGGATATAAAGGATAACCTTTAGAAGATATAACGAGAGCTAAGGGGAGTAAAGATAACGCTAATACGCTAAGGGCCCCTAAGGCCATAGTCACCCCTGTAATAGAACCTTGTAGCAAGAACTATAGTGGGTCCTGTTATTAGGCCGGGTATATAGATATAAACAGGTTAACAACGTAATAACAACTAGTAGAGTGGTTGCCTAACAGATTAACTTTAATTGTATTCTAAGATTTACTATAAAGAGAGAACTATCTGGGTAGGGACTATGGTCCTTTAAATACACAACTATACGCCTAAGAAACCCCTTCACTCTATAAGGTACGTGTGCTCTATCTACTCCATTACAGATCACATAGATTACACAGATTATACAGATTATATCACGTGACCTTGGCTACTATTCCTCGTTATATAGTTCTACCGGATCCATCTTAGACCGTGCCTATATTAACCAACTAGCTTCCGCCAACTCCTCTCTAAGTAGTCGTAATATCGTACTTAAGCTGTCTATAATACTATCTTCCTCCTTTTTATCTTCGTCCTTAAAGATTCCTAACATCTCTAAGTTGTCTACTAGAGGTGTAATGTCCGTTTAATTAATCTGGTTAATATCCTTACTTATTATACCTAAAGCTTCTTCTTCTTCTACAGCTCGTTAGTCTTATACTATTACTGCAATATTATTTCTGGGTGAGATAATGCTGTCTCCGTGTTCTTATTGTGTAAAAGAGGGGTTGGTCTATATCGCGCTAGCGAGTTCTTTATCTTAACAACCTTCCTCTTACTTAGAGTGCACTAAAGCAAATATTTAATTATCTTGTGATATTCGCTCTGTCTCTAACGCTAAGTGTGCGCGTCCTATAACTTTTAATAGTCTTTAAGTTCCCTAAGTAACTTATTATAGGGTCTTATATTTAATCTGCCGCTAAAAAGCTTAATAGTAAGCTAGCCTCCGCGCTGCTTAAGGTTTAACGTGTCTTAGAAGAGTCCGTATGTGTTCTTAAAGCTTAGCGTCTAGCTTATACTTGTCTTTAACGCCTTAAACATATTCGCAAGAAGGTTTATTCTAAGAAGTAGAAACTTATTTAACAGGGTCTGTTTAAGCTAGGTAATAAAAGAATAGACTTTCCTCCTATAAAGGAAACAACTCTAAGTAGCTTAGCAATTACTCCTCTTAGGTCCCCCTTAGGTAACTTATTCTTTGGCAATCCTTCTTTATTAATGCTACCTAACCTACTTTCTTCTAATACTCCTATACCTTTCCTATAGCATTCTTTAGGTTGCTTAGTGGTTCCTAGGTAGTCTTACTATAGCCTATCTACTTTACTTTATACCACGTTTCGTTATCTACGTTCTTATAACTAATAATCTTTAAAACTTGCCACTTGTCTTCTTCTTGCCCTCTATATATGTCTGCCTTGTAGACTAGTAGTTTAATATTCCTATATGCTAGCTCTAATATTGCAATATGTTATATAGGGTAAATTTTTATTTTAGCTAGTAGGTTTAACTTAAACGTAACTAATAAAATTCTCTGCGTAATTTTAAAAGGTCCTAGTCTAATATAGTCTAATTTTTTGCTTAGTTGTTAACTCTTAAAATTTTTGTGTAGTAGCTATACTTTATCTCCCTTCTTAAGATCTGGTCCCTTAGATCTCTTAGCATTATAGTACCTTTTTATTCTCTCTTATACTAGTTTAGCTGTTTCCTTAAGGTCTATATAAAGATTTATTAAAGTCTCCATTCTTTCTTTAGCTGTGCTGCTTGTCTTTTTTGCTTAATGTGGCGATAACAATAACCTTGGCTTATATCCGTAATTCGCCTTAAATAGTAACGTTCCTATTCCTTCTTATAGTATTACATTGTATGTAAACTATATAACTAGTAATAACAATACCCAATTATTCTGTATATAATTAATATAGTGCTTTAGATACTATTCTAGTGTCTGGTTTAACCTTTCTATTTATCTATCTATCTGTGGATAATACGCTATTAAGGTTGCTGCGCGAACTCCTTATTCTACCAAAAATACCTCCTAGAATACTGTTATAAATCTTAGATCTCTGTCTAATATAATCTTGCTTAGTGCTCTGTGTCTTATAAACACTTCCTTAATATAGATTCTAGCGACATCTTTTACTAACATTTCTTCTATATACGCTATAAAGTATCCCCACTTTATAAGCTTGTCTACTATTACTAAGATTGCATTATAATCTTATCCTGTAATAGAATCTTTTAACTTTAGTAACTTAATAATAAAGTCCTATAATATAACTTCCCACGGTCTTTCTAGTGTTTTAATAGGTTGTAGCCCTCCGTATAGCTTATGCCTTATTAGTTTATTTCTTTAGTAATTTAGATATTCTCTTATAACTTATCTCGCTAATCCCTAGATTCCTTAAATAATATACTCTTTTTAAAGTCTTAACACTAAGCCTATAGCTCTGCTGTGTCCTTAAATTAGTCCCTTATAGAATGACTTAATAAACTCTTTTATAATAGACCTTAAAATATAGGTTGCCTCTCTATTCTTATACTGTTCCGTATCCAGATCCTCTACCTATACTTTTTAGATCTTTTATATCCAATTACTTTCTAGTAATTTGTGGATCTAGCTTTCTTTTATTGCTATTATTTTAGGATAGTTATACCTAATTAACCTATCTTAATCCTTTTATAATAAAGCCCCTAACGGCTTTTTGTTATTTTGTAGTTTAGCTTTTCTACTTAGAGTATTTGCTCGTGTATTGTCTATACCCTTAGTATACTAAATCTTAAAATAGTATTCTATAAGCATTTCCGCCTATCTAACCTGTCTTTAGTTAAGTTCCTTTATTATTAGGAATCCTATAAGGTTCTTATAGTCTGTTTTAACTATAAATGGTTTCTCTATACTTTATAAGAATGCTCTCTATTCCTTTAATGCTGTAACTATACCTAATAACTCCTTATTATAGATATTATAGTTTAGTTCTAGTGGTGTTATCTTTTAACTATAGTATGCTACTGGATGCTATATATCCTAATGCTTTTATAGCAAACATACTTCTAGTACGAAGTCTAATATATCTATCTTAACAACCATTTCTAACCTTGGTTAATAGATCTTAAAAACTGGTTCCTAGGTAAACAACTCTTTAAGTTCTTAAAACAGCTTCTTCTACTTATTACCCTAAACCTACAGTTCCTCCTTTTTTGTTAACCTTGTAAATAGCTTAATACTCTTTAACCATTATGCTATAAACCTCCTGTAGTAGTTGTAAAACCCTAAAAACAACCTTAACTGCGTAATATTCTCTAGTTCTTGCCAACTTACTATAGCTTTAACTTTCTTTAGGTCCATGCTAATTCTTCCTAGTTTAATAATAAATCCTACAAAATTGGTCTTCCTTATAAAGAACTCGCATTTCTTAACTGCTACCGGTATCTGTTCTTCTTATAGTCTCTCTAAGACCCATTTAACGTGTTCTTTATATTCTCTCTTACTCTCTAAGTAGATAATAATATTATTAAGGTGTTCTTCTAATATATTGTTAATTCGCTTCTAGAACGTTACTAGTGCGTTTATAAGCCTAAACTATATAACTAATAGCTTGTATAGTCCTTCCTTTAACCTAAAAGCTGCTTTTTATTTGTCGCCTTCCTTGATCCTAATCTAATAGTACGCCTACCTTAAATCTATCTTTGTAAAGATCTTTACGTTGCCTATCCTATCTTAGATTTCGCTAATTAAGGGTAAAGAATACCTATCCTTTTAGGTAATGCTATTTAACTGTCTATAGTCTATATACATCCTAAGTTTTCTGTTTTTCTTTGGGATAAATAGTACTAGATATCCTGCTAATAACTGCAACGGTTTAATATATCCCTTTTATAAGTTCTCCTGGACAAACTCCTTAAGCGCCACTAACTCTACTTTAGTAAGCTTATAGATTGGAAAGAACTTTAGACTAGTTCCCTCTTCTAACTCTATTTTATAGTCCCATGCTGTATATTCTAATAGCTTTTTACTTTCTGGTGACTATAACTTTTTACTATACTTGTAGTATCTCTTTAGTATATAACTTAAGCCTCACTTAGTCTCTTTATATATTGCTCTAACTTAGTACCATACTAACTTAGTTTGCTATTATATCTTGTGTTATTAAGTATCTCTAATATTAACCTAACCTGTAACCTAATTAATCTTTAGATTATATTCCTATAACTAAGGCATTCCTAGTATCGCCTTATCTTTTCCTAATGGTAAGATATTAAAAGATATTCTAACTGGTCTCCCTTTAATAGTTAGCTGAATAGGTCCTATTTTAAGATTAATAATACCTCCTCTATAGGCTATCTAATCTCCTAGAATTATTATAAGTAAATACAGGTGTTTCTTTTATCTGCGTGGTAACCCTATTCTTTCCACTACTACTAGTAATATATGGTTTCTTATTACTCTACTATCTATTAACGCTTTAAACTACTAATCTTGCTATTTAACTTATAAGTTTAGGTATTGTCCTTAAACCCCTTTAAGGGTTTAAGGCTCTATTACTAGTTCCCTCTGGTCCTATAGGCCTCCCCTTTTCCCAACTAATAGCTGCTAAATCCTGCTTATACTTAGTCCACTCTTAGCTAATACTTAGTTCGCTTCTTTTCCTCTATATACTATAGACAAGTATTCTTTAGGCAGTCCCACCACTATTATCTATTTAGGCATTCTTCCGTAAGGAATCTTTTGGGTTAAAGTATTAGGTCCCCTTAACTCTATACTTCTACTAGGTGCCATCTATATATATACTTAGCATCTCTAAACCGCTTTTCTTCTAGTGCCTAATATATCCTTACTGGGTACTTTTAGTTCTTATCTTTTAGTGCCTAGTATATATTATATACGTCATCTATACAAGCTATCCATAATAGTGTATAATGCGCTAGGTAACTTAGGTTAACTCTTAGCTTGTTTTTATCCTTAAGTTTAAACCTATACCTAGTTAACCTAACTACTAGTATCTCTACTACGGGTACTAAGATTTATTATTTACTTCTCTAGTCCCTAGATCCCTCTTCTAGGTTCCTTAACATTATAATTAACGCTCCTTTAATGTAACTTATACGTTTTTCTGTAATAGGTTGGTTTTAGATAACTTTCTTATCTAGCCACATATAAAAGTCCTCCTATTTATTATTATGTCGTTACCTATACTACTTTCTATATAACTGGTTTAGTGTATATAGTCTATCTATAAGAAAGTACCTTATTATTACTGCATTATAACATCCTTTAGTGTGTCTTCCTTTAAATCTAACTAGAATGTTTAGATCTTCTTCTTATTCCAGTTTATCTAACCACTTTACTTTAGGCATCCCTACATTAGGCCTATTAGTAACTTTTTATACGGGTGCTCTGTGCCTTATATAACCTAGCATAGCTAACCTCTTATCTAGCTTTTACTCTTACTATATAATAATTCTTTATCTAAACTTATCTATAGTTTCCTATTTTCTGCGTCTTATAGCTAGATCTTTAAAGTTATCTTACTTCCTAATCTTAGTATTAACTTTTTAATCTTTAGGCTAAATACTATATTTATCTAAAACTATTATAGTTCTTATTTATTTCTTAAAATCTTGGCTTTTTAATAATATTTTTATTTGTTTCCTAAACTTGTGGTTCTTAAACTTATATCCTATACTTATTTATTTATCACTAAACTAAGTTACTGCTTTTTCCTATCAGTTTTTATCTATTGTGGGCTCTTAAGCTATTCTTATCGCGTTTAGCGAGTCTAGAGCTTTTTTTATCTCCTTTTAAGAATCTTAGACCTATGGCCTTTTACCTTTTACAAGTGGTAAGCTAGCACTAGCAGTTATCTACTTGTTTAATTATCTCTAGATATTACTCCTTCTATTTTATAAAATAATAGATGCCGTATCTAACGGTATTATAATACCCATTACTAATCCGCGTTTTATAGTAGTTTTAGTCTCTGCTTTTATTGCGTTACTGTAACGGAATCCCCCAGGAGGTACATATCAGATAAAACAGTAGGAGGTTTTATTAATATCCTACCTACGTCCCATATATGTTCCAGAAGAGACATAGTTAGATAAATAGGGGCGAAAGGTTTTACTAGTGTCTTAGAAAGTTTATATAGGAAGCTAATTCTCCTCTAGAGAAGAACCAGCGATTAGTCTCTAAATAGAAGTAGTTAAAAGCATTTGTCCTTTAATATATAAAACTTATTCTACCTTTAACTTACCTTCAACTTACCTTCTACTTACTTATAACACTGTCGATTAGATAATTATACATTCTGGTTAGGCTAGCCTCTTACAATTCTAATCGCTCACAATCCGTTAGGAATGTACGGCTATTAATTAACAATAATAGGCCATACTCCTTTACCCCATAAAGCAACGCCCTTACCTTAAGAGGCTTAGAGAGTCTCTCCAAAAAAGCACATTCCCTCTACTTATAAAGGAGTAGACTAGAAAGCTATAGCTAGTCTATCTAACCTTCCAAGACCCTTAGGAACGATCACCGCTAGGAAGTTATTAAAGCAGTCACTACGCGAGACCCTACAAAAGACAAAAAAGTTAAAGATATAATTAAGACAAGCATATTAAGACTACTAAGGACAATTGCAAGAACAATTAGGAGAAGCACAGACACCCCAAACATAAAGCGGACTCAGAGGGGCAACGCCACACTATACTATAACGTTAGACAAACCTAAATTCCGCACAAAGGAACCTAATAAGTATAATAGTAATAGTCTTAGGAACTGCAATTATTTTATCCGTTAATACAAAACCAAGTTTTGGCTAGATCCGAAATATTACTCTAACAAGTATAATTAGACACTAATTACTTCTACCTTCCTGTATGGCACCGTTGAGAGTTCATAGACACGCTATAAGAAGAAACTTACTATACCCCTTAAATTTAGCGAACTTAAGTCCTAATTAGTTAATCAGGTCCAAGACCCTACTAATTAAGGGATGGATTACAACCAGCAATACTATAATACAAAACAGCAAGAAGGCCAGAGTGTAGTCTAGTTTATAAACTACTTAGAAGAGCTAGAAGACAATATACCCTACTTAGACTTATAGGACGACGCTATATAACTCCATCAGCTACTTGCCAAGTTACAACCTAAAATTTAACAGGCTATATAGGAGAAGGGGGAAATTCCTACCTCTTAAAAAAAGCTTATTTCTAAAGCTACTTAAATTGAGAACGCTAAAAGAGACTATCTAGGGAAGCGAAAGAAACAAGACGCTAACAATAAAGAGCGTAGAACTAGACCTAGCTTTAATAAAAGGGGTAGATCCTAACCTAACCACTCTACAGAAGGACAACGCAAGCAGGCTTCGCAACCCTAGAGCAATGCTAGTCAACCCTAGAATAATAATAGGCAGAAACCGTAGAACCAAGAGTTACGCAGCTGTTATAACTGCGGCAAGAAAGGCCACATACAGTACTTCTACTAATAGAAGAAGCAAGAGGATGCTTAATTAGGAAAAGAGAGAGCCTAGTAGATCTTTACTTCCTCACACTAAGCTAGTAAGAGAAGGAGGGAGTAAGCTACCGTATAGTTATTCCCGTCTCCATTTAAGTTAATGATAAATAGATAACGCGAGACTGCCTTATAGACAGCGGTACAACTATAGGGTTCATTTCTCAATTACTAGTAAAGAAATTAGATTTAGACCTTAGTGACTTACAGGTGCGCACCGTTTAAAGCATTAAAGGCCACCGGATTCCATACTACAGGGAATAAACTTTTTCCATAGCCAGCCAGAACCGCAATAGTCTATAGAATATGTAGGAGATGCGCTTCTACGCCGTAGAAATTAAGGGGTATAACCTTGTTTTGGGATACCTATAGCTTTAACAGGTCAATCCAGACATTAATTGGCCTTTAGCCTTATATTAACACCGGAAGTCTTAACTGCGCATTATAGTCAAAGATCAAAAGACTTTCTTAAACCATATATAAGAGGAAGGGTGGGTGTATGCTATATATACCACTCTTAATACTAAGAATAGGGACGCGGAGTATTTATTTTCGGATATCCGGCTATACACAGTTAAGGAACTAGAGATTCTATAGGAATATACAGACCTAAAGGATATTACTAATAAGGAAGCTGCGCACACCTTGCCTAACCCTATATTGGTGGAGCATAAGATAGACATAGGAGATAAAAAACCTCCTTTTAGACTACTATATAACCTATTAGAAAACAAGCTAGCAGTATTATGTTAGTATATAGTGGACAATCTTTAGAGAGGATAGATTCGGCCTTTTATAAGCCAAGTAGGGGCACTGATTATATTTATACCCAAGAAGGACAAGACCCTTTACCTCTATGTTAACTATTAGGCGCTAAATAAGATTACTATAAAGAATTGCTACCCGCTACCCTTAATAGGGGAGCTTATCAACAGACTATTAGGCGTAAAGATATTCACAAAATTGGATCTAAAAGATGTATACCATTAAATCTAGATCAAAGCCGGCGATAAATGGAAAACGGCGTTCCAAATATAGTACGGCCACTTTAAGTACCTAGTAATGCCATTTAGGCTCACTAACACACCGGCGATATTTTAGGCCTATATTAATAAGGCATTATTAGGCCTGTTAAATACGATATGTGTGGTCTACCTTAATAACATTATAGTCTACTCTAATAACTACGAAGCACATACGCACTATATATAAATGGTACTAAAAAGACTGCGGGAATATAAGCTCTATATAAACCTAAAAAATGCTTATTCTATATTACTAGCATTGATTTTCTGGGCTTTATTGTTAGCGTCAACGGAGTATTAATAAAGAAAAGCCGGGTAGACGCTATTAGGGAATAGCTATACCCTACAATATTTAGGGAAGTATAGGTTTTTATAGGCACGGTAAACTTCTACTAAAGGTTTATTATTTATTACTTATAAGTAATACTCCCAATTACTAATCTGCTAAAGGGATCTAAAAATGGCAAGAAGTCAGAACCCTTTGTATTTAGGGAAGCTGCTAAGTAGGCTATAAACCAGTTAAAGGATTTATTTACATTAGCGCCTATCCTAATATACTTCTGCTAGGAGCTATGTATACACCTTAAAACAAATACATCCGGCTTTGCCCTAGGGGCAATTATATCTCAATTAAAAGACGGAGAATAGCATCCTATAGCGTTTTAGTTAAGGAAAATGACCCCTATAGAGCAGCGTTACATAACGCATAACCAGGAGCTGCTCGCAATAGTCGCAGCAATAAAGCACTGGCGATATTATTATATAGGAAGCAATTATCCTATTAAAGTTCTTATAGACCACAACAACCTAGAATACTTTATAACTATAAAGGTATTAAGCGGTCAACAAGCCAGATAAGTAGAGGCACTATTATAGTACGACTTTAAAATTATATACTGCCCAAGAAAGACAAATCCCGCTAATAGGTTATTAAGATATCCGGATTATAAGACTAGGAGAATCTAAAACAGCATAGGGGAAATAATTCCTATATTGCAAAATTTACTTAGGAAGAAAGAAGAGTCTTTTCCTAGAACTATAGAATTCCGCAGTAGGGCAGAGGTCCTAGTAATACAGCTACAAAGCACCATGATAATAGAGCTGTAGGATATAGTTATAGACTAAGTTATAGACTAAGCAGATATTACAAAGTTAGCATACCCCAGAATTAGTAAGAATTTTGCGGGATATACTAGGGGTATCACAGTACCTTTAACTTAACGGCGCACTAGCTGCGAGTTTCCAGATCTAGAGGGGATAGGTAAGATACCTATCTATAATATAGCATACTATACAACAGCAGAAGAATCTGCCGGCACTAATAGTTTAAAACGTCTCGTGCTATACCTAGAGTCCGTAATAACGGCGGGCAAAATGGAAACAAGTGATCTATATAAAACCTTTCTAGATCTTCTTCTTTAAGCATAATAAAGGGACGCCTTTATTTCTGGGGAGAGGTGGAAAGATATAGTAGAGACTAACTTGGCCGGAGTTACTAAGAAGCTATAGCAACAAGACTAAAAGGGTCTATTGCGCTTTAAGGGTGCTGCATATATCCCAAAGGACCAAACGGTTTAAGATAAAATTCTAAAGGTCTTCCACAATAACCCTTTTAGGGGTCACTACGGTGCCAATAGGACCCTTAAGGCCGTTTAAAGGAAATACTTTTAGGATAGAATATCTAAAGAAGTTAAGGACTATATATTAAGATGTAATATATACCAAAGGGTACAGATACCCAGGCATCGCCTATATAGTAAGTTATTAGTACTTCCTATTCCATAGGGACCTATGTTAGAATTAATAATAGATTTTATAATAGGCTTACCCCCTACTAAAATAAGAACTAGAGAGGTTGCTAACGCTATCCTAGTAATTGTTAATAGATATACAAAGTTTTTAAGGTACTTTACTATTTTAATAATAATTACAGTAGCAGAACTAGCAGACCTGTTTTTAGAGCAGTAGCTCCTATTTAGTACGCTAAGGGGAATCGTGTCCAACAGAGGTACCATATTTAATAGTATATTTTAGTCTTTATTCTGTCTCTTATTAAAGATACGGCGAAGGGTAAGCACTGCCTTCCACCTATAAATAGACGGGCAAACAGAGCGTCTAAATACATTATTAGAACACTACCTCCGCTACTATATTAATTATTAACAGGATAATTGGCCATTATAGTTAGCTCTAGCGCAACACATATATAACACAAGCATCTATAGCAGCACAAAAATAACCCCTTATAAAGCACTGTTTGGGGTAAAGGCAAATAACCCCTAAAACGTTAAGGACATCGTTCCTAAAAAAGAGGCACTGGCGGCGTCCAAGAGAATTAAGTAAATAAGAATTCATAGAGAAGAACTTAAAAAGCACTTGCTAGACACCCAGGCTATATAAAAAAGGTACTATAATAAGGGATATATACCTAAAGAATTTAAAATAGGAGACGAAGTCTTACTATCTATAAAAAATATCCGGATGAAACGTATTAAGAAGAAGCTGGACCATAGGTAGCTTAGACCCTTTAAGGTAGTTAGGAAAACTAAAGGAAATTAAGCCTATAAATTAGAATTGCCGAAATTATATCTAATATATCCCACATTTTATGTTTCCTTATTGGAGTTATACTGGAGAAGAGATAGTGTGGAACCACCCCTACCTAGCAAAATTAATGGGGAACTAAAATGGAATATAGAAGACATTCTTAATTAAAGATAGCGTTAGAAGAAACGCAAATTTTTAGTTTGTTAAGAAGGATACTTTTAGGCGTATAACAGTTGGGAACCTAAGAAGCACCTTCAGCTAGGATATAATATAGCAATTAAAACTTTCCTAAAGACCATAAATTAGGATTTAGTAACGGTTCCGAATATACCACAGGTAAGATAATAAAAAAGACCCTATAAATCAAAACTATAAGGTTAAGCACAGGCATCAAAAATAGGAACGTTTCGCTATTATAATAGGGATCCTAGAATCCTATAAGAGAAAGCTATAGGGATCTATATAAAAACCACTAGGGATGCTATCCAAAAAAAACGCTGTTTAAGAATAAGTAGTAGCACTAGAAGAAGGGGCCCTAGGGACTTAGAAGGATTCCCTAGGGATAAAAGGAGAGTATCCAGTCTAATATTAGAGATACGCAGTAGAGTTAATAATATAAAAAGGACCAAAAAGACATAGAGTAAAGATTCAGAAATTTTAAGAAATTGTAAAGTACCTATAAGAACACCACCCGTTCATCACATATAGAGATTATAGCGGTATGCTACTTTTACACAGACTATTACCAAAAATAAGAATAGAGGCATCCCTAAAGTATAAAGTTAATTCCTAGTACTAGGGCATCCTAGAGGCACTAGAGAGGCACCCTACAAAGCTATTCTATAAGAAGAAAGAAAGAATAAGATAACAACTTAAATACTAAAAGTAGCAATAGGAGCCTCCTCCTCCATCTTAATGTTATTATTGGTAGTATTATCAACACTCCTATCCCTAGAAGCATTAGCATTCTTGCTAATATTCTTCTTAGAGTAGCAAGAACCAAACAGACCACTACAACTGGGGGACTAGCGGGGAGAACGTTTATCTTTATTACTATCCTTAGTGTTATCCCTAGGCTCTAAATCGGCATCTAGGCTGGGATTAGAAAGTTAACAACTAAAGAGTTAGTATAGTTTCCGAATGTATTACTAAAGAGACTTACCTAGCTAAAAAGGCCCGCGCAAGAGTGTAAATGTTGTTATTTATAAAAATAAGCTGCTTATATGTACGCTCCTAGACACTATGTGTCTAAGATTACTGTGTCTCCACAGCAGTAGAAACCCTTATTAAATTAAAAAGGCTGCGAGTAATAAAAGACACCTTCTATCCCTATCTATTACTATTTTAATACAGACGGAAATCCCTAATAGTGCGTTAGAGCCAGTAAGCCTTATATACATAAACAGCGGGGATCTAATATAGTTAGTAAAGTCCAGAATAGGATGGAATAAGAAATACTAAAACATAGGTCTTTTTCCAGCTATAATAGTGGGAACACTTAAATCTGTTCTCGCCAGAGCGCGGCATTTTATAGGCGTAGGACGGGTCCAATATAAGCACGTAAACGCAACGACGGCAGCACTTTAAAGAAACCACTATAGGAGTAATAGAAGTGGTCTATAATACCAATAAAGCAGGGATAACGCCGCTGCCAGTCTAGGGACGCGCAGCACAATTACAAGCCATTGCAAGAGAACACTATGGGAAGTTAGTATTATTAAGGAGATAAAATAGGGATCCTATTACCTATAGATATATTATAAGAAGAGAACAGAGCAGTGGAAAAAAGAATAGCTAGAAATACAAAAGCTAAAAGCTAAAATATAATAAAAAACGGTCTGCTAAAAGGCAAGACAAATAGTATTATTAATAGAAAGACGTATAAGAGACAACAGCTTATAAACTAAAAAAAATTAATATTAAGACGTTATTATTAAGACCCATTTTAGGTAAATAGGGATAGTAGCTAGTTAACGTGTTATATAGGACAACCCCCGGATTAGCTTATAACAAATTTTTATAATAAGGAAGGTAAATCCTATCTATTTTTCATTATTATCATTAAAGTTCCATTATAAAGGCACTATAAGAGCTATAGTAAAAGAAGAGCGGAGGAATAGAAAGACAAAGTAAGGTTCTACACTAGTAAAGAACTGGCAATAAGCCGCATTATAGAGTACCTTTCCACTAAAGAATTTCCCTAGTGGTTTTAGCCGGAACTCTATAAGAGATTATTAAAAGGCAAAGTCTTAAAAAACCAAGACCCTTAAAGGGGAGGCAATTATAACGGAATCCCCCAGGAGGTACATATTAGATATTATAGTTTGTAAAAGTATTACGAAAATCAAATTAAGCGAGCCACGCACACACAACATTGACTTTTAGTGAGTTCACCATACAAATCATATACCTGCCACGCCTACACATATTATTTTTACTTCCAAAATAGTGAGGTTTTATATTTATATTATATTATCCATCTAGGTTAATTTTTAAGTGTTATAGGCGCCATAGTAGCCTATAGGAGCCTCTAGAAATAAGCCGCTAGTTAATTTATATAAGGCTCTTAACTAATTAAGTGGAATACTATTACTTAACCCAAGATGCCTGTTTATATAGGCCTGCATACAGTTCTAGCGCGCTGCCTGCCTCCACAGCCTGGTTGCAACGAGGACGTTAAGGAGAAGGAGGAGGAGGAGGAGGAGAAGGTAGGGGAGAAAGAAGTAGAGTTAAAGTTATAGGAGTTAGATAAGGACTTAGATAAGAAAGACAATAAGGATAAAAATATAGAGCTAGTTAATCCAACTATTAAGCGGGAGCCTCGTAAGCCTCTAGAGGAAGAGGAAGGCTTTTAAATAGCTAGTAGGCGTATAGTTCGTCCAACTAGAGGTGCTGTAGAAGCTCCTATAGCTGCTAGAGTTACCTAATCTGCTAAGGCTATTAAAGCCTCTAAATTAAATCAGCGTACTTAGAAGCCTGCTAGGTGTTTAAGCCAGAATAGTTTAAATCTAAAGTTAATATCTAGGAAGAAGCCTATTAAAGCTACTAATCCTTTAAGGCCTCCGCCGAGACGCAAAAATACACTCAATTAAGTTATTAGCGTAGATTTAAGCTCGCTAACTCCCTTAGAGCCCGATATAGTATAGATATACTATATAGCAATTTAGAAAGCTTACATAGTAGAGGCAGATCTTGCTTTAACTTCCATATAGTATATTATTGGTGGAGAGCTTCTTACTAAAATTAACTGCTAGATTAATAAAGTTAAAGCTAATTATCCAAACAGATCCTTTAAGGACAAGTACTCTATTAGGGCGGCCACTTCCTACAATTGTATAATGGCTTACAATATTATCCCGCAAGATATCTATACTAAAGTACACGCCTACGAGCTTAATGAAATTATAAGAACCTGGCATATAAATAAGAAAAAAGGACTACGTATAGAAGTAGTAGTTACATTAACTAAGACGCCTTTACCTACTCCAGAGTACGCCTCTCCTTATACTTCTGGTATTGCCTTACTAGGCAGTACGTAGATAAGCACGTATTTATTAAATATTCTTAACCAAAGTACATCTAATATACCTAAAAAGAAGGGCAATATAAGTGCAACTATTGCCCAGCGTCTTGCCCTATCTAAAAGCATCTTAGTAGAAGTTCTTTTAGGTAATCTAGCTCCTTTAGTAGCCTTTCAGTAGCCTTATAGTATAAAAATATATATTAATAGTGGGGGGACCTGCTAGGTAAATAGGAACCCAGAGCTTCCTTATTCTTACTACCCAGTTAATTACCTTGCAATAAGGGCGTGGGGTAATTAAATTAAGGATAGTAAAGCTACTAAGAAGGAACCTCCTACTGCTATTACCGTCCGTCTTTTAGTTAAGAATGGAGCTATAGGGGGTATAGAGAGGGGTAGGTGGCGGGCATATAGGCTAGGAGGATATTTTCAATTAGGAGTTAATAATTATAGCTATTATCCTACCTAAGGCTAATATGCCCCCCCCTCTATAGGACCCCCCCCTAACTACTATAACAACACCGGAGGATAATAGAACTTATTTTAACTACCTTAGTAACCACCTTAGCCACCTCTAGTAGCTCTGGCTTTAATAGCTACCCCCCTTATACCGCCGCTAGTGCCGCCAACTAGTCCTATTACTAGCAACTCCAATTCTAAGGAAAGGCTTCGCGAATTCTTTAACTAGGTAAGAAAATAGCCTAACTAGATAACACTAAAGCTTTAAACTAAGCTTAAATTTATTCTTAATATACTTATTAAGAACTTCTATAACTTAGAGGCCTTGTGTATAGGGATAAGTAGGCAGGTATAGGAGGAGAAGTTAGGCCTTATAGTAGGCCTCCTACTACAACTAAGGCGTAAGCTTAAGACGTTTTAAGTAATATAAAAGGGATAGTAAGTTATTGATTTATATATACCCAGCACTAGATTATAAAAGATTACGTCCCTAACTAGTTCTCTACTAGGTAGCCAGCCCGCCAAAAGTATTCTTCTGCTAAGTAATATAATCCTATATACTATATACTAAACTACAGGAATGCACCAAAGCTTTAATAGTCCTTAATTGTATTAAAGTTTAATTAAATCCACGCATTTAGATCGTGAAAAGAAAGTTTAATTAGGTTAAACTCTAGGCAATAAGAAGAAAGATACTTAATATAGATTTAGGCGGCTGTATAGAGGTTTATAAATTCCTATATCTACTAGTTAGAATATATAGCTCTACTATATATGCGATTATTTCCTTACCTGGCTTTTATATATTAAAGCGTTATCTAATACTAAGATTGTATAGCTAGGAATATAATATGGTAGAACTGCAGATTTAATCTAGGCGTTAAATATTTTAGTAGTAATTAAGCCCTGCTAGATAAGAGTCCTAGGGAGATAGCTATTAATTATATAGGCAGGAAGAATACTCTAGCGTTCTAATCGCTTAATTAATGTAGTATTAATTATAGGAACGTTTATAGGGCTTTAGCCAAACTTCCTATACCTAGTCCTCTTATTGGCGCCTAATTTGTTAATAAATATAAGGCAATCAACGTCCTATATACATTGGCGTCCTTTTTATACAGTATGTAGGTCCTTAGAGCGCTCCTATACTCTCCTTTATACGACCTTTCTACTCTACCTATTACGTCAGAGAGTTCGCTAAATGGATAAGAAGGATACTATAATATTATAATCGTCCCATAGGAACCAGGCCATTTTATTAAGGAAGGTAGTTAGGCAGTCCTCTAGGTAAGCAATAAGGGCCTATATAAATATTAGTACACTTAATACTATAATATTATATATTACAAACTTTCTTATGTGCCTTATCTATAGCTCTTAGCCGCCCAATCTTAAAATTAGGGGGGGGTATGCCTCCCCATAGAGGTCAAGATTAAGCTGAAATCAGTATATAGTTAAAAGGTGTAACTTTGTAGCTGCTGTAATACACTTAATAGACCAATTAAATAGAAAAGCTACTAGAATTTAATAAAGCTGCTATTAAGGGATTCGTTTTGGCATAAAAGGCAAATATAAGCGTATTAGGTGTGGTAGGTATACAATTTATATGGTGAACTCACCAAAAGTCAATATTGTGTGTGCGTGGCTCGCTTAATTTAATTTTCGCAATACTTTTACAAACCACAATACTATCTCCCTCCTCTTTATCTTCGTTCTTAAAGATTTCTAACATCTCCAAGTTGTCCACTAGAGGTATAATATCCGTTTAATTAGTCTGGTTAATATCCTTACTTATTATACCTAAAGCTTCTTCTTCTTTATAAGTATAATATTATGCTCGCACCGTGGCTACCATACTGTTGCTTAGTGAGATAATATCATCTCTGTATTCTCATTATGCGAAAGCGGGGTTAGTGTGTATTATAATAGTAAGTCCCTTGTCTTAACAACCCTTGTTTTGCTTAAAGTGCACTAAAGCAAACATTTAATCGTCCTATAATATTTACTCTGTCTCTAACGCTAAGTATACACGTCCTATAACTCTTAACAGTCTTTAAGTTCCCTAAGTAACTTATTATAGGGTCTTGTGTTTAATCTACCACTATAAAGCTTAAGTCCAAGTTGGCCGCCACGCACGCCAAACTCTACTATTCTGCTAAAGAGACCGCTTAGGCCCTTAAGGCTTAACATTACTCCTTTAAGTCTTAGCAGGTTGCGTTCGCTCAGTTAACCCGTCTTAAGAAGGTTTATAAGAAGGTTTGTTCTAAGGAGTGGAAACTTGTTTAATAGGGTCTTAACAAGCTAGGTAATAAAAGGACTAGCTCTCCTCCTATAAGGGAAATAACTCCAAGTAGCTCGGTAATTGCTCCTCTTAGGTCCCCCTTAGGTAACTTATTCTTTAGTAATCCTTTTTTAATACTTCCTAACCTGCTCTCTTCTAATACTCCTTTACCTTTCCTATAGCGTTCTCTAGGTTACTTAGTGGCTTCTAGGTAGTCTTACTATAGCCTATCCACTTTACTTTATATTATGTTTTGTTATCTATGTTCTTGTGACTAATAACCTTTAAAACTTACTATTTGTCTTCTTCTTATTCTCTATACATGTCTGCCTTGTAGACTGGTGGCTTAATATCTCCATATACTAGTTCTAGCATTGTAATATATTATATAGGGTAAATCCTTATTTTGGCTGGTAGGTTTAACTTATATATAACTAATAAAATTCTTTACGCAATTTTAAAAGGTCCTAGTCTGATATAGTCCAACTTTTTACTTGGTTGTTAACTCTTAAAATTTTTATATAGTAGCCATACTTTATTTCCCTCCTTAAAATCTGGTCCCTTAGATCTCTTAGCATTATAGTACCTTTTTATTCGTTCTTATACTAGTTTAGCTGTTTCTATAAGGTCTGCATAAAGATTTATTAACGTCTCTATTCTTTGTTTAGCTGTGCTACTTGTCTTTTTTGCTTAACGTAGCGATAACAATATTCTTAGTTTATACCTATAATTCGCCTTAAATGGTAATGTCCCCATTCCTTCTTATGGTATTGTATTATATGCAAACTATATAACTGGCAATAACAATACCTAATTATTCTATGCGTGATTAATATAGTGCCTTAGATACTATTCTAGTGTCTAGTTTAGTCTTTCCATTTGTCCATCCATCTGCGGATAATACACTATAGAGGTTGCTGCGCAAACTCCCTATTCTGCCAGAAACACTTCCTAAAATACTGCTATAAATCTTGGATCTCTATCTAATATAATCTTATCTAGTGCTCTATGTCTTATAAACACTTCCTTTATATAGATTCTAGCGATATCTTCTACTAATATCTTTTTAGTGCATGCTATAAAGTATCCCCACTTTATTAGCTTATCCACTATTACTAAGATTATATTATAATCTTGTCCTATAATAGGATCTCTTAACTTTAGTAATTTAATAATAAAGTCCTATAATATAACTTCCTATGGTCTTCCTAGTATCTTAACAGGTTATAGCTCTCCATACGGCTTATACCTTGTTAGTTTATTCCTTTAGCAATCTAGATATTTCTTTATAACTTGTCTTGCTAGCCCCTAGATTCCTTAAATAATGTACTCCTTTTAAAGCCTTAATACTAAGCCTATAGCTCCATTGTGTCCTTGTGTTATTCCCTTATGGAATTCCTTAATAAATTCTTCTGTAATAGACTTAGGCATATATATTACTTCTCTATTTTTGTATTGCTCTAAGTCTAGATCCTCTACCTATATTTCTTAGATCTTTTATGTCTAATCACTCTCTAGTAACTTATAGATCTGACTTTCCTTAGTTACTACAATCTTTAGATAATTATACTTAATTAATCCGTCTTAATTCTTTCATAATAAAGCTCCTAATAGCTTTTTATTACTTTATAGTTTAGCCTTTCTACTTAGAGTGTCTGCTCATGCATTATCTATACCCTTGGTATACTGAATTTCGAAATAGTATTCTATAAGCATTTCCACCCATCTAACCTGTCTTTAGTTGAGTTCCTTTATTATTAGGAATCCTATAAGGTTCTTATAGTCTATCTTAACCATAAATGGTTTCTCTATACCTTATAAGAATGCTCTCTATTCCTTAAGTACTACAACTATACCTAACAACTCCTTGTTATAGATATCATAGTTTAACTCTAGTAGTATTATTTTCCGACTATAGTACGCTACTGGATGCTATGCGTCCTAATACTTCTATAGTAAATATGTTCCTAGTGCGAAGTCTAATACATCTATCTTAACAACTATTTCTAACTTTGGTTAATAGATCTTAAGGATTGGTTCTTAGGTAAACAACTCTTTAAGTTCCTAGAACAGCTTCTTCTGTTTACTACCCTAAACCCATAGTTCCTCTTTCTTTGTTAGTCTTGTAAATGGCTTAATACTTTTTAACCACTGTGCTATAAACCTTCTATAGTAGTTACAAACCCCTAAAAACAATTTTAACTGTATAACGTTCTCTAGTTCGTGCCAATTTACTATAGCTTTAACTTTCTTTAGGTCTATACTGATCTTTCCTAGTTTAATAATAAATCCTATAAAATTAGTTTTTCTTGTAAAGAACTCATATTTCTTAATTACTACTAGCATCTATTCTTCCTGTAGTCTCTTTAAGACCCATTTAATGTGTTTTCTATATTCTTCCTTATTCTCTAAGTAGATAATAATGTTGTTAAGGTATACCATAATAAACTTATCTAGGTATTCTCCTAATATACTATTAATTCGCTTCTGGAACGTTGCTAGTATATTTATAAGCCCGAATTGCATAACTAATGGTTTATATAGTCCTTCCTTTAACCTAAAGGCTGCCTTCTATTTGTTGCCTTCCTTAATCCTAATCTAATAGTACGCCCATCTCAGATCTATCTTTATAAAGATTTTTGCGTTACCTATCCTGTCTTGGATTTCGCTAATTAAGGGTAAAAGATACCTATTCTTCCTAGTAATACTGTTTAACTGTCTATAGTCTATACACATCCTAAGTTTTCTGTTTTTCTTTGGGATAAACAGTACTGGATATCCTACTAATAACTATAATAGTCTGATGTATCCCTTATATAAGTTCTCCTAGATAAACTCTTTAAGCGCTATTAACTCCGTTTTAGTAAGCTTATAGATTAGAAGGAATTTTAGACTTATTTCTTTTTTTAACTCTATCTTATGGTCCCATGCTATATACTTTAACAGCTTTTTACTTTTTAGTAACTATAACTTTTTACCATACTTGTGGTATCTCTTTGGTATATAACTTAAGCCTCGCTTAGTCTCTTTATATATCGCTCTAACTTAGTACTATACCAACTTGGTTTATTGTCGCACTTTACACCATTAAGTATCCTTAATATCGACCTAACCTATAACCCAATTGATCTTTGGATTATACTCCTATAACTAAGGCATTCCTAGTATCGCCTTATCCTGTCCTAATGGTAGGATATTAAAAGACATTCTAACTGGTCTTCCTTTAATAGTTAACTAAATAGGTCCTGTTTTAAGATTAATAATACCTCCTCTATAGGCTATCTAATCTCCTAAAATCATTATAAGTGGATATAGGTGTTCTTTCTGTTTGTGTAGTAACCCTATCCTTTCTACTGTTTTTAGTGATATATGGTTCCTAATTGCTCCACTATCTATTAATACTTTAAACTGCTAATCTTGCCATTTAACTTATAAATTTAGGTGTTGTCTTTAAATTTCTTTAAGGGTCTAAGGCTCTAACACTAGTTCCCTCTAGTCTTATACGCCTCCCCTTTTTTTAACTATTAGCTACTAGATCCTGTCTATACTTAGTTTAACCTTAGCCAATACTTAGTTCATTTCTTTTCCTCTATATGCTATAGATAAGTGTTCTTTAGGCACTCTTACTACTATTATCCGTCTAGGTATTTTTCCGTAAGGAATCTTCCTGGTTAAAGTGTTAAGTCTCCTTAACCTTATACTTCTACTGGGTGCCATCTATATATATACTTAGTATTCCTAAACCGCTTTTCCTCTAGTGCCTAATATATTCTTACTAGGTACTTCCGGTTCTTGTCTTTTAGTGCTCTATATATGTTGCACATATTATCTACACAAGCTATCTACAATAGTGTATAATACGCTGTATGTTTTGGGTTAACTCTTAGTTTATCTTTATCCTTAAGTTTAAACCTATACCTAGTTAACCTAACTACTGGTATTTCTGCTATAGGTACTAAGATTTATTGCTTACTTCTCTAGTCCCTAAATTCTTCTTCTAGGTTCCTTAACATCATAATTAATACTCCCTTAATGTAACTTATACGTTTCTCTATAATGGGTTAGTCTTAGACAACTTTTTCGTCTAGCTATATATAAAAGTTTTCCTATTTGTTGTTATATTATTGCCTATACTACTTTCCATCCAACTGGTTTAGTGTGTATGGTTTATCTATTAGAAAGTACCTTATTATTACTATATTATAACATCCTTTAGTATGTCTTTCTTTAAACCTAGTTAGAATATCTAGATTCTTTTTTTATTCTAATTCGTCTAACCATTTTGCCCTAGGTGTCCCTGCACTTGGCCTATTAGTAACTCTTTATACGGGTACTCTGTCCCTTATATAACCTAGCATAGCTAACCTCTTATCTAGCTTTTGCTCTTGCTATATAATAATTCTTGTTCTAAACTTATCTATAGTTTCTTATTTTTTACGTCTTATAGCTAGATCTTTGTAGTTGTCTTGCTTTTTAATCCTAGTATTAACTATTTAATCTTTAGGCTAAACACTGCGTTTACCTAGGATTACTAATATTCTTATTTGTTCCCTAAACTTGTAGTTCTTAAACTTGCGTCCTATACTTATTTGTTTGTTACTGAACTAAGTTACTGCCCTTTCCCATTAGTTTTCGTCCTTTATAGGTCCTTAGGTGTGTCTTATCTTATCTTAAGAATCTTAAGCTTCTCTTATCTCTTCTTAAGAATCTTGAGCCTGTGGCCTTTTGCCTTTATTAAGTAATAAGCTAGTACTAGCAGTTATCTACTTGCTTAGTTTCTTCTAAACATTACTCCTATTATCTTATAAAGCAATGGAAATTATATCTAATGGTGTTATAATACCCATTACTGAACCTTATTTTGTAATAGTCTTAGTCTCTACTTCTATTTTAACTTCTCTAAGGTTTACATGCTTCTAGTAAGCTGCCTTTATTACCTTATTATTGGTAAATGCTTTGCCTATATTAAATTTATCGTCTTTAATGTCCGATCTATAAGCTGGTTTATTAGTTCCTCTAAACTTAGATAATAATAGCTCCTATAGCCAATAGCTTGCGCTATACTTGGCGTCCTTATAAATTTAGTATACATTGTTGTAATAATACGTAAAACTGTTAATTAAACACTCTTTTATTCCTTATAGTGTACTATTATCCCTCTATACGTACGTGCTGTCTATTGGCCTAGTTCCCTTTACCACATAGTTACTCTAACCACCTCTATAGTCTCTGGTAAAATAACCTTGTTTTCCGCAATTTATGCAAGCCCTATCTTTAAACCATTTTTCTTGCTATAGAGTCTGCCTAAACATCTTCTACTGCTAAGATCCCTGGTTTAGCCTCTGCTCCTAGGTCCTTTAATTACTAGATTTTTAACCTCTAGGTTTCTATAGTTTCCTTTTCTATCTTTAGGTTTCTTTGGTACCGCTTAGGTCTATTAGCTCTGCGCCATTCTATAGTTTTTAACTCTATGTCTATCGTTGCATACTCTACGCCTTATATAACTGTAGAACTCTATCTTGCCCTCTCTTAGCTTGTTCCCTTTAATAGATCCTATTATTAATCTTTATTAACTGGTCTATTAACTCTCTTAGAGTATTTACATCTTTTATTTAGATAATTACGTCCTGGACTTTAGCCTTAAGTCCTTATTTATACTATGCTATAAGTGCCCTATTATTCCACTTAACCTACGTGGCTAGTGTTTAAAACTGCGTTATATACTTAATTGCTAAAGTGCGTTATACTAAGTTCTAAAGCTTTCGTTCCGCTATAGTTATAGCCTCCAGGTCTCTAAATATCTGCGTTAGTCGTTCTATAAACCCATTCTAACTGGTAAATATATACCATACGTCCTGGTTAGTAGTTGTTATGCCATTGGCCTATATTTCCGTAAGATATGGTTTAAACTACTTAAGTGCCCTCCCTATTAGGAACAATCCTGTATAGGCTACTTAATCTAACAATATTGCTAACTTCGCTCCTTCCTGTATAACCTTAAAGTACATCTACGTAAGAAATCCCTTAAGCTTTAACTTCTCTCTTAAGAACCGTTCGATTAAAGGTAGTTTAATTTTTACTACTTTAATTCCATTAATACGTTCTTTAAGTATCCTATTATTATCTTGTAAGTAATTAACTATTTCCTATAACTGACCTTACGTAACTACTTGAGAATTCGTATCTGCTATACTAGTGTCTCCTAGTCCTGAGGCTGTGGCTATTATCAACATCGTTATAACTAGTGCTTTGGGTGGCATGTTATTTGATCTTATTCAATACTATAACCTTAGTAGTAAATGTGTAACGGAACCTTATAGTAGGAACTACAGTAGGTCCTATTATTAGGCTGGGTATATAGGTAAGAATAAATTAACAACGTAATAATAACTAGTGGAGTGGTTGCCTAATAGATTAACTCTAATTATATTCTAAGATTCACTATAAGGAGAGAACTATCTATAGTAGGGACTGAGGTCCTTTAAATACATAACCATACTCCTAAGAAATCCTCTCTTGTACGTGAGGTATGTGTTATACATATTATACACGGGCGTACACTGCGTACACTTTGTATACTGTGTATAACATTATGTGACTCGCTTACTATTCCTTATTATATGGTTCCACCGGATCCATCCTGGACCGTGCCTATATTAACCAACTAGCTTCCTGCGACTCTTCCCCAAGTAGTTATAACATTGTACTTAAAGCGTCCGTAACAAGCTAGATAAGAAAGACACACTTAGCTATAGCCCCCTTTATTAGCAGTTTACTACTAAATTATAGGCTATAAAGCAGTACCTTATTAATAATCTAAATAAGGGCTTTATTAAACCTAGTTAAGCCCCTTTTAACTTGCCTATTCTCTTTACTAAAAAGCTAAATAGAGGACTTTGTTTCTGCATTAACTACCACAAACTAAATAATATAACCCGCAAGGACCGCTACCTACTACCCTTACTTAATAAGACTTTAACCCAAATAAGTAGAGCTAAGATCTTTACTAAGCTTAATATCTGTTAGGCCTTTTACCGGATTAAAATAGACCCTAGATTAAAAGATCTTACTACATTTTAGACCTATTACGGAATATATAAATACAAAGTACTTCCTTTTAGACTAATTAACGGACCGGCTACATACTAGCGATATATAAATGATATACTCTTTAACTACCTTAATAACTTCTATACGGCCTATCTGAATAAGATTATAATCTACTTTAAGAATAAGTTAGAACACGAGGAGTATGTCTATAAAGTCCTATAATAGCTCCGCAAGGCTGGTCTCTAGGCCGATATTAGGAAATTAGAATTTAGTATTAAGCGTATAAAGTACCTAGGTTTTATTATTAGTATAGATAGAATTAAGGCCAACCTAGAGAAAACGGCTGTAATTAACTAGTAGACACCCCCACAGACTATAAAAGGGATGCAATTATTTTTAGGTTTCTATAACTTCTACCAACACTTTATTAAGAACTATAGTAGGATCGCCTAGCCTCTTAACCGCCTTACTAGGAAAGACCAGCCATTCTACTTTAACGCCATATATATACAGGCCTTTAATAAGCTTAAAAAACGGCTGGTATTAGCTCCCCTACTTGCCCACTTTAACCCAGAACGGCCCTTAATACTAGAAACTAATACCTTAGATAGCGCAATAGCCAGTATTTTCTCCCAGAAGCAACTAAACAGAGAATAGCACCCTGTTGCATACTATTTAAAGACTATAATAGATGCCAAGCTAAACTACCACATCTATAATAAAGAAATGCTGGCTATTGTCTCTAGCTTTTAGCAATAGCGTATATAGCTAGAGGGGACCCCTAAGCCTATTAAGGTGGTTTTAGACTATAAGGCCCTAGAATACTTTATAACAACTAAGGCCCTTACGGCCCAGTAGGCATATTAGGCGGATATCCTATCTTAGTTCAACTTCTTAATTATATATAGACTAGGCGCTATAAACCATGCGGATGCTCTTATAAGGCGTAAACAGGACCTAGGTAACTAGGTAGCTGCGAAGATCTTATTACAGACCTAAATACTACTATAACCAGAGCACCTTAACCCCTAGATACAGGCAGAGCTAAATATAGACCCTTTAGATGCTAAGATATATCCCATTAACTCTATAGAACTTAACCTTATTAATAAACTACTATAGGCAAACCATACGGCCCCTTCTCTATAGGAGTACTATAAAAAGGTAAAGGATGCTACTAGCCTATAGTCCCTTAAAAACGGACTGCTTAAGCACTAGGAATAGCTAGTAGTAGCAGAGGAACAGAATTTACGGACCTAGCTTATTACCAAAGCATATACCTAGGTCTCTACGGCCTACCCCAGAAAGAATAAGACCTATAAGATTATTAGTAACCGTTACTACTGGCCCAGAATAGTTATAGATATTAACCGCTATATACAGATCTGTAACAACTACTATAGGTTTATAATTCCACGGGACAAAACCCTAGGACTATTAAAGCCACTCCTAATACTAGAACACCTCTAGTAGTATATCTCTATGGACTTTCACAAGCTGCCTACGGACCGTAACAGATATAATATAGTAATAATCCTAGTTAACCGCTTTGGTAAGCGCCCGTTCTTAATCCCCTATTATAAGGATATTAATGCTAAGGAGGTAGCCTAACTATATATCTATTATGTCTACTGAATTTACGGACTACCAAATACTATTATATTTAATTACAGGCCGCAGTTTATATCGGCCTTCTGGAATAAGTTTACTTAGATCCTTAGTATTAAGCTAAAGCTTTCTATAGCATACCACCCCCAGACAGACGGTTAGATAGAGATTATAAATTAATACTTAAACTAGAGGCTCTAGCCCTTTATTAACTACTTCTAGGACAACTAGGGCGAACTACTACCCCTAATAGACTATACCCAGGCAACTCTACCCAATAACTCTACGGGATTTGCACCTATTTAGCTAGAAATGGAATACTTACCCCATACAAGCTTTAACTGGGAAAGACTAAAGGGGCCACAAACTGTACGCAAAAAACCGTCTTATAAGGAAGCCTAGCAATATGCTAAACACTTAGAAGAAGCTTAGACGGTAGCCTATATAAATCTAGAAAAGGCCCAGAGATTAATAAAACAGCAGGCAAACAAGCACAGGCGCAAGCCTAACTTTACTATAAATAATAGGGTCTAGGTTACAATAAAGAACTAGAAAATAGAACGGCCTAGCCACAAGCTAGACTATAAAATAGTAGGACCGTATAAAATCTTTAACAAAGAGGGCAACTTATACAAGGTTAAGCTCCTAGACTTAATTAAAGTCTATCCTATCTTTTCACCAGATAAGCTACGGAAGGCTGCAAATAACCTACTACCTAGATAAAAGAATGAGCCTCCCCTACCAATTTAAGTTAATAGCAATAATGAATAGGAAGTTAACGAAATACTAGCCTATAAACTAGTACAAGGAACGCTACAATACTATATCTAATAGAAAGGCTATAATCTAGACCCAACCTGGTACCCCACCTAGAACTTTATAGGCTGCCCCTAAAGACTTAAAGAATTCCATAACTAATACCCTAATAAACCTGGACCCCCAAAGTACCTTAACAAGTAGATAGAGTGCTGGTATAGCAAAGACAACAGGCTGCCTATTAAGCATAAAGACAAGAATACCCTACGGACATAATATAGACATACAAAGCCTGAGGGCAGGCTTTTTCGAAGGGGGGGGGGGGGGTAATATTACGGCGCTGGTAGAAAACGGTGGATCTTGGCAGACGTGGATTATAGTAGACGCGAGTTACATAACTTAAGGACCACATAAAATATTAAGCGGCGCTACTATTCTTCTCCTTCCTTTCTCTAGCTTTAGATCCTCATTTATAGACTACTAATTGTACAGGCTTACGCGTCCCTCATGCCGTGCTCATACCTCGATTAACTAAGTCGCTAACAGGCCATATCTTTTATAGTTATAGTCTTAAAGCAAGGGAGAGAAACAGCTTGCTTATTTAGTTAGTCGACTACTATAAAGGCTATATTATAGCCATATTTATCCTTTAGGAATGATTTAAAGTCCATTATAATATGCTACTAAGGGCGTTTAGGAACTAGTAGTGGTTATAACTACCTAGGGGTTTAATCTCTAGGGGTATCTGCCCGTTTATAAGCATAATAATTCCTAATAAATCATTCTATATCGGATAGGAGTCCCCACCAGTAGTAGTAAGGCGCTAGTAGTTAGTAGGTCTTATCTTGTCTAGAATACGCTATAGAGACTTAACAGTGAGCTTTACAGATTAGCTCCATTTATAGGTTGTTAACATCTAGAACTACAAGCCGTTCTTAGTATAAGAGTAGTCCATCTTCTATTTCCAAATTAGGGTTGCCTTTTATAGCTTAGTCGCGAAGGGCTTTTAGGGATTTGGCTATACAGTTTGTGGTTAAGATATAGTTAATTAGTCCTATTAGTTTATCTAGGATCTTTCCTTCTATAGGCGCTAGCTTATTCCGTTTAGAGCTTAATTCCTTAAAAATACATAGGTCAAGCTATTTGGGACAGGGAAGGGCACGTGTCCGGTACTAAGTCTTTAGCTTATCTTATAGCTCCACATCCTATTCTCTCCGGGTTAGGGCGTTAGCCTTAGAATTCTATTTGCTAGGGCGGTATATAATTATAAAGAAGAATTAGGAGAGTATTTTAGCCTACTAGGCCTATTAACCAGTAAGCTGCTTTATTATTATAAAATACTTAAGAGCTTTATAATTAGCATAGACCTTAATCCAAGAGTCCGTGCTTCTAAGCTCCGCGCGCTACTAGGATAACAATTATATAATAGCCAGCATTTCCTTATCGTGCACCTTGTAGTTACACTTAGCTAGGGCTATTATCTTTAAGAAGAACGTAATAGGGTACTACTTGCTATCTAGGTATAGCTATAAGAGGACCCCCGCTACCACTCCATTAGATATATCTATTTCCAGCATTAATTCTAGGTCTAGGTTATAGTAATAGAGAATTAAGGAGGAGATAAGTCGGTTCTTTAACTCCTTAAAGGCTTCTATACAGTTATTATTAAAAATAAAAGGCGTGTTGTTCCTTGTTAGCCGTATAAGAGGCTTAGCTACAACCCTATAATTACGGATAAACTAATAGTAGAAATTATAAAAGCTAAGGAAGGACTAGATGCCCTTTATAGTACAAGGGAGTTTCTAGTTATAGATTACTTCAACCTTCTTAGGGTCAACTTTAATTCCTTTTATACTAATAATAAACCCAAGGTACTTTATACGTTTCACTCCAAATTCGCATTTCTTAATATTAACTTATAGGCCCGTATTCCGCAGCCTCTCTAAGACCTTCTTAATATAAACTTAGTGCTTAAGTTTGTTATCTAAGTATATAAGAATATCGTCTAGGTATGCTGTGTAGAACTTATTAAGGTAATCAAAAAGAATATTATTTATATACTATTGGTACGTAGCTAGCCTATTCGTTAGCCTAAAAGGAAGGACTTTATATTTATAAGAACCGTAACAGGTACGGAACGTTGTTAGATTTTCTAATGCAGGGTCTATCCTAATTTGGTAGAAAGCTTACCGGATATTAAGCTTAGTAAAATTTTTGGCTTGGCTTAGGCGTGTAAGGGTCTTGTTAATTAGGGGGAGAGGGTAACGGTTCTTCTAAGTAATAGCGTTTAGTTTCTAATAGTTAATATAGAAATAAAGGCTTTTATTAGGCTTTTTTATAAATAGAATAGGGGAGGTAAAAGGAGCCTAACTTGGCTTAATAAACCCTTTATAGAGGTTATTAACTAAGTACTACTTTATTGCTTTTAGTTCCTCTATAGTTTGCTAGTAAAGGGGGCTATAACCTAGAGAGTTATTAGCCTTTAATTAAATCTTATAATTGTAGGTTTAGTAGGGGGGTAGTATATCTAAAGCTGCTTTTAAGAACGCGTCTCTATAGTTTATAAGGTAAGTAGGGAGGAGGCGCTTAACTAGCTCCTTATTAGTTTCCTCTACTAGTCCTTCTTCCTTCTTATTAATAATCTAGTCGATTTTGTATAAGCTAGTTATAAAGACCTTGTTTTTTTTAAATATATATTAAAGTGGAAACCTATAGCACTAATTGCCGTAATGTCTACTATAGGGGAGTTGTGTAATAGTAGGGGTTGTTACGGACAGCTTAAGTACAATGTTATAACTACTTAGAGAGGAGTCGGCGGAAGCTAGTTGGTTAATATAGGCATGGTCCAAAATGGATCCGGTGGAACTATGTGACGAGGAATGGTAGCCAAGGTCACGTAATGTAATCTATATAATCTATGTAATCTATATAATTCGTGACGGAGTAGATAGAGTACACATACCTTACAAAGCAAAGGGGTTTCTTAGGCGTATGGTTGTATATTTAAAGGACCACAGTCCCTACCCAGATAGTTCTCTCTTTATAGTAAATCTTAGAATATAATTAGAGTTAATCTGTTAGGCAACTACTCTACTAGTTATTATTATATTGTTGACCTGTTTATATCTATATACCTAGCCTAATAACAGGACCCACTGTAGTTCTTGCTATAAGGTTCCATTACATATTCACTACTAAGGTTATAGTATTAAATAAAGTTAAATAATATGCCACCCAAAGCACTAGTTATGATGCTATTAACGGCAGCTACTACCTTAGGCGGAGATACCAGTATGGCAGATATGGATTCTTAGTTAATTACGCGAGGTTAGTTATAGGAAATAGTTAATTACTTATAGGATAATAATAGGATACTTAAAGAACGCATTAATGGAATTAGAGTAGTAAAGGTTAAGTTACCTTTAATTAAACAGTTCTTAGGAGAGAAGTTAAAACTTAAAGGATTCCTTACGCAGATGCATTTTAAGGTTATATAGGAGGGAGCGAAGTTGGCAACATTATTAGACTAAGTGGCGTATACAGGGTTGTTCCTAACAGGATAAGCACTTAAGTAGTTTGAACCTTATCTTACTAAAATATAGGCAAATGGTATAATAACTACTAACTAAGATATATGGTACATATTTGCTAGTTAGAACGGGTTTGCAGAACGGTTAACACAGATATTTAAAGACCTAGAGGTAATAACTATAGTAGAACAAAAGCTTTAGAACCTAGTATAATAAACCTTAGCAATAGAGTATATAATACAGTTTTAGACGCTAGCTATATAGGTTAAATAGAACGACAAGGTGCTTATAGTATAGTATAAATAGGGACTTAAGGCTAAAGTCTAGGATATAATTATCCTAATAGAAGATGCGGAAAGTCTATAAGACTTAATAGATTAATTAATAAAGATTAATAATAGAATCTATTAAAGGGAATAAGTTAAGAAAGGGTAAGACAGAGTTCTATAGTTATATAAGGTATAGAGTACGCATTAGCAAACATAGAGCTAAAAACTATAGAATAGTGTAGAGCCAATAGACCTAAGCAGTACTAAAGAATTTAAGAAATAGATAAAGAAACTATAAAACCCTAAAGGTTAAGGATTAAGTAATTATAGGACTAAGGAGCAGAGGCCAAACTAGGGATTTTAGTAGTAGAAGACGTTTAGGCGGACTCTATAATAAGAAAGATAGTTTAAAAATGGAGCTTATATAAATTGCGGAAAATAAGGTTATTTTACCAAAGACTATAGAGGTGGTTAGAGTAACCACACGGTAAAGGGCACTAGGTTATTAGAGTACAATAACATAAATATAGGGATGTTGCGCAGGACTAAAAAGTGTTTAATTAAGCACTTTACGTTTTATTATAATAACGTATGCCAAATTTATAAAGACGCTAAATATAGCGTAAGCTATTAGCCGTAAGAGCTAGAGTTAAGAAGGCTTAAAAAAACCAGAGAGTTAGACAAAAAATAAAATTAACTCTATAAGCTAGATTAAAATATTAGAGCAATATACAGATAAAGATTAGCAATAGTAATAATGGAGTTAGAGTACTTATTAATTAATAGTAATAAGAAAGAAAATGAGGCTAACTAGGAGTACTTATACCTTAATAACTATAAGAGGCTAGCTTAACCGGAACGTATAATTATCTAATTGACAGTGTTATAAGTAAGTAGAAGGTGAGTCGAAGGTAAGTTAAAGGTAGAATAAGTTTTACGTATTAAAGGACAAATGCTTTTAACCACTTCTATTTAGAGACTAATCGCTGGTTCTTCTCTAGAGGAGAATTAGCTTCCTATATAAACCTTCTAAGACACTAGTAAAACCTTTCGCCCCTATCTATTTGACTATGTCTCTTCTAGAACATATATGGGACATAGATAGGATATTAATAAAACCTCCTACTGTCTTATTATGGTTTGCAAAAGTATTGCGAAAATCAAATTAAGCGAGCCACGCACACACAACATCGACTTTTGGTGAGTTCACTATATAAATTATATGCCTACCACGCCTAATACGCTTATATTTGCCTTTTATGCCGAAACGAATCCCTTAATAGCAGCTTTATTAAATTCTAGTAGCTTTTCTATTTGATTAGTCTATTAAGTGTATTGCAGCAGCTACAAAGTTATACCTTTTAACTATATACCGATTTCAGCTTAATCTTAACCTCTATGGGGAGGCATACCCCCCCCCTAATCTTAAGATTGGGCGGCTAAGAGCTATAGATAAGGTATATAAGAAAGTTCGTAATATATAATATTATAGTGTTGAGTGTACTAATATTTATATAGGCCCTTATTGCTTACCTAGAGGACCGCCTAACTGCCTTCCTTAACAAAATGGCCTGGTTCCTATGGGACAATTATAACATTATAGTATCCTTCTTATCCATTTGGCGAACTCTCCAACGTAATAGATAGAGTAGAAAGGTTGTATAAAGGAGAGCGTAGGAGCGCTCCAAGGACCTATATGCTGTATAGAAAGGACGCCAATGTATATAGGACGTTAATCGCCTTATATTTATTAACGAATTAGGCGCCAATAAGAGGACTAGGTATAGGAAGTTTGGTTAAAGCCCCATAAATATTCCTGCAATTAATACTGCATTAATTAAGTAATTAGAACGCTGGAGTATTCTTCCTACCTATATAATTAATAGCTATCTCCCTAGGACTCTTATCTAGCAGGGCTTAATTACTGCCAAAATATTTAACGCCTGGATTGAATCTACAGTTCTACTATATTGTATTCCTGGCTATATGATCTTAGTATTAGATAACGCTTTAATATATAAAAGCTAGGTAAGGAAATAATCGCGTATATAGTAGAGCTATATATTCTAACTAGTAGATGTAGAAATTTATAAACCTCTATGCAGCTACCTAAATCTATATTAAGTATCTTCCTCCTTATTACCCAGAGTTTAACCCAATTGAACTTTCTTTTCACGATTTAAAGGCGTAGATTTGATTAAACTTTAATACAATTAAGGACTATTAAAGCTTTGGTGCATTCCTGCAGTTTAGTGTATAGTGCATAGGATTACGTCGCTTAGTAGAAGGATACTTTTGGCAGGCTAGCTACCTAGTAGAGAACTAGTTAAGGACGCAATCTTTTATAATCTGATGCTGGGTATATATAAATTAATAACTTACTGTCCCTTTTATATTGCTTAAAACGTCTTAAGCTTACGCCTTGGTTGTAGTAGGAGGCCTACTGCAAGGCCTAACTTCTCCTCCTATACCTGCCTACTTATCCCTATATACAAGGCCTTTAAGTTATAGAAGTTCTTAATAAGTATATTAAGAATAAATTCAAGCTTAGTTTAAAGCTTTAGTGTTATCTAGTTAGGCCGTTTTCTTACCCAGTTAAAGAATTCGCGAAGCCTTTCCTTAGAATTGGAGTCGCTAGTAATAGGACTAGTTGGCGGCGCTAGTGGTAGTATAGGGGGGGTAGCTACTAAAGCCGGAGCTACTAGAGGTGGCTAAGGTGGTTGCTAAGGTGGTTAAAATAAGTTCTGTTATCCTCTGGTGTTATTATAGTAGTTAGGGGGGGGTCCTATAGGGGGGGGGGGCATATTGGCCTTAGGTAGGATAATAGCTATAATTATTAACTCCTAATTGAAAATATCCTCCTAGCCTATATGCCCACCACCCACCCCTCTCTATACCCCCTATAGCTCCATTCTTAACTAAAAGACGGACGGTAATAGCAGCAGGAGGTTCCTTCTTGGTAGCTTTACTATCCTTAATTTAATTACCCCACGCCCTTATTGCAAGGTAATTAACTGGGTAGTAAGAATAAGGAAGCTCTGGGTTCCTATTTACCTAGCAGGTCCCCCCACTATTAATACATATTTTTATACTATAAGGCTACTGGAAGGCTACTAAAGGAGCTAGATTACCTAAAAGAACTTCTACTAAGATGCTTTTAGGTAGTGCAAGACGCTAGGCAATAGTTGCACTTATATTACCCTTCTTCTTAGGTATATTAGATGTACCTTAGTTAAGAATATTTAACAAATATATGCTTATCTGCGTACTGCCTAGTAAGGCAATACCAGAAGTATAAGGAGAGGCGTACTCCGGAGTAGGTAGAGGCGTCTTAGTTAATATAACTACTACTTCTATGCGTAGTCCTTTCTTCTTATTTATATGCCAGGTTCTTATAATTTCATTAAGCTCGTAGGCGTATACTTTAGTATAGATATCTTGCGGGATAATATTGTAAGCCATTATACAATCGTAGGAAGTGGCCGCCCTAATAGAGTACTTGTCCTTAAAGGATCTATTTGGATAATTAGCTTTAACTTTATTAATCTAGCAGTTAATTTTAGTAAGAAGCTCTCCACCAATAATATACTATATGGAAGTTGAAGCAAGATCTGCCTCTACTATATAAGCTTTCTAAATTGCCATATAGTATATCTATACTATATCGGGCTCTAAGGGAGTTAGCGAGCTTAAATCTACGCTAATAACTTAATTGGGTGTATTTTTGCGTCTCAGCAGAGGCCTTAAAGGATTAGTAGCTTTAATAGGCTTCTTCCTAGATGTTAACTTTAGATTTAAACTATTCTGGCTTAAACACCTAGCAGGCTTCTAAGTACGCTGATTTAATTTAGAGGCTTTAATAGCCTTAGCAGATTAGGCAACTCTAGCAGCTATAGGAGCTTCTACAGCACCTCTAGTTGGACGAACTATACGCCTACTAGCTATTTAAAAGCCTTCCTCTTCCTCTAGAGGCTTACGAGGCTCCCGCTTAATAGTTGGATTAACTAGCTCTGTATTCTTATCCTTATCGTCTTCCTTATCTAAGTCCTTATCCAACTTCTGTAACTCTAACTCTACTTCTTTCTCCCCTACCTCCTCCTCCTTCTCCTCCTCCTCCTTAACGTCCTTATTGCAACTAGGCTGCGGAGGTAGGCAGCGCGCTAGAACTGTACGCAGGCCTACATAAACAGGCATCTTGGGTTAAGTAATAGTATTCCACTTAATTGGTTAAGAGCCTTGTGTAGATTAACTGGCGGCTTGTTTCTAGAGGCTCCTGCGGGCTACTATGGCGCCTATAACACTTAAAAATTGACCTGGATGGATAATATAATATAAATATAAAACCTCACTATTTTGGAAGTAAAAATAATACGTATAGGCGTGGCAGGCATATGATTTGTATAGTGAACTCACCAAAAGTCGATGTTGTGTGTGCGTGGCTCGCTTAATTTGATTTTTGCAATACTTTTGCAAACCACAATATTACGGACGCTTTAAGTACAATGTTATAACTACTTAGGGAAGAGTTGCAGGAAGCTAGTTAGTTAATATAGGCATAGTCTAGAATAGATCTAGTGGAACTATATAATAAGGAATAGTAAGCAAGTCACATAATATTATATACAGTGTACAAAGTATACGTAGTGTACGCCTATATATAATACGTATAACACGTACCTTATGTATAAAAGAGGATTTCTTAGGAGTATGGTTGTGTATTTAAAGGACCTCAGTCCCTACCGTAGATAGTTCTCTCCTTATAGTGAATCTTAGAATACAATTGGAGTTAATCTATTAGGCAACCACTCCACCAGTTGTTATTATATTGTTAATTTGTTCTTACCTACATACCCAGCCTAATAATAGGACCCACCTTAGTTCCTACTACAAGGTTCCATTACATAGCTCAATCTTAATCTTGTAGTTGTATGGTTAGTAAGGCGGGAGTATATCTAATACTGCCTTAAAGAATACGTCCTTAATTTTCTAGTATTAATAGGGTAGTTTCTATTCTACTAGCTCCTTATCTATAAGCTCGCCTTCCTATTTACTAAGCTTATTTTCCTTTTCCTTAATTATCCGATCAATTTTATATAAGCTGGTGGTAAAGGTAATAGTATTAGGTTAGACCAAGTTCTAGTAAAATCCTACGGCGCTAATACAGTAGATATTAACTAGTGGGAGGCCTATAGGTTTCTTTATAGACTGTTATTAGGCTATATTTTGCGGCCTAGGGTTTATAATCTTTTTTAGCTCCTATTTTATCTTTTATAAGTTATCCCTCTGGTCTATACGTTTAGTATAGCGTCCAATGCTCCTTACTATTCTTTATGGCTATATAGGGCCTAAGTTTCCTGTAGGGAGCTCTGCTAGCTTTTTACTAACTTTTTTAATCTCTGGTGCGGGTGGCATAATATAGGTAGTCTGGAGGCGGCGTAGTATATAGATCCGTTGCGGGTTAAGCTATACGTTCTTTTTAAAAGCCTGGTCCCTACGCATAGTATTGGCCTGGTGAACGGTGTCTATCTATAGCCGCATAAGGTTTTCTATTGTAATGCTAATTTCCTTTATAAAAGAGGGTGTTGGGGGTAGGGTTTTAGGCCAGATAAGCCGTCTACTCCGTATATTAAGCTATAAGCCTAGATAGGCTAGCTATTTTCTTTCTAAGATTATATTATGGCTTTCTAGGTCCGTAATAAGAAAGGGGACGTTATACTACCTTTGTTTATCTACACAGAGGTAAATCTATAAGATAGTTATAATAGGTAGTCCTATCCGTCTGTTATACCCGCGAATAGGAATTAGTTTGGGCAGTTCTTTAAAGGGTATATTTAAAAAGTTAGCCAGCTTTATAGTATACTAGGTATCTATTAAGGTAAAGGCATTTGCTCTAGAGTTAGCTAAAGCAGAGGTTAAAACTTAATATCTATTACGGAATAAGGTATAAGGGATAGTGTAGCTTCTTTTACTAACTAGCCGACCTAGATTAATATATAATATATTAATCCCTTTTAACCCTAGAGAGGAGTCTTTCTCTAAGGTTCCTCTTTTTCTAACTCTATACTGTCCTCCTAAATTAATAGAACCTTACCTGTTTTTACCTTTGTCTGGCAATCCTTTATAAAGTGGTTTTTCTGGCTGTATAAGAAGCAAGCTCCTTAATTACTAAGGGCCTATTTATAGGGGTTGTTGTATATAGGCTAAGTATATACTGGACCTGCAGCAGGACTAGCTGCACGGCTAGCTGCTAAATTAACGGCGGGCTGTATGGCTGGTGCTATAGGAGTTGCAAATTATGCTAGGGTGTTATAGGCTGTTTATAAAGTGCTTATAGTTTAGTTTGGAGAGTTTCTAGCTTTATACCGCTCAGATTATGCCTTAATTTAATAGAGGCCTTAGTTAATAGCTAGGCAGTGGTTTATAAGTACCTTTAGCGTCTATATAGTAGTAAAAACTAGTAGTATGGCGCGTTATAGGTCTAGGGTAAGCTTATTAAAGAGGTCTGGTATTAGGTCTTTATAGGGAATTTAGGCTTGGCTGGCTAGGTATAAAAAGCGGGTCTAAAAGGCTAAAAAGGTCTCTATTATCTTTATGTTAAGAGCTTTATAATTAAGGCGGGTGTTTTGTGTCTTAAAGGGGTCCTTATAAATGGAAGATAGGTAGTTGACTATCTCTTCTTTAGAGAGGAAGGGGTCTGCCAAGTCCTAGGCGTATTACGGACATAGATGCGTCTATGCGTCCCTACTAGTACGGCCGAAGACATAGGCCATTTTAGCTTAGGTAGTAGGGAAGTGGTCTATATTAACTTTAAACTTATCTTACAGTTAAAGCTTCTAATTGTTAAATATAGGGTTAGTTCCGTCTGTAAGTAATAGGAGGTCCGCAACCTTCGCGGACCATAATAATGTTAATGCTGTATGTTAGGCTAGGGTCTTAAGGACTATAGTAAGTCTCTAGGTGTCTAATAACTCCTTGCTAGGTGTAGGGGTATCTCTAGTTTTAAGCAGCTCTTAAAGCCGTTTAATTTTAGCATTAGCTGCTGCGAGCTCTTCCTAGGGGGTTAAGACGGCGACTGTTTTACTATTAGAGGTATTTGCGGGTCCTATAGCGGCTTTGCCAGCTGCTGTATTTCTTAGCATGGTAGTAGGGGTATTAGGTAATTTTTAATATTTGTTTATTTTTTAGGGGTTCTAGTCCATGTGTGTCCTATTCTTAGGTTTTGCGTTCTATTTGTGTTCTTTTAGTTCTTAGGGGTTTGTCCTGTCCTTGTGGTCCTAGTAATGTCCTTAGGGTCCTATTCTGTGTCCTTTATAGATATATTTAAGTTCCTTCTTAGGAAGAAAAAGTAGTTAAGCTTTGGATAATATTAGCGACTTAGTTAATTAAGGTATGAGTATGGTATAAGGGACGCGTAAGCCTGTATAATTGGTAGTTTATAAACGAGGATCCAAAGCTAGAGAAAGGAAGGAGAAGAATAGTAGCGCCGCTTGATATTTTATGTGGTCCTTGAGTTACGTGACTCGCGTCTACCATAATCCACGTCTGCCAAGATCCACCGTTTTTTACCAGCGCCGTAATATGGCCTGTATATATATTAACAACATCTACCGGATCTATGGGCTCCTAAGTTAATTGTCTCTAACTATAGACCCTAATTTATATTAGACTTTTAGGACGAATTCTACCGCATCCTTAGGATTAAGATTAAGCTCTCTACTGTATTCTACCCTTAGACCAACAGCTAAACCGAGATTATAAACTAGTACCTTAACCAGCGACTTCGCCCCTTTGTTAATTACTACTAGAACAACTAGTTAGAACTACTACCTATAATAGACTACGCATAGCTCACGCTCCCTTATAATAGTATAGGAATGTCGCTATTTAAGTTACTCTATGGATATAAACTACGAATATCCTTTAATTGGGATAGACCTATAGGACCTATAACGGCCCACAAACGCCTTAGCTATAAAGAGGCCCAGATATTCGCTAAAAGAATACATAGAGCCTAGGAGACTGCCTAAGCAATTATAAAAAAGGCACAAGAGAAGAAAAAGGCCAATATAAATTAATATTACCGCGAGGTAGACTTCTAAGCAGGAGATAAAGTATAGGTGTTAATAAAAAACTGGAAGACCTAGAGGCTAAGCCATAAACTAGACTATTAAATAGCTGGCCCCTATAAAATCCTTAAGAAGAAAGGGCACTCTTTTAGGGGTAAGCTACTAAAGTTAATAAAGATCCACCCTATCTTCTTTTTAGACTGACTGTGGAAGGCCGCGGACAACCTATTACCTGGATAGTATAACAACCCCCTATCGCCAATTTAGATTGTAGAGGACGAGGAATAGGAAGTTAAAGAGATCTTAGTAGTTAAGAAGGACCGTAGTACCTTAAAATACTATATAAGCTAGGTAGGTTATAATAAAGATCTATAATGGTACCCCGTATCTGATTTTAAGTACTCTCCTTATAAGCTACGAGATTTCCACCTAGCCTACCCAGACCTCCCTAGACCACCACGTAAACTAAACAGCTAGACTAAATACTAGGAGGAAGGGTTAAATAACTATAACAATCTAGATAATAATAAAGAACTTGGACAAAGCCTAAGGGCAGGCTTTTTTAGGAGGGGGGGGTAATATAACGGTGCTAGAGCGCGTCACCTGCTACTTTCTAGGCATTCTGCCAAATTCTGCCAAATTCTGCCATGTTCTGCCGACACTACTTATAGAGCCAACCAATCAGGATTTTCCATCCCCGGGATGGAAAATCGCTATTGGCTCGCCTACTACTAGCGCCTTGGCGACCCCTTTGTATCTTGCCAATCTCTAACAGACTTCTTCTTCTTCTTAGCTTAGTATTCTTATATAGTAGTAATCTACAAGCTTCGGTTTAGAAGCATTTGTACAAGCCCGTCACACTAGAGGATAAGGTAAAGGCTAGGCTTTAACTCTATATAGAGTACTATAAGAATAACTTAAAAGATAATATCCTCTTAATAAGCAAATAGATATATCTTTATACAATTTATAATTTCCTTTAGTCTTTCTATAAAGCAACTCTATTTCTTTAAGAAGATTATATAACACTAGAAAGGGTTCTAGAATTAGTTAATATTCTTAAGGATATAATATAGACCGTATTAATATATTATATAATACTCTTAATATTTCTTTAGCTAACTTTTCTATAGGTAACAGCTACTAAGGCTAAGGATAAGTTTATAACTCCTTAACTCTAATATACTAAGGAAAAGCTTACAAAGTATATTAAGAAGCTAGATAATTCTCCCTACTATCTAGTAGTATAAGTTCTTAACCTAAAGTGTTATACAGCTTTCTTAAAAGATTAGAACAATTATATCACTATTAAAGGAAAAAAGAAGCTTTTTAGCGTATAAAAGCTCCAAGAGAGATTCCGCAAAAAAGCAATACTTTTAGGTTTAACTATATCGTACGCAACTAAGAAAACTTAAAAGTCGCCTTTAAAGCCTAAAGAAAACCTCTCTGCCTTCTATAAGGCTCGTCTTTAGCATTATTTAAAATATACTCATCCGCAGAGTCTAGATAAGTTTAATACCTATATTAACGAGAATCCAATTCCACTTAATAGCTATTTAATAGTAGAACTAGCCTCTTTAGTATATAAGATTTTTATAACTCTTATAGCTTATAATTAAAGTTCTCTTAATACCTGGAATAAGCAATAAGCCAAAGAGAGTATTTTTAGGTTCTTAATGTCGCGTTCTATAGGATTGTATAAGTATTACTCTATAAATACTTAAGGCATTAGAATGCGCGAAGGACTAGACAGCTTATAAGATTCTAAGTATTCTTTTATAGTTGTATAAGGGAAAGTATATAAGGGGTATATTATATAACACTAAAGGGGGGAAGGGGGGCATATAAATAAAATAATTTTAGGCAAAAGGTAACTACTAAAGGCGTATAGGTGGCATAAGTAAATATATACTAACTTTAAACTTGATAAATTATAAGTTTAAATCCCACTAATATTATCCTTTATTAAGAATTAGGAAATACAATTATCTAGTATACTTCCCGCCCTATTATACAAGAGATTCTCTAGCAATATTGTCATAATATAAGTAAACTCTCCTCTCTATATAATATACCTATATAACTAACTACTCTTAGGATAAGTAGAAAAGGGTAGAAGCTTTACCGGCAATTAATATAGAGGCTTAGGTAGGAGGTGTATTAGAAAAGCAGGTTCGGATAGGGAGGCCCTTATATATAAATATAATTCTTATTTAGAGCCATGGGTCTCTAAATATAATTATAAGTAACCTATATTACTTATATAAGGTAGAGAGCTAATTAATACTAGCCTTATAAGGCTTATATAGCGACTCTATATTATCTAGTAGGCGGCCCGCGAAGCCCTACTGCACGCGTCCACGTCGCCGCAGGTGGAAACATCATCAGGAAATCACTCCTGATGATGGCCAAGTGCAGAGGCGATGGAGGAGAGCCGTCGCAGCGCGCGCAGCGCGCTGGTGTTGCGACTCTGTGGTGTTGAGCCTGCGACGCGTACAAGCATCGCCCCCAACAGCACCAGGAGTCCTACTGCCCCTGCTTGGGGCTCCTGCCATACCATCTAGGGGGGCCATCAAGGGAAACTGGGATACGAAAACCGCCCGACGTACGACTACCTGGCTCGCAGCCAGGCCCGAAACTGGCCTTATCCAGCCAGTCGACGTGGACGCGCCCTAGGCATACAACAGGACACCCTTAGGCTTGCACTAGCTCTGAGATCATAGGGACACGGCGAGGGCATAGGGAACCTCTTTTATAAGAACTTATTAAGGTTAACGCGTTACAGATTCCTCATACGAAACTTATTAAGGCCCCTAAGGCCACCGCGAAGAACTTATTAAGGCCCTGCCTAAAGAACTCATTAAGGCCCCTCTATAAGGGCCTATCTAGTATCCAGTACACCTAGGCAACTCAGAAGAGGGTCTTAATAGGCATAGTGCGCGCGACCTAGATGACAACGGCGATACAACAGCGACGCAATGGCGACGCGACGGCGACCAGACGGCTCAACAAGGTGGAAACACAGGCAAAGCTTTAGGCAGCGGAAACACAGGCCAGCTTCAACAGCCCCATGCGTTAAAAGGCAACTCACAGAAGGGTCTTAATAGGCGTAGTACACGCAACCTAATGCATACATACAAGGCAACTCATAGGAGGGTCTTAATAGGCGTAGTACACGCAACCTAATGCATATACGGGGGAGGCTTTAGGGGAAACACAGGCACAGTCAGACAAGGGCTTAATAGTTAAAGACACAGGCACAGCTTATAAAAAGGGGGGACACAAGCTTAGTTAGTAGGAGAGGGGGGAGCAGGTCGCCCAGTGCAGGACCTAGTATCTCTATGGCCCCCTCCTATAAGACACAGTCGGCCTGTCACAAGGAGACTCCTACAGGTAACGCAAAACGGGAACTGGTAGTATATAGGGTATTACGCCCCTATATCACCACTGGCCTCCCATAGGGCGTAGTACATAGTAGCTACTGCTAGCTCTAAGGACCTCACCCCTTAACTAGGCTCTGACCCCTGGTGCACCTAAAAGGCAGGCAGGATCACACCCTAGCTAGAGAGACTACTACGTAGCTCAAGAGAACGGATGCGCGTATCAGTATATTAACAGACGGAACCGTTCGCCCCTAGGGCGGTACGCCGGTAAGATATGCTTAAGGAGCAAACAGGAGTTACTCAGGCGGGTAAGGTTTTAGCTAGGCCTCATCTGCAAAAGGTGCACCTAAGGCTACATACAGGATGCAGCCACAACGCCCTTGTAGGATTACGCCAATAGGCGCATAAGACGGGAGTTACAACCCCTAAAAATAGCAGCTTATGCCCATGCCGGTAAAAACAATAAAAAGAGGCGTAAAACCAGAGGCTATGGAAGGCTCTCAAGCCGTGCGAAAGCGTACCAACTCTAGGAGGAAACTCTTATACAGACTACAGGGGGGGCAGACTGGTACTTAGGCCAATAACCCATTATAAGATATCCAAAAGAACTAGTGTGATCCCCCATATTATTAGTAGTGGCAGCCAACTGCTTATAGCTTAGGATAATACACCAGAAAACTAAGGTAGAGGCCTAAATAAGCAGGCACGTTAAACTCTACTATATTACTAGTACTACTAGAATATATAACTACCTACCCTTAACCAGCTCCAGCAGACCTTAGCGACATCACCGGTGAAACACCAGTGACTTGCCTAAGGGTCAACAGCGACATAACAACTAAAGAAATAGCCAGAACCATCAGCCGCCTCTTAAACAACACAGCACCAGGACCAGATGGGATCCTAAACAAAGCCCTAAAGACCTATAGACCACTTATAGCACCTTAGCTTGCAGACGTAGCCAGAGCATGCTTTATAATAGGCTACTACCCGCGACTCAGAAGATCTATAACGACGGTTATCTTACAAAAAGAAGGCAAAGCAGACTACTTAATCCCAGGAAGCTACCGCCCTATTGCCTTAGAAAACACCCTAAGCAAGATCTTAGAAAAGGTTATAGCGGACCGCATAGCAGATACAGCAGAGGAATACACCCTACCACCATAAAGCCAAATGGGGGCAAGAAAGAATCGCTTAATGCTATTAGCACTTACACTACTCACTGCTACCATTAAAACTGCATAGGCTATGTAAAAGGACTTTATAGTATTAATACTTAGCCTAGATATTAGCGGCGCCTACAATAATATACCCTATAAGCGTCTCCTATATATCCTTAGGGTAAAGGGCTTTCTAGAATAGATTATTTAATTTATTTAAGAATTTATAGGCCAGAAAGAAATATTACTAGTCTTTAGCAGATACTAAAGCCCCCCTATTACAGTTATAACAGGAATACTATAAGAATTACCTCTATCGCCTATACTCTTTCTCTTCTTTGTAAGTAACCTACTTAATACCTTTAAGGAAGGGGCGACTTAGGGGATAGGCTTTGTTGATGACACAAACCTAATTATATATAGGCTAACAGCCGCAGAGAACTATAGGACACTAAAGAAAGCCCACGACACCTATATAGAATGGGTAAGATAACATAGAGTCTAATTCTTACTAGAGAAATACCAGCTAATCTATTTTATAAGAAAATATAACTAATCTGCAGATCTTTAGCATATAATCTATATCTAAGGCTTTAGGGGTTAACTGGTTCAAGGCCTAAGGGTATTAGGAGTATGGGTAGATAGTAAGCTCTGGTGGAGTGTATATGCGGCGCAAGCGGCCTATAAGGGCTAAGTACAGTATATCGCTATGTCTAGGATTGTTAATTCTATATAGGGTCCATACTTCCAGAGGTCACGCCTACTATATATAGCAGTTGTCTAGCTAACTATAACGTATAGATCTAGTATTTGGGCCACTGGAGAAACTAAGAAAGGCCCCCCTAAATTACTTCTTAAACCACTCTAAAAGGTCTAAATAGCCTGCCTTAGGAGTATAATAGGCGGGTATAAGCGAATGGCCATAGTACTGCTTAAGAAGAAAGCTAATATTTCCCCCCTATAACTATATATTAAAGCTAATATAATGTAAAGGGTGTAAAAGGAACGCAACTTTAATATTATAAAGTATATTAAGACACACCTAAATAAACTATAGAGGGACCCTAGGGTGCCCTATAGGAGAAGGAACTAATAACCCCAAAGTAGGGAAGATATATTAGGAAAACAGGTAGAGAAAGCAGAAGAAGAATAGTGCGGCGCTAGGGCCCAGGCCTATATAGAGGAGAAAGGGAGACGCGTAAGAGGCCAGCAAAGATAATAGTAAGGGAGAGAAAGGAGCCAAAGTAAAGTATAAAAGAGTACTAGAAAACCATCTACCGTAATATAATACTGGTTAGACTAACGCTGGAGAGATAAATAGGAGTTAAAGGTATAGATGTAGACTTAGGTAAGGGGAACCTAAGCCGTAGCATAGGTAATACTATAGGGGGTAAATACCTAAGGGCTCCAAAAGGGCCTAACAAAGGCAGAAAATATAATGGCAACACTTTTAAGGATAGGAATAATAGGACTAAAAGATTGGCTTTACTGGGTAGGTGTCCTAGTGGGTAGCCTAAGGTGTAAATATAGCTGGCCAAAACAGACACCAAAACACGTAATACTGTTATGCCCTTTACGTACCGGCCAAGAAGCAATGCTCTTAGCAGCTAGCATAGAAAACTATAATACACTACTCTTAACATAGAAAGGCCTTAAGGCGGCTACCTGGTAGCTTATTAGCTAAAATATACTAGACCAGTTCTAGGTTGTAAAGGAAATAGTAATAGAAGGTAAAGGGGTAAGTAATAGGCGCCCCCTAATAACTCTATAGGAGTAGAGTACAGTATATAATACTAGCGCGTCCGTAGGTTTATTACAGCAGCAGTGGTTCCCAAGGAGGTTAAAAAGTAAGGTAGTAGAGCACCACTAGTAACTTATAGGCGACTTATAAGCGAGCCCCAAAAGGCAGGGAGATGGATCACAGGGTTTTCTCAAATAGAGTTTTCTCCCCACATGTATATAAGGAGTAGTCCGCGTGGGCCTAACAGGGATCTAAATCGGACGTTAAGCAATGAATAATAATATTATTATCTAGTAGGCCCTTGCCCTTTTACTAAATATTAGAGTCTCCTAGGGTTCTATAGTGGGTACTATGGAAATTGCAAGTGGCGGGATTATAGGGCTTAATATTTATTATACAATATAAATTTTTAGCCTATAGTGGCGGTAGTGGGAGCACTAAAGGATAAGGATTGGATTATGGAACTAGAGGATAATAAGGAGTAAATAAAAGTTACTAAATTTAAACTACTGGGTCTCCTCTCTTTTTTCCTAATTTTTTTTTTATAGTATTTTATATAAAGAGAAGTATAAATAAAAAAGGTAGAAAGGAGATATCTAATTAGTAGGAAAGCTAAAGGTATTTGCTAGAGCTTCGTGCAGAGCTTCGTGCAGAGCTTTATGTAGAGCTTTTGCTAAGCTTTAGTAGAGCTCTATGCGGGTAAGCCTTATTCCGCGGAGCTCTTATAAGCTTTATATCTATATAATATTACTTATCCTTAGGATATTTAGATAAAAGTGGTACCATTTTAAAGCGCTTTATAAGCTCTATAAATCTATACCAATAAAAAAATTATTTATTTAATAATTGGGGGTGCATTGCAAGTGTAAGTATATTAGGGGTTTTTGCCAAGACTATCCGGAGACTATCCGGATAGTCTCCGGATACTATCAGCTGATAGGTCTATTATCCGAGAGGCCTATCCGGCCTATCCTCCGCAGGTCTGAGGACCCGTACTTAATAGAACGGTTTTTCTGGCAATCCACCTGCTACAGCACCTGCCAGAATGGGCAAGGTGCTTGATCTTACCCTTGCCACCCCCCTGCCCATCCCTTGTACGAGGCTTGATGAGGTGGCTTGCACAACTCTGCCAAGCAGGTGGATTGGTGGTTTAGTTCACCCACCAGGTGGGTGAGCTCTACCACCAATCCACCTACCGTATAAGGTGTAGCTAGGGTTTTAGTTCCCGTTCAGTCCTGACCACGCCGAGCTGCGCTCCGTCCCATCAGCTCTAAATCTCCAGCTGGCAAGGCCCCGAGCCCAGCCTTAAGAGTTCCTTAACGTCCTTAATTACGGGCGGCTGACGAAGAACCGTACACCTCTTAACCTTACCCGTCTGTTCGGCAATGTTCCCATTTGGCGTCTCGATCGGCGACTTTATCGCGTTCATAGAGACCGTTGTGACAGCCATAAACGCGCTTAAAGACGCTACTGGAGCTGCTGCGGAGTATCGTGGAGTTGTGCGAGAGCTAGAGAGCTTGAAAATAGCCTTGGAGTGTGTCGATCGTCTCGAAGTCGCAAACCAGGATCAGATCGAAGGCTTGAAATGCGTCGCAGCAAACGCTGGTCAAACAATTCTGGAATACCTCGGCAGGCTTAAAAAACATGAGCCTTCGTTGAGGTCTGGTGGCTCTATACAGAAGTGGAGGGACGGTTTAAGAAAAATTCAATGGAGCTTATATACTAAAGACGATGTCAGAAGATTTCAAGCCCAGCTGCAAAGCCATGTTGCTTCGTTAAATGTCTTAATGTCCCAAATAATTATGTAAGAGCTTAGGACCTTTAATACCTTCACAGTTTCTACCAGCTTACCTAATCAGGACCTCTGTGAAGAATTCCGCAGCATAATGGCAATGATATTAATGACTAACTTCCGGATTTTTGATACCGTACTTGGCTTGAGCAGAATGCCACGGCAAGTTGAATTTGACAAACCCATCACTTTTGAGGACGCCCACAACCGCTTGTGTCCTCTTAACATACAGCGGCTTGATACCTGGGAGGTGAGCGCTGAAACGTGCAAGCTATTTGTTTGGAGTTGGCTGATATTACCTAGCATTTTGAAACTGTGTTGAAGTGGAAGTTCTCAAATGTACCTGGGCTACAAAAAATCGAGACAGGCGAATATGTTTTGCATGATGTGATCTCCAAGGCCGATGTTGTCCGATCAGGAGCAATCGAAAAAGCATTTAGACCAGGACGCAGGATTAACATGAGTATGATTTTCAAATTACAGGGGAGTGGGCAGGCTATGTGTCCAAAGTGCCTGGCGCCTGTGCTAGAATTACCACGTTTTGATACTAATTGGTAAGTTATCGCTGAAGCTATGCGGTAAGCATGCCTTCGGCAACTAAAACATTCTCTTCATCTTACTATACCTCATTCTTACTGTTGCGGTAACCTAGTGAAAACTATAGCCTATGTTATCGTCGTGTCGAACCTTTAAGAATAGAGGATTTAGGCCCAGTCACCGAAACCAACGTGATATCATATCAAACGGCTGCTCCACAACCCGCCATGCCTGGTCAAGCCACTATCGGACCACCCGAAGATCAAATTTCAGATTTTGCTCGTGTTAGGATTTTGAATATCCCTAAAATGAAAGCATTGGAGCATATGAAGCAGGAATTAGCTGAGCATAACCAGTTACAAAGACAGGCAAGAGAAGAGCATAAACCGGGTTTTGGAGATTTGGAGATAGCAGATGCAGAAGTCGAAAGTCAGCACAAGGATCCGGCCCTGAAAGCTGTTGGGGGGCACGAGGACAAAGGCCTAGAAGACAAAAGAATCGCGAACCTCGACAAACATGAAACCAAGACCACAATTGAGTGCGAGGACTACATAAAACCCTCTAGGGAGGAGTGTGACCCTAATACTCTTCTCCAACTGGAGCTAGAACATATAAAGGTAGAGCAAGACAAAAGCCAAAAGGAAGAAGAGCTGAAAAAGATTGAGGGGAAGTTGGATGATAAAATCCAGTGTGTACGGGAAGCGGCGGAGGAACTTGTGAGAAAAGACTTTGGGGGCCTACAAGTGGCAAATATCGACCGTGAGGATAAGTTGGGCCAACACCGGCCTACAAAGCCTAACGTGCAGTCACTGACTTTGGATTCTGTAGTCGATGTCAGGATGGCGACCGCTAAGGAGCAGACTTTAACCTTCACAAAAATTCGGGTGATGGCTTCCGAGAAGCAACCGGAGATACGGCTCGACCAAAAACGCTCGTCTTTTGTCCGGGACTTCGACTACCTTCTTCCGATTATTCAATTTGAACCGGGGCAAGGTTCCGGGAAACGGGAGGAAAATGACCTCCATTACCTGGACTGACACAGGCTACTTACCTACAACAAATTGTAAACCCAAAGCCCGTATGTAAAGATTCACACGCGCCACCTTAGCATTGATACTTTACGCTATTACGACCTTCCTTGGGAATACGATTAGGTACGGTTGATTTTTGTTTGAATTCTTGCGGTACCCCGGGTTGCTCAAAATATTCATAGGCGGATAACGAATATGTCATAATACTTCGTGAACTGGACACACATCAAACGGACATTCTATCTGAGCATGCGCGCCGCATGAAAGCCCGCGAGCTAATAGCGTTGGGGCATATTCACTCAATCACCAATCCCAACAGGAGCTCCATACCACGTAATCATGTAGTTGAAGAAACGTGCGCGGGACAGGAAATAAAATTACCTCAACCCCTCCCTCTTCCAGAAACGGCTGGTTCGTACTCCCATACTGAAGCCAAAAACAAGTCTCATTCATTCCAACGTTCTACTTCTGAAAGGGGCCTGGGTGACTGGTGGGATGATGAAGACGAGTGGGACACTTTATGGTTACGCTCCCAACGGCGTGGCCCTCCTCAACAGCGTCTTCGTCCTCATCATCGTCGTCGTCTTCCTTTGTCTTATCATTATCATCCTGATGATGGTATGGATCAATCTTTAATCGCTGGTATATCCTCCAACCTACATAGGTCACGATCCACAGGGCAAGAACTTGCACCCAGTATATATATACATGAGTCAAGCCTTCACCGGAGCCGCCCCCAGGGAAATAGTCCTAGTCCTAACGTATGTATATATAACGGTCCTTGCAGCGATGGACTCGATTCGGCTTCAGAGGATGAGAGAAGTCGCGGCGTTACCGTACATACTGGTCTGCAGCAACGGATCATCCTAGAGGACGAAGATGCTGAGGCCTTTTAAAGTCTGCTTTACTAAATAACGGGGTGTGGAGGGTAGCGGCCAGATGGCGAAGTTGAGGAATACCACATTCATGCTTGTGAAATTAATAAAGCCGCGCCGGCGAAGAAGGGAGAGAAAACGAAGGCGAGTGCGTCGCCAGCGTCTTCGGAGGATGGGAAGGGGAGTGAGAAAGGGAAGAATGATCCAGCCGCTGAAGGGTTTCCCAAACCGAAGAAGCCTAAGAAGCTGGAGCAGCGAACCTAGAGAACGAAATGCAGGCATAGCCTAATCGACTATTAGTGAAGCTTGTTGAATAAAAGTCCCGTAGATGATGAGCATTTGCGGTGGCGAGTTGCTTCAAGGTTGCTTTAAACTTGTACGAACATGACCAGGAAACGGGCGGGAGTCTTGACGGTGTTTGGGTGGGCACATATACCCTAACTCTTGAACGTCCTTCTTCGCGGTTATTTCCAGTCCAATGAAGCTCTGCCACAGATTTATAGTATCTGTTAATATCACCTTTGAAACAACTTCGAAACGACTCAGTATCATTCATCCATTTTCGACACATCAGCCTTTTATTTCAAAGTACGAAACCACAGTAATTTTCATACATCAGAAGCAGAATTCGCATGCTCATCGTCCTCAAAACCTTCATAATTCCTCCATCCCTGCGTGACGTCCACACTATAACTAATCACCCACAGTCCATGAGCCCGCCTTCACCCAACCCACTTTCCCCCCTCCTATCACGTCGTACAAGCCGTCGACTTCGGCACACTAACCAGCGTCGAGGGCACCGGCACCGGCGCCAGCGTCACGGGCGTAATCTTCGACGCCGGAAGCGGCGGACAGCTAACCGCACACGTCGGACACTTCATCGTCGCCGTCACTACCGTAACGGGGCAATCCGCCGCCGTCGTGGCCGCCACGACATCGCGCTCCCCGACCCCGACCGCTTCCTCGACCGCCAGCGGACACGCGACCAGCTCCTCCGGACACACGAGCAGCGGGCACGGCAGCGGGCGCGTGACTGTCGTCGTCGTCGCGCAGGTCTTGTTGTGCGGAGCGGCGGAGCGGCGGTACCGGCTCACGTCCACGGAGCTGGTCGCGCCGGGGCCGGAAGCACAGCTCCAGGCGGGGCCGGTGACGGTAGAGGTGAAGACCTCGCAGCCGTGGCGGCAGGTGGCGGCCGTGGGGCAGGATCCCGAGGCGGTGACGGTGGGCGTGGTTGGGCAGGCCGGGTTGGGCCCTGGGATCGTGGTCGTGGTCAGCAGGATGCAGTCGGGTTCGAGGCAGGCGGTTGTCAGGGCGGGCAGCATGGGGCAGTGGAGGACTGCGGGGACGGTCATGGTGTAGCAGGGCTCGGGGGCGCAGGCGCTGTAGTTTTCTGCGGCGAGGGAGCTGGGGGGGCCGGGGTTGTTAGTGGAGAGATGTAGGGTTGGAATTGGGTTGGAGATGGGAACTAACGCTGAAATGACAGCTGCGAGAGTTAGCAGCTTGGCTTGAAGGTTTGGCATATTGGGGGTGACGTCGAGACTAGTGGATAGTCTGCTGTAGAGAAAACGATAACGATGACGAGATGTGGGATGGTGTCACGGAAGGAGGTTGAGAGAAGTGCGGACTGTTATATGACGTTGGCCTCGTTGCCCGACGAGTGTTGTTGCCATCTAGACCGACATGTTACATTCACGACAGATGAAAAATACGAGAAATTGATCCTTTGTGTCCCACCTATAATCTATTCACATGCGATCGGCTCTGTATGGCTGTATTATAGACCGCATTACGGGCCGCAAGTGGAAAGTCATTCGCAGGAGTCAAGCCATTGATTTGGTAATTTAGTATTAAATTCAGGAGAGAGAAAGATTGGGATGGGATGATAGGAGAGATATAAATAGGATAGTGCACGGAGAATATAGTGGGGATGAATATGGGGAAGCGGAGTGGACCGGGTAATTGGTGTAAATTTGATGAGCATCGTTCCGCGGATCCGGCAGCAACCGAACTTCGCCCAGTATTAAGGTTAGGAACACGAAGCTTGTATATATATAAGCCCTGCATATGTTGGGTTGACCCAGGGGTAAATTCCCTCCACCGTTGGCGTGAAGCTTGTCCGTTCGCATCTGCTCATGGCTGCTCATGGCCTACAGACAACGTGTCCAACTCTGGACTATCTAGAATAATATCTCCATTCCACAGCCACAAATCCACTATGGACTTGCCGAGCCTACTCATCTGGGCCCCGGAGGCGATAGTTCTTCGCTGACCTTCTGCCTTTAATTTTCATGAAGGTCGTGCATGGCAAATTTTGCATCTCAGCTTACTAGAACTCGCAGAGCCTCGGTCACTCGTTCCAAGATGCTCCTTAGAATCCTAGATAGTGGGTACATAGCGGCTATTACAGAAAACCGCCCCCATCGGCTAGTTCCCAGCTAACTTATACGCGCCAGCTGAATCCTATGCTCGGTTTCCACCTATAGTTGAGCAGGTAGAGCGACTCTTAAGATCGTCGCAAAATCTCATGTCTAATTTCCCGTTGGAGGCTGTAGTAGTTGATCAAGCGGCCATTTCCTGAGAGCTCGGATCGACAGCTTGTCAGTGTGCCCAGCTTTAAACATTTCAATACCAGCCCATGCAATCATCGCTGCATTGTCTGTGCAAAGACTTGCAGGTGGAAAAATAAGTCGCATGTTCGGGTAGTCACGTTCGGTGAGCATGCGTCCAATTCTGGTCAATTAGTAAGGGAGAACACTGCTCAACGGCTTGACTCACATGTGTCGCAAATATCCATTGGCAGCCACGCCGCCGCTTACAACTATGGATGTGATTGACTTTGCAGCTTCAGGATCTTTGGCTTTAATTTCTTCTAAACCCATGACCACCCGGCCGGTAAGGTGCTCAAAGGCAGCTCGCATGGCCTCTCGTGCAATGGCCCTTCGCTCTCCCTCCGTAATGTCGCTAGCTGCTCGTTCAGCTTTGCTAAGTTTTCCCGTCGCCTTGTCCATAGAAAACCGAACAACGCGCTCCACAGCTGTCACCAACCCAGTAAAGCTGAATTCCATGCTCTTGGACTTGAGTCCACCAGCTGAATTAGCAAGAGGCGGGCTGAATCCCCAGCCCCACTCAGTTACTCGTTTTGTATATTCTTCGTCGCGGCTCTTTGGCGCTGTGTAAGCATATGCCTGTGCAGCTGCATTTTCCTCGCCGTAATCTTTGGCCGGGCGATCCTCCAAAAAGTATGGAGGTTTGTATTCTTCGCAATCGTCATAATCAACGTTTTCTTCAATGTTATCTTCTTGCAACACTTCTTCCTTCACTATCTCTGGGAAGGCAAACTTCTCAAGTAGTGCTCCGTACATAGTACCCTCTGGGGTTGTGAGTAAGTTTGCGGGAAGAACAACACGGGCAATTTTATCTAAGCAATCGCCGATAGCAATGTCGGACGTCGATGCAAGAATACTGTGGCCCGTCAAGGAAGTCGAGTGGATGAGAAGGGTGTGACCACCGGATACAAGTACGGAAAGGAAGGGAAACTCCGGGCTATTCGAGTTCGGATCAGGTCCATTGTTACTTCTGAAAATATTCCAATTCGAGCCTCCCGCTGAAGTGACTTGCCCAGACGGCTGCAATGCGGCAACCAGACGTGGTGTCAACGCGTGTGCTTGCATATGATGCACTCCTACCAAAGGAACCTAGACTATTAGCCTTGAATCCATTTACTTTCCTCTAGTCCAGTATCAAATACCTGCCATGCTACTGCTAGCCCTTTGGCGGTATCGAGCCCAGTGAACAAGTTGGAGCGCATGCCAGGGCCACGGGTGACGGAGATGAAATCTGGTTTTCTTCTTCGCCATGCTTGGTTTGCGACGGCAATTGCATCATCATCTTCGCGGAAATATGCACTGGGAAGCTCCTGTATAGCTTCATTGATAAGAGTTGCAAGACTCTCTTGGTGCGATTCAAGGGATACGATGGGATGGACACCTTGGTATACAGAATTGTTCGAGGTTATCTTCTTGTGGAAGTGGAGGACAGCCCTGGGAAACCGTGAGCGGCCCGTATGTTCAAGTATGGCGACAGAAGTGTCGTCGCATGATGTTTCTATGGCGAGAGTAATGAGTGGTCGTCTATTGTGCACAAGTATGCGAGATATTCTTGCTAGGAGGATGGAACTAAGACCACGAGTACAAGCGAGGGTGCGCGGGAAAGTACGCATGAGGAGTGAAGACGGATGCATAGGGGTCAATTGGATCAGGTTGTTGGTGGGATATTAGTGGGATGTCGGTGGGATGGTGATAGCAAAAGAAGCTTTCTCGACGGGCGCAGTCGCCTTACAGCTCGGACCATTCAGGGTCTCGCGCGGTCTTGCATATGTACCTTAACGACGTCACATGGAATGCCGATTCTATGGACTTGACCAACAAACACCAGCCGACTACCACCACACCATTCCACCAACACATCCCCTAGCCTATACGACCACCTCTTCACCAACGCTTCAATGATCGAACGCTTTTCCTCTCCTCATGGCTGACGTCAAGAAAGAGACCGATGGCCCTGCTCCCTACTCCGCCCCCGCATTCGACTTCACCCTTCTTCCCGATTTCGATAATGACTTCGTGATCGAGGACGACTTCACTCAATTTTCCAGAGCTCTCGCGGCTCCTGAGAATTCTCCTTCTGCGGAAGACCTCACCGCCCAAACTCCTAAACCGAGAACTTTCATCACAGCACTCAACGACTGGAGGCCCATACATCAGCGGGTTCGGAGAAGGAGGAAGCAGAAACGATCGGCTCGGCGTGGTAAGGATGAGACTCGCGAGGGTTTCGTTTACATCCTGCTGAAATGGCCCCTCCTCATAGTGGCCTTCGGCTGGTTGTTGTTTCTGAGTATATCTTACCTGCTCACAAGACTGTATATTTATCTTTACGAGCACTGGGTCACATGGCGAGGGCGAAGAGAGAGGTTACGGAAGAATTTACAAAGTACAAATACATACGAGGAGTGGGTGGATGCGGCCAAAGAGCTGGATAAATATCTTGGGAATGATGCGTGGAAAAGGGTCGACGAGTATGCATACTACGACAGTAAAACGATTAGGAGGGTTACAGAGCAGTTGGCCAAACTGCGGTCGCGCGTAGAATCAGATGAAACAGGAAACAGTAACAGTAACGGTAAGGCCTCCCATGAGCCTCAAAAGGCTGTCGAGGAACTGCGAGGTCTTTTGGAAGCTTGCGTAAAGAACAATTTCGTTGGTTTCGAGAACCCGAGACTCTACAGCGAGACTTACTACGGGACAAAAGACCTAGTGCAGAGCTTCGTAGATGAAGTTGAATCTTCCTTGAAACTACTTCTACGTACCAAACAGATTGACCAGGAAAGCAAAAGAACAATGTTCAAGCATCTTAGCTCAAACTTTGGACGCACCGCGCTCTGCCTTTCTGGTGGCGCCACCTTTGCGTACTACCATTTGGGAGTTGCCAAGGCTCTTCTGGATGCCAACCTTATGCCGGAAGTCATAACTGGTACCTCAGGAGGTGCAGTCGTTGCCGCTCTCTTGGCCACCCGTACGGACGACGAACTGAAGAAGCTACTTGTTCCAGCCCTAGCTCATCGCATTACTGCATGCCATGACGATACCCTTACATGGATCAGGCGTTGGTATCGTACCGGTGCCCGCTTCGATAGCATTGATTGGGCACGACGTTGTGCATGGTTTTGTAGGGGCAGCATGACTTTCCGGGAAGCTTACAGTCGGACCGGACGCATTCTCAACGTCTCATGCGTACCATCTGACCCGCACTCTCCTACTATCTTGGCGAATTATCTCACTTCCCCTGACTGTGTGATTTGGTCTGCAGTCCTCGCCTCCGCTGCCGTCCCCGGCATCCTCAACCCTGTTGTACTTATGAAGAAGACTAGAGATGGAACTCTGGCTCCTTACTCCTTTGGACATAAATGGAAAGATGGCTCTCTCCGCACAGACATTCCCCTCAAAACGCTCAACCTTCACTTTAACGTACGTTTCAGCATCGTCAGCCAGGTTAACCCGCATGTCAATCTATTCTTCTTTTCCTCCCGTGGCTCTGTCGGCCATCCCGTCACTCATCGTCGGGGCCGTGGCTGGCGCGGCGGTTTTCTTGGTTCCGCTACTGAGCAGTATCTGAAACTCGACTTGACCAAATGGCTTAAAGTGCTACGTCATCTCGAGCTTCTCCCACGCCCCATGGGCCAGGACTGGAGCGAAATCTGGCTGCAGCGCTTCAGCGGCACCATAACCATCTGGCCCAAATCCATCCCCTCAGACTTCTACCACATCCTCTCAGACCCTTCTCCGCAGCGTTTAGCCCGCATGATCCACGTCGGCCAGCAATCCACCTTCCCGAAACTCAACTTCATCGCCAACCGCGCGAAGCTCGAACGGCTGATCCAACAAGGCCGGCGCGCCACCCGCCCCGCCCGCACCCAAGACGGCGGCATCGCGAACATCCTCTCCGAAGACGATATCCGCGGGCTGCTGCGCTCCTCGAGACGCGCCAAGGACGACAGCGCGGGCGCAAACCCGCTCTCTGCCACGTCATCGTCGTCGTCCTCGCCGCGGCCCGGCTCCCCCATCGCCCTCCCCCTGGGCTTCTCCCTCGCCGCCACGCCCGCCGCCACGCCCCCCACCGACGTCCCCGCTACCGCCTACTCCAAGAGCACCGATAAGCGACGCGACAAGCGACGCGACAGCCCCTCCATCAGCAAGCGGCTCTCGGGGTGGTGGAGCGCGCTCGCGCCGCCGACGGGCGCGCGCCCTCCGAGCCGAAAGTCCAGCGCCAGCGCCGGAGCCAAGGGCGGCGGCGGCGGCGCACAGAGCGGGCCGCCGTACGCGCTAACGGACCAGCGGTCCACCTCGATGTTCGAGCTGCGTTCACCGCGCGAGCAGACGGTGCCGAAGGAGCGGCGCGGCAGCTTTCTGCAGGAGATCCGGCGCCAGTCGCGCGTCTTCGTCGACGATAGCGGGGTGGAGGACGAAGAAGTCGACGCCAGCGGTGTGGCGGAGCTGGATGAGAGTGGCGGGGCGGGGTTTGAGCTTGATAGGACGGATGAGGAGGGCAGTGCGGCGTTTGGGGATGATGAGGAGAGCGAGGCTGAGGAGGGGATGGGGACGGTTGTTGGATAGTGTGAGGGTGTTTGCTCCTCGGTTAATGGCCTGTTGGGACGTTGGAGGCGGACAAGGGGTCGCAATATCGCATTTCAAGACATGTCATTATGCATACTTGAGTAAACTAACCATGTATAATCAGATTGTAGCATTTAGAACGGAAGAGATGGGGTTAGAACCTATTTCTAGCGTTTCTATGTATATTGACTAAGACGATTTTTCTTGGCCTGGAATTAGGCGGTCTAATATCTATATACGGAAATATGCGCTGGTACGCCTGATGTAGCTCGCTGCCAGTCTTTAAGGGGGCGCGAAGGCGCCTCTTCCCCAAAACGCCAGAACGCCGTCTACCAGAAAAAGAAAGATGGAGGGGGTATGTCGAACGCGGATATGAAGCCCCAAACTCGAACTCCAGATCCCTCGCACACCACCTCCAAGTCGTCCCGAACCCGCCGCCATCCCAGCTCATTCCTCGTTTCCCACCATCCTCCCCTCGTAAAGATTCGGGGGTTGGGTTTCGGGATTGGGGGCTACCTGCTCATGCGCTGGCCACGCCCAACCCCTCGCACAGCCGCCGCCGCCACATGCCGCATACCTCCTCGAAGCCGCCGACGACGTCGCCACATATGCGGCCGGCTTCGCGCTCCTCAAGCCGCTTCTCCCACTCTCCGCGCTCGATCCACCGCATGCCTTCCTCGCGGATCTCCGTCTCTTTCCGCCACTCGGCCAGCGCTTCTTTCACGCCGCGCAGCCGCCGGCCCGCGATGCCGGTGCTTTGGCGCGACATGTGCAGGGAGTCGGAGAGGTAGGAGAGGGTCTGGAGCAGTTCGCGGGTCGAGTTGGTGAGGGAGGTGAGGGCGTAGAGAGGGGTGGAAGGGGGGTGTGGGAGGAGGCCTAGGGTAGATGTTATGAGGGGGAGGAGGGCGTCGATATCTTCAGGGTCCGGAGCAGTAGAAAGAGGAGAGAAGAGAGAAGAAGAGAGGGATGTTAAGGTGCGCGTCTGGTGGGTCAGATGTGTAGTGAGGGCTGAGTGCGCCGTTGTGAGCCTATTCAACGTTGTTAGCGACATGATACGTCCGATGGAATCTTTCCAGAACGAAGTTACAATGGGAAATAAGGAGTCTTGTAGGCTTACCGTGTAGCACCGCTCTCCACCCCAGCTTGACTTCCCAGATCCCTCAACTTCTCCGTAACTCTTTGCACCACCTGGTCTGCAGAACTTCCATTTTCCTCCATGCCTCTCCTCGCCAAACTCTCCACTGCTGCCATTCTTGCCTCCAATCCCGCAGAAATGCCCTCGCTGACTTCCAAATCCGAATCATCGCCGTAATCAGATCCGTCATACCTGGATCGATTCCGCCTATGCCTGCCTCCTGGCACTCTAATCGGACTAAGCGTCGCTTTCGAGGCCGCTGAAGGTGAAGATTCGAGCGCGATACCACTGTCTCGAATAGCGCTTTCAAGGATGTGATGCCCGTTGATCCCCGCGCCTATACCATTGATGCCAGCGGAGCCGTCGTGATCGAGCGCAAGTCCAAGTCCATTAACCTCTTCTCGCGGAATATCAGAGAGATCCTCGCCTTCTTCTCCCTCAGCTAGCTCCTCCTCGTCATCCCACGCGTCTGCCAGCTCATCCGCCAAATTTCCCAACCCCCCGCCATCCTCTCCGCCCCCGTCACCAAAATCGGGTGCGGGGCTGCTGTGTGTCTGAAACCCATGGGACGAGCGAGGTGTCACCGGTGAATACGCTGCGGAGGAGCGACGGCTCAGCGAAAAGCGGGAAGGGGTACCATTGTTGTTGTAAGACAGGTCAAGGCTTGAGGGATGTCTCCGATGCGAATTAGGGCGGTGCGACGGGGTCTGTGGAGGTGAAGACATGCTTGCTGTCAGGTTTTATCTCCGAAATTGCAGATGTTCAATAGTTCGGAGATGATCCCGCGTAAGGTGGAGGTGTGGATTCGTTGCGGAGGCGGTGGCTTGGCTGATGGGCTTCGTGGCTGGCGGCCGTGAACGGGAACAAAGTAAATTCCCAAGGGGTGTGCCTGCCTGAAAATTGCCTGGAGCTCCTCCGAACGCTGAAGCGAATGAATGGGGGCTATAGTCGGAGCAAGCCAGGCAGCTATTCTAGAGAAGTGCGGAGAGATATGGAGATATGCTGTCGTTGGTGTTGTTCGTATGAAGTCCACAGCACGACGTTGCTGGCGAGTTTCGCCGAGTGACCATCAATACTGCAGCATCCCGGCCCTTAAGTCACATATTTCAAGGATTATGGCAGCAATCACAGCAATAGGGGAACAACAGGTGTATCGCTCAGTGCAGGCGTAACAATAAGCCAATCCAGCTACCCTATTTTACATAGGTGTGGAGTACAACCCAACGCGCCCAAAGATATTTCGACTATGACTGAAGCTTACACCATCGTGACAATCCAGACGGGTATCATTGACCATCATGTGTAGGAAGACATACAGTCCAAGCAGTCCATGATTCCTTCCAACTCCGTGAATAGTAGTGGTCCGACCAACATGCGCAGTCCTCAATGACTAGAGATAAGTCAAAAGGGCACCAAGCAACCTATATCACAAATATAACTGCCTAAAAAACTCCGGCAATGCTCCAAGAATGCCGCTGAATACAACAATATGCTTGAAGACTAGCCTAGCTTCAAGTGTTCTTCCCTTGTTCGAGGGCCTGTAGCTGCTTCTTCAATTGAGTGAAGAAGTCCTGCCCATTAGGCATCAAGTGGCTCATAGCTGAGATTGTCAGCCAACTGTCCACATATCATTTGCAGACAGCTGAGGGACATACCCTTTGAACTCCAGGCTCCACTATATCTCTTTGCAACAGAATCCCCTTCGGCTTTGTGATACGGCGATGGTTGGTCTGGATAGGAGAAGTGCGTTAGGAACATTCGAACGAGGAGGCTTTGTCCGTAAATGATTAGATTATCGTACCTGCAATTGCTTCCTGATAACCTGAATGTAAAGTTAGCTTGTAATTCGAAAAGTTATTCGTACTGCTACTGGAGGCGGAGTCATGGGTAACCTCTACAGCCTCCCTTTTTAACAAGCACAGAACCAGGACAGGAAATTTCGAAAGCTGAGACATACGCTTCTTCAAGAAATCCTTTACCTCTGCAGCATTGAAGTCCCTCACGGGAACATGTTGTTCCCCCTGTACCGGCATCGGCTGCATACTTCTTGGTCTCTCACCGCCAGTCGACCCACCTTTTCCCTTGTCGGACATCGCCCAAGAATTACCTGAAAGAGATGGCATGGCTTGCTGGCGTGCGTTGTCTCTTGTGGGAGTGTTCGTGCCTGAGGATCTGTCCTGGTTTTGGCGTTGCTGTTGGGTCTGACCCGACCGCCGCCAGCCGCTACCGAGTGGTTAGATAATGCTTGAATGGCTTACATAGATGGATGCTTACCGGTTCTCGCCCGTGCCGCTCATTATGACGGGTTTAGTGACGAGAAGTGTGGGTGCAGGCGGAGATGGTTTGCAAACAGAAGTGGGCTTGGCAGATTCCGGGCATGAAAAGTGGAGAGGAAGCGAATAAACACCATGCCAAGCCTCACAAATTCCCAATTTCGGAGTCCGAACCTCGCCAGGCTTGAGCTTATTTTATACGGTTACCTCGCATTTCGCATGTGATTGTTACGCTTCAATACAAGTGCATTTGCTTTCATTCCGGATGTCGCTGTGATTCATCTTCATTCCAAACTTTTGATCAACTCGCTCACCTCCCTTACCTCCATACCTCAGAAGACAAAATCCGATAGTTTTTTCTCGGCATTATTCGGATCTGGTAGCCATACTCAGTGCAAGGCACTTCTTCAAGCGCCTGCATCACCTCTGCCTTAGACAATTGGCAATCATCGTAGCTTGCATTCACACACAATGTCTGTGGATCCCACAGACCACATGTCCAAGCGAAACCTATATCACCGTACGCAATTCTCTGGAACTTCACTAATGTTGGGGACTGTTCAGTACTTTGATTCTGTTCGGACGCCGCACTTTGGATTCCATGAGCCTAGTTATAACCTTGGTGCAACACTGCCTCGTCTATGACCTTCACGTCTTCGGGTGAAAGCGCTCTTTGGATTTCGAACAAGGGAGCTTGGCAGTATCGGCTAAGGAATACCTACTCCTCCTGTACGCGTCTCAAAAGGTGGACAACTTTCTCGTCGGGGTCAGTAATCTCGATACGATTGATAACAACATGAAAAAGAGTGCCAGCAATACTGAGAGCTTCGCCTAGAGTTACTCGGTTTTTTACAAATGGCTAGGAGTGCCCCGCTTCTACGTTTGCAAATAGCGCGGCGTTTGTGCCCGTGCGTGCCATGTTGAATAGAGACACTGCCACTTTAAGAATGATATGCGGAAGGATGCCGTGAGCTGCTTTCATCTCTTTAAGGTGGGATGTTGGTGTCAAGCCATCCATACCTTCTCGATCAGAGAGTTGGTCTAAGGGGGTGCGTAATGCTGGATCGCTAAGTGTACCATCGGTGTTCATCCACCCAGCGTTGGGGCCTTTGAACCACCCAAGAGCTCGCTGAACTGGCCAAAGAGACTTTGAGATTCCCGATGCCACTGAGCCTTTGGGCATGAAATGTCACTGCCTCCATAGCCGAGTTGCCTCTTCGATGTAGGTAGTATGTGTCAGCAAAATCCTTATATTATGGTGTGTGACCTGGCGCTAGTGGCATATCTTCCGTTGTCAATCCATGATCTAAGGCGGAGTTGAGGTCTTCCAAAAGGAGATTCATCGAGAGATTGTCGTAAGCGGCGTTGTTGCCAACGAAAATAAACGCACCAGTCCTAGTGCTACGAATATTGACGAAGGCGACGTGGACTAAGGGCTCCATATCTAAATCTGCCTATTCATCGAGGAATGTGGAACTGAGCTGCTGGGGTTCTTCAACGTCGATTCCGGTGCGTATGGAGCAGTTCCACCAACGATCGTTCCCTCGAAGCACAATGAATAAGCGTATAACGCGAGCCTGGTGTGGGTCTGTCTCCAAGGATGTGTATTCTTCATTAGGTAAGTCACATGGGATTGCGTGGAGCATTGGGTGATGGCACAGTGTAGCTTTCGATGCGTTGACTAACCGATCATAATCTGCACGTCGGGCGATGCATAACCCTTTGTGTCCAGGTTTGAGGCCGCCGTCTCTGGCGCTGGGATAACATCTTCGACATCGTTCCAGGATAGTCCGAGCCTTTCTAGGAAAGTTTTAGCTCGTTCTCCAGTCTGTGAAGCTTTGGTCATTTTCTCGGAGCAATGGGCCGTATCTTCTACGCTTGAAGGCTCCAATCGTTTTTGAATAGCTTCAGTGGTCCTTACTTGACGTGAGCCCAGGACTCGAGCTTGTTCTTGAATAGTCGAGCATTGCGTCAAATCATTCACTGAAATATCTCCTGAAACCTCTTTTTAACCGTACTAGAAAATCGCATTGCACTAATACTGTCCACAAAGGTGAATACCGAAACGCTACGGTTGATATCTTCTGCGGATATTAGACCGCAGACTTGTTTGAGCATATGTTGGACCTCTTCGGCACTTAACGTTGCACGAGGATTTAGCGGTACGAAAGGGCAATCCAGGTAGACCGCAGTCCAGCAGAATAGCCCGTACTCTGCGCAGTTTTCACAGAAGAACAATATGGCATTGCCTTTCTGTAGCCCTGACTCTCTCAGGCATGAAGCAAGTACTTTTGCACCTGTCTCCAATTGGGAGTAAGTCCAACGGAGCTGGTCAGGCTTCTTTTCGATGGCGACCCCAGGGAGACCTAGGTGAGGTTGGTGTAACGAGACAACTGCTTCTCCATGCGGATTTCGACGAACTGCTTCGTTCAAGAGCAACAGTAGATCTTGTATGACAACCACTTTACGTCTCTTGACTTCTGCAATTAGAGAGCTTTTCCGATGAGTTTCACCCATGATAACTAGTCCGGTTCGGTCGGAATGTCTGTATTTTGCATAAGTGATGCTTCAGAAGGAGGGTAATATGGTTATTAAAGGCTGGTTGTTAGTAAGCGCGGCCATGACAGCCTGCACCACGAGATAACCTTCATCCTTGCTTTTGCATGAACATGAGACTGATTGCTTGACGATTAGCTACTAAAGACCCATATAAAACGAACTCTTATATTTTAGCATACGGATCTTCTTAGAGTGGTTTAGTTCATTGACTAAAAATAAGGAAGCACGTTCAGCATAGCCTGCATACCTTAGGAATTGATACGCAGACAGCATTCATAAACCAACATATCGAGATATCTGAGCTATTCGAGGTTTGCTAATCTCTGCTTACCAGAGTGAGTATACGGATTGTGATTATATAAATAGTATGTTCGTCCATGCTAAAACTGCTGTTCTTCAAGAGGCCCCGCCTTACCGCTCTAATTCCATGACGGCAACTACCATCGGGATGGGAGGCACCCCAAGGCCCGCCATGCATCCGGCTTTGATCTTGAGAATCTCAGGATGTCGATGTGATGGTACTCTCTTATAGAGAAGTACGCCGGTTTGAATATCACTTTTCAGAAAGACCGCTTTCCAGCCATTTCTGGCATTGCGAAACGGATGCAACCCTACCGAATGGTCAAATATCTTGCAGGCCTTTGAGAAGAAGATCCTGCCCCGGCCTTACTATGAATAGTTGACACAGATAGGCTTCTAAATTACTATGACTGACCAGAAAGCGTAACCAGATCCACGTAGTCCTGGTCCACCATTCAAGATTTTTACAATACGGGCACTCTCTGGAGAACATGGAGGAAGTATATGCTGAGATTTGAGGCCCCCATGCTACATCAGTGGGTCTAACCCTCATGGCGAAGTTTCCGGTGACCAGCCCAAAGCGCAGAGCTACCTCGCCCCTGCAACGCTCGAACACTTATGTGGTCAGCAACGGAGCCGCAGACGAGAGTGACATCTACAAGGTCCAAATTTCTGCCGAAGGTTATTTTCTGGTTGAGAACTTCCAGGCTGACTACAATATCAGGAAAGACGGAATTCATTACGTATCTGATGGCTATCTCATGTAATGCTTGAGGATTTTGAGAGAGCTCGAATGGGGTGACATCTAATTAATCTTGCGGCTTATCGATGAAGAGGAAGAACGTTTTTGAGCGTATAGGTATTGTGACCGCGTGCGAAAAGTGGGATTCTTGGTGTCAGGCTTTAAATGGAGCCGTGGATAGGACGATTATCACAGTGATGTGATGCCTATCGATTACCACCTTTGCTCTGAAAGCTACAAGCCGCGCTTGCAGATTTGAACTTCAACCCTAGGAATTATAGGCCGCTACGGCCATACGATTGGAAGAGGTTCGAATTGTGAAACAAGATTGTAAGTCAATTAAGGAGAAAGGCGGTAGAGAGGGCGGGAAAGGTAGTGGATCACTCTGCTGACCGCTTTGCTCGAGGGGCAGCCAAAATGCGAACCTATCTGCCTAGCGGAGTGAAGGCCCTAGCTCGAAGCCCTTGGCTCGAAGCCCTTAGTTTGAAGCCCTCTGCAGCCACTTTGGCCGATACACGACGTGGCACCAAAGGGAGTTCACAAGCCACCCCCTCCCACCCACCTTTTGCCCTCATCATCAGTTCCCACAACTCGAACTTCTCTCATCTCGAGATAATACCCGCCCTAAACAACCGCATTATTTTCTCCCTCCCTATTGGTTCTACAATTCCCCAGTGCTATTTCATCAGCAGAAGCACCATGAAGAGCTTTTCAAAATTAATAGATGCGCCACTTCATCTTCCTCTGGTATGGCCGGCCAAGGGCGAAGGTGCGGAATTGGCCTGTCTTTCGCCCTTAGCCTTTCCCTATACGTCAACTTTGCCCTCAACTTTGCACTTAAACCCTCAATCGCCCTCGTAATTACTCTTATCATGACCACGCGGTCGAATTATTCTCAAAAGCACTTGACTCGCCACTTTTGCCCTTGCGAGGGGAGTCAGAACCGGCAAGACCCGACGTGCCTCTCTTCGAACAATCCACGGAACCACATCTCCTTTGCCTTTCCCTAGTCTTCTGTGAGGAAATCAGTGCTTCACTCATACAATTGCCTTCTGTTCAGTCTCTGATGAATGGAAATTGGGTGACTGCCTACGGTTAAGTCTGAGCATGGATGCATCCGAACCATTCCCGGGAGCCTTTGATGGCCTTGGGCGATGGCCGGAAGTAATGAACCAAGATGCCCAAATCTACGATTATGGGACCACGCAAAATCCTGTATACCATCCCTCTTTCTCCTCCAACGCGGTGAGTCTTCTGATAGGTATATTCTTGTTACCTTTACTCATGTTATATAAGCTCTCCGATTACAGTACCTTCAGCTATAACGACCCCGACTTTGGCACCCACGACTCGGCCTATGGTACTAGTGAAGTGAACTCTGGTACTGGAGAGTCGACACAGCCCGTCTCCTATCCAGCCCAAGTCCAACCGTCAATGGGACAGCCCGCACAACAGCTGACCGGGGAGTGGCCTAACAATGGTGCGAAGAAAAGACGCCTAGGCTATTCAGGGCCAAGCGGTGTTGCTAGCCTCCCCCCAGCCACAGATACAGATGTGGGGCTGCCTCTGTCGGGGGGTTTGTTTGCTGGGGATCAATTCAAAGTGTTGGAAGATTGGTACACCGCTAGAGGCTATCCGGACCCAACTCCTGATGAAATCAAGTCTTTCGTTATTCTCTACAAGCTCCTAGAAGACGATGTCAGAGAGTGGTTTAGGAAGAAACGTTCTCTCAATGCCAACGAGGATTCCCTAAATGGTGTATCAAATTCAATGACGTCTACCAGACAAACTGGATCATTTACGTGTCCTCCGGAGAATATTGATCCTACTTTGCTGAGTTCCGCGAATTTCCCTCGGCATTTCGAGAGGGGACAGCAACGAATGCAGCCTGGCCAAACTCTAGCAACACGAAGGACGCCTGTGGAGCCAGCTCAGATACGCCAGACACGTCGATCGGATGAATTTGAGGATAGAATTGCATACCAGAATGATATTGCTCGCGGAAATCATGCTGCCGAAACCACACGCGGAACAATCCAAGGCGCGCGTCCGCCGGATTTGGACGGGTGGCCGAGAACCGTGGTGGACAAATATCTAGCTGAATCCCCAAACAGGTGTCACAAGTCGAAACAGCCAAAGACCGAAAATCAGACGTATTCATGTACTTCCAGATGCGGACGTACTTTCAAGAGATGTGGGGACTGGAAGAGGCATGAAGAAATTAATCAACCTCAAAGCTTTTTTATTTGCCTGTCGTGTCCGGCGGCTCAACCCTGGATACATCATCGAAAGGACAAGTGGGAAAAGCACATTAAAGATGCACACGCGGACGTTGAATCACCTCTTCCCCATAAGGTGAGCTATTCTAAATTCAGGCGGAGATGCGGTTTCTGTGGGTATTCCTTTCACTCGTGGAAACAAAGGTGCGACCACGTGGGTCAGCATTTCACTGGAAAGCTTGAAAAACAACCTATGGAGGAATGGAAGGATCCATGGATTGATCCTCCAAATAAAAGGTCCCTGCATGCCAAAGGCCCGACCGGTCCGCCGGATAATGACCATAATAACCCTGACTGTTCACCTGGAAATGGAGGTACCGGTGCACCACCCTCGAACGACCGACGTGGTGGTTCTGGTTCCGGTTCTGGCTCTGGTTCCGGCAATCGAAGTGGGGGTTGGGGTGGGCCATCCCAAGGAGCTCCACATGGCTCTACCTCCAGGAAATGCGCGTTGGGTTTCGAACAGCCTAGCGGCCCATCAAGAAATGATGCTCAGGATCTTTTGCCATGCCCTGAAAGGGAGCCTGGTCACTGCCATCATAACTATAGTTCAAATTGCAAAGATGATCGTGGCAATCGAGTTCCTAGGCCAGATATACTGTTTCACACGCTCGATATGCTTGGCTGCGGGTCTCACTCCATTGTTGAGAAGGTCGAGCATTGCCCTACCGGTCGGACATTTGCAAGGAAGACGATACGCAATCCAGGCAAGGGGACCTCAACCATCGAGCGATTCCGGGCGGAAGTCGACATCATGAAGCGCTTGAATCACCCGCACATCATACAGTTCGTTGCCCAGTACGTAGGTAATTCATCACTTCATGTTGTTATGAGCCCGGTAGCAGAGCACAACCTTAAAGAATGTCTTGATCACCCGGATACGTTGCCGCAGAACCATGTTCTGCTTAGGTCTATTGGATGCTTGGCCTCTGCAGTGGCATATCTTCACTCAGTTCACGTCCGACACAAAGACATCAAGCCTCAAAATATACTAGTTAAGGACTCCAAAGTTTTTCTCACAGACTTTGGCATTTCCAAAACGTGGACAGATGTCGAATCCACAACTGACAGTATCAGTGCCATGACTCCGATGTATGCTGCCCCAGAGGTTGCTGCGCGTGGAAAACACGGCACGAAAGCAGATGTGTTCTCTCTAGGTCTCGTCTTTCTAGAAATTATTGCAGTCACGAATGAAGGATCGATGAATAGGCTCAGGAGTCACTTGAGCAATCCTCCAGACTACTCCATGACGCACAATCTGGCTTTCGGTCCCGTAATTCCTAGAGAGCCAATACCAAGGCCGTACTACGAGAACATAATTCCAATCCTCAAGTGGACTACCTCTTTGCATTTTCCCACGTTGCGCCCTCAATGCGCAGCTGGGCTCCGAGTACTTTTAGATCTTTGCCGTTCGATGGTTCAGCAGGATCCTGTTCAAAGACCAACCGCATCAGAATTAACTCGAAGTGTACCTCCTGAGTTCAGTTGTGGTTCTTGTTCGTCCTGTATTCGGCAGAATCGGAATCCTGGAAAACTTCGACTCCAAATCGCTCTTCTAGATCCATCCCTTAATTCAGAAACTTCTCGTTTTTCCCCAAATCTCATTTCGCCCAAAGTTGCTCCTACGACTATTCATGATTCCAAAAATCCTATGAAGGCCGCTGACTCAGCTTGTGATATTTCATTGGCTACCTTATTTACAGGAGCAATCGATGAGTGGAATCCGAATTACCATTCCGACTTTGGTTACATCATCGGGCGCAAGCCAACAATCTTTGGAACATCGCTACAGCAGACGCAAGATGCCAAACGAATGTGCGATGTATTGGATTTTCTTGAACAACCGAGGCTCGAGGTATGTGTCAACTCTTTCGTCTTAGAATTGTAATCTTAACAGCGCCATAGGGCAACGTAGACCTTACATCCGCTCAGCTTCCATACAGCGATGACCTTCTCGGTTTGGGAACAGGTTTGGAATGCTCGGCCCGAAACTGGACCTTACTTCAGGACCTATCTGCTATCGATTTCGGGGAGAGCATTCTCCCAAACTCTTCAAATTGCCATGGGCGAAGGCATTTGGATTTAGAACCGGGGTTAGGTTACGGTGACCTGTTCTTTATAGACACTTCTCACACTAAAACTCGTTGGTCAGACTTCATATACGCTGTGGACTTGTATACAGTGGCAGAAATCGGAAGTAACAAACAATTCTCTGGGCCGCTAAGCTCCAAACGGCGTTGAAATCAGGCGGAAAATGAGTTGCTAGAGGTTTACGCCATTTATGCTCTTTGATTCAGCTATCTTGTAGCATCCTTACCCCTCTTGTCGACTTATGTAGCTTCTCAAGGTTGGAAAGTTCACAAATTTAGTTGCCATTAATCTCCCACTTGTGAATATGGACACAGTTCCTGTCTTCGATCAATGCTGCCGGATCGTGTGTAGTTCACTCTGCTTTCCACATCATTCAACTGAGTTATAATTGGAGAGTAACACTCTCAAATACTCACCCGAACCCTAATACAAACGCTCGCCACCTGCCTACTTAGCCTTCCCTCCCTAAAATTACGTTTAATTAAAGAGAACTTCCCTATTTAATCTTCACCTTTGGAATTCATTATCTCTAAAATTATCACTTCCAAATAAATAATCTATTTACTTGGATGGAGTAGATATGAAGCTTGGGACCTTAGGTCCATCACAATTCAACCCAATACTTTCATTACTCCAATACATGCCGCGCATGTTGATGCAAAACCTCATTGTATTACGATTAATCAACTGTGGTCATAAGGATATGTGAGATGCCTCGTGGGACAATGCGGGAGCTCCATCTGAGTCTGGGAAAATCCCAGTGTGCTTACTCTGCTCGTACAACATCAGCAAAAACTTCTCCACTGCTTGAAGGACGGTGGTGACCGGCTCCGTGCAAACGGCCCCCTGGCGTTGGGAAACCCAGCCGGACCGCCCCACATATAGGTTTAGACGCCTTATATAATGCAGCCTGGCGAGAGTAGGCGTGAGGGTAAGGCCGAGTCTGAAGCTGAATCTGAGGGCGAATCGAAGGATGAGGGCGATTATAAGGGCAAGAGCAATTATATGGAAAGCGATTGGGTATGGACGAGCTAACGATAGGTCTACGGCCTGCTAATGACCTGCATCAGCCTTATATATTATTCTACGCAGTGCATCTAGCAAGTATACTAGATACACGCTTACTTTTTTAGTATATCCCTTGCAACGCTGCTTCGCGTCTGTTGGCCACGGAGGTAGCTTTACCTATGGGTAATATTAACCTGTAACGACGGCTGTCAGACATCAGTATTAGCCTAATATCGTCTTGTTACACCACCCTCTAGGGACCCCTGTAGGGGGTTAATTCTCTTATATATATTAGGGCTCTTAAAGCCACCTTAAATAAAACAGATCACTTATTTAATTCTATATCTCTACCTACCAGTCAGCTAATGTTATTTGTCTTAATACCTGCCTGGCTGAAAGTTATAAGCCTAGTAACCTTCTAAGCACTAGGAAGATTTTAGTGGCTAGACAAATACCACTAAGCCTCTTTAAGCATAATTTGTTATAAAATCTCGCGTCTTTTACGCGCAAACGTGTCTCTTTACACAACTCGCGTCTCTTTACGCAATTAGTGGCCAGACAACTACCACTAAGCCTCTTTAAGCATAGTTCGTCACAAAATATCACGTGCTTTACGCGTAAGCGCGTCTCTTTATGTAACCTCTCTTAAACCTTAAAACAAAAGCCACTATAGTAACTAAGGACTCTACAAACCCTCTTTTACTAACCCAAAAGGACTGGCCTATATGGTTTTAATTTATCCGCCAAGAAGCAAGTTTTGCGAAGATCTGGGACTATATTAACCCAAATAAGACGGAAAAAGAAATTAAGAAAAACAATAAGCCAGCCATACCTTTAATAGCAGTAGCACCAGTAGCAGCTCCTACAGCACCAGTAGCGGCTCCTGCAATACCTACAGCGGCTCCTATAACAGCTCCTGCAGCTCCTGCAGCTCTAGCAGCTCTAGTAATAGCTATACCTAGGTTATCAAGTCAGCAAGGACAACAAACTCAGCAATCTATAGAGATACAGAGAATGCTCTTTAAGCTCTACAAGCTATAATAACAGGACTATATAAAGCGGGAGGAGAAGCTCCACACCTTTACGGCATTATTGCATGCTACTATAGGCACCAATTTCTCAGAATATCTTAAGAATCTTACCACACTATATTTAATTTTAAGGCAGTTAAAAAAGGTAGCAAAGCCATTACAGGCTACGTTATAATAAATAGTATTAGACAACCTTAAGAAAAGGAAACAAGGGCCTAAACACTAGAGCTTAAAATCATAGCTGTAGCTATATATCATAATTATTCAGAACGGAGAAGAGCTGGAGGAAGGGTTAATAGAGGTAATAGAAAGCAGCGTTATACAAGCCTTCGTCTAGAACTGTGAGGAGATCTATCCAGCTCTATATTATGCCTTCATTCAAAAGGTAGCAAGGAGGTCAGAGAAGCTCAAAATAGTAATAATAATTAAGGAATTCAACCTACTCTACAAACACCCAAATTCTGATTATAACGCCTATGCCACACTCTCGGGACAGCTATTAACGGGACAACTATCTACGGATTAGATAACGACCTTTATTATTCCTTCTTATTTATCTCAGACAAGGTGTCCTGCTTGTGGTTTAATCCATAAATTAAAAAATTGCAAGCAGCTGTTTCAGTCTCTTTAAGGTCCGAACTTTGTACCAAACAACAAGTATTTAAGGAAGTGTCAAGAATGGCTTAAGGTCCCAAAAAATAAGCAGTACTATAATAAAAGGCTTAAGCAGATTAAGCAGAAAGGTCCTATATTAGGAACATCTACATCGGCTTCATCTACTGCTAAAAAGATTAAGGATCTGGACAGGCCCCAAGTTACAGCGGCTGCTGTAATAACATCCTTTTTATTATCATTATTATCGCAAGATCACCCAGATCTGTCGTTAATTAATGCCTAGGGGTACGACACTATAGCAGACACCCACTTCTGCAACAATATTAGATACTTCCATAACCTCAAGCTATGCATGTCCACAACAACAGCTAAAGATTCAGGAGCAGAAATCCATGGATACAGTAATATTAACTTAGCAATTAAGGTGGGTAAATAACGCCTAACTCGGTATCTAATATTAAGGAACATAGTATACGCTCCCTATTTTTATACCAATCTGATATCCGCAGCAAAGCTCCACAGGGTTGGAATAATCATTAACCAATTTATAAACTATCTGCGCTACAAAGATAACGGAAGCCTATTCGCCAACCTTATAGAATACGGAGGTCTCTACCTTATTAATGCCATCGCTACCTTACCACCCACTCCCAAAACACCAGAACATCTTATCCAGAATCTACTAGATAATCTTTAAAAAAGCAAAGATTGGTTAGAGAACTTTAACGAAGATCTAGATATAGAATCGCCGCTTTTGGCAAATATCAACGTTACTCCTACGTTAAAAAGTATTCAGATCTTACCAGAAGTCCACCAGCAACTCACTATAGATCCGACCCTAGGACTATCTATACCTACATAGGCGTCTACGACTCCACCAACGTCGTTAATACCATCAGCATCTTCGGCGCCTTAGCAATTACTATCTACTATGGCACCTCCCACGCCACAAACATCATCTACCACCTTATTATCTTTTAACGTTACCGAACCTAGTCCTCAACCGATTGTAGATCCCACACCTTATTCTAAACCTCAGACGACAGCAGGCTTATCATCAGGGGGTAAGAGACGTTCTAGCCATAAAAAGCGGTCTATAGTAAAGAAGAAAGATATACCAAATTAGGATCTATAATAACGAGCCTTTATAGTTTAAAATAACGGTGATAATAATATCATCAATCTAGATACGACACCATCGGCTCACGCATTTTATACTGCTGCTATAAGGACGTACGGATATCGAGACAACTTTCTACCACAACCAAAGTTATAGAGGGAGATACTCAGCCATATCAAAGCTTACCACTAACTCGTCCATCCCGACTACCTAATCCGGTAATCTAGCTCTGCCGCTCTACGCCAGATCTGAGGGGGTGTATTGGCCACGGAGGTAGCTTTACCTATAGGTAATATTGACCTATAACGACGGCTGTTAGATATTAGTATTAGCCTAATATCGTCTTGTTACACCACCCTCTAGGGACCCCTATAGGGGGTTAATTCTCTTATGTATATTAGGGCTCTTAAAGCCACCTTAAATAAAATAGATCACTTATTCAATTCTGTGTCTCTACCTACCAGTCAGCTAATGTTATTTGTCTTGATACCTGCCTGGCTGAAAGCATCCAACGGTTATTGATAAGGATTAGCCAATCAAATCATTATGATTAATGAGCCGTGATGAGATATTCAAGGCTTCTAATATGTATATAAAACGCTGCAAGAGCTTAATTTTTGGTGGAGAGTTGTGTAATATGTAAGCCTTAGCACTCGTCTTTCCTAAAGAATGGAATTCTACAGGCACGATGGGAAGGCATGGTGGTTAATTATAATTATATTACTTTAAAATTGTATGGACGCGTCTGCGAACATTTGAAAATGGTGTTTGCGCACGGACCAACTCTCGTTGGACGCCAGCGTTGCAAGGTGTGTCCAGGTGACGTGCCCTAGCGCCGTCACAGCTGTTAGAGCTAGTCCTACGGCTATTGATAAGAGCCAGCCAATAGAATTAACGGGATCAAGGCTCCGTGACCATACGCGTATTTTTGATTCTGTTGTTCGCGCATGGTCCAACTCTCGTAGGACGTCACCAGCCAAAGGGATAGCTTTAATATATTAATAGCGATAATTTTAAAGAATTTTATATTAAAAACTCATTAGGTGTGCGCGTACGGGGCTAAAGTTCATCTAGTGTAAGATTTTGCAACGTGGCGTATTTCAACACTAGCCGAGCTTTCTCCCACACTCCCCGAGGTGCGGACTCCAGACCCCTCGGTGGAGAATTCGTTGGTGATAACGGTCCACCAGAGAAATCAGCTGGAAACGGCTTGTGCCGACAAGGTCAACCTCAGCTCCGGGACACAGACTAATAGCCAAGACATATGTTGAACTAATTCACATTGCTCTAAGCTATTAAATGGGGTCACACCAATCAAGTTATTCTCCCTATCAGCTCCTTTAGCCTATTAACCAATCCTAATCGCGTGAGGGCGTCATTCCGCAAAAGCATAAACAACTTCCTAGCAATAACACAGAGCCCTTCAATAACGAAGCCATGGACACCATCATCGGACTTGTACGAAAGCGTGATACCTCCAGCTCTAGTACTTGGCGAAGGTAGTCAAGGAGTTTCCTTATTTCTTTAACGCGTTGCACAGTTCTTTCAGCGCTGGAGTCATCGACACAGCCTATCTCATCTGTTTTTCTCATTTTAGCCTTATCTAATAATAATGTCTACTGCTTATATTTTTCTAAGTATTTTTAAGCCAGTCACAATTCTTTTTTTCTGTTCTATTATTTCGTCTGTCTCTGGTGTTGCGATCGACACACAACACCTCGATAAACGATTAAACGTTCCCACTGGCTATGTTGCGGCTCCGTACTACCCAACTCCTCATGGGGGATGGGTGGCTGACTGGAGCGAGAGCTACAGAAAAGCAGCGCTACTCGTCGCCAACATGACTTTAGCAGAGAAAGCTAACATCACGTGCGGGTCTGGCTACGATATGGGTGGGCCCTATATGAATCAGTGAGAAGATCCTAGCTGAACTGTTTCAGGAAGGTGTGTTGGAAATTCAGGAAGTGCACTTCGTCTTGGCCTTCCACAGCTTTGCCTCCAAGACTCCGCACTTGGAATCCGCAACTCGGATCACAACACTGCTTTCCCGGCTGGCATTACTGTTGGAGCAACATGGGACAAGTCGTTAATGTACGCCCGTGGCGTCGCTCTAGGTGCGGAATTCCGAGGAAAAGGAATCAATGTCTTCCTTGGGCCAACAGTTGGACCACTGGGGCGCAAACCGCGAGGGGGCCGAAATTGGGAAGGATTTGGTGCAGATCCGGTACTCCAAGCTGTTGGAGGAGCATTGACAGTTCAAGGAGTCCAGGAGCAAGGTGTCATTGCTACTATCAAACACTATATTCTTAACGAACAGGAGATGTACAGAATGTACAGTATTGCTCAGCCTGGATACAGCTCGAACATTGATGATAGGACCCTCCATGAACTCTATTTATGGCCCTTTGCGGAAGGAATCAAAGCCGGAGTGGGTTCCGTAATGGCCGCTTACAACGCGGTACGTGGAATTTCAAGGATAAATATACTTTTCGAGCTGACTTCTGCAGGTCAATGGATCAGCATGTTCACAAAACAGCTACCTTCTGAATGGTATCCTAAAAGATGAACTCGGATTCCAAGGCTTTGTCATGTCCGATTGGCTGGCTCAGATCTCTGGAGTACCTTCCGCCCTCGCCGGCCTGGATATGAGCATGCCTGGTGATGGTCTTGTCCCACTATTGGGAGACTCTTATTGGATGTACGAACTTTCGAGAGCAGTGCTGAATGGGTCTGTCCCTGTGGACCGCCTCAATGACATGGTTACTAGAATAGTTGCGGCTTGGTATCAAATGGGCCAGGACAAAGACTATCCCCCTCCGAACTTCTCCACCAATACACAGGATGCTACCGGGCCACTATATCCAGGCGCATTATTCTCTCCATCAGGTGTTGTGAATGAATTCGTTGATGTTCAAGACGGACATGCAACGGTTGCGAGGAACATCTCTAGAGATGCTATCACCATGTTAAAAAATGTCAACAACACCTTACCACTAAGTACAAATTCATCACTCAAAATCTTCGGAACAGACGCTCAAAAAAATTCAAATGGCATCAATTCTTGCTCCGATCAAGGATGTGACCGGGGCACACTTGGCATGGGCTGGGGGAGCGGCACTGCAAGATACCCGTACCTGGATTCTCCAATGGACGCTATTTCCAGCAAAGCAAGCAACGTAAAATACTACAACACAGATACATTTCCCTCCGGCCTGACAGCTTCTTCCGGAGACATTGCCCTCGTATTCATCAATGCTGACTCCGGCGAAAATTATATTACCGTGGAGGGCAACCCTGGAGATCGAACAACGGCCGGACTCAATGCTTGGCATAATGGAGATACACTACTCAAGAATGCTGCAGCCACCTATAATACAGTTATCGTCATCGTGCACACAGTTGGCCCAATTCTACTAGAAGAATGGATCGACCTCCCATCCGTTAAAGCGGTTCTTTTTGCACATCTTCCGGGACAGGAAGCTGGCCAATCCTTAGCATCGGTTTTATTCGGCGACGTCTCTCCAAGCGGCCATCTTCCATACACCATCCCCCACAATGAATCTGAAAGCCCCGCCAGCGTCGGTC
>Ga0307507_10000495_pt1 | contig 83223 bp, 27 predicted proteins | sample 7_EM_MG_FD_207223 | JGI IMG/M metagenome (GOLD analysis project Ga0307507, IMG submission 207223) | Populus trichocarpa ectomycorrhiza microbial communities from riparian zone in the Pacific Northwest, United States - 7_EM | ecosystem: Host-associated > Plants > Roots > Unclassified | place...
AGCGTGTCACCTGCTACATTGCCGTTTCCTAGGCAATTTGCCGCAACTTGCCGTTTTCTGGGCAATCTGCCAAATTCTGCCAAATTCTGCCAAGTCGCTATTGGCTCGCTTACTACTAGCGCCTTGACAACCCCTTTATATCTTGCTAGTCTCTACCAGTCTTCTTCTTCTCCTTAGCTTAGTATTTTTGTATGGTAGCAATCTACAAGCTTTGGTTTAGAAGCATTTGTATAAGCCCGTTATATTATACTAAGCTCTCCTTATATTGCCTGGGAAGGCCTTAATAATATCCCACCCTAAAAGAAGACCTTTGTCTGCAATAACGCGTTGACGCGTTATACTTAGATATTAAAAAACTTATACTACTACGCCTAAGAAGGCCCTGATAATATCCTACTTTATAGGCCAGACTGTACTTAACCTGCACCCCTAAAAGAACCCCCGGAATTAAAACCAAATTATATAATTTTAATAAACCTTAGGAAGCCAATAATAGTACCTAAAGTAAGCTTATTTAAAAGACCTGCCTCTACCTAAAAGGAACATAAGATCCAGTTGGGATTAGAAATTAAAGATAATAATAACGTTATAGGTGTATATAAGCAGATTCGTGCCCTTGCAGCTAATTAGAAAGTTGATTGTCTTTAAGCCTAAAGCATATAAGAGACTTTAAAGGAGATCCTGGAAAGCCTTACTGCCTTATAAAATAGCCTAGCCTCCCCTTTATAAAGCCTTAATTAACCCATTTACTTAACTAAATGCGATATACTAGAGAGTACGGATATAATAATAAAGTAATTAAAGTCCGTTAAGCTCCCTAACCCCCTACTATTATTGGATAGTATAGACCCAACCTTTAAGAACTAGAGAATCTAGGTACGAGGAAAACTTTATATTAACTATAACTATTTCCCCTCTAAAGAAGCTAAAATGCTCTACCTCTTTAGTTGAACTATTAGGGACGCCTAGTGATACCTCTAGGCCAAGTTTGAGGATAAGTCACCTATTCGGTTTATATCTGTTAATAAGATAATATAGCATCTAGCAGCTATTTATGTTAATCCGAATAAAGTACGGGATGCTTATTATAACTATAACCGCCTAATAATAAAACTGAACTAAATCTTTACCGAGTTCTAGACCTAGTTCTTATACCTAGTAGGCAAAGGTTAGGTTCCCCCTAAGAACTACCGTTTGGACCTATATAATAAGCTTACAGTCTAACTATAAGAGAAGATTATAGTAGCCTTAGACAACCTACTAACCTACTAAAGGCTCGCAGCCTAATATTTATTACTGGATTTAGAACTAAAATAAATTAATGCTTATTTGGATTAACTAAAGAGGTCCTATAGCAACCGGAACCTACCTACTATACTAATAGGAGCTAGCATTAGAAGACAAATTATAACTGCCCTTATACTAAAAGCGGTTATAACTACCTACCTTTAAGCCTTGCCTAACTTATTACGTACCACGCCTTTAGTTAATACTTATTATAATACCCCAATTAACCCTACTATAGTCACTTGCTTTAATTACGGAAAGGATAGTTACTTTACTATATCCTACCCAGAGCTAAGGGATATAGGTAATATTAAGGAGATAGAGGAAGAAGAAATATCTAATAAGTTAGGAAAAGAAGAACCCTAGGGAAAGACTCCCCCCTAGGGTATCCTATTAATCTTAAAGAGATTAATCTAAGTTAGCTAATGGGTGGAAAATACTTTACGGTTCTATGTATAGTATCTTAAAACAGATATGGAGTTAATATAAATACCCTTATTAACACTAGAGCAAATAGCTTTGCCTTTATAAATACTACTTATATAAATAACGTTGCTAAGTTCTTAAATATAAATGCTACCTAACTAGAGAAGCCTATTTAAGTAAAAGGCTATAATAGCTAAGCCGGTAAGCTGGTTACCTATGTCTTAAAGCTATATATTACTATTAATAGACAACGCTAGTTTGGTATCCCCTTCTATATCCTAGACCTAGGGTCCTATAACATAATCCTTAGCCAAAAATAGATGTCCTACTTTAATATTTGGCTAAACATTTAATAAAGACAGTTTGTCTAGCCGGAGAATAGACTAAAGTTACCCTCTTTTATTAGAGAGATCCGCACTAACCATAAGACACTAGCCGCAAAGGCTGACCCTATCTACTAGTAGGATGTTAGGGGCCGCAACCTAGCTTTTAATTAAGAAGATGCCCGCTATGAGGCTAGTAGGAACTCTGTACTAACAAGGATACTCCCCTAAAGGACTATAGTTGAGAAGAACTCTGCTTATGGAAGTAAAATAGATAGTAATGTAGATAACTTCTAAATTGCAGAGATCCGGTTAATGGAGAAGAGGATATATTAATAGGACATAGAGGATAACCTTTAGAAGATGCAATAAGAGCTAAGAGGAGTAAAGACAACGCTAATACGCTAAAGGCCCTTAAAATCGCGGATACCCCTACTATTACACGACCCCTCTATAGTAGATATCGCGGCAATTAGCGCTATAGGTTTCTACTTTAATATGTATTAGAAGGATAATAAGGTCTTTATAACTAGCTTATATAAAATTAACTGGATTATTAATAAGAAGGAAGAAAGGCTAGTAGAGGAAACTAATAAGGAGTTAGTTAAGTGCCTCCTCCCTATATACCTCTTAAACTATAAAGACGCGTTCTTAAAAGCAGCCTTAGATATACTGTCCCCCTACTAAACCTATAATTATAAGATTTAACTAGAGGCCGACAACTCTCTTAGCTACAGCCCCCTTTACTAATAAACTACGGAGGAACTAAAAGCAACTAAGTAGTACTTAATTAATAACCTCTATAAGAGGTTTATTAAGCTAAGTTAGGCCCCTTTTACTTCCCCTATTCTATTTATAAAGAAACCTAATAAAGGCCTTCGTTTCTGCATTAACTATTAAAAACTAAACACTATTACTTAGAAAGATTGTTACCCTCTCCCCCTAATTAATAAGACCTTTATATGTCTAAGCCAAGCCAAAATCTTTACTAAGCTTAATGTCCGCTAAGCTTTCTACCAAATTAGAATGGACCCTGTATTGGAAGATCTAATAACGTTCCGCATCTATTATAGGTCTTATAAATATAAAGTCCTTCCTTTTAGACTAATAAATGGGCCAGCCACTTATTAATGGTATATAAATGATGTTCCTTTTAATTACCTTAACGAATTCTGTATAGCATACCTAGACAATATTCTTATATACTTAGACAACGAACTTAAGCACTAAGTTTATGTTAAGAAGGTCCTAGAGAGACTACAAAATGCAGGCCTATAGGTTAATATAAAAAAAAAAAAAAAAAAAAATGCGAATTTGGAGTAAAATATATAAAGTACCTTGGGTTCATTGTTAGTATAGAAGGGATTAAAGTTAACCTAGAGAAGGTTAAGGCAATCTGTAACTAGAAACCCCCTTATACTGTAAAGGAAATCCAGTCCTTCCTTAGCTTCTATAATTTCTACTATTGGTTTATCTATAACTATAGAGTTATAGCCAAGCCTCTTATATAACTAACTAAGAATGATATGTCTTTTATCTTTGATAATAACTGCATAAAAGCCTTTAAGGAGTTAAAGGACCGACTTATCTTCTTCCTAATCCTTTGTTACTACGACTTAGACCTTAAATTAATGCTAGAAATGGACGCCTTTAATAGGGTAGTAGCGGGAGTCCTCTTACAGCTATACCTAGACGGCGAATAGTACCCTATTACGTTCTTCTTAAAAATAATAGCCCTAGCTAAGTATAACTATAAAGTGCATAATAAGGAAATGTTGGCTATTGTATAATTATTATCCCAGTGGCGCGTAGAGCTTAGAAGCTCAGACTCTTAGATTAAGGTCTATACTAATTACAAAGCCCTTAAGTATTTTATAACAATAAAACAACTTACCGGTTAATAGGCCTGGTGGGCTGAAATACTCTCCCAAGTCTTCTTTATGATTATATACCGCCCTAGTAGGTAAAATGCTAAAGCTAATGCCTTAACCTAGATAGAACAGGACGTGGGGCTATAAGACGAGCTAAAGGCTTAGTATTAGACACGCGCCCTCCTCCGTACCGAACAGCTTAACCTACGTATCCTTAAGGAACTAAGCTCTAAATAAAATAAGGTAGCACTTATAGAAGAAAAGGCCCTAGATAAACTAATAGGACTAATTAATTGCATCCTAACCGCGAACCGCATAGCCAAGTCCCTAAAAGCCCTCCGTAATTAAGCTATAGGAGGTAACCCTAATTTAGAAATAGAAGATGGACTGCTCCTATATTAAGAACGGCTTATAGTTCTAGATATTAACAACCTATAAATAGAGCTAATCCGTAAAGCCTACTGTTAAGTCTTTATAGCGTACCCTGGTAGAGACAAGACCCACTAACTACTATTGCCTTATTACTATTGGCGAGGACTCCTATCTAATATAGAATAATTTATTAGAAATTGTTATACTTGTAAACGCGCGAATACCCCTAGGAACTAAACTCCTAGATGGCTGCAACCACTGCCAGTCCTAAAGAACAAACACAGCTATAATATAGCCTTTATAGTAGTTGACTAACTAAGTAAGCAAGCCATTTCCCTCCCTTGCTTTAAGACTATAACCGTAAAGGATATAGCCCGTATGTACGTTAATAATATCTACTGGATCCATAGCACTCCTAAGTTAATTGTCTCTAACTATAGACCCTAATTTATATTAGACTTCTAGGATAAATTTTACTATATCCTTAGAATCTAGATTAAGCTCTCTACTGTATTCTACCCTTAGACTAACGGCTAAACCAAGATTATAAACTAGTACCTTAACTAGTAACTCTGCCCCTTTATTAGCTACTACTAGGATAACTGGTTAGAACTACTACCTATAATAAACTACGTATAGCTTACGCTCCCTTATAATAGTATAAGAATATTACTATTTAAGCTACTCTACGGATGTAAACCACAAATATCCTTTAATTGGGATAGACCTATAGGACCCATAACAGCCCGCGAACGCCTTAGCTATAAAGAGGCCTAGGCATTTACTAAGAGAATGCACGGAGCCTAGGAAACCGCCCAAGCAATTATAAAAAGAGTATAAGAAAGAAAAAAGTCTAACGTGAATTAACATTGTTGCAAGGTAGACTTCTATGTAGGAAATAAGGTATGGGTGTTAATAAAGAACTAGAAGACCTAGAGGCCAAACCATAAGCTAGACCACTAAATAGCTGGCCCCTATAAGATCCCTAAGAAGGTAGGGCACTCTTTTAAGGTTAAGCTGCTAGAGTTAATAAAGATCCACCCTATTTTCTCTTTAGACCAATTACGGAAGGCCATAGACAACCTATTACCTGGATAGTATAACAATCCCCTGCCGCCAATTTAGATTGCAGAGGACGAAGAATAGGAAGTTAAAGAGATCTTAGTAGTTAAGAAGGACCGTGGTACTTAAAATACTATGCAAGCTGGGTAGGTTATAATAAAGATTTAGAATGGTACCCTGTATCTAATTTTAAGTACTCTCCCTATAAGCTACAAGATTTCTACCTAGCCTACCTAGACCTCCCTGGACTACCACGCAAATTAGATAGCTGGATTAAATGCTAGGAAGAGGGGTTAGATAACTATAATAATTTAGATAACAATAAAGAACCCGGACAAAGCCTAAGGGTAGGCTTTTTTAGGAGGGGGGGGGGGGTAATATGATGGTGCTGGAGCATATTACCTGCTACATTGCCGTTTCCTAGGCAATTTGCCACAACTTGCCGTTTTCTAGGCAATCTGCCAAATTCTGCCAAATTCTGCCAAGTCGCTATTGGCTCGCTTACTACTAGCGCCTTAACGACCCCTTTGTATCTTGCCAGTCTCTACCAGTCTTCTTCTTCTCCTTAGCTTAGTATTTTTATATAGTAGTAATCTACAAGCTTTGGTTCAGAAGCATTTGTATAAGCCCGTTACAATTACCTTGCAATAGAGGGAGATTATAAGGGCTTGTCCTAGAAGAGGGTTAGAGAGATATTAGCATGCTGTTATATATTATTTATCTATCTAACCACTACTTTAAACTCCTAAAACCCTTAATAAGGAAAAAATATAACTAGAGAAAAGATATAAGGATTGCTAGGAGACCTATTAGAAGCCTACTAAAAGCATACTAGTAACTACCTAAACTAACCTAAGGATTTTTATGCAACTCCACTTCTAAGCCTTTATGCCAGTCTGTAATTAATCGTAAGTATTATAGGCAATTTAGTATTCCTAATATGGTTCCGTAGAACTTTTTTAGTATAGGATTTAATATATAGGGCCTTAGCTTACCGTTGTCTTTAATTATTAGGATATAATCTATAATCTATAATCCTTTTTTATAATCCCCTATATTACTAATATCCCTTAACACGTTAGGGCACCTAGAAGAGAAGGTCTATACGCGAATACTAGAACTAGAACAATGTGTAATCTAGGCGATAGCTTTATTTAAGGACTTATTTTAGCTATAAAATACCATTCTATAGGAAGTACGACCGCTAGGGACTTTATATCGAGCGACTCGACTCTAAAGATAAGCCTATATATTAATTCGCTTGAAATCAAAAGCTTTGTATTCCTAAGCACAGGCATTAAATTCTATTGATCTGATTGGTAGGCTCTTATCGATAACTCAGGTGCCCAAGTTGACGTGTTAAGGGATATTACTCCCATATTCGCCCTTAGGCTATTATATACAGTTAGGTAATTAATTAGTTAATTAAAGAGACTTATCTCTTAAGATTTAGTGTATATACTTTTAAATCTAGTAGTTCTGTACCGTATAGTTAGCGTAGCTCTACTGTAAGGGATCTTTTGGCATGCTGCCATCTTTTAGGCGAGCTATAGCTCTTAAAGCAACCAAGCAGCCTTAATAAAAACCTCAACCTATAACCAAAACCTAGTGGGAAAAAAGGTCTTTTAGGAAGGAAAAGAGTATCTACTGGTAGGTAAGATTTGATCGCGTTTTAATCAATCTTAAAGCCGTAGCTTTTTTGATCTAGCCGCAGCTTTAGATCAAAGCCGTAGCTTAATGAGCTGTCGCCAATTCTTGGGCGAACTATAGCTCTTGTCAGACGCTGAGCGGGCTGATAGAAATGACATATATAATACTCTATAAGGAAGAATCTTAGGGGCTCAAAGGCCCTGAGAAGGTATCTACAAGATGGCCCGCGCGCTGTTACGTGACACGTTGCCGAGCTCAAAGAGACTGCCTAAGTACCCCCCCCCCAGGCTCTATAAGCTCTGGCGAATAGGAAACCTCTCTATAATGACTATACCATGCTCTATAAGGCTGTAGTTAGTAGGTAGAAGTAGTATAAGCAGTAAGAAATACAATTAAGAAAGAATTTTAGAATTTTAATAATGCTCAATCGCCCGTCTCCTATGCTAAAAAATAGTATTAGTAAGGGTTTAAAAATTAGAATCGAGTTAATTGGCATTAATTCCGAGGTTCCGCCGGTCGTAGTATAATTTCCTAATTAGGCATAGGTGGCCTAGGAGACTTTAGTGACTCTAATACCCGTCTTAAACGCCTTATATGCATTCTTTGGTAGAGCCTTCATTAAGCCGTCTGCTGGCTGGTCTACGCCCGGTATATAGTATAGTTCAATCCTGCCCTGTTTAATATTATCCTTAATCTTACAGAGCTTAATATCCGCATAGCGCTCCTTTAGCACTAGTCACTCGCCCTTAGTAAGTGCTTAAACGTTCGCACTATCTATATAGATCTAAATTGGAGCTAGATCCGTGCCTTTATAGCCAAAGGCTCTCAAAAAGCTCGCGATCTTAATCGCTTCTTGTACTGCCAATTCAATCGCCAGGTACTCTGCTACCGTAGAGGATGTTACTACTATTAATTGCTTCTTTAAAGCCTATTTAATTGGAGCTCTGGCTAGTTTAACAAACCAGCCTTAAGTCAATTTGCGGTCATCCAGATTATTACTATAAGCTGCATTAACGTACACCTCTAGGTTAATTCTCTCTAGGGTATACTACTTTCCGCCGTATATTATTCCGTAGTCCTTTATACCTTAAATATATCCAAATACTCTCTTAACGTGCGCTTAGTGTTTATTAGGTAGGTTAGCTAAATATTACAATAGCTTTCCTATGGCCGTTATTATATCTAGCCTTATCTAATATAAGAGCTAGGTGAAGGATCTAATAGCTTCCAGGTACCACTTTTTATAGGCCTTATCTGCAAGGTCATTTAGATAACGCTTTCTTAATTAAAGGCTAGTAGCTATTAGCGTCGCTTTTAGGTTAATTCTAGTAAGTTTAAATAACTTAAAGATCCTTGCTATATAGGCGTCCTACACGATTGCAATCTTTTAATTAACTTAGTCACGTACTATATAAATCCCTAGGAAGAATTAAAGCTCTTCTAGGTCCTTAATATTATATCGTTTCTATAGGAGCTCCTTAAGGGCCTTAATTACTAGTATTGTTGCCGCCGCAATTATAATATTATCTACATATAAGCAGAGATAGGCGTCCTAGTGTTTGTAATGTTGAAATACGCAAGGATCTTCATCAATTAGCTTAAATCCTATCGTCTTTAGATACTCCATTAGGGTGTCATACTATAGCAAAGGTGCTTGTTTAAGGCTATATATCGCCTTTAGTAATAGACAGACTAGTATACAGTTGTCATCTTCAAATCCTTTTAGCTATTATATATATATTAAGTGCTTCCTTATAAAACTATTTAGGAAGGCTGTAATAACATTAATCTAGTAAGCCTTAAGGTTATATACTGTAATCAATGCCAGTAGAATCCTACACGCAGTTAAGGTCACTACCGCAGCATATATATGGTTATAGTCGATATTCGCCACTTGGTGGTTACCGTATATAACCTACCGTGCCTTATACCTAATTACCTCTCCAGATACATTATATTTAAGGTCAAATATAAACTTTAATAGCAGTACTTATACGCCCTTTGGTCTCTTAACTAATCGATATATCTTAGCTTTCTAGTGTTAAGTTATTTTAACTATCAGTACCTAACTCTAGTAAGGAGCGTCTAGTAACTATAGAGCCTCCTTTAATATTTATAGTATCTTAATCTTATACGGAGCTTCTAGTTAGGATTTTGGAGGAGCTAGCTGCATCTATATATAGGACAAGAATGCAATTGCCATATAAGAGACTTTCTTTTTTTGGTTATAAATAGTCACTCTAATAGGAAGCTTCTCTAGTTTAGCAGCTTCTATCTCTATACCCCCCTTAAGCTATTAGTTAATTTAGTAGACTCCATTATTATCTAAATTAATGTTATCTTAATTGTTATAGTCCTCGTTATCGCTTTCAGCAATTAACGGTATTATAGTCTCCCTGCCTGCTAGAAGGGAGTTAGCAGTTAATTTCTAAGCTACCTTCTCAAAGGCTCGCAGCGCCTTTACTGCGTTCTTTATAGTAGATGCATTGGTCATTTAAAATGTAGTAGCGTACCATCACATGTCTCTATGCAGGTTAGTTACTTTCTTAGAGGCTAGCGCTAACGCTAGGGAGTCCCCTAACTCTATTAAGAAGCTCCAACTTAGTAACTAATTTAACTATATTAACGGACCTGGTCCTAGTAAGGGAGATAACTGTAATGTTGCCCCTCTTGGGCCTAGTTCTCCTAGTACTAAATTAGGAGTATAGAGTCCTTCTAGTTCTCCTATACGGTTTTCTTTTTCTTCTAGTGCTTTTATAGTAGGGTAGGTGACTATAGTAAGTATAGTAGTGGTCGCACTTTGTGGTTCCGGTGGTAGTTCCGGCTCTAGCTCCTATATAGTAAGCTTATCCTCTAGTGTAGCAATCGGTAGATCTTGAGCCTTATTAAATATCACGTCTCGCGATTATATAATCTTGTTCTTAGTTGGTATCTAAACGCGATAGATATGACCGTTATTGCCTTTATAACCAACCAGGCGTCCATTTTTAGCGCGTGGCGCTAGCTTCCTTGACTATATATGCTCTGGTCCTTTAATATATATATAGGCAGTCGTACTATAACGTTATAGATGTAGTATATTTGGTATACGCATTTTAAACGGCTGATTATAGTACTTAGCATTAATTTAAAACAGTAATCTGGTCTTATTTCTGTAAGGTATTCTATTCCAAATTTAAATCGCTATTTTATAAGCTTTATCCTATAGGTATTCTGGTAGATTAGCCTTAATTATTATTAATCTAGCTATGCCTAATATAATGCCACTAATGCGTTTAGGTATTCTGTTCTGCTTAGAGGTATAGGGAGCTGTATATAGTACATTTATACCCACTAATTTGGCGTAGTTGGTAAGCTCCTTAATACCAAACTCTCTACCGCTATTGATTACGAGTGAACTAATATATTGTTGAGTTTAGTTGTATACTAGAGTATTAAGCTCTTAAAGCCCTTCTACAGCAATTATCTTTTTAGTTCTAAAGTAGGCGTATATATATCTGGCGTACGCTTCTATAAAGATTGCTATATATTTATTACCCCCAACTCCCTTTAGGGTGACGTGGAGGGTATTAGCATATATACGTTTAAACGGACGCTAAGGTGGTGTAGGTGTAGTTTAAGAGACCTGGCGCTTTGCTGACGCTAAGTGACAGGCTTCGTATTGAGTTAACGTGCCTATAAGGTTAAAGTCGCCCATTTTAGCCACCTTCTGTAGTACCTCCTTACCTACGTAGCCAAGTCGCTAATGCAGTACATTGATATCAAGTTATTATATAGAGGCGTGCGTAATATGTTAAGGCTTTGGAGCTAATTAAACCATATATAGGCCGTTTATATAGGTCGCTCTGCCCACTACGAAGTCATCTAAGTATCTCTGAATTGTACGGCCACCTATTTCCTTGTTAGGCCTAATATAGAGCTACTTGCGCTTCTTAAGAGCTGACTCCGAGAGGAGCTTATAAGGTAATTTGGATGCGAAGAAGGCCTTAGTAGCCACCGTGTAGGTGCTGCCATTATCTATCAGTAAGGGTATATGCACCGTTCCTTTACCGATTGTATAGTGGATGGTCCTTCCTGACGTTCCTATTATAGTAGGTGTCACTAGGGTCTTATAGTTAATGAACTCGCTTTAATTATTACTTATTATAATATTAGAACAGGAGTTAAGGAACTAGTTGTCCTAATTACTATCGTCCAAGTTATTAACTATAGCTATGCTACTAATAAATAGACCTCCTACTAAGCCTCTACCCGTTATCCCGACTTAATTTAAGTTTAGTGTAGTTGCCTCTAATTCCTAGGGCGGATCTACGTATAGTATATCCTTATTAGAAGGCTTCTAGGTTAGGGGTTAAAGGTTTGGTTAGAGATAGAAGTACTTCTCTTTACTACCAGGATATCTATTCTTATAATGGACGCAGAACTTAGGCTTCCTTAATAATGTTGATTCTTCTATATTAGGTCTTAGTTAATCTTCTTTAGGTAGCTTCTTGCTAATTAAGGACATTATAGAGGTAGCTGGCTGAGTACGACTCTTATCCATAAGATCACTTACTAGCTCCTCTATTATAATAAGGTCTTCCTCTCTTATAACTCTCCTAGCTACCTCTTAATAATTGGCTATCTAAATTAGAAACTCCTCCTCTATAGTATAAAGCAATTTGGCGTGCGCCTACTTCCTTAATATTAGCATTAACGCCGTATTTAATTTCCTTATACCCAAGACGAAAGCTTCTGTATAGGCTTTAAGCGAGGTATAGTCTTTATAATTAAGGTTGAGCTATTAGTTCCATATTTAGTAGTCGTAAATAAGACCTTATATAGTGCATAGTAATTATATTAAATTAAGCAAATCCTTAATAGAGTCGCGCGGCTTGCCTAATATAGCAAGTTAATTACGAGTTAATTTTAATACTGCGCCCTTAATAACCTTAAGTCCTATTATCTGTTTATAACGCCAATCTCTATACTCGTCCATATTCGAAGGTGGCTCTATAGCCGTACCTTATATTATTAGTAGGAGGTTATAAAGCTTAAGTTGTTGTATAATTCAACAATACCATTCTTTATAATCGCTCTCCCCTTTTAATAGAGGAATAGCCCTAAGGGAGCTGTGGTATTCCTTTTTTTATATACTATATCCGCTATAATATGCAATCAATTGGTTTAACCATATTGTGCGTGGCGTTAATCTATATTGGTTTGTTATAAATTTCTATCACACCATACCCGGGTCCAAATTTAAGGATATATGGCTTTATATTAACCAGTTAATTAGAAAATAAAATTGCAGCTAATAGAGGTTTAATTAAAGCTACAAGAGGGCTTATAACCTGTTAGACGCTGAGTAGGCTGATGGAAATGACATATATAATACTCTATGAGGAAGAATCTCAGGGGCTCGAAGGCCCTGAGAAGGTATCTACAAGATGGCCCGCGCGCTGTCACGTGACACGTCGCCGAGCTCAAAGAGACTGCCTAAGTACCCCCCCCTACCAACAGCTCTTAAGGTAAGCCGTAGCTTACGAGATCACGTAGGATCTCTGAGCCGAAGCTCTTGAGCGAGCCGTAGCTCTAAGGCGAGCCGTAGCTCTAAGAGACAATCGCCTGCGATTAAGTCTCGGCAGCCCACAGGCTGGTAGCCGGAGAGTCTCCGGATCGGAGCCGTAGCTCCTGAGGTAAGCCGTAGCTTACGAGATCGCATGGGATCTCTGAGCCGTAGCTCTAAGGCGAGCCGTAGCTCTAAGGCGAGCCGTAGCTCTAAGAGACAATCGCCTGCGATTAAGTCTCGGCAGCCCTCAGGCTGACAGCCGGAGAGTCTCTGGATCGGAGCCGTAGCTCCTGAGGTAAGCCGTAGCTTACGAGATCGCATAGGATCTCTGAGCCGAAGCTCGAGGTGAGCCGTAGCTCTAGGAGACAACCGCCTACGGTTAAGTCTCGGCAGCCTTTTGGCTGACAACCGGAGTCTCCGGATCGGGCCGTAGCCCTTGGTAAGCCGTAGCTTACGAGATCACATAGGATCTCTGAGCAGAAGCTCTTTGCATCTCTTTAAGGACGTTCAACCTTCCAAGCTCTGTTGGTGGGACCTCTATGGCGAGTGAACCGCGGTTGGCCTAGAGAGCATTACCAATCTCCTTGGGAGGTGATCGCGTCCGATCTGGTCTCCCTTCTCTAATCCGTATTCCACTAACCGTTATCAGCGGACGCGATCCCAGATATGTGCTGGTGTACCTGCTTGTTGCAGCGAACTGATCGGCCTAGGTAAGAGGGAAAGGATTAAGAATTCCTTTTTTCTCCTGATCCGTATCTATCCAACCGTAATATGCGGATGCGATCTGCCAGACGTCTGCTGGTGTAGCTGCTCTGCAGCATACGCGATCGTCCTAGGTAAGGTAGAGGACCCGATCCGTATTCCGATGAACCCTTGTATGCGGATGCGATCTGCCAGGCGTCTGCTGGTGTACCTGCTCTTGCAGTGTACGCGGTCGTCCTAGGTAAAAATGGAGGATCGTGAAATTGCTCGAGGGTAGCTAGCCCTCGGCTTGCTGCCGGCTACCACCCGAAAGGGTGTAGGATCGGTTCGAATGTAAGGCTATTGCCCAGGTGTACGGTAGGGAGCAGGCAAACCGAGCATGAGTCACAAGGAGAGTCGATGGAAGAGGACGATATGGTAAAGAGTAGGTATGGCAATACCCTAGTACAGAGACGAACCGATGAGGAGGGAAGGGCTGTAAGCCCAAGGGAGCTTATAAGGAGGTGCCAAGGGCTAGCCGAAGGCTAGCCTTGGCAGCCGCCAAAAGATCCCTTACATCTACTGTCTAGTAAATAGGAGGGACACTTCGCAATAGTACCTGTAGCTATTATACAATTATTAAGAACGGTTATAACGTCATTCTTTAATACCGTAGTATTATTTAGGTATAATTTTAACCTATATACGTCTTTTATTAATGTTTTAATTGCCTTCCTTTAGCTGCGTAATTAGTTTTTATAAGGAAGTAATAGCTAAATAGCTTATATGCATGTTTCCTTCCTTCTAAATTGCGCTATTATAACGGAGTTATATCAGCAAGATTGCGGCTATTTACTAGAAGGGTATTAAAAGGTAAAGTATAGAGACACCTTATATCACGGCTAGCGATCCTGTGGAAGCGATCCGATAGATCAAGCAGCAATAAGGGGCTATATTATGAATAAACTAAGATAAGGAGCTAGCAAAGGGTACAGCAGGCGACCACGTACGTCGTCGGCGTTGGAACAACCTTGATCCGTCTTGCTTATTTAGTGTGACGACGTTGTGCAGTCAGCCGAACTGTTACATTACCCCCCTCTAAGTCAGGAAGATCGTCCTCGATCTTTATAATTAGGCCCTCCTTATCCTCCTCTTCTTTCTGTCCTTTTCTGCCTTATTATCCTCCTCTAAGGGCTCTAAATCTTTACCCCTAATATACGCCTCTAGCCATTGTAGCAGCCGTACAGGTGGGCTGGCGTCATGGGGTCTCTTGTTATAGAACGCCTTAAGCTTATAGGGAGCGCCGATAAAGCCGTCTGCGTTATACCAGGTGTTATCTAGGTTATGGCCTACCCAGCTAACCTTATATTGTAACCTTCCGTGGTAGACCCTACTAGCAAAAACCTTATTAACTTTGTACTCCGGCTCGCTGTTAATTAGGACTGGCTCCTCTGGCTCTCTATTCTGGCCTGGTAGGGGGTTATCTGGATCCTTCCGTAGTCGGTTGGCGTGGAAGACGTTTAACATCTTTATATACGGAGGTAGGTTAATGACGTACAAGTATCCTTCCATACCCAAAATCCTATAGGGCCCTGCAAGTTGCCTATTCAATTTAATGCTTGGTTGGTTGGTAGCTTATCCCTTCCTAGTAATATACACCTAATCGCCTACCATAAAATCTGGTTCGCGATAATGCTTATTAGCTTATTTTACCTGTCGCTCTTAGGTCCTAGCTAGATTAGCCCTTACCTATTTGACTACTTCCCAGTTCCTATATACAGGGGCTTAGGCTTTCTGTCGTGTTAGTCTCTTATAGGGTGTTAGGGTTGTGTCACGGGACACCTCCGTAACACCTTACACACGCCCACCTGTTTCCACCGACGTAGCAAGAAGAGACCAACCGCGAGACAGCAATCTGCTGGCAATCTACGGCAATCTGATGGCAATCTGCCGCATTCTGCCATATTCTGCCAAGTCCAACGAATCCTGCCAAGTTCTGCCAGGACCGCTCCTCAAATCCTATCCTGCTCCGTGCACGTGTCGACCAAGCAACGAAACTAACGATATATACCCTTTCTCCCCGTTTCCTTACCTTCTCTCCTTACGCAACGTCTTGACTTTATTACGCAGTTTATGTACATAGCTTAATAATATCTACTTTGCTATATATTACTATTGCTTATACTCGCTCCGTAATACTATATTGCGTTAACCTTACATACCACCCTCTGAAATGTAGAACGACCCTAAAGCCCCCGTAACAGCCGCTGGTATTATATCCGTACTCCAAGAATAATTAGCAGAGATATAGAAGTTCTTTATAGACGCCCTCGCATAGAACCAAGCTACTTTAACTTAATAACAAGCCGAACAAGAGGCACGACACCTGTAAATAATTAAGGACCTTTAAGAAGAAGTTTACACCCTTAGGATGCCTATACTAGGGCTTTAAGACCGAACGCCTTCTCTAAAGACAAACACGCGGGATAAGAGTCCCAAACCTATAGTAACTATTCATCCCAAACCGACTACTGCATCGCAATAATCCGAATAACTACTAGACCCTCCAATATTTACTAATAAACAATAAGAACTCCAATTATTCCTAAGCCAGCTTAAAAATAAGCTAACTAGTAATGCTAACCGCTACCTAACTAAAGCTAACCGACTCTGCTACGCCCTAAGTTAACTAGGAGGAGACGCAGCTAACCTTATTAAACCCCTTTAACCAAACTTAGTATAAAGTCTAGTTGTACTACTTAAAGCCATATACGGTAACCCAAACCGTCAAGCTACTACTTAGAGAAAGATAAACCATATAACTTAAGGAACAAAAAGTTTCCTAGTATACTTCTCTAAATTCAACCGTTACACAAAGGAAATAGGCTGGAATGACTCCGCACTGGTTAACAGCCTCATTAAGTCCCTAAGCCCTAAACTAAAAACCTCCCTAATAGGTATAGACCTACTAGGAGCTCTCAACGCCTGCGTAAACGTTATTAATAAACAGTACAATAATATACTACGCCTAACACCGAAGTCCACTCCTTAATATAATATAACAGCCCCATAAATATCCACTAAGTTATCGTCTCAGCCTAAGCACCCTAACGCCATGGATATTAACACAGGGACCCTAGGATATGCTCCACTAGGGTCCCCTAAATAAGAATAACGCATTAAGCTAGGCCTTTGCTTTAAATGCGGAAGCAAGGAATATATCTTAAGATACTGCTCCGTCCCTATACCCTAACATAACTTACGAATGGCCAACACTAATAACCGTTTACCATATTAATCCTCTAGTTACCGTTCCTAATCTTTACCTAGCTCTAGCCCCGTGTCTAGTAAGCACTACTTATAAGGACAAAGTTACAACTAACGTTCTATAGGAACCCCTTCCCGCTCGCCACTAAAAGGCATGTCCTAGAGTTAAGTCGCTCTCTAGGATAGCTATGTCACAGGATCTTGTTAAATATATTAGATATTGCAAAACCTAACTCTTAGGATTGTAGTATAACCATTAACTGCCATCTTTAGCAGAAAGGTTAATAGGCTAATACTTAAGTCCTAATTAACACAGGAGCTAGCGGTATAGGATTTATTAATAAGATCTTTATATAAGATAATAGGTTTACCCTAATACCCCTTAACCGGCATATTAACGTATTTGGATTTAATGGCAAACGCACTATCTTAGGCCGTATTACTTACGTAGCAGCCCTAAGACTCCAATACCTAAACCATAAAGAATTAATTAAGCTCTTTATAACTACCCTAGGTTACCTAGTGATCCTTAAACAACCCTAGATAAAGCTATATAAGGTAACTATTAATTGGGACAACCTTAAGCTTCTATTTACCGCCTCCTACTGCAAGCAGAAGTGCCTTATGACTTACTACTTAGACCCTAAACCGAAATCTAGAAAATCCATCAAGATCCACTAGTCTAAAATTTCCACTAATATCTACCCTACACCTAAAAAGTCCACCTAATTCCACCTACCAGAGAATTCTACTAAATTCCACTAACGTAAGACTTCTACCGACGACCACTAAGAACCCAAAAATAACGCACAACTATATAAACTGACTCTAACTGCTGCACCCAGAACCAAGTAGAAGCTTAAGCTTAATATATAAAAGTACCAGAAGAACTGGTATTCTACTATAAAAAGAATACTTAAAGAACCCAAACCTAAATCTAATACTAACTCCGTAACTAACACCAAACCTAAACCTAAATGAGAAACTATATAAGAAATTAAGGATAATCTAAGCTCACTTAACACCTTAGACATCTATATAATTAGAGCTACTCTACTGGTATAACTTACTAGGAAACCAGAACACATAATCTTTGCTATTATAATGGCTAATATTAAGAAGGCCTTAGCACTAAAGAAGCACACTAACCCCGCTATAAAGGTACCAGTAGAGTACCATAATTATTTAGATGTATTCTCATAAAAGAAAGCCAATAAGCTACTAGAACGCCGTCCATATAATTATAAGATTGTAGTTAAAGAAGGAAAACATCCTAGATTTAGACCCTTATATAGGATGTCCCAAAACGAACTCTAAGTACTACGGAAGTACTTAGACGAATATCTAGATAAGGGTTTTATTAGAGCAAGTTTATTACCTATAGCCGCACCAGTAATCTTTATTAAGAAACCTGGCGGCGGTCTATACTTCTATATAGACTACCAAGCCCTTAACACTATTACTGTTAAGAACTAATACCCAATCCCGTTAATCTAAAAGACACTAAACCGATTAAGTAAGGCTCGCTTCTATACAAAGCTTAATATTATCTACGCATTTAACCGCCTCTATATCGCAAAAGGAGATAAATGGCTTACTGCATTTCGTACTTAATACGGATTATTTAAATACTTAGTAATGCCATTTGGCCTCGTAAATACCCCAAGTTTATTCCAACACTTTATAAATAATACCCTGCGCCCATACCTGGACGTCTTTTGTACTGCTTATATCAACGACATCTTAATATATAGTAATAATCTGGCTAAACACTAAAAACATATTAAACTGATCCTGTAAGCCTTGCGCGGAGCCGGTTTATAATTAGATATAGATAAATGCGAGTTCCATAAAACGGAAGTTCTATACCTTGGACTTATTATTTCTATAGATAGCGTACGAATGGACCCTAAGAAGGTTAAAGTAATTATAAACTAGCAAGAACCTAAGAACGTTAAGGACGTAAGGGCCTTTATAGGCTTCGCCAACTTTTACTAACGGTTTATTAATAACTTCTCCGCCTTAGTTTTACCCCTTATGGCCTTAACCCAAAAGGATAAAGCCTTTATCTTTAATAAGAAATATAAGAAGGCCTTTACTTATCTAAAGGTTATATTTACTACTACACCTGTACTTTAACACTTTAACCTAGACCAAATAAGTATTGTAAAAGCTAACTTATCTAATTACGTTACTAGAGGCATTCTATCTTAATATAATAAGGAAGGAGTATTGTACCCTATAGCATACTTCTCGAAATAACTAAGCCCAGCTAAATATAATTATAAGATCTATAATAAGGAATTGCCGGCGATTATTAGATACTTTAAGCAATAGCGACCAGAACTAGAAGGAACTGGATTCCTAATTAAAGTTCTTAGCGACTATAAGAACCTACAGTACTTCACAACCACAAAATAGCTAAGCCACTGTTAAGCCCACTGGTTAGAATATCTGTCCTAATTCCAATTCTTAATTATATACCGCCCAGGCGTTTAAGGCTAGAAGCCTAATGCCCTAACCTAACGTTCATAGGATGTACTAGCTTAAGAAGAAGCGCGCTCTTACTATAATTAGACTTTGCTCCGCCCTAAGCTATTTAATCCCCCTATTAAAGATCTTACGGTACACGCCCTTAAAATAACCAATTGAACTATTAAACAGATTATAGTTAACAAATATCTAAATAATAAATTTATCCAAGAGACGCTTAAGCTAATTTAAGACGGTGTTAGATACTCTAAAAAGGTTTCTCTAAGCAAATGTAAAGTCCGCGGAAACCACTTATACTATTAGAACCGCCTAGTTATCCCTAATTATAATAAACTTAAGCTTAAGCTCCTTAAACACGTATATAACCTACCAGTAGCTAGCCACCTAGGCCGAGGAAAAACCCTAGAACTGCTCTAATAAGAATACTACTAGCCGAACATGCATAATATAATATAAAGGTACGTCTCTAGCTGCTATACCTGCCGACGAGCTAAAGCTTCGCATAAGATGTATAACGGCTTTTTAAAGCCACTACCTGTTCCAGACTAAAGATGGAAGGATATCTTAATTGACTTTATTATTGATCTCCCCATAAGTAAAGGATATATAAATATTATGGTAGTTATAGATTAACTATCTAAGATAAGACACTTAATTACCTACCCTAATATATTAACACCTGCCGTTGCCCAACTGTTCCTGGATTATGTATGGAAACTCCATAGACTCCCTAAAACAATCATCTCTAATAGAGGCCGCTAGTTCGTCTTAGCGTTCTGGGAAGAATTAACTACCCAACTTTATATTAAAGCACTGTTGTCCACAGCATATTACCCAGAAATGGATGGTTAAACGGAACGTGCAAATGCTATAATGGAATAGTATATTCGGATATACATGTCGTATTTACAGGATAACTAGATAGACTAGCTTGTATTTACCAAATTTACTACAAATAACTCCGTCTTAGAAACTATAAAGGTCTCCCTATTTCTAGCTAATTACGGCCAGCACCCGCGAATAGGTTTTAAACCCTTTAGTAATGTTTCTCACCTAGCTTATTAGGCCTTATAAGTTGCAGAAGCAAACAAATTCGTAAAGAAAATGGAAGAATTATAAGAGTTCCTTATTAATAAAATAACATAGGCCCAGTCTGTCTATAAAGCCGCAGTAAATAAGAACCGAACCCTAGCACCGGCTTACCAAATTGGTAACTTTGTCTGGCTAGACGCAAAAAATCTGAATACAAAATAACCTACTAAGAAACTTAACTAGAAGAACGCCGGCCCTTATAAGGTTGGAAAAGTTGTCTCTCCTTATGCCTACCAACTGAAGCTCCCTAATACGGTTAAAATCCACCCTATATTCCATACGTCAGTCCTCCGCCCTGCCGCCCCTATATCAGACGCCCTACCTGGATAGATCTAAGACCCTCCCCCACCAGTTAAAGTGGATGGTGAGGATAAGTACCTTATTAAAAGAGTTAACAACATTAAGTATGATAAACAGAAACGCAAATATATATACCTTATAAAATGGAGAGGCTTTACTAAGCCTTTATAGGAACCCGTTAACTCTATAGGACTTATATAAGCCGCAGAAGACTTTTATAAACTCTACCCAGAACTACCATAGCCCCATCTCGCAGAAGCTCGAGTTTAAAGGGGGGGTACTATTATAGGACACCTCCGTAACACCTTATATACGCCCACCTGTTTCCACCGACGCAGTAAAAAGAGACTGACCGCGAGACGGCAATCTGCTGGCAATCTATGGTAATCTAATGGCAATCTGCCGTATTCTGCTATATTCTGCTAAGTCTAACGAATCCTGCCAAGTTCTGCTAGGACCACTCCTTAAATCCTATCCTGCTCCGTGCACGTGTCGACCAAGCAACGAAACTAACGATATATACCCTTTCTCCCCATTTCCTTACCTTCTCTCCTTACGCAACGTCTTGACTTCATCACGCAGTTCATGTACATAGCTTAATAATATCTACTTTGCTATATATTACCATCGCTTGTGCTCGCTCCGTGACAGGTTGCTTATATACGTTCCTCCTAGTTAAAGTGGAGCCTTGGCTTGAATCCTAGTTCTAATTTATATGGTATAAAGCCTGTAGATTTGTGCGGTAAGATTACCTATACAAAGTCTATGTAGGGGAGGAGCTCCGACCAATTGTCCTAGTAATAGTTAAGAAAGGGCCTTAAGCGTTGGTCTATATACTGGTTTAGCACCTCTGTATTACCATTAGTTTATAGGTAACTAGCTATAGAGAGCTTTTACCTAATGCTGGTTAGCTTATATAGCTCGTCTATAAAGGCTGAGATAAATTGGGGTCCTTGGTCTAATGTCGCTGTCTCTAGAAGGCCGTATATGCGCCAGATATATTGGTAGTACAAGTTTGCTGCGTTAGCCGTAGTAGCTGTCTTATAGTAGGGTAGTGAGAAGGCTCTTTTACCTAGCCGATTAATAACTATAAAGATATTGTCAAAGCCCTTCCTATCCGTTAGGAAGGACTTAAAATCAAAAGAGATATACTGCCAGCAGTGTTCACTAATTGGTAAGGGATGCAGTAAGCTAGGGGTCTTATTACGAGGTATATAGGTCCTCCTATACGTCCTATAGTTGCTTACATAGGTATCGCAGTCTGAGGGTAATCCTGGCTAATAGTATTGGTCTACTACTAATTTCCTTATCTTGCTCTTGCCTGGGTGAGCAGTTACTTAACAGGAGTGTACCTATAATAGAACCTTGTAGCTTAGACTACGGTGGGTTCTGTTATTGGGCTAGGTATGTAGGTAAGAACAAAACAACAACATAATAATAACTGGTGGAGTAGTTGCCTAACAGATTAACTCTAATTGTATTCTAAGATTCACTATAAGGAGAGAACTATCTATAGTAGGGACTGAGGTCCTTTAAATATATAACTATACTCCTAAGAAATCCTCTCTTATACGTGAGGTACGTGTTATACGTGTTATATATAGCCGTATACTGTGTATACTTTGTATACCGCGTATAATATTATGTGACTCGCTTACTATTCCTTGTTATATAGTTCCACTGGATCTATTCTGGACTGTGCCTATATTAACTAACTAGCTTCCTGCGACTCTTCCCTAAGTAGTTATAACATTATACTTAAAGCGTTTGTAATACTATCTCCCTCCTCTTTATCTTTGTCTTTAAAGATTCCTAACATCTCCAAGTTGTCTACTAGAGGTGTAATGTCCGTTTAATTAGTCCGGTTAATATTTTTACTTATTATGCCTAAAGCTTCTTCTTCTTTATAAGCGCAATATTGTGCTTGCACCATGGCTGCTATACTGTTGCTTGGTGAGATAATGTCGTCTCTGTATTCTTGCTGTGCGAAAGCGGGGTTAGTATATATTACGATAGCGAGTCCCTTATCTTAACAACCCTTATCTTGCTTAGAGTGTACTAAAGTAAATATTTAATTGTCCTGTGATGTTTACTCTATCTCTAACGCTAAGTGTGCGCGTCCTATAACTTTTAACAGTCTTTAAGTTCCCTAAGTAACTTATTATAGGGTCTTATATTTAATCTATTACTACAAAACTTAAGTCTGAGTTGGCTGCTATATACGCCAAACTCTACTATTTTACTAAAGAAACCGCTCGGGCCCTTAAGGCTTAATATTGCTTCTTTAAGTCTTAGTAGGTTGCGTTTGCTTAGTTAACCCATTTTAAGAAGGTTTATAAGAAGGTTTGTTCTAAGGAGTGGAAGCTGGTTTAATAGGGTTTGTCTAAGCTAGGTAATAAAAGGACTGGCTCTCCTCCTATAAGGGAAATAACTCCAAGTAGCTTAGTAATTGCTCCTCTTGGGTCCCCCTTAGGCGATTTTTTTTTTAGCGACTCCTTTTTATTAATTTTGCCTGACCTGCTTTCTTCTAATACTTCTATACCTTTCCTATAGCTTTTCCTAGGTTGCCTAGTAGTTCCTAGGTAGTCTTACTATAGCCTATCTACTTTACTTTATACCATGTTTTGTTGTCTATATTCTTGTAACTAACGATTTTTAAATCTTACTATTTATCTTTCTCTTACCCTTTGTACGTGTCTGCCTTATAGACTGGTGGCTTAATATTTCTGTGTGCTGGCTCTAGTATTGCAACGTGTTATATAGGGTAGATTTTTATTTTAGCTAGTAGGTTTAACTTATACATAACTAATAAAATTCTTTGCTTAATTTTAAAAGGTCCTAGTCTAATATGGTCTAACTTCTTACTTGGTTATTAACTCTTGAAATTTTTGTATAGTAGCTATACTTTATCCCCCTCCTTAAGATCTGGTCCCTTAGATCTCTTAGTATTATAGTACCTTTTTATTTGTTCTTGTACTAGTTTAGCTGTTTCTTTAAGGTTTGTATAAAGATTTATTAACGTTTCTATTCTTTGCTTAGCTATGCTACTCGTCCTTTTTGCTTATTATGGCGATAACGATATTCTTAGCTCATATCCATAATTTGCCTTAAATGGTGATGTCCCCATTTCTTCTTATAGTATTGTATTATATATAAACTGTGTAACTGGTAATAACAATACCTAATTATTCTGTACGTGATTAATATAATGCCTTAGATACTGCTCTAGTGTCTAGTTTAGTCTTTTTGTTTGTCTATCCGTCTGCGGATAATATACTGTAGATGTTGCTGCGTAAACTCCCTATTCTGCCAGAAATACTTCTTAAAATACTGCTATAAATCTTGGATCTCTGTTTGATATAATCTTGTCTAGTGCTCTATGTCTTGTAAATACTTCCCTTATATAGATTCTAGCGATATCTTCTACTAATATTTCTTTAGTGTATGCTATAAAGTATCCCTACTTTATTAGCTTATTTACTATTACTAAAATCGCGTTATAATCTTGTCCTATAATAGGATCTTTTAACTTTAGTAACTTAATAATAAAGTCCTATAATATAACTTCCTATGGTCTTCCTGGTGTCTTAATAGGTTATAGCCCTCTGTACGGCTTATGCCTCGTTAGTTTGTTCTTTTAGCAATCTAAATATTCCTTTATAACTTATCTTGCTAGTCCCTAGATTTCTTAAATAATATATTCCTTTTAAAGTCTTAATACTAAGCCTATAGCTCCATTATGTTCTTATATTATTCCCTTATGGAATTCCTTAACAAATTCTTCTATAATAGACTTAGGTATATACGTTGCCTCTCTGTTTTTGTACTGCTTTAAGTCTGGATTCTCTGCCTATGCTTCTTAGATCTTCTATATCTAATTACTCTTTAGTAATTTATAGATCTGTTTTTCCTTAGTCGCTATAATCTTTGGATAATTATACCTAATTAATCTATTCTAATCCTTTTATAACAAAGCTCCTGATAGCTTTTTATTACTTTATAGTTTAGCCTTTCTGCTTAGAGCGTCTGCTCGTGCATTATTTGTACCCTTAGTATACTAAATTTCAAAATAGTATTCTATAAGCATTTCCGCCCATCTAACCTGTTTTCGGTTAAGTTCCTTTATTGTTAGGAATTCTATAAGGTTCTTATAGTCTGTTTTAACTATAAATAGTTTCTCTGTACCTTGTAAAAATGCTCTTTATTCTTTAAGTGCTATGACTATACCTAATAACTTCTTATTATAGATGTTATAGTTTAACTCTAGTGGTGTTATCTTTTAACTATAGTATGCTACTAGGTGCTATCCATCTTAATATTTCTATAGGAAGTATGCCCCTAGTATAAAGTCTAATATATCTATTTCTATAACCGTCTTTAGGCCTGGTTGATAGATCTTAAGAACTAGCTTCTAGGTAAATAACTCTTTAATTCTCTTAAATAGTTCTTATTACTCCTTTCCCTATGCCTATAGTTCTTCTTTCTTTATTAACTGTATAAATGGCTTAATGTCCTATGACTATTGCGCTATAAACCTTCTATAGTAATTGTAAAACCCTAGGAACGATTTTAACTGTGTAATATTCTCTAGTTCCTGCTAATTTACTATAGCCTCGATCTTCTTTGAATTTATACTAAGTTGGCTTGGTTTAATAATAAATCTAACAAAATTAGTCTTCCTAGTAAAGAACTTACATTTCTTAATTGCTACTAGCATCTATTCTTCTTATAGTCTCTTTAAAACCTATTTAATGTATTCTCTATACTTTTCCTTACTCTCTAAGTAGATAATAATATTGTTAAGGTATGCTATAATAAATTTATCTAGGTGTTCTCCTAATATACTATTAATTTGCTTCTGGAATATTGCTGGTATATTTATAAGCCTAAATTATATAACTAATGGCTTATATAGTCCTTCCTTTAACCTAAAGGCTGCCTTCTATTTATTACCTTCCTTAATTTTGATCTAATAATACACCTATCTTAGATCTATCTTTATAAAGATCTTTATATTACCTATCCTATCTTGGATTTCGCTAATTAAGGGTAAAGGATACCTATCCTTCCTAGTAATACTGTTTAACTGTTTATAGTCTATACACATCTTAAGTTTTCTGTTTTTCTTTAGGATGAATAATACTGGATATCCTACTAATAACTGTAATAGTCTAATATATCCCTTGCGTAAGTTCTCCTAAATAAACTCCTTAAGCGCTACTGACTCTGTTTTAGTAAGCTTATAGATTGGAAAGAACTTTAGACTTATTCCCTCTTTTAATTCTATCTTATGGTCCTAAGCTATATGCTTTAATAGCTTTTTACTTTCTAGTAACTATAACTTTTTATTATACTTATGGTATCTCTTTGGTATATAACTTAAGCCTTGCTTAGTCTCTTTATATATTACTCTAACTTGGTACTATACTAACTTAGTTTACTATCGCACTTTATACTATTATATATCCTTAATATTGACCTAACCTGTAACCTAATTAATCTTTGGATTATACTCCTATAACTAAGGCATTCCTAGTATCGCCTTGTCCTATTCTAACGGTAGGATATTAAAAGACATTCTAACTGGTCTCCCTTTAATAGTTATCTGAATAGGTTCTATTTTAAGATTAATAATGCCTCCTCTATAGGCTATTTAATCTCCTAAAATTGTTATAAGTGGATATGGGTGTTCCTTTTGTCTATATAGTAACCCTATCCTCTCCACTGCCTTTGGTGATATGTGGTTCCTAGTTACTCTACTATCTACTAATACTTTAAACTGCTAATCTTGCTACTTAGCTTTTAAATTTAGGTATTATCCTTAAATTTCTTTAAGGGTCTAAGGCTTTAATACTGGTTCCCTCTGGTTCTATGCGCCTCTCCTTTTCCTAACTATTAGCTGCTTGATCCTGCCTGTACTTAGTCTAACTTAGGCTAATACTTAGTTTATTTCTTTTCCTTTACGTGCTATAGATAAGTGTTCTTTAGGCACTCCTACTACTATTGTCCGTTTAGATATTCTTCCATAAGAAATCTTTCTAGTTAAAGTGTTAAGTCTCCTTAACCCTATACTTCTACTGGGTGCTAACTATGTATATACTTAGCGTTTTTAAACCGCTTTTCTTCTAGTGCCTAATATATCCTTACTAGGTATTTCCGGTTCTTATCTTTAGGTGCTCTATATATATTATACATATTATCCATACAAGCTATCCACGATAGTATATAATGCGCTATATATTTTGGGTTAACTCTTGGTTTGTCTTTATTTTTAAGTTTAAACCTATACCTGGTTGACCTAACTACTGGTATTTCCGCTATAGGTACTAAGATTTGTTGCTTACTTCTTTAGTCCCTAGATCCTTCTTCTAGGTTCCTTAACATTATAATTAATGCTCCTTTAATATAACTTATGCGTTTTTCCGTAATAGGTTAGTCTTAGACAACTTTTTTATCTAGCTATATATAAAAGTCTTCCTATTCGTTACTGTGTTGTTGCCTATACCACTTTCCGTATAACTGGTTTAGTGTGTATAGTCTATCCGTTAGAAAGTACCTTGTTATTACTATATTATAATATCCTTTAGTATGTCTTTCTTTAAACCTGGTTGGAATATCTAGATCCTCTTTTTATTCTAGTTTATCTAACTATTTTGCCCTAGGTGTCCCTGCACTTGGCCTATTAGTAACTCTTTATATAGGTGCTCTGTTCCTTATATGACTTAATATAGCTGACCTCTTATCTAGCTTCTGCTCTTGCTATATAATAATTCTTGTCCTAAATTTATCTATAGTTTCTTATTTTCTACGTCTTATAGCTAGATCTTTGTAGTTATCTTGCTTTTTAATCCTAGTATTAACTATTTAATCTTTAGGCTAAATACTATATTTATTTAGGATTACTAACGTTTTTACTCGTTCTCCGAACTTGTAGTTCTTAAACTTGCGTCCTATACTTATTCGTTTGTTACTAAACTGAGTTACTACCCTTTCCTATTAGTTTTTATCTGTTGTGGGTCCTTAGGTGTGTTTTATTTTATCTTAAGAATCTTAAGCTTTTTTTATCTCTTCTTAAGAATCTTAAGCCTATGGCCTTTGCCTTTATTAAGTAATAAGCTAGCACTAGTAGTTATCTACTTACTTAGTTTCTTCTAAACGTTACTCCTATTATTTTGTGAAGTGATAGAAATTATATCTAATGGTATTGTAATACCTGTTACTAAACCCTATTCTGTAATGGTCTTAGTCTCTACTTTTGTTTCGACTTTTCTAAGGTCTGTATGCTTCTAGTAAGCTGCCTTTATTGCCTTATTATTAGTAAATACTTCGCCTTTGTTAAATTTATCGTCTTTAATGTCTAATTTATAAGCTGGTTCGTTGGTTCCTCTAAACTTAAATAATAATAGCTTCTATAGCTAATAGCTTGCGCCATACTTAGTGTCCTTATGAATTTAGTATGCGTTGTTATAATAATACGCAAAACTATTAATTGAACACTCTTTTGTTCCTTATAGTATACCGTTGTCCCTCTATATATATATGCTGTCTGCTGGTCTGGTTTCCTTTACTATATAGTTACTTTGACCACCTCTATAGTCTCTAGCAAAATGACCTTGTTTTCTATAATTTATATAAGCTCTATCTTTAAACTATTTTTCTTGCTATAGAGTTCGCCTAAATATCTTCTACTACTAAGATTCCTAGTTTAGCCTCTACTCCTAGGTCCTTTAATTACTTAATCCTTAACCTCTGGGTTTCTATAGTTTTTTTTCCTACCTTTAGGTTTCTTTAGTACCGCTTAGGTTTATTAGCTCTGCGCCATTTTATAGTTTTTAACTCTGCGTTTGTCGTTGCGTACTCTACGCCTTATATAACTGTGGAACTCTGTCTTGCCCTCTCTTAGCTTGTTTCCTTTAATAGATTCTATTATTAATCTTTATTAACTAATCTATTAACTCCCTTAGAGTATCCGCATCTTCTATTAGGATAATTGCGTCCTAGACTTTAGCCTTAAGTCCCTATTTATACTATGCCATGAGCGCCCTATTATTCCACTTAACCTATATAGCTAGTGTTTAAAACTGTGTTGTATACTTAATTACTAAAGTGCGTTATACTAAGTTCTAAAGCTTTTATTCTACTATGGTTATGGCCTCTAGGTCTCTAAATATCTATATTAGTTGCTCTGCAAACCTATTCTAACTAGTAAATATATACCGTACGTCCTGGTTAGTAGTTGTTATGCTATTAGCCTATATTTCCGTGAGATATAGCTTAAACCACTTAAGTGCCCTCCCCGTTAGGAATAATCCTACATAGGCTACTTGGTCTAATAATATTGCTAACTTTACTCCTTTTTATACTACCTTAAAGTGTATCTGCGTAAGAAATCCCTTAAGCTTTAACTTCTCTCCTAAGAACTGTTTAATTGAAGGTAACTTGATCTTTACTACTCTAATTCTATTAATGCGTTTTTTAAGTATCCTGTTGTTATCTTATAAGTAATTAACTATTTTCTGTAACTAACCTTACGTAACTACTTAAGAATCCCTATTGTCTATACTGGTATCTCCTGGTCCTGAGGTTGTGGCTGCTGTTAACGCTGTTATAACTAGTGCTGCTCTTAGTGGCATGTTATTTGATCTTGTTTAATACCGTAACCTTAGTAGTGAATATGTAATGGAATCTTGTAGCTTAGACTATAGTGGGTTCTATTATTAGGCTGGGTATATAGGTAAGAATAAAACAACAACATAATAATAACTGGTGGAGTGGTTGCCTAACAGATTAACTCTAATTGTATTCTAAGATTTACTATAAGGAGAGAACTATCTACGGTAGGGACTGAGGTCCTTTAAATACACAACCATACTCCTAAGAAATCCTCTTTTGTATGTGAGGTACGTGTTATACGTGTTATACGTGGCCGTATACTGCATATACTTTGTACACCGCGTATAATATTATGTGACTCGCTTACCATTCCTTGTTACATGGTTCTACCGGATCTATCCTAGATCGTGCCTGTATTAACTAACTAGCTTCCTGCGACTCTTCCCCAAGTAGTCGTAACATCATACTTAAAGCGTCCGTAACAGTACCTCTATAATAAGGTAGGTACGGAGGCAGTTAATATTAGGGACTATTAGCTTGCTAAAGTAGGTAAGTAATCTATCTTAGAGCTTTTAACCCTTCCGTTCTTACCTAGCCAGCTAATATAGTCCTGCTAGCAATTTACTAGTTTGGTTGGCCTAGAGAATCTAATTAATTAGCTTATACGGTTCCCGTTTATAATTTGCTGCAGCTAAGAGGTCCTTTGAGGTTGCATCCAATGTGGTAATCGCAAGGGCGGGGTTGACTAAGCATATAGTATATGCAGCTACGTCCTTTTCCTCCTGCGTCTTTAGGTCCTCCTATTTACATAATAGGGTATCGGCTACTATATTTGCCGTGCCTGGCCTGTACGTAATCCGCATATAGAAATCAGTAAGTAGGTCTACCTAGCGGGCTTATTATGGATTCAGTAGTCTCTTAGTTATAAAGTACTCAAGGGCTCAATGGTCTGTAACTGCCGTAAAGGGGGTACGCTGAAGGCCAATAAGGTGACCTCGCTATTCTTATAGACCTCTTATTACCGCTAGTATCTCTTTATTGTGGATCTCGTATCGCATCTCCTTAGGGCTTATTGTCTTTAAGAAGAAGGCCACTGGCTTCTAGGTCCTATTGTCTTAGAGCTGGTTAAGCACCCTAGCTACTACTCCATTACTTACGTTAGTTTCTATACGGGTGTCTTGGAACGGCGAGTAGTGCTTTACTATGCTGCCTAATAGCATAAGGGCCTTAGCTTGCTTAAAGGCCTTAAGCTCTTCTTCCCCTAGTGGGTGCCATGCTTTCTTCTACGTAAGCTTGGTAAGCGGTCGTACGATACGGCTATAGTTTTTTAAAAGGGCTTAGTAGAAGTTATAAAACCCTAAAAAGAACCGCACCCCTTTAATAGAAGTAGGGGGCTGCTAATCCCTTACCGTGGATAGCTTGTTAGGATCTATAGAGATTCTATTAGTCCTAATAATAAAGCCTAGGAACTTTGTCTTAGTGATATTAAACTTGCTCTTTCTAATATCCGCTTATAGGCCTACCTCTTAAAGCCTCTATAGGACCTTCTTGACATGGATCTCGTGCTCTAATAGGTCGTCCGAGTAGATTAGGATGTCGTCTATATAGGCTGTACAGAAGTTGTCTAAGTAGTTAAAGAGAATGCCGTTGATAAATCTCTAGAAGGATGCGGGGCCGTTGCATAGTCCGAAGGGTAGGACGCGGTACTTATACGATCCGTACCTTATATGGAAGGTAGTTAGGTCCTCTACCTCTTCCTTTAGCTATATATGGTAGAAAGCCTATTGAACATCCAGCTTAGTAAAGATTTTAGCCCTTAATAGCCTTGTTAACGTCTCCTCAATTAGTAGTAGCGGGTAACGGTCCTTCTTGGTAATCGCATTAAGTTTTTAAAAGTCAATGTAGAATCGCCACCCCCCTTTAGGCTTCTTGGCAAATAGAACCGGGGCTACAAAGGGTACGTCGCTCGGCACTATAAATCCCTTATATAGGTATTCCTGTAGGTAGACCTTAACTAGCTCCAGCTATTCTAATGACATATTGTATAGCGGGCTAGGGGCCAGATCGCTGCTATTGCCTTCAAGAACGATATCGTGGTCCACCCCTTCGCAATGCGGTGGTAGCGTATTGGAGGTAGCTTTTAAGAAACCGTCAGCGTATCCTTAATAGGGCTGTAGTAGCTTCTTATAGATGAGCCGACGAAGTTCTTCCTTATTATTAGGTAGGGCGTCCTGCCCCTTTCTGTCCTCTATCAGCCGTTCTATCTCGTAGAGGCTAGTAGATCCGATTACTACGCCCTTATGCTTTGTTCCGCATAAGAAGCTCCTAGCCTTAAGTAACACGATATCCGCTGCTGCAATATCCGCTGCTCCAATATCCGTAATAGGCGAAGGCTGCTTTACTCTTGGCTTTAATAGTAAAGCTAGTCTTAGGTAAAGCTAATCCTTCATCTTCCTAATCGCATCTTGGGTATCGATCTTCCAGGTATGCTTATAGTCATACGGGGCCCGTTTAGTTCGCTCCAATTTGCTTTTAGTAGGGCGCCTCTCTCCTTAAGGTTCTCTGGTTATAGCCATATACTTAAGAATGCGTTAAGGGGTAGGCATAGGCTCTTAATCTAGTAGTGCGTCTCTTTGATCTGCATCCTTCTGGTAATCCTCATTAATCGGCAGGGGTAAGAGCTCTTTTCTTGGTACGATCACGTCCTGCCTACTATGGTAGTTTCTCTTAGTTGGCTATACTAAGGTGCGGTGCTTGCAGTTAATTAGGGCCCTAGTCTTCTCAAGCCACTTACGGCCGACGAGAAGGTCGTGGCGTCCAGTATTGCAGAATAGAAACCATGTGGGGACTCGCCAGCCGTCCACAACTAGGTTAGCCCTAAAGAGCTATCTAATCGTGTCTGTCTACTGGTTATTGTGCCTAGATACAGCAACTCCTCGTCCCTTAATCTTGTAGAACTTTGGTTATAGTTATTACTTAATAATTAGCCGCAGCTTGTGGTGTATAAAGGCCTTGCTACCTGCACCCGAATTAAGTAGGCTTATTATATTAAGAGCTATACCTCCTAACGCGATTCTGCATTATATTATAAGGGCCGTGCCTCCTAGGATCTCCTTAAGCCGTATAGGGGCTGTATAGATTGCTCCAATTTGCTCTAGGCAAGAGACTTCGCCTAGAGCTATTTATTTTCCGACTCCGCTAAGTCAGTAGCTATCTTATACTCCTTGCTTTGATCAATTGCCTTGACTTCTGTCTTCTTTGGCATAGGGCAGTCCCCGGAATAGTGTCCTTACTTGCCACAGTTAAAGCAGGTAGCTGTTATCTTCGCAGCCGGTGCTGGGGTTAAGAACCGTCTAGGTAGGAGACTCTTGGTTTCTTCGGTGTCCTTGCTAGGAGCTCTCTTAGCTCGGACTACTTGACGGTCGTTCCGTTCCTTGCCTAACTGCTTTAGCCCTTAGGCGTACTGTTAAGCAGTCTTACAATAGGCGTTAAAGCTGCAGCCTTTATCGGCTACCTTGACTTCTATTTAGACGCGTAGGCTGTTATAAAGCTTATTATAAAGCTCCTCTTTCTACTGATTTTGTGGCATCCTAGAGATATTTGCCAGTTATACAAAGTTAGATTGGAAATCGTTGAAGTTACTTAGGTATAGCATCTTTAGGCTCTTAAGTTCCTGCTAAGCTTTAATCCAACAATCTGGGTCCTCAAAGACATTCTCTAAGAACTCGAGTACCTCCTTGTTGGTAGGGTTGTATTCCATATCGCGCTCTGCCTCTAAGTAGGGTAAGAGGTGGTTATAAGCTTTGCCACCTACGCGTGTCTTAATATATGCCACCTTTATATCTTCTTCCTAATCTGGGTTGTCTTGGTAGAACTAGTCTGCATTAGATCGAAGCTTGTTTCGTATATGGCCACTCTAGGCCTGATAGGTAGGTTCTTTCCTATCTATAAGCGTAGGTGGGTCTGGAAACTTTGCTGTACGTCCTAAGCCCGTACTACTGCTCGTCTGAGAGAGTGGTGTCCCTTCTTGTATTATCCGTAACGGTGTGCTTTCTTACTCGCTGTCTTCCCGATCTGGGGCTTGTATAGTAACCTTGCAGCCTATCCTTAATATCTTCCAATTGGCCTTACGGAGCTCGTCTGTCCTATTGTCTAGGTGCTCCTTAAGCTCCGCTATCTTCGCCTGGGCCTCCTCTTTCGCATCGAGAGCTTTATGCGCGTGGTTATTGGTAAGACGCCATAGCATAGCGATCTACTGTTCTATCGCCTTCCTTTGTATTCCCTGGAGTCTTAGCTCCTCTACGAGTTCGGTTGCAGGTATCTCGGATAGACTTTGGGTGGTTGCGGCCGTGTACTCTCTCTTGGTCTCTATCTTAAAGTATATAAGGTCTTCGGTGTCCAACAATTGTATTATAAGACGGTCCTATTTGCTCTTTATATCGTCCAAAAGCTCTGTCTTGCTATAGTACGGTTGGAGCTCTGGTGGCTCGAGTGTCGAATCTACAGGTTCCTCGCGGTCTGCTAGGGTTAGGTCGGTGGCTATCTCCAGCGCGCTCGGTCTTAATGCGCTCTTTTTCACTATAGTGTCTCCTTTTGTCTGAATTTGTAATTAGGATAATCCTTCTAATCTAATTGCCGCAGTCTCTTCTTTTAGCTGCTTAATCGCTGTCGTAGTTGCCTGCACCGTTGCAGGGCTTTTGGAAGGTGGGTTGGTTAGTAGTCGTGGTGGTAGACCAGCTCTCTATCCGGCTACGCGTTTAACCGTTGAACCTAGTATTATGTCGCCTCTACAGGTCAGATGAGGTTGATCTTAGTTTAATATTACGGCTAGTAATCCCGTAGAAGCGATCCGATAGATTAAGCAGCAATAAGGGGCTATATTATAAATAAGCTAAGATAAGGAGCTAGCAAAGGGTACAGCAGGCGACCACGTACGTCGTCGGCGTTGGAACAACCTTGATCCGTCTTGCTTATATTTTAGTGTGACGACGTTGTGCAGTCAGCCGAACCGTCACACCTTACTTATTAAGCTACTCCTTTTCCTTAATACCTTACTTCCCATTATTAACCTTTATCCAATTTTAGACGTATCTTTAATATATTATTAAGATTTTCTTTTTTTCCATTATTAATTTAATATGCCTCTTTATTCTCCTATTAACTACTCTTCTAAGCTAATTTTTTAGCGTATTTTGGCCCTACCGCTATATATAGAACCTTAACCTCCACTAACCCGTAACTGGTGCTGGTCCTACTTAAATAACTTTACCTATATATCCTTAAAAGACTAAAAGTCTAATAAAAAGATTCTGGACACTTATAATAAAACTTACTATATAAGGTCTAACACCTTTGGTTCTTATAATTAATGTATGTGCACTAAGAGCGGCAGTTAAGTTAAGGTAGGTTTTTCTATCTTTAATAGGTTTCCATTCCTAACTTTAAGCTTTAATAGCCTAGGCCTAAGTAGCAACGTTCCTTTAATATTCTTAACTATTACATCGCCTATGCTCTGTCTTATTTTAGCGCTAATCCTAAATATCTAGGTTAAACTTAAGACTATGCTATAGCTATCTACACCGCCTATAATTCCTAGTAAGCTAGCTAGTAACGTCTAATAAAGGAGTAAGGTTAGTATACTAAGGATAGGGTAAAGGATAGGGGTAATAAGAAGAAGGTTGTTATCTACTATAAAAAGGAGTTTGTGTATACGCGTTAAGTTTCTAAAGAGCATAATATAATGCGGTATTAGGTGAGTTACCCTTTAGGTACCTAGCGGATAGGTAACTAATAGTTACTATAGTAAGGTTTTAGTGGTTTTAGACTTTACTAGCCAGCTAACGTCTCTATTTATTCTGGACTCAAGCGTGTCTTTATTAACTATAATCTTACGTCTTAAGAACTTTATTGGTACTAGTTTGGACCTAATATTAGTATTAAGCGTTTAAAAGTCTCTGCTCCTTCTACACCTTATTATCCTACACCTATTTTTATACCTACTTATACTCCTATAAAGGGATCTTATTTCTATTAGCCATTACTTAATAAGTCGATAGATACTAATCCTACTCCTAAGAATAACGCATAATGGCTTTTAATTGGGCATAGGAATACTATTCCTAATATAGACTAATAAATAGAAATATAATTCTAGCAAAATACCTTATTAATTCTATGCTATATATATAAAAAGGCTAAGGACCTGTTCTACCTTAGGCCGTAGCCCTAATCCTTATAGTTTCCAGAGCCTATCTGTCACGGAACCCGACCGTAGGGGCCTCTATAGGAGAACCCCGTGCTCTTGCGTACACCTCGCGTACAGCTTATATCAGCTACGCGAGGGTATATCACCTCCTTACGCCCTTGATCCTTACGATCGATCGCGCAACGTCTTGTAGACTCCCCAAATACATACGCTTTGTAGCCATTGCCCGCGTTCCGTGACATTATGTTACGCCTTTTTCTTCACCAACGCTTAGCCTACGACCAATTCTACGTCTCTATAATACCGCAGATGCTGCCAGAAGCAGCGTGTCCATAAGTTACCTTACTTCGTACTCCTAAAGAATTAATAATAGTAAGATGAAATTCCTTACTAGCTACTATGTTAAACTTAAAGAACAACCCAATACCTATATTGAAACCACGACACCAATTAGTCCTAGGAGGATTTAATTTGTTAACCCTAGCCTTAACCCCTAAAGGGAAGCCTAGTGGCTTAAAAGACTATGACGACTATAAGGGGGACATTGACAATGTCTTATCCTTTATTAACTACATAACCATGGATAAACAAGCTAAAGGGCTACTACCTATTAAGATTAAGATACGAGACGCCGAGATGTTTATAAAAATGGTAGTATAAGAACCTGATAAATACTACCGCCTTTTATAGAACTACCATCTAAAGCTTATATAAGCTGAGATGCGTGCTGCCCAAGATTATAATATTATCCAAGACCTATAAGCTCGTGAGGCACTTACTGACAATATACGCCAAGAGATTAAAGATAACCTCCGCGCGTCTAAATATGACGTCCAACGATTAAAGAAGGCCGAGATTATACTTATTGCTACGGTTACCGAGAGAGAGGGTACAATTAAATACCTACAATCTCAGCTTAATGAGTATATTTATAATGATACCAGATACCTCTCTACTATATATAACGCCACCTAAGTCTTTATACCCCCGGCAACCTTACCTACTTAACACTTAATGGAAGGTTAGCGCTAAGCAGCTTTACCTAACGGGAACCCCTACCACAGTAGTGGTGATAATAAAAGCCACAACAATTAAACCCAAACTACCACTATAGGGTCCAATATACGCTACCCCAATCCCCTAATCTTTAAGGGTGACCGCAAGGAATACAGCTACTAGAAGATATAAACCCATAAGAAACTGGCCTAGAGCGCCTGCCTTTTCCCCATAGAAGATACCAAGATTGGCTATATTATTGGACAAATAAAGGGTATCCCGTTTAATAGGCTTTTTACTTAATAGAAGACTAGCAGTCCCTAGAAGTGGCAGTCCTACTAGGAAGTCCTTGACGACCTTAACTAAATGTACCGCGACTATGACCTAGTGGCCACTAGTTAAGCTAAACTACGCGCCCTAAAGATAAGTTCTACTAAATTATTTAATAAGTTCTATGTTAAATTCTAGGAATACACCGGAGTCCTCGCCTAAGACAACGCTAAAGACCAGGAAGATCTCCTTAAAAAAGTTACTTATCGCCTTAGTCACGCAGCCGCCAGCTATAACTATAACGATGTTTATGATATGGTAGCAGCCCTACGGAAGATTGAACAACGGCTGAACTAGATCACTACTGTAAACCTCTGCCCAAAGACCTCTCTATAGAAGCCCTCCGGACCTACCAAACCACTAACGCTTACTACCCTAAGCAACACCACTGGTCCTAATATTGACCTCTTTATACCAGCCTTCCCGAAGAAGCTACTAGACGGAGAGCGCGAGCTACTTTAAAAGCTAAGGCGTTGCTATAGATGCCGTTAAGAAGGCTGTTATAACTATAGCCCAAACTGCCTAATGGCTAGGTTTAGCAGCTACCGTTAAACACCTAACCCTATGCCCCGGACACTAAATATGTTGCTATACGCCGCTACCACACAAGACGAAGATGCAGCAACGGTAGTAGAATTAGACGTGGAAGCGGAAAACGCAAAGTCCCAGCCCTAAGTTATAGGTTAGGACACTCCGATAATGGAGGGATCTATATATTGGCTTACTTAATAGATAGCTCAGTAAGAATGGAAGGATAGAAGCAAATAGTCTTACCTATAGAGGGAACTACCGCTAAGAAACAATATAAAACCCGTTCTATAATTGACTGCGGAGCTACTGATAAATTTGTAGATACCTAATTTATACGCACTTATAACCTACCTACCTTACCCCTTGCTAAAGCCCGCGCCCTATAACTTGCTAATGGTAGTTGTACTGCACAAAAGATTACCTATATAGCACAACTCTACCTAAATATAAACGGACACCAGGAGGAGCTCTAGGCCTATATTACACCACTTGCAAACTACCCTATTATTCTCGGAATGAACTGGCTCGAACAATACAACCCCGCTATTGACTGGCAAAAGAGAGAAGTAACCTTTAACTCTAAATACTGCAGAGAGACTTGCCTAGGGTATAGCCTAGCCGCCTCTATCTACTCCCCAGGATATTAACCCAGGGAAACCCTTATTACCCTACCCACGACTAATTGCTACTACGTAAGCGCCGCGGCCTTCTACCGCATAGTATATAGGAAAGGCTGGACTGTTGCCGTAGCCTCCTAATTACGACTATATAAGCTTAATAAAGATTAGGACCACGTCCTCTATAGTAATAGAATAGACATAGTTAACCTCCTAGAAAATAATGCCCCCGCAGAACTCTACGGACTTTTACCCTCAGACTTTAAGAAGTTTATAAAGCTTAAAAAAGGACTTACCAATAAGAAACTCCGTAAGCTCCTCCCTAAGAGATACCATGACTTTATTGACGTATACTCACAAAAGAGCGTAGATACACTCCCCCTACATTAACCTAACGACTATGCCATTAATATTAAATAAGGAAAAACGCCGCCCTACAAGAGACCCTACCCAATATTAAAAGACGAACTCCTAGTTATTAAAAAGTATATCAACAAGCACCTTAATAAAGGGTTTATTCGTCCTAGCATGTCCCCAGCAGCCGCCCCTATCCTCCTTACTAAAAAGCCAGGAGGAGGTATTTAATTCTGTGTTAACTATAGAGGACTTAACGCTATTACGATTAAGAACCAATACCCCATACCGCTTATACGCGAGACCCTTAAATGGCTTAGCCAAGCCAAAATTTATACTAAACTCGATATCATTGCCGCCTTTAACTGCCTCCGAATATGGGAAGGTGACGAATAAAAAACCGTATTCGCATCGCGCTTTAGCCAATTTAAATACACCGTTATACCTTTTGGTGTATGTAACGGCCTAGGCAGCTTTTAAAGCTACATTAATAATGCCTTATAGGATTACCTTAACGACTTCTACTCCGCGTACCTGGACGATATACTTATTTACAGCGATGACCCTTTTAAGTATACTAAGCACATTCAAAAGGTCCTATAGCGCCTTAGAGACGCAGGACTTTATATTAATTTAAAGAAGTGCGAATTCTTAGTTATAGAAGTAAAATACCTTAGACTAATTATCACTACTAAGGGTGTCCGTATGGACCCCGAAAAAGTATGTATAATTACTAGATGGCAAACCCCTACCTACATTAAGGACGTATAAGCCTTTCTCAGTTTCGCCAACTTCTATTAGAAATTTATATACAACTTCTTAGGTGTTGTAGCACCACTTATAGCAATAATGCGAATAAAGGGCCTTTCCGTAAAAGGAAGAAAAACACATCTATGTTTTATCTGGATGCCTAAATGCGAAAAGGCGTTCCAAGACCTAAAAGATGCGTTTACCAAAGCATCTATCCTAGCTTACTTTATACTAGGATAATAACTCTACCTTAAGACTGACTCCTCAGACCACGTTAACGCGGGCGTCCTTTCCTAGATAGGTAATAACGGTCTCCTCCACCTAGTCATATTCTACTTATCTAAGCTTATACTATAAGAATGTAACTATAAGATCTATGATAAGGAACTCCTCGTAATTGTATAAGTGTTTAAGGAATTCCGACCGGAACTCTTCTTAGCAGAACCTGACCAGCCAACTAAGGTCCTTACGGATTATCGCAACCTTGAGTACTTTATAATTATAAAACAACTAAACTGACGCTAAGTACGTTGGAACGAGTTCCTCTCTGGTTTTAACTTTAAAATTGTATATAGGCCAGGAGTATAAGGTACTAAGCCTAATAGCCTAATACGCCGTTTACAAGACCTTCCTTAGTTAGAAGATGACCCTTGTAATTAATTCCAATGACAAATAATCCTAAAAGCACGAAACTTAGCCCTAGGTATACTACCCAAGATAGAACCAACCGCCCCTTAGCTTTATACTATAGAACTAAAGTTACCCCCTAAAATCGACAAACTTATTACCGCAGTATATAACACCCCTGTTAACCTATTACTATATTAACTGATTGCCGCAAAGATCGCTGGCACCTGTATACTGCCTACCAACCTCTGAAGCTTAGGCTAGATTAATATAACAGCCTTAGAAGTAAAAGAGAATAGGCTCTATTATAGAGGCTGTTTATTTATCCCTGACTTAGAAGACCTGCAACGGTAACTAATCTAAATGGCCCACGACCTCTGATCAAGCGGCCACCTAGGTAAAGGAGGAACCTATAAGCTTCTTAGCTGATACTACTTCTGGCCCAAAATGATAGACTTAGTTGAACGCTTTGTAAGCGCCTGCTATGGCTGTAAATGTGCTAAAGCATTTTATATAAAGTACTAAGGACTACTATACCCTCTACCAGTACCTATATAACGATGGGCAGATATCACCATAGATTTCGTTATCAACCTACTGCCTTACAAACGACATAGCCAAACCTATAAGAACATTCTTATAATAATATGCCGACTTATAAAAGAACGCCACTACATCCCAACCAAAGGCGTAGCCATAAGCAACGTTGCTAACGCCTTCCTCCGCGAAGTCTACCAACTATATGGGTTACCTGACTCTATTACGTCTAACTAAGGCACGCAATTTGACTCTGATATATAGAGGCGGATCTGCCAACGCCTTAGCATCTCTGTTAAGATGTCTATATCCTTTTACTACAAAACTGCGGGACAACTGGAAAACGCTAATGCTAGTATAAAGGCGTACTTATAATAGGTAGTCGCCTATAGTTAGGACAACTAGGTAGACCACCTTCCGCTAGGTGAATTTACAGTAAACAACCATGTCTTAGCCACTATAGGACTTACCCCGTTCTTCGCAAATAAAGGATATCACCCATAATCTGGTATAGAGCCACCAGAGCCTATCAATAAGAAACTGCTATATGGAAAACGCCTTAAGATGCTACTTGCCAATTAACATGCAGACCGTATAAAAGACCTACTTGACTACTGTAAAGGAGAGATGGCCTGGGCCTAAGCGAAATAAGCTTACTTTACCAACTACCACAGAACACCACCACCTAAGATACGTGTTAGCGACTGGGTATAGTTAGATACACGCAATATCTCTACACAGAGACCTATAAAGTTACTTAATTACAAGAACCTTGGCCCCTACTAGATTAAATAAGTCATTAACAGAGGAGCTATATACGAACTAGAGCTCCCGCCTGCCTTAGCCACCCACGGGATATGGCCCGTGTTTCACCTATAGCTACTACACCTTCACCAGCCTAACCCTTTACTAGGACAAACACAGCCTAAACCCCTACTGGTACTAATCTAAGATGAGAACGAAGACAAGAACCACAAGGAGTGGACCGTTAAATAAATCATCAACTCCAAATACTTTAGCAAAGATAGAGGACGGCGGCTCTACTATAAAGCTACCTATACAGGATTTGACATAGATTAGCCGGAATAGCAACTATAGGAAGATTTTAAAAACGCAAAAGATCTAATCAGCGATTTCCACTACGCAAACCCACAGAAACTAGGCCTAAGCAGAGATTTCGTACCTAATCCCCTATGGGAGCCGTCACAGCTAAATCATTATACATTACCGTCACGTGACTACTCCAATAAGATGTTAAGGAACTTCAACCGCCGGTTAAAGTTGTCTAATTAGTCAGATTCTAGACGCTAAGGAGAAGCCAACCAATTAGGATTTTCCATCCCCGGGATGGAAAATCGCTATTGGCTCGCTTGCTACTAGCGCCTCAGCGACACCCTCACACCTTACCAAGTCCCCAACAGCCTCCTTCCCCTCTATAGCCCAGTACCTTCGCATAGTAGCAACCCATAAGCTTTAAGTCAGAAGCACCTATATAAGCCCGTTATACCTATAATGATATTCCTTCTTCTAGATACCCCAAGCATTTCCCCTACATGTACATAGCAACCACAGCGTCGCCAGAGCTCCGCCTCAATAGGAGGGGGGGTAGTGTCACGGAACCCGACCGCAGGGGCCTCCATAGGAGAACCCCGTGCTCTCGCGTACACCTCGCGTACAGCTTATGTCAGCTACGCGAGGGTATATCACCTCCTTACGCCCTCGATCCTTACGATCGATCGCGCAACGTCTTGTAGACTCCCCGAATACATACGCTTTGTAGCCATTGCCCGCGTTCTGTGACACTATCTGTTCCATATCAAATTTAACCTATTTCTTACTCCTTGGGGCCTCTTACAGCCTACTACAAGCTTTCTTTATAGGTTATAATAACACTATAATATTAAAGCGCTTTCTATAATTTATAGATTGCAGATCTTAGTCCTAATATTTTTTTAGAATATCTTTATAATACTTAAGGTAATCCTCTGATTCCTATTTAGAGTCCTTAATAGGCTAGCCTAGCTATTTAACTTTATATTAAAGCTTGTTCTTAATAGACTTATAGTATAGTATAGCTTTAACCTTATACCGCTTGCCTACCACTTTAGGGTGTTTAATTAGGCCTAGACGGAAGTTCTTTTCTAGCAGTAGTTTATACTATAGCTCTAGTAGATTTATATAAAATACTAAATATATATGGGTTATAGATAGGGGTAGCCAGAGACGGTAGGCTAGCTTACTAATTTATTTCTTAATTTAGAAGGGACCTAAGTATCTTATATTAAGCTTCTTTAATAGTTAATGGGTTTTATTATTTATTAAATATAATAGAACCTCATCACCTACTCCAAAATGCTTATCCTGGTATTTATAGTTATACTAAAGTCTCTCCTACTTTTAAGTATCTTATAGGCTCTGCTTTGTATACTTTTGTTACTTCTCCTATTCCTTAAGGTACCCTTATACCCTTTAGTAAATGTCCTTAAACTTCTTAGTAGGATCTTATAATTAATCCAACGGCCTTAGCTAGTAATTATTAGGTATACTATTAAATCCAAATAGTTAAACACTATAGGTAATCTAGATTAGTGTAAACTAATATAATAAATATTGGCCGTCGAAATCGGACTCTGCACCTGTACGTGGTGACGGCTACGAACCTAGGTCTTCGAAGTTCAGACCTAGAGCCAACGCAGAGACGTCGCACAGCGTGCGGACAGGACCTGGTGGTGGTTGTAGGCGTTGAGGGTGGTGGTGAAAATTTTTCGGATGGTGAGATCTTGAAAACTACTACCGTTGGCCCTCTACAATACGACGACTACTACACTGTTCTCCTATCTAGGGCACCTGTACGATCTAACATAGATGCTTAGTATTCGATAACATCCCCTGACCACCAGTTGAAGGCATCGACGACCTTATATTGACGAACGAGCGAACGAACGAACGAACGAGCAAATATACGGCCCCTCCTAACCCCTAGGGCGATCGCCCGCGGAGCATGCGGTCACTCGCCATACTGCTATAATACTACTAAAACCGGCAGCCGGATAACCCTGTACGGTTTTCCTTGTCTCCTCTTAACGGAGTGGTGCCCTTAGAGAGGGCCTAGTGACTAGGGCCTAGGCACAAAAGATACCCAGATACACACACACATATATCCCGCTTTCGGCTTTCAGTATTAGGATAGTAGAACGGATAAATCCCCCTTACGCCTTCAATAGGCCTTAGGGGGGGGGGAGGCAAGGCGTATATAGCAATAGTCAACAAGAGATAGCATATAGGGGGTGGTTAAGATATGGGACACAACTATAAGCACACGGCAATTAATTGGCAAGGCCTAGCTAGGACGTAGTAAACCCTGGCTTTAGATAAGCTAGAGAAGGAAGCAGTGGTTCCTAAGGAGTTTAAAACATCTAAGGAGGAGGACGTAGCTATAGGCCCGTAGGGCCGCTGCTACATATAGGTATAGTAATTTGGGGTTTTTTATCCTACTGAGGTGGCTTATAGGGTTTTTCCTCCCCTAACATATCAGGGGTTTTCTTCCTATAAATTTACAAGTTTCCCCTATGTACGGAGTAGTCTGCGTGGGCCGCATAGGATCCGTATCAGACATTAAGCAATGAATGAATAATAATATAATAAATATTACTTTAAGTTATAAGTGTACTCTATATACGGAGGTAGCTTACACTAATTATCTTACTAGTAGTTTAAATATATTTATAGGTAAGACTCTAGTTCCTAGTTTTAGCGTTTTATTTACCTATCCATTTATAGATAAAAAGCTATACTATAATGGTGGTCTATCTTTAAATAAAAGTATAAATCTAACTAGTACTAGCTTATAAAGATGCTGCCCCTATTAGTAATAATAGAGTATAGTTAATCTACTTTAAGAAAGCATTTCTCCTTAATTAGGTTTATAAGCGCTTATATATTAATTATTTTATTAATAGGAAGGTATTAAACGTACTTTAAAAACCTATTAATAAGTACCAGAACTAAATTATATGTTTATCCTTACTTATCCTTAAATAGCGGAAGATCCGTAATAAAATCTATAGCGTAATATTGCTATAGTTTACTAGCGGGAGAAACCGATTTAAGTAAACCCCATAGCTTATGCCTTTAGATTTTATATACTTAACACTTTTTATAGTAGCTAATATACTCCTTTGCTTTCTACTTAAGCTTTAGCTAATAGTATTTACATTAAAGTAATTCCACTATTTTAGCTTAACCATAGTAGCCACCTAAAGGATTATTATAATTCTTTATAAGAATCTTCTGTTATAGATTTGCTTCTTATAGTACCTAAACCTTACCATATCTATATAGTAGGCCTATTAGGTCTAGTTCCTAATAGTAATGCCTAGCAGCTTCCTTTCTATTATATTTCTAGTCTACTTTTATATTAAAGATAGCATAGAAGGCGTCCCTTTGTTATACCTTATAAATAAGATTCGTTAACCTTTTAGATAGTTTCTAGGTAAAAGCTATTTTGCCTTATACTGCTCTAAATATAAGACTAGATAGTACTATAGATCTTATAACTTCTTAGTACGCGTATATTAGGAAGGCCGCTATAAAGTTAAAGTCCTTTAGTTTTTATAGGGCTCTAAGTTCTAATTACTTTATAGCTTTACTATTAGTTTAAGGGGATAGCTTAGTAATTAGTAGTATATTACTAGGTTCCAAACTTATATTAGGGATATCCTATTTAGGTATATTCGGACCCTTATTAGCCACAGACTAGGTACTAGCTAGAATATTAGTAAAAGCTAATAGGGTTTATACCGCCTGAGACTTAGTGCGTAGAGCTATAGGTACTTAAGCATCCTATATCTAAAGCTTATTCTATAATATAGGGAGTAAGATATCTATTATCTATTTTCCTTCTCTCGTTTAAAGCCTTTAGTATAGTCTAGCTATTATAACGGTCCGTTAGTAGGGTTATTTCCCCCTAGCTTATATTTAATCTTAAAGTTAAATTATATAAGCTTTTCTGCCTATCTAGCTTATTAAGGTATAAGCTACTTTATAGTTATAAAATAGCGTAAATTATAATAATTTAAAAGTATATAAGTGGTATAGCTCGCGTGCTTAAGGTAATATCGCTACTATTTAAAGCAGTTAACTATGGCTAATAGTTCCTTATTATGGGTATAATACCTAACTTTAAGTCCCTAGAATTTTCTACTATAGAATATTACTAGTCTTTAGTGGAGCTAAGTAGCGTCTAGATACCGATTAGGTTATAGTAGGATACTAGTAAAGGCAAAATTTAATATATTAGTAACTATTATTAGTAGCTAATCTGGGTTAAAATGCCGCAATAATAGAGCTTTTATCAACTTTATATATAGTTCCTAAAAGGCTTCCTATACATTTTTAGGCCATATTTATAGTTTATACTATCTAGTTAAGCCCTTTTTAATTTTTTTCCTTTCCGCCTTTAAGCTTTTTACTCCCTAGGCTAGGTTTTAAAAAGCTTTAGTAACGTAGTTAGATAGGTGTTAGGTAATATCTAAGTAGTTATAGATAAAGCGCCTATAGAAATTGGTAAAGCCTAGGAATACTTAAATATCCTAATAGCTCTCTAGCTCCAGCCACTCTTAAATTATCTACATATATACTGGGTTTATAACTACGCCTATAGGCGTTATAATATAACTTAGGAACTTGACCTATTTAGTATTAAAGATATATTTTAACGCCCTAGCGTAGAGGCCCTAATTATCTAAATATTCCAGTACTTTATAGACGTATTACTTATACTAATCCTTATCTTCTAAGTAGATTAAAATATTATTTAAATAGATAATATATATACAGTTAACTAGTCCCTCTAAAGCTCTGTAAATATATAATTAAAATATTATAGGCGTATTGGCTAGCCTAAAAGGCATTGCTAGATACTTAAAGTAGCTATATTAAGTCTTAAAAGCGGTCTTTTACTTATTACCTTTTTTAATATAGAGCCTATGATAAGCGTCTTATAGATTTAGCTTTATAAAGATCTTCGCCCTAGATAGTTAATCTAGCATTTTACTAACCAGTAATAGTGGGTAATAGTTCTTAATTATAATCTTATTAAGACCGCGATAGTCTATATATAGCCTTATAGCTTTATCTAGTTTTAGAATAAAGAGGATCGGCGTACCTATTAGTAACTTACTAGGCCGGATCTATCTATTTTCTAGTAAGCTATTAAAATACTTCTATAGAATCTTAATCTCTTTATAAGAGAGATTATAGATAAAAAGGTTTAGTGGTTATTTGCCTTCTTCTAAATTAATTGCATAATTATATTTTAAGTTTTACTAAAGGACTTTAGCTTATCTGCCCAAAAATATCCTAAATAAGTCCATTAGGCCTAACGGAATTTTTAACAGGTTAGGGTTACGATCGTCCTCTATATTATTATTAGGTAGGTCCTAGAAATCCTTTATAACGCTTATAGGCAGTGTCGCGAGCTATAGTAGCTATTTATATATAGTTACCACTATATGTTAAACAGTTTTATACAGTAGCTAATAAAGGGTAGAGAACTCTTTAACATAGCGTTTAAGGTATTATAATATACTCTCTACGTATTACTTAAGCTAGAGTAGCCTATAGCGGTAGAAGTATTTTATAAGATCTTTAAGATCGCCACCTCCTTATAGTAACTCCGTAACCTATCTAGTAGTTCCATATAGGATATCTATTACAGAAAAATTATCGCCTATACTAAGCTCTCTACCCATCTTACTATAGAATAGGGGTTAGATTTAATACTTCTTTAGGTATAGAGCGCATACTATTTCTCTTAGAGCTATATCTTTTAGGATGTTTTTTAAGCTTATTAGTAAAATACGCCCTTCTAATTCTTTATTATTCGACTATTTAAAGGCTTCTATTTTAAAGTATATATTAAAATCAACTTCTATAAGCTAAGAGTATTTAAGAATAAGATTATAGCCTATAAAGTTAGCCGCCTAAAAGGGTTACAGGCCAACCACCTTAGTGCGGTTATATATATTGGCCACTAATACTATAAGCTTATAGGCACTATATAGTTTAATCTAATGCTTATCTAGGAACTCTATAATAGGTTTCCGCCACCTTAGCAATAGGATAAGCTTATACTCTTTTACTAAATTATATCGTATAAGATTAATTTCGGCACTACTATTATATAGTGCTTAGAACTAACGTACCTTACCTATAGGGAGTACTATTTCTAGCTTAATAGTAATATAGAGAGTCTCTCCTTCCGTATCTTACCCTAGTTACAGCTAGAAAGGGTCTATAACTAGAGCCTTTCTTTTTTTAGATTATTAGTACAGTTATTGCCCTGCTTTTTTTTTTTAATTAGGTTTACCTCTAAAGAAGTTTTCTCTTAACTTTTTGAAGTATTTCCATAAGGGTGCTGGACGGGTACTAGGTTAGCCCTAGGAGTCTTTCCCATTACTTAAGGTCCCTAACTTTAACCATTTTAGATTTCTCTTAAGACCGGCTTCTTTAAAGTTTAGGCCTACCCTATATTACTACTAAAGTACCCGCGCTTTTACCCCTTAGCTTCTTACTAGAAGAAGTCTAGTTTCTTACTATATTCTTAGCGTTTAGAATCGCTCGTTTAAAATCTATATATATAGTAATCCGCAATAGGGCTCCTACGCACTTTATTTTGTTATAAATTGCTAGCTTAATTCTAGCCTAGATAAATACAATCTTCTCCTTCTTATGGATACTACCGTCCTTATTTTTAAAGGGCTCTAAATCTATTAATTAAGCACGAGTTTCTATAAAGTCTATAAACTAGCGGAAATCGTGGCGGTTAAGCTATATCCCATTCTAGAACAGTTCTGCATTATTATATTATATAATATACGGATCTTAAGTCCATTTCTTTAGAAAGGTTTATAACTACGGCTATATAGTAATTTGCTCTTTATTAAGCCAATTTAGTACAATCTAATTTAGGGATTAATCTTTAATCTTACTAATAATCTATTAAGTACGCTCTTTGGTATTATCTTATATTATTAGCATCTTAAAGAAGTTATCTACTTTACAAACCCAATCGTCCAACTATTAGGCGTTAGGTCTATAGCGGAGTTCTAGACTATTAAAGGCCTTAGCTAATTAATCTATATCCTTTTTCTATTCGCTATACAGATACCACTCTAGGTCTTCTATACCTCCTTAGGTAGGTACTATATAGCCCCCAGAAAGCCCTTGGCCTTAGCTAAGTTATAAAAGATTTTATCTAGCCTAGATTAAGCTCTACTAGATCTAGACTTGCCCCTAGAGGTTTTTAATATATTTATTAGTAGCTCCTTCCTGCATAGCTTCTAAGAGCCTTATAATAGCTTCCCAATATCCTTCTTATAGGAGATTAGTATAGGGCTCCTAACTTTCTAAAATTAGGCCTAAGGAAGCTCCGGCTATAGAGGTAGTATTAGTACTAGTAGCTAATATAGGTTTCCTAATAAGGCTTTAGTCTTAAGTTAATATTTAGGTTAGGTTATTTAAAGGGGCGTTAGGAAAACGGGAAAGTAGTAGGGGCTAGCTAGGGGCCAGCCTGGGGTCATTTTAGCTAGATCTGCTGATCTGCTTATATATACTTCTTTACGCTAGCCCGGGGCCATATTAGCAACATTAGTACATTTTGTACATTTTGTATGTTTCATACATTTCGTACATTTCGTACATTTTATATAATATTTCCTATAACTGCAATATTTATAATTATAAAATAAATAATAAAATTTAAAATTAATAGTAGCTATAAGAGGTATATATCGCAGAAGCCGTATAAAGGCTTAATCTATATTGTGATACTACTTCCTTAATTGGCGGTGTTCCTAATAATCTACTGCTTACCTACCTACCTGCCTACCTATCTGTTACCCTAACAAAATGCTAATACCATAGAGTGCACCAAAGCAAACATTTAATCATCCTACGACGTTCGCTCCATCTCTAATGCTAAGTATACGCGTCCTATAACTCTTAACAGTCTTCTGGTTCCTTAAGTAACTTATTATAGGGTCTTATATTCAATCTGCCGCTAAGAAGCTTAATAGTAAACTGGCCTCCGTACTACTTAAGGTTTAATATATCTTAGAAGAGTCTGCATATGTTCTTAAAGCTTAATGTCTAGCTTACACTTATCTCCAACGTCTTAAACATGTTTGTAAAAAGGTTTATTCTAAGGAGTAGAAGCTTATCTAACAGGGTCTTAATAAGCTGGGTAATAAGAGGGTAGAGTCTCCTCCTACAAGGGAAACAACTCTAAGTAGCTCGGCAATTACTCCTCTTAGGTCCCCCTTAGGTAACTTATTCTTTGGCAATCCTTCTCTATTAATACTGCCTAACCTACTCTCTTCTAATACTCTTATACCTTTCCTATAGCATTCTCTAGGTTGCTTAGTAGTTCCTAGGTAGTCTCACTATAGCCTATCTACTTTACTTTATACCATATTTCGTCATCTACATCCTCATAATTAATAATTTTTGAAACTTACTATTTATCCTCTTCTTACCCTCTGTACGTATCTGCCTTATAGACTAGTAGCTTAACATTCCCATGTGCTGGCTCTAGCATTGCGACGTGCTATATAGGGTAAATTTTCATTTTAGCTGGTAGGTTTAACTTGTATATAACTAATAAAATCCTCTGCTTAATTTTAAAAGGTCCTAGTCTAACATAGTCCAATTTCTTGCTTAGTCATCAACTCTTAAAATTTTTATATAGTAGCTATACTTTATCTCCCTCCTTAAAATCTGGTCCCTCAGATCTCTTAGTATCGTAGTACCTTTTTATCCTTTGTTGTACTAGTTTAGCTGTTTCCATAAGGTCTATATAAAGATTTATTAATATCTCTATTCTTCATTTAGCTGTGCTACTTATCTTCTTTACTTAACGTAGCAATAATAACGTTCTTAGCTTATATCCGTAGTTCGCCTTAAATAGTAATGTCCCCATTCCTTCTTATAATATTGCATTATATATAAACTATATAACTGGTAATAGCAACACCAAATTATTCTATGCATAATTAACATAATGCCTTAGATACTGTTCTAGTATCTAGTTTAGTCTTTTTATCTATCCGTCTGTCTGCGGATAATATGCTATAGAGGTTACTACACAAACTCCTTATTTTACTAAAAACACTTCTAAAATACTGCTATAAACCTTAGATCTCTATCTAATATAATCTTGTCTAGTACTCTATATCTTATAAACACTTTCTTTATATAGATTCTAGCGACATCTTCTGCTAATATCTTTTTAGTGCATGCTATAAAGTATCCCCACTTTGTTAGCTTATCTACTATTACTAAGATTGCGTTATAATCTTGTCCTATAATAAAATCTCTTAACTTTAGTAACTTAATAATAAAGTCCCATAATATAACCTCCTATGGTCTTCCTGGTGTTTTAATAGGTTATAGCCCTCCGTACAGCTTATGCCTTATTAGTTTATTTCTCTAGCAATCTAGACATTTCTTTATAACTTATCTTGCTAGTCCCCAAATTCCTTAAATAATATACTCCTCTTAAAGTCTTAATACTAAGCCTATAGCTCTATTATGCCCTTATGTTATTCCCTTATAAAACTCTTTTATAAACTCCTCTGCAATTAACCTTGGAACATAAGTAGCTTCTCTATTCTTATATTACTCTAAGTCTAAATCCTCTACCTAGGCTTCTTAGATCTTCTATGTCTAATTACTCTCTAGTAACTCATGGACCTAACTTTCTCTGGTTGCTGTAATCCTTAGGTAATTATACCTAATTAATCCGTCCTTGTCTTTTCGCAATAATGCTCCTAACGGCTTATTGTCGTTCTATAGTTCAGCCTTCCTACTTAAAGCGTCTGCTTATGCGTTATCTGTACCTTTAATATACTAAATTTCAAAATAGTATTCTATAAGCATTTCCGCCTATCTAAACTATCTTCAGTTAAGTTCCTTTATTGTTAGGAACCCTATAAGGTTCTTATAGTCCGTCTTAACTATAAATAGTTTCTTTGTGCCTTATAAGAATGCTCTCTATTCCTTAAGTGCTGTAACTATACCTAATAACTCCTTGTTATAGATATCGTAGTTTAACTTTAGTGGTGTTATCTTCTAACTGTAGTACGCTACTAGATGCTATACGTCCTAGTGCTTCTATAGTAAGCATACTCCTAGTGCAAAGTCTAATGCATCTGTCTCAATAACCGTATCTAACTTTGGTTAATAGATCTTAAGGACTAGTTCCTAGGTGAACATCTCTTTAAGTTCTTAGAATATCTTTTTCTACTTACTACCCCAAACCTATAATTCCTCCTTCTTTGTTAACCTTATAAATAGCTTAATGCTTTTTAACCATTATGCCATAAACCTCCTATAGTAGTTGCAAAACCCTAGAAATAACCTTAACTATATAACATTCTCTGGTTCTTGCCAACTTACTATAGCTTTAACTTTCTTTAGGTCCATGCTAATTTTTCCTAGTTTAATAATAAATCCTATAAAATCAGTCTTCCTTATAAAGAACTCGCATTTCTTAATTACTACTAGCATTTATTCTTCCTATAGTCTCTTTAAGACCCACTTAACGTGTTCTCCATGTTTTTCCTTATTCTCTAAGTAGATAATAATGTTATTAAGGTATACCATAACAAACTTATTAAGGTATTCTCCTAACACACTATTAATTTACTTTTAAAACATTACTAGTGCGTTTATAAGCCCAAATTACATAACTAATGGTTTATATAGTCCTTCCTTTAACCTAAAAGCTGCTTTCTATTTATTACCTTCCTTAATCCTAATCTAATAGTACGCCCACCTTAGATCTATCTTTGTAAAGATTTTTACGTTGCCTATCCTATCTTAGATTTTACTAATTAAGGGTAAAGGATACCTATCCTTTCTAGTAATGCTATTTAACTATCTATAGTCTATACACATCCTAAGTTTTCCATTTTTCTTTAGGATGAATAATACTAGATATCCTACTAATAACTACAACGGTCTAATGTATCCCTTTTATAAGTTCTCCTAGACAAACTCTTTAAGTGCCACTAACTTGGTTTTAGTAAGCTTATAAATTAGAAAGAACTTTAAACTTATTCCCTCTTCTAACTCTATCTTATAGTCCTATACTGCATATTTTAACAGCTTTTCACTTTCTAGTAACCATAACTTTTTGCCATACTTATGGTATCTTTTTAGTATATAACTTAAGCCTCACCTAGTCTCTTTATATATTGCTCCTACTTAGTACCATACTAACTTGATTTGCTGTCATATTTTATGTTATTAAGTATCTCTAATATTAACCTGACCTATAACCTAATTAATCCTTAGATTATATTCCTGTAACCAAGGCATCCCTAATATAGCCTTATCCTATTATAATAGTAGGATATCAAAAAACATTCTAACTAGTCTCCCCTTAATAGTTAACTAAATAGGTTCTATTTTAAGATTAATAATGCCTCCTCTATAGGCTATCTAATCTCCTAAAATTATTATAAGTGAATATAGGTATTTCTTTTGTCTGTATAGTAACCCCATTCTTTTTACTGCTACTAGTAATATATAGTTCCTTATTACTCTACTATCTATTAACGCTTTAAACTGCTAATCTTACCACTTAACTTATAAATTTAGGTATTATCCTTAAATTCCTTTAAGGGTCTAAGGCTTTAACACTAGTTCCCTCTAGTCCTATACACCTCCCCTTTTCCCAACTATTAGCTGCTAGATCCTGCCTATACTTAATCCAACCTTAGCTAATACTTAGTTTGTTTTTTATCCTCTATATACTATAGATAAGTATTCTCTAGGCACTTCCACCACTATTATCTATCTAGGCATTCTTCCGTAAGGAATCTTCCTAGTTAAAGTATTAAGTCCCCTTAACTTTATACTTCTACTAGGTGCCATCTATATATATACTTAGCATCCCTAAACTACCTTTCTTCTAGTGCCTAATATATCCTTACTAGGTACTTCTGGTTCTTATCTTTTAGTGCTCTATATATATTGCACATGTCATCCACATAAGCTATCTACGATAGTATATAATACGCTAAGTGACTTAGGTCTACTCTTAGCTCGTCTTTGCTCTTAAGTTTAAACCTCTATCTAGCCAATCTAACTGTCGGTCTTTCTTCTACAGGTACTAAAATTTATTACTTACTTCTCTAGTCCCTAGATCCTTCTTCTAGGTTCCTTAATATTATAATCAATGCTCCTTTAATATAACTTATGCGTTTTTCCGTAATAGGTTAGTCTTAGACAACTTTTTTGTCTAGCTATATATAAAAATCTTCCCATTTATCGTTGCTTTATTGCCTATACCACTTTCCGTATAACTGGTTTAGTATATATGGTTTATCTATTAGAAAGTACCTTATTATTACTATATTATAACATCCTTTAATATGTCTTTCTTTAAACCTAGTTAAGATATCTAGATCCTCCTCTTATTCCAGTTCATTTAACCATTTTACCCTAGGTGTCCCCGCACTCAGCCTATTAGTAACTCTTTATATAGGTGCTCTGTCCCTTCTACAACCTAGCATAGCTAACCTCTTATCTAGCTTTTGCTCTTACTATATAATAATTCTTTACCTAAACTCATTTATAGTTTCTTATTTTTTATATCTTGCAGCTAAATCCTTATAGTTATCTTGCTTTTTAATCCTAGTATTAACTTTTTAATCTTTAGGCTAAACACTGCGTTTACCTAGAATTGCTAACGTTTTTATTTGTTCCCTAAACTTATAGTTCTTAAACTTGCGTCCTATACTTATTTGTTTATCTATAAACTAAGTCTTAGCTCTGTCCCATCTAGTTTCATCTATTATAGGTGCCTTTATATATCTTATCTCATCTTAAGAATCTTAAGCGTCTCATATCTCGTCTTAAGAGTCTTAAGCCTGTAGCCTTTTGCCTTTATTAAGTAATAAGCTGGCACTAGCAGTTATCTACTTGCCTAGTTTCTTCTAAACATTACTCCTATTGTCTCATAAAGTAATAGAAATTATATCCAACAGTGTTATAATACCTATTACTAAACCCTATCTTGTAATGGTTTTAGTCTCTGCTTCTATTTCAACTTTTCTAAGGTCTACACACTCCTAGTAAGCTGCCTTCATTACCTTATTATTAGTGAATGCTTCGCCTATATTAAATTTATCATCATTAATGTCCGATCTATAAGCTAGTTTATTAGTTCCTTTAAACTTAGATAACAATAGCTCCTATAGCCAATAGCTTACGCTATACTTAGCATCCTTATAAATTTAGCATGCATTGTTATAATAAAACGCAAAACTGTTAATTAAACACTCTTTTATTCCTTACAGTGCACTATTATCCCTCTATATATACGCGCCATCTGCTAGTCTTATTCCCTTTACTATATAGTTACTCTAACCACCTCTATAGTCTCTAGCAAAATAACCCTATTTTCCACAATTTATACAAGCCCCATCTTTAAACTATCTTTCTTATTATAGGGTCCGCCTAAACATCTTCTGCTACTAAGATCCCTAGTTTAGCCTCTATTCTTAGGTCCTTTAATTACTAAATCCTTAACCTCTAGGTTTCTATAGTTTCTTTATTTATCTCTTAGACTCTTTAGTACCGCTTAGGTCTATTAGCTCTACGCTATTCCATAGTTTCTAACTCTATATTAGTCATTACGTACTCTGCGCCTTATATAACTATAGAACTCTGTCTTAACTCTTCTTAGCCTATTCCCTTTAATAGATCCTATTATTAATCTTTATTAACTAGTCTATTAACTCTCTTAGAGTATCCGCATCTTCTATTAGGATAATTATGTCCTAGATTTTAGCCTTAAGTCCCTATTTATACTATGCCATAAGCGCCTTATTATTCCACTTAACCTATATAGCTAGTGTTTAAAACTGCGTTATATACTCAATTGCTAAAGTACATTGTACTAAGTTTTAAAGCTTTTATTCTACTATTATAGTTGCTTTAGGGTCTCTAAACATTTGCATTAACCGTTCTACAAACCCATTCCAACTTGCAAACATATACTATATATCTAGGTTAGTAGTCGTTACACCGTTTACTTGTATTTCTATAAGGTAAGGTTTAAACCATTCTAAAGCTCTTCCTGTTAAGAATAGTCCTATATACGCTACCTAATCCATAGATATTACTAACTTCGCTCCTTCTTATATCACCTTAAAGTGCATTTATATGAGAAACCCTTTAAGCTTTAACTTCTCTCCTAAGAACCGTTTAATTAAAGGTAACTTAACCTTTACTGCTCCAATTCTACTAATACGCTCTTTAAATAGTCTACTATTGTCTTATAAACAATCAACCATTTCCTATAACTAACCTCGCGTAACCACTTAAGAATCCATATCTGCTATACTGGTATCTCCTCCTAAGCCTAAGGTTATAGCTGCCGTCAATGGCGTTATAACTAGTGCTTTAGGTGGCATATTGTTCAACCTTGTTCAATACCATAACCTTAGTAGTGAATATATAACGGAACCTTGTAGTAGTAACTACAGTAGGTTCTGTTATTAGGCTAAGTATATAGGTAAGAACAGTTTAACAACATAATAACAACTGGTGGAGTGATTGCCTAATAGATTAACTCCAATTATATTCTAAAATTCACTACAAAGAGAGAACTATCTAGGTAGGGACTGTGGTCCTTTAAATACACAACTATACGCCTAAGAAATCCCTTCGCTCCGTAAGGTATGTGTGCTCTGTTTGCTCTATTACAGATCACACAGATCACACAGATTACACAGATCACACCACGTGACCTTGGCTACCATTCCTCGTTACATAGCTCTACCAGATCCATCCTGGACCGTGCCCGTATTAACCAACTAGCTTCCTCCAACTCTTCTCCAAGTAGTCGTAACATCGTACTTAAGCTGTCCGTAACAACATATATAGTAAAAGGTGAAATTAATATTAGGACCAAGTAATAGCCGCATTATAAAATTTATACTATTTAGAAGCCCTAAGTCTTAAAAATAGTGTATAAACGTTTGGTAATAATAACGCGTTATGTAAATAAATGAATTAGATATTCGCAATATCCGTTTTGCGGATTTTGCTTAGGATTTTAACAAAACTCGCCAAAGTGCCTCAGACGTGATTGAGCGAGAAGGTGGACGGCCCTGCTATTATTCCGACGCTAGCCAAAAAAAATCACGTCTGAGCTCGCTAAGGTAACGTTTAGCATCTAGCGTCTCTTGCGTCCTATCATACTTTAGCGACATACTTACCTCCTTTTTCCAATTGTGGAAGTGTACAGACTTTCTTTAGTTGGCACAACCCTGTGACACCCCCTTATTGCCGACTTCCAGGATAGGTTTAGGTATATGCTACCTAGGTTTCAGAGCCATTGGTCGCATAGATAGTGACACTATTACAGGGGCGGCAGCAGGAACCCCGATCGGCGAGGCCGTCGCGCTCCCTGAGGATGGAAAGATAGCGAAAGCCAATTATAATGGCTCGACATACAATATTCCTTATGTAGCAGCGATAGCTAAAGTAATATATTGCTCAAGAGCAGGAGACAATCGTAGCTGAACGGCTGCAGGCATTATCGGAGCCAGCGCAAGCGTAGACCTGGCAAACGCCAAGAAGCAGATAAAATTCTCGGGTACTCCGATGGTGTCAGGGCCTGCAAAGTCTCAGATTGGAGAATGACCAGCAGGAGTGTTAGGAGTACGCATTTGCTGCGATTAATATTTGAACTGGCCGGAGGAGTTGCTGCCAATCGAGGCTTGCAGTTTCTTTTCGCTCTCGCGGGAAATCCGAGTGAAAATACGGAACCGTATAAACGGGCGAGTAGATTCGTGACGGCCGCTATTGTCGGGAAACCCTGGAACAAAGGGAATGTGGAGGGCACAGGAGTGCTTCGAATATTCATTGGAGAAATTCTGTGGTTATTCTCCCAATCAGCTTTCGCCAAGACTATTCCGCTTAGGTGTGTCGTCATGCACGCCGAGAAGTCTGAGTAGGCAGCAATATTTGTGACCTTTAGGGTACGTTCGATAACTTTTTTTCGCCAGGTGGACTCCACCAGGTGGGTGCTCTAAAAAAGCCACCTGGGTCCACCTGGGCCGACCTGGTCGCGAACGGGCCACCGATATCGATATCCACCTGGTGGATACTGTCCGTTCGACGCCCCAGGTGGATTTTAGGCAGATCGGCCGTCTTGGCAGCTGAAAAGGTCTGACCTGGTCAGGTGGAGGCGTTCGCGTTAACCGCGACTGCGCTCCCAAATCTAGTATAGTAGCGAGTTTTGTCAGCAATTTAAGCCACCTGGGCAGTCCACCCGGGCGAATTCCACAAGTACCTACCGTTTTGAAGGGGGGGTACTTATCGAACCCCGGCACGACCAGGTCGATCAATTCTGCCCTCCTTCGCGATATTTTTAACCCATTCTTACCATTACGTGACCCAATTAACGTCAACTATAAAGCCTTATATATTAGCTATGGCATTAACAGGCGTTCTAGCGATAATATCGCTGCTTTATGTACTTATATTATTAATAAGTGTGCGAGAAATCATCGCATGCCAAACGAAGGCCTTCCACCAGGTGGAAATCACCCCTGCTTTGGCGTCTGGAGGGGGCGCTTATATCCTGAGGATTGCGCCCAGGTGGACCTTAAAATCGGCGACCTGGCTGCGCCCACCTGGTGGAGTCGACCTGGTCAAAAAAAGTTATCGAACGTGCCCTTAGGCTATGACTCTCCGGTGTTCACGGATTTTCCCGGCTTGCATGGTAGAATTTTTGATCGGTGTTAATAGTGAGCTGAAACTGTTTGGGCGTCAAGAAAAAGTAATAACACTCTCACTGAACCCTAGAACCGCTTTACGCGGAAGTACAGGTGCTAGAGTTTTAGATATATTTACAACTCCTGGAAGTCTCCCAGCTTCTTGAGCAGCCCTGTGACATAGCCAACTATAGTCAAACATTAAATCACCATGTAATCATCGTTCAACGCTATTCTCTACCTCCATCCCTGCTTTGACATAACAGTCTCTCAAGTCGAATGGTAAAATATCTACTAGCTAAGTCCTCAGGTAAAGTGAAAGGCTGACTATTACAGGCATACCCACAACAAGAACATCAGGGGCAATGGGGAGATGATCAAAGGTATTGCCTAACATAATCGATTTGCCACGCCTGATGATTGACCTGTAAAATTTTAGAGAGGGCCGGCCACTTGTGCAAGGTTTCGAACGATGGCATCCCAACTATCATACACCGTATGGTGAGGATTACATTGAGGATCACAATCTGCTGCAAGATCGCATCGACCCTACGTACATACCAAGACACGACAGGGCAACACCACAACAAGCCCACGAGCCCGAAGTTCATATGCTCCGACCAGTCCGCGCCAGTTCTCGCACATACCGCAATGAAACAAATAGAAGTGGAGCGCATCTTAGTGCTTCAACCCCCCAAAGTTCTCGCAAATCGTCTCTATCTCCATCTAGACAAATTGGATGGCAGGTGAGTTACTATGGAGATAGTCCTCTGTTCACTTTTGCAGTGGAGGATGTCTGATTTAGATAGCACCATGAAGAGATACCGCAGACAGGTGACCCATCTCAAGCCTCGACAGTTCGCAATAGTCTATCAAATAGTTTCAACTCTCGTTCGGTAGGTATCCTCTTACGATCTCACTCCAGTATGTACGGATGCGAGCTAACATATTCTAAAGCCCATGGTTTCGAAGCCTTCTGCAGCAGATGGGGAAACAAGTGATGCGCCAAGTAACTCTGTCGTCAATTTGTATCCGGAAGAGGAAGAAAGTTTGTTAAATCGAGCAGCAGAATTCCTTCAAATAAAAAAAAAATTCCGGTGGGCCAATCCAAACTTTTTCCACGAACAAGCGATCTACAGTTGGATTTATCCATACTCTTATCAACTTCCAGGTTGTTATAGTGCCATCGAACTTCAATTAGAGGTCGGCAATGAGGAGACAGATACGGCCGAAAATAGTCCACTGTTGGAAGAAGTCGACGAAGACCCAGATGAAAAGAAAGAGAAATCGCGAGAAGGGGAAGAGGAGGAGATGATCGGAAGACGACGCCCAAGGAACGAGAATGGGGCAAAAATGATCAAGTACTTGGATGTTTTCCGACGAAAATTTAGAGGTAGTGCTGAGGACCGTTTCATTGGTCCTATAGACGGACGACTTATACGGCTCGTCGTACAGAGCACAAAGGAGAGTTACGATTCAAAAAATAAGACAACGTGGCGCCGTACATACATAAATAACGTCAGCCCTTACATAGTGCGGCTTGCGAACTGGCCACAATCAGTGAAGTACGGCAGGATAGAGTCCTGGAAAAGGAAGGATTGGATTTATGCAGGGTTGCGTTGGCTTGTGAGCAGTATTGCGCTCTTGATTGTGGTAAGCTCGACAAACACTTATAACGCTCAGGTTGATTTTGACTTTACTAGATGATTTATCCCACGGACGTAGAAGGTCAGGTTCGCAACAATGGATATTATGATCCCGTGCCTTACCGATTCTGGAGATACAAAAAGGTTTCAAGAAACATTTTCGAGGATAAGCAGATTCGAGCTCCGTCTCAAAGGTTAAGGATTCAGGAACCACGACTACTTTGTTTTCCTAAGTTGCGTACTGACGACAATCGGACCGGCAAATCTACAGTGGTTGATTACAGATCGCGAAGTGAACAGGCGGGATCTTCACATGAAACGTCCCCTACAAGACTACCGAATACCATCAAGCCTTCAGCCATCCCCATAAGATATATATTTATCTCGTACATGGGAGGCAACCAGTTTTCGAGAGTATGTCCGCACGCTTTAAAAGCCATTGAGATGGACGATGGTAAATGGCTCTGTGAGAAGGGGAAAAAGTGTAAGTTACATCCTTCCACCGATTTCTAATAGCAGTCACTAATACCATCTAACATGATTTAGGTCGCCAATGTCCTCTTTTTGTGTCCGCGAAACCCAAGCTTGTTGAGCATTGCAAAATATATAATGCTGACAGTGATGCTCTTCACAAGATTGCAAGGGAAGCCGCAGCACAAGCTAATGTACCCGCTTACTGGACAGATCGCAACTGTATGGGTCCGGACGAAAAGCAGCTGCAAAGCGATGTATATGATATATGCGACATTGTCCGTGGTGCTGAAGCACTCGTTGTAATTGTCGGAGAATCCAACAGTGAGCAGCCTTCGAAATGCGATGAGTCCCTCCTGGAGGACTGGGGTGAAAGAATGTGGACTTGGCCAGAGGGTATCTTGGCAAAGCCTGGGAAAGACATACTCGTATACACTCGCAGCAAGAATTATCAAATACCGATGCGAATCCCAAGGATGGAGTTCCCAGCTAAGGCGTGGCCCAGAGATCGAGATCGTGCCATACAGCTAATCGATCACTATGAGAATAACCTTGCTCTCACTCGCCTAGAACTTGTTGTCTTAGCGCTAGAATGCTTGCAACGACGTGCAAAATCCGGAACTACTCCATTCTTTCCCGGTGATATGTCGTATGCCCTCATGGGACTATTGCGCCAGAGACCAGACATTGATCGAAAGGATTCCGCTTTTCAAGCTTTCGCACGACTTTCTCTTGCGAATGATAGCGACAAGCTCCTCGAGCGTATGATATGCATTTTACCAAAGGACCTAGATGAGTATACGGGCAACGACAAACATTACTGGGCAGCAATAGACGACTATTGGAATGTGAGGCTGTGGGATATAGACCCTTACTGTCAGATTGCTGGAATTGGGAATGGTGACACAGTGGTCATAGATGGTGCCTACGCCGCTACCATTCATTGGGACTCTTTTCAGCGCGTAGCAATCACAACGAAAGAGACATGGACGCGGCTTATAAGCAGAGTCTTTTTCCGTGCGGCTCCTGGTTACATGTTTTTCGCCATTCTCGGCCTATGGCCAGGCTTGTTATTCAATCACCCAAGTTTCAATATTGAATTGAATTGAATGCCAAGACTCAATCAATTCAATCAACTGAGAGCTCGCTGGCTTGGCAACTCAATCAATATAGAGGTTCTGGTTGAATTGAATTGATTGATAAATATTGAAACTTTTAATATTATATAGAAATATGCTAAACATAACATATAATAATGCTCTAAACCTTATTTTTCTTAGACCCCTTTACCAAAAAAGGTTTACCCGAGCATTACCTGTTGTTTATACTGTCACATTATCGCCAGAATCTTGTCAGGTAAGAAGAGTTTTATAACTAGATTTGCCCACTAACAATATTAATTCTATTACTACTATGGCTTCCAACGCGTTAGATGATGGCCAAACAAATACCTCAACACTCTCTATAGCTCGTTCTGATCCTACTATCCCTACCAACCTCCAGCGTGCCTCTGATTACAGCTTAGATGGCAACACTAACGCGTCTACCACCGATTCTCAACCAGAAGACTATATAGAAGTTAATTAGAAGCGTATTCTCGGCTACTATGTTCCTCATTTAACGGCAGGCAGACGTCATGGGCCTATATAGCAGTATAGATATAATATTAAGCACGGTAAAACAGGTAGGCGGTATTAGCTCTATAAAATTTGCTATAAGCAGAAGGCCTATACACGACATATATATCTGGATTTAGGTACTACTAATTATTCTAAGCACATGCTAGAAGAATATAATATTAGCAATGGTCCTAAAAAGAAAGCAAAGCTAGGACAATTAGTCTTTAAACAGCTATATCTTAAAGCCGATAAGCTAGAGGATTAAGCCCAAATAAACACTATTATCCAGAGCCTTACTCCGGATTGTTTTACTCAGCTTTTAATGCGATGGATTATACGCGATAATATTCCATTTTATAAGCTTAAAAGCAGTATATTTTACGATCTTATGGGGTACGCTAATTAAGCTATATTAACCGCAGGCCTTCTACCTACTTGTTGGGTAATGAGAGAGCTGATAATTACTAAGTTCAACTAACATAAGAAGGTGGTTACTGCTCTACTACAGGGAGCTCCGGGTAAGATTTATCTATCATTTAACCTTTAGACGTCTCGCAATCATCTATCACTACTCGGTAAGCTTAGCTTTTAGGCCTCTATTGCATTAATTACTGACTACTATATAGGAATTGTCGTTTATTTTATAGATGAAAAAACTAGCACCGTTCCTTCCTTCTAGCCCTCCCTCCTCAAGAAAAGCGATATTTAGGCGTCAATATAGCAGCCAACATTAAGACAATCCTCACTAAGTTCGGAATTAGTAAGCGGTAGGTGGGCTACTTTATAGCAGATAACGCAAATAATAATAACACCTGCATTAAAGAACTCTCTATAGAGTTTGGATTTGACCCACTATATTATTGCCTTTGTTGTATGGGCCATATTATCAATCTAGTCGCTCGCATGCTACTTTTTAGCGCAGATTCGAGCGCTCTGGATAAGAAAGAAGAGGATAAGGATAAGGTCCTCCGGCAGATATTAGCTTAGAGGAAGATCGGACCTATTAGCAAGCTTTATAATATTATTTTTTGGATATTTAACTCTAAGCAACGCATTAAAAAGCTCCTCAAGCTTTAAGATCTAGAGCTTAAGGACGACGTATCGCAAACTGCTACTAAGCTTCTTCTAATTAAGCCAGTAGAGACTCGCTGGAACTCTATGGAATTAGCAATTAAATAAGCTATCAAGCTTTAAAACCCTATTAATCGCCTTATTAGTAACAAAGTCCTTAAATAGACGATATACTGGGCTAAAGTTACTAAGAACGGTACAAAGGATCCACCTATAAGAGTTCGCAAAGAGCCTAATATTGTTAAGAACTACCTAATAGAGGACGATTGGGCTACATTAACTAAATATCAGGCTATTTTAAAGCCTCTTTAGATTGCTACAAAGCGACTAGAAGGACGCTTAAAGGAAGGTATATATAAATTAACGTTATTGATTTTATTACAAGCTAATTAATATAGGCAAATTTGGATCCTTATAGGAGGTCCTTCCTGTTTTTAAGTATCTACTTAATCAATTTAAGCGCTTTAAAATAGAGTACGAACACCACCCGGAGCCTCACTTCCGCCATAATATTAATGCAGCTTGGCTAAAGCTGACTAAATACTATAAACTTACTAATCGTTCGCCTGCCTATATTACCGCCATGGTTCTTAATCCATTAATCAAATGGACGTTTGCTGATAAATACTAGACGGGTAAAGGACGAGCTAGTTAGAAGAAAGCAGCTAAGCAAGCTATTCATAATCTATAGCTTAAATACAAATTCCTTCCAATTAAATCAGTTACTAACGGCGAGGTTCTTAAACAGCGGCGCGTCTTCTCATTAGAAATCAACAACTATTTTACTAGCAGCTTTACTTAGCCTATATCTACAGAAGATCGCGACGAGTATAATAATTAGCTAGCACGAGCAGGTCACCCTAAAGACGTTTAATATATAGATCCGATTGCCTATTGGCGAGCTAGAGTAAACGGGACTCAATATCCACAACTTGCTCGCATGGCTCTCGATTTAATAACTATTCCACTAATATCGTTAGACCCTGAACGAATTTTCAGCCTTATAGGCTTGCTCCTCACTCCTAATTGCACACGACTACAATCTGATATAATTAGAGCTTCAATGGCGGTAGGATCGTGGGACAAGAAAGGCGTAATTAAGATAGTAGATGGGCAGTTAAGGCGGCCGCGGAAGAAAGGAACAGAAAATACACAATAGGATGGTAACTCAACACCATGCCAAGACTCGCGATAGACCTATATTAACGGCAGGAGTAACAGGAACGACGGCAGAAAGTAATTCGGGCGTCGCTAGGTAGGTCCTCCTGCATCACACCATGCCAAGACTCGTAATAATTGCTAACTACTACGTAGTTGCAATTAGTTGCAATCATTTTAATATTGAATCAATCAATTCAATCAACTGAACCTTCTGCTTACAAAGCTTTCAATTCAATCAATTCAAGGCCTCAATTGAATTGAATTGATTGAGTAACAAGCCTGCCTATGGCTACACATAACGTCTCTAGTCGCAATTTTCCTCCCTCTTGGCATTATAATAATGCTTTTATCTCCAATGCTGACTCTGCATGCCTACGGGGGGAAAGCGTGGAATACACAACCCTGGCTTTTTGGCTTTGAAGGTCATATGGATATCAAGGAGATCGAATCCTTGATATTCGGCTTCCACCAGAATCGCCTGACATGGGCGCCGTACGGCAGCTCACTCTCGAAACATCAGCGCATGCAGGGCTTCTTAAATGACGAATGTAGAGGTATCGATCCGAAAAGGTTTTCTGGCATCGCCAAGAAACTTAAGGAAAGCAAAGACGCCGGCAATGGCAAACTCCGAATTTTCACCATTGTAGACACCAATACTATGTAAAAACCCGTTGGGGTGTTTCTTTATGCTCTTGCTAATGTTTTATTAGGACCGTAACGCTTTTTGAAGCCGAGAGGCCCCCTGTGGTGGCGCTTCTATGCGGCTCAGAAGGAGGAATGCAGCGCGCGGTAATGTGCTCCTATGACTGGCCTAGCCAAACTTTGTATCGGGAAACAGTTCTACGGATGGAGACCAGGGTATTGGAAAAGATGTCGAGAATTAATAGGGTCAACTTTGGCTTGAGGAGAAAAGTCGCTGGAGAATCAGAAGAAAAGCACTGAACAGTATGATTTAGAGGAAGCAACTAGTGCATTCATTAATATTCAATACTGATCGAATAAGGATTCAGTATTTTTTAACAACACTATAATAACATATTATTGAATAATAATATAGATATTTAAACGCTTTTTAATTTATATTTAATTCAATAACATATTATAATAGTGTTGTTAAAAAATACTAAATCCTTATCGATAAATATTAAATATTAATAAAAGCACTGGAAGCCTAAATAAATTATCTAAAATAAAAGCTAATTAATAGATCTGCTTCCGCGAGCCAATTCTATTTAAAAAACTATATTATAATTATTAAATAAGCTACCCTAAAAGGTCTGGGAGCTAATAGTGCGAGGGGTACCCTAGGAGTCGCTAGTGGTAACTATTAGATTATAAGTATCCTAGATTATTATCTGGTTGCTATTAAGGAAATATATATAATAGGCTTATGTAAATATAGCGCGTAGTATATAGGCAGGTTAAACCTATAGACAACGTCTTAATTAATAAGGTTAATTTAGTATCTATTGTTGTATAAGCAATATAGGCGGACTTTACCCTAAGGCATATTTATTGCAATATATACTACAATACGTTTCTTCTCTTCCTCTATATTAGGCCCTAGTTATAGTTAAGAAAGATACGCTACTAGAGCTTTAGGTTTTCTAAAATCCGGCCTAACTTATCTTTACTAACTTACTTCTAGTATTTTTTATAGTAGGTACCTATAGGCCTTCTTTAATATATATGCGTAGTAATAGAATCTAAAGGGTTCTCTAGGCTATTTAGTTTTTAAGTAGTCCCCCTAGGAGTTTACTTAAGACAGCGTTGCCCTTTTTAGGTTTTATTCCCTAAATCTAACTTTATAAAACCTATACTATAACCACGCTTTAAGCGCGGGGGTTTACTACTACTAACTACGCAATCTTCCGTAAGCTTTATAGTGTTAAGCGGTTACTCTATATAGCGTATTTTAATGAAGAGGTTCTTAGTGGTTTTTACCTATTTAATAAAGTTTTGGCGGAAGGGCTCTACTTATAGGTAGGCTAGAAGGTATAAGAACTGAAAGTCTACCTATTGCTTAGGATTAATAAAAGGGGTATATAAGAAGCGGTCCTTTAAGCTATATATACGGGCTAAGAAGACGTTAAACCTTTAGTTCTTTTTTATAATAGCTATATAGTATATAGTAGTATTATTAAAGCGTTTTACTATAGAGTTCCTAATCTAGTCTTAGACTATAGTCTTAAATTTATCCTATAGTAAAGGATCTTTATCTTTAGTACCTAGCCAGTATTATAGACCTTATATTAGCAGTAGTATAAATACTAAAGGAAGATATAAATGGGTTGGTTAAGATAGTATAGGAGGCGCTAGAACCGATCGAGTTATTGTAACAGTGCTGGAGCTTGTCACCTGCTACATTGCCGTTTCCTGGGCAATTTGCCGCAATTTGCCGTTTTCTGGGCAATCTGCCAAATTCTGCTAAGTTGCTATTAGCTTACTTACTACTAGCGCCTTAACGACCCCTTTATATCTTGCCAGTCTCTACCAGTCTTCTTCTTCTTCTTAGCTTAGTATTCTTATATAGTAGCAATCCACAAGCTTTGGTTTAGAAGCATTTATGCAAGCCTATTACATTATACTAAGCTCTCCCTATATTGCCTGGGAAGGCCTTAATAATATCCCACCTTAAAAGAAGACCTTTATCTACAACAACGCGTTAACGCGTTATACTTAAACACCAAAAAACTCACACTACTACGCCTGGGAAGGCCTTAACAATATCCCACTTTTATAGGCCAGACTGTACTTAACCTACACCCCTAAAAGAACCCTAGAATTAAAACCAAATTATATAATTTTAACAAACCTTAGGAAGCTAACAATGGTACCTAAAGCGAGCTTATTTAAAAGACCTGCCTCTACCTAAGAGGAACATGAGATCCAGTTAGAATTAAAAATTAAAGATAATAATAACGTTATAGATATATATAAGCAGATTTGTGCCCTTATAGCTAGTTAAAAGGTTAATTATCTTTAAGCCTAAAGTATATAAGAGACTCTAAAGGAGATCCTAGAAAGCCTTACTGCTTTATAAAATAGCCTAGCCTCCCCTTTATAAAGCCTTAGTTAACCTATTTGCTTAACTAAATATAATACACTAGAGTATACGGACACAATAATAAAGTAATTAAAGTCCATTAAGCTCCCTAACCCCCTACTACTATTAAATAGCATAGACCCAACCTTTAAGAACTAGAGAATCTAGGTATAAGGAAAACTTCGCGTTAATTAAAACCACTTTACTTTTAAAGAGGCCAAGATGCTCTACGTCTTTAGACAAACTATAGGAGATGTATAACGGCACCTCTAAGCCAAATTTAAAGATAAATCCTCTATCCAATTTATATCTATTAATAAGATATTATAGCACCTAGCTGCGATCTATATAAATCCAAATAAAGTACAGAATGCTAGATATAAGTATAATCGCCTAATAATGAAACTAGGTTACTCCTTTACTAAGTTCCAAACTTAATTCTTACACCTAGTAGGGGAAGGCCAGGTTCCCTTAAAAACTACCGTTTGGACCTATATAATAAGCTAACGGTCTAACTATAAGAGAAGATTGCGGTAGCCTTAGATGACCTACTAACCTACTAAAGACTTACAGCCTAATATTTATTGCTAGATTTAGAACTAAAACAAATTGGCGCTTGTTCTGATTAACTAAAGCAGTCCTGTAATAACTAGAACCTATCCGCTACACTAACAGGAGCTAGCGTTAAAAGATAAACCATAACCGCCCTTATACTAAAAGCGGTTATAACTACCTACCCGCGAGCTCCGCCCAATTCGCTATATACCACACCTTTAGCTAATGCTCGTTACAATACCCTAATTAACCCTACTATGGTTACGTGCTTTAATTGCGGGAAGGATAGTTACTTTACTATATCCTGCCCAGAGCTAAAGGATATAGGTAATATTAAGGAGATAGAGGAAGAAGAAATGTCTAATAAGTTAGGAAAAGAAGAACCATAGGGAAAGACTCCCCCCTAGGGTATCCTATTAATCTTAAAGAGATTAATTTAAGTTAGCTAATAGGTGGAAAATACTTTATAGTTCTATATATAGTATCTTAAAATAGATATAGAGTTAATATAACTGCCCTTATTAACACTAAAGCAAATGGCTTTACCTTTATAAATACTACTTATATAAATAACGTTGCTAAGTTCTTAAATATAAACGCTACCTAACTAGAAAAGCCTATTTAAGTAAAAGGCTATAATGGCCAAGCCGGTAAGCCAGTTACCTATGTTTTAAAGCTATATATTACTATTAATAGACGGCGCTAATTTGGTATCCCCTTTTATATCCTAAACCTAGGGTCCTATAATATAATCCTTAGCCGAAAATAGATGTCCTACTTTAATATTTAGCTAAACATTTAATAGAGATAGTTTATCTAGCCAGAGAATAGACTAAAGTTACCCTCTTTTATTAGAGAGATCCGTACTAATTATAAGATACTAGCCGTAAAGGCTAACCCTATTTATTAGTAGGATGTTAGGGACCGCGACCTAGCCTTTACTTAAGAAGATGCCCGCTATAAGGCTAGTAGGAACTCCGTACTAACAAGAATACTCCCCTAAGGGACTATAGTTAAGGAGGACTCTACTTACAGAAGTAAAACGGATAGTAGCGTAGATAACTTCCAAATTATAGAGATCTGGCTAATGGGGAAGAGGACATACTAATAGGATATAGAGAATAACCTTTAGAAGATGTAATAAGAGCTAAAAGAAGTAAAGATAACGCTAATATGCTAAAGGCCCCCAAGGCCGCGGATACCCCTACTATTACACAACCCCCCTATGGTAGACATCGCGGAAATTAGCGCTATAGGTTTCCACTTTAATATATATTAGAAGGACAATAAGGTCTTTACAACTAGCTTATATAAAATTAACTAGATTATTAATAAGAAGGAAGAAGGGTTAGTAGAGGAAACTAATAAGGAGCTAGTTAAGCGCCTCCTCCCTATATACCTCTTAAACTATAGAGACGCGTTCTTAAAAGTAGCCTTAGATATACTACCCCCCTACTAAACCTATAATTATAAGATTTAACTAGAGGCCAATAACTCTCTAGGCTATAGCCCCCTTTACTAGTAAACTATAGAGGAACTAAAAGCAACTAAGTAGTACTTAATTAATAACCTCTATAAGGGGTTTATTAAGCTAAGTTAGGCCCCTTTTACTTCCCCTATTTTATTTATAAAGAAACCTAATAAAGGCCTTTATTTCTGCATTAACTATCAGAAACTAAATACTATTACTTAGAAAAATTACTACCCTCTCCCCCTAATTAATAAGACCCTTATACGTCTAAGCTAAGCCAAAATCTTTACTAAGCTTAATATCCGTTAAGCTTTTTACCGAATTAGAATGGACCCTATATTAGAAGATTTAATAATGTTTTATACCCATTACAGGTCTTATAAATATAAAGTCCTTCCTTTTAGACTAATAAATGGGCCAGCCACTTATTAACGGTATATAAATAATATTCTTTTTAATTACCTTAATAAATTCTATACGGTATACCTAGATAACATTCTTATATACTTAGATAACAAACTTAAGTACTAAGTTTATATCAAAAAGATCCTAGAGAGACTGCGAAATATAGGCCTATAAGTTAATATAAAAAAAATGCGAATTCGGAGTAAAACGCATAAAGTACCTTAGGTTTATTATTAGTATAAAAGGGATTAAAGTTAACCTAGAGAAGGTTAAGGCAATCTATAACTAGAAACCCCCTTACACTATAAAAGGTATCTAGTCCTTTCTTAGCTTCTGTAATTCCTACTATTAGTTTATCTATAACTACGGAGTTATAGCTAAGCCTCTTATATGACTAACTAAGAACGACACGCCTTTTATCTTTAATAATAACTATATATAAGCCTTTAAGGAGTTAAAGGACTAACTTATCTCCTCCCTAATTCTTTATTACTACAACCCAGACTTTAAATTAATGCTAGAAATAGACGCCTCTAATAGGGTAGTAGCGGGAGTTCTCTTACAGCTACACCTAGACGGCAAATAGTACCCTATTACATTCTTCTAAAAAATAATGGCCTTAGCTAAGTGCAACTACAAAGTGTATAATAAGGAAATGTTGGCTATTATATAATTATTATCCTAGTGGCGCGCAGAGCTTAGAAGCTCAGATTCTTAAATTAAGGTCTATACTAATTATAAAGCCCTTAAGTATTTTATAATAATAAAACAACTTATTAGTTAATAGGCCTGGTGGGCTAAAATACTCTCCTAATTCTTCTTTATAATTATATACCACCCTAGTAGGCAAAATACTAAAGCTAACGCCCTAACCTAGAGAGAATAGGATATAGGGCCACAAGACAAGCTAAAGGCTTAGCATTAGACACGTGCCCTCCTCCGTTCTAAACAGCTTAACCTATATATCCTTAAGGAACTAAGCTCTAAATAAAATAAGGTAGTACCTATAGAAGGAGAGGCCCTAGATAAACTAATAGAACTAATTAACCGCATCCTAACCGTAAACTGTATAGCTAAATCCCTAAAAGCCCTCCGCGATTAAGCTATGGGAGGTAACTCTAATTTAGAAATGGAAGACGGACTGCTTCTATATTAAGAATGGCTTATAGTTCTAAATATTAACAACCTATAAATAGAGCTAATCCGTGAAGCCTACTGTTAAGTCTCTATAGCGCACCCAAGTAAAGATAAGACCTACTAACTACTATCGCCTTATTACTATTAGTAAGGACTTCTATCCAATATAAAACGATTTATTAGAAATTATTATGCTTATAAATGTGTAAATACCCCTAGGGACCAAACTCCTAAATGGCTGCAACCACTGCCAGTCCCTAAACGCCCTTGGCAATATATTATAATAAACTTTAAATTATTCCTAAAGGACAAATATAGCTATAATATGGCCTTTATAGTAGTTAACCGACTAAGTAAGCAAGCTATTTCCCTCCCTTACTTTAAGACTATAACTATAAAGGACATAGCCTATATATACGTTAACAATATCTACCGGATCTATAGCGCTCCTAAGTTAATTGTCTCTAACCATAGACCCTAATTTATATTAGACTTCTGGGATAAATTCTACCGCATTTTTAGAATCTAGATTAAGCTCTCTACCGCATTTCACCCTTAGACTAACGGCTAAACTAAGATTATAAACTAGTACCTTAACTAGCGACTCCGCCCCTTTATTAGCTACTATTAGGATAACTAGTTAGAACTGCTGCCTATAATGGACTACGCATAGCTTATACTCCCTTATAATAGTATAGGAATGTCACTATTTAAGCTACTCTATAGGTACAAACCACAAACATCCTTTAATTAGGATAGACCTATAGGACCTATAACAGCCTGCGAATGCCTTAGCTATAAAAAGGCCTAGGTATTTACTAAGAGAATATACAGAGCCTAGGAGACCACCTAAGCAATTATAAAAAGAGTATAAGAAAAGAAAGTGTTTGTATCACTCCGTGTGATATAAAGCGTCTCCCGGGTGGTGAGTCTTTCACGGGGCACGTAGCACTATAGACGTATAGTGCTAGTATGCTTGGTGTGGATGTGACTGAGTTGTATTAAGTAGGCCGCGTAGGCCTCTATATACTCTATGGAAAGTGGTCTAAGCGACAGAAGCGAAATAGGTCACATGACTGGGTCCTGTAACCTATTCGCATTCAAACAGAAAGAGTCTAGCGTAAATTAATATTGTTATAAGGTAGACTTCCACGTAGGAGATAAGGTATAGATGTTAACAAAAAACTAGAAGACTTAGAGGTTAAGCCGCAAGCTAAACCACTAAATAGCTGGCCCCTATAAGATCCCTAAGAAGGTAGGGCACTCTTTTAAGGTTAAGCTACTAGAGTTAATAAAGATCCACCCTATCTTCTCTTTAGACCGACTGCGGAAAGCCGCAGACAACCTATTACCTAGATAGCATAACGATCCCCTACCACCAATTCAGATTACAGAGGACGAAGAATAGAAAGTTAAAGAGATCTTAGCAGTTAAGAAAGACCGTAGTACCTTAAAATACTATGTGAGCTGGGTAGGTTATAACAAAGATCCAGAATAGTACCCCGCATCCGATTTTAAGTACTCTCCCTATAAGCTACAAGATTTCTACCTAGCCTACCTAGACCTCCCTAGACCACCATGTAAATTAGACAGTTGGATTAAATGCTAGGAAGAGGGGTTAGATAACTATAGTAATTTAGATAATAATAAAGAACTTGGATAAAGCCTAAGGGTAGGCTTTTTTAGAAAGGGGAAGGGGGGGGGGGGGGTAATATAACGGTGCTAGAGCTTATTACCTGCTACATTGCCGTTTCCTGGGCAATTTGCCACAATTTGCCATTTTCTAGGCAATCTGCCAAATTCTGCCAAATTCTGCTAAGTCGCTATTGGCTTGCTTACTACTAGCGCCTTGACGACCCCTTTATATCTTGCTAGTCTCTACCAGTCTTCTTTTTCTCCTTAGCTTAGTATTCTTGTATAGTAGCAATCCACAAGCTTCGGTTTAGAAGCATTTATACGAGCCCGTTACAGTTATAGACTAAGAGGTAACTAAGTTACGTGGCTAGTTATAAAACTAGTTTAGATTATAGGAATATAGGAACGTAGGAATAAGGGAACATACCGACTTACCGACGTACTAACGTACTTAGTATATTTTTTAGGCACAGTATTATATATTTAAAGGACCATAGTCCCTACCTAGATAGTTCTTCTTTTTATAGTAAATCTTAAAATATAATTAGAGTTAATCTATTAGATAACCACTCTACTAGTTATTTACGTTGTTAACTTCTTATTAACTAATATACCTAGCCCATTAATAAGTCTACCATAGTATTTCCTATAAGGCTTTATTATATATTGACTACTAAGGTTATAGTATTAATAAAGTTAAATAATATACCACTAAAAGCACTAGTTACGACGCCATTAACGGCAGTAACTACTTTAGGATTAGGTAATAACACTAGTATAAAGGACACTAACTTATAACTAACTATGGTTAGACAGTTACAGGAAATAGTTAACTAATTAATAGATAATAATATATAACGGGACTAGCCCAATTATAGTAGGAATATCTTAGTAAAACACTTAATAGATAAATTCTAATACTTTAACCAAATTTTGCCAAATTTTGCTAGCTTAATTAACTTCTGCCAAGTTCTGCTAGATTAATTAAATTCTACTAAAGTCTGTTAAAGACCGCGTGCGTATATACGTATGTATTAACCACTAAAACCCATAACTATTTAATTATATAATTCTCTTGTTATTTCTTTGTCTTTTTTACGCAACGTCTTGTTTTCTATAAGAGTATATACCCTTAAATTTAGATAGAATTTATATTATTCCTTTAAATCTTCCCTAAAGCCTCTTCGCGCCCTTATACTATATTGCGTTAAAATAACTACTATTAAAATGGTAAACAAACCCGAATCCCCTTTAATAACTATAAGTATTATATCCCTAGTTACGGAACAGTTAACTATAATATAATAGTCCTTTATAGATGCCTTAGCTTAGTAGCGGGCTACACTAGAAGCCTAATATTAGCGATTAATAGAAGCACTCCATAAAGAACTCCATAATATTAAGGCACTTATATTAAAGACCCTAATAGCAATGCCAATAAACAAGATTAAAATAATAGTATTTAAACCCGGTCTGTTAAATACAAACCTTAAACCAAAAATAGTAGCTTAACCTATGCCTATAATTGTAATAGTGCTAGAGAGCGTCACCTACTACATTGCCGTTTCTAGGGCAATTTGCCGCATTTCTAGGCAATCTGCTAGCACTACCCGTAGAGCTAACCAATTAGGATTTTCTATGCCCGGCATGGAAAATCGCCATTGGCTTGTTTGCCACTAGCGCCTTAGTAACCCCTTATATCTTATTAGCCTCTAATAGTCTTCTTCTCCTTCTTCTCCTTAGCTAAGTATTCTTATATAGTAGCAATCTACAATCTTTAGTTTAGAAACATTTGTACAAGCCCATTACATTATACTAAGCTCTCCCTACATTGCCTGGGAAGGCCTTAATAATATCCCACCTTAAAAGAAGACCTTCGTCTGCAATAACACGTCAACGCGTTATACTTAAACACTAAAAAACTTATACTACCATGTCTGGGAAGGCCTTAATAATATCCCACTTTTATAGGATAGACTATACTTATCTTATACCCTAGAATTAAAACTAAATTATATAATTTGAATAAACCTTAGGAAGCCAACAATGGCACCTAAAGCGAGCTTATTTAAAAGACCTGCCTTTACCTAAGAGGAACCCAAGATCTAGTTAGGATTAGAAATTAAAGATAATAACGACATTATAGATATACATGAGCAGATTTATACCCTTATAGCTAATTAGAAGGTCAATTGTCTTTAAGCCTAAAGCATATAAGAGACTCTAAAGGAGATTCTAGAAAGCCTTGCTGCCTTATAAAATAGCCCAGCCTCCCCTTTATAAAGCCTTAGTTAACCTATTTACTTAACTAAATATAATATACTAAAGAGTACGGATATAATAATAAAGTAATTAAAGTCTATTAAGCTCCTTAACCCTTAACCGCTATCTAATGGGATAGACCCTACCTTTAAGAATTGGAGGATCTAAGTATAAGGGAAGCTCCGTGTTAACTATGACCATTTTCCCTCTAAAGAAGCTAAAATACTCTACCTCTTTGGTTGAACTATTGGGGATACCTAGCGATACCTCTAGACTAAGTTTAAGGACGAGTTACCTATTTAGTTTATATCTGTTAATAAGATAATATAGCATCTGGCTGCTTTCTATATCAATTTAAATAAAGTATGGGATGCCCGCTATAACTATAACCGCCTAATAATAAAATTAAACCAAACCTTTACTAAGTTTTAGACTTAGTTCTTATACCTAGTAGGCGAAGGCCAGGTTCCCCTTAAGAACTACTGCTTGGACCTATATAATAAGCTAACGGTCTAACTATAAGAGAAGATTATAGTAGCCTTAGACGACTTACTAACCTACTAAAGACTTGCAGCCTGATGTTTATTGCTAGATTTAAAACTAAAATAAATTAATGCCTGTTTTGATTAACTAAAGCGGTCCTATAGCGACTAGAACCTATCCGCTATACTAATAGGAGCTAGCGTTAGACTAAGAGAGTTAATCTTTTCTTTCTTACGCCTATTTATATCTATGGTAGCAGCTCCTATACTTCCGCCACTTCTTATATATATTCTATAACTATCTTTTCTAAAAGGTTTTCTAGTATACTATAAGTATATAGTAATAAGTTTTAAACTATTAATAGGTATTATATTAATTTAAATCTCTATAAAGGTCTTTAAAAAGTATATCTTAAATATAATTTTATATAATCACCTTATAAGTATAATTAAAGTTATAATAGCCTTTTATAGGATTATTATAATTCCTTTAAAGGATCTTTTAATAAAGCAAAATATTTTTATTATTAAAATATTACTCTTTTATTATTATTATTTATTGCTTAACGTCCGATTTGGATCCCTATTAGGCCCACGCGGACTACTCCTTATATATATATAGGGAGAAAACTCTTTTGAGAAAACCCTGTAATCCGTCTCCCTGCCTTTTAGGACTCGCCTATAAGGCGCCTGCGAGTTACCTATAGTGCTCTACTACCTTACTTTTTGACCTCCTTGGGAACCACTGCTGCCGTAATAAGCCTATGGACGCGCTAGTATCGCAAACTTTGCTTTACTACTGTAGAGTTATTAGGGGGCGCCTATTGCTTGCCCCTTTGCCTTCTATTACTATTTCCTTTGCAACCTAAAACTGGTCTAGCATATTTCGGCTAATAAGCTATTGGGTAACCGCCTTAAGACCTTTTTATATTAAGAGTAGTATATTATAGTTCTCTATGCTAGCTACTGAGAGTATAGCTTCTTAGTTGGTGTGTAGGGGGTATAATAGTATTATGTATTTTAGTGTCTGTCTTAGCTAGCTATATTTGCATCTTAGGCTGCCTACTAGGACATCTACCTAGTAGAGCCAATCTTTTAGTCCTATTATCCCTGTTCTTAAGAGTGTTGCTATTATATTTTCTGCCTTTGTTAGGCCTTCTTAGAGCTCTTAAGTATTTACCCCCTATAGCGTTAACTATGCCATGGCTTAGGTTTCTCTTGCCTAAGTTAGCCTCTATACCTTTAACTTCTATATACCTCTCTAGCGTTAGTCTAACCAGTATTATATTACGGAAGATGGTTTCCTAGCGTTCTTTTATGCTCTACTTTAGCTCCTTTCTCTTTCTTACTGTTATCTTTATTAGCCTCTTGCGTATTTCCTTTCCTCCTCTATATAGGCTTAGGCCCTAATGTAGTACTATTCTTCTTCTACTTTCTTTACCTGTTTCTCTAATATCTTTTCCCTACTTTGGGGTTATTGGTTTGTTCTCCTATAAGGCGCCCTAGGGTCCCTCTATAGTTTATTTAGGCGTGTCTTAATATACTTTATAATATTAGAGTTGCGTTTACTTTGCGCCCTTTATATTGCAGCGGCTTTAATATATAGTTGTAGGGGGGGAATATTAGCTTCCTTCTTAAGTAGTGCTATAGCCGTTTGCTTATACCCGCCTATTATACTCCAGAGGCAGGCTGTTTAGACCTTTTAGAGTGGTTTAAGAAGTGATTTAGGGGGGCCCTTTTTGGTTTCTCTAATGGCCTAAACACTGGATCTATATATTATAGTTAGCCGGATAACTGCTATATATAGTAGGCGTGACCTCTAGAAGCATGGACCCTATATAGAATTAATAATCCTGGATAATGTAATATACTGTGCTTGGCCCTTATGGGCCGTTTATACCGTATATGCGCTCTACCAGAGCTTGCTGTCTACCTATACTTCTAATACCCTTAGGCCCTAAACTGGTTGACCCCTAAAGCCTTAGATATAGATTATATGCTAGAAATCTGCAGATTGGTTGCGTTTTCTTATAAAATAGATTAGCTAGTATTTCTTTAGTAAGAATTAGACTCCACATTGTCTTACCTATTCTATATAGGTGTTATAGGCTTTCTTTAGTGTTCTACAGTTCTCTGCGGCTATTGGCCCATATATAATTAGGTTTGTGTTATTGATAAAGCCTATCCCCTAGGTCACCCCTTCCTTAAAGGTGTTAAGTAAGTTGCTTATAAAGAAAAGGAAGAGTATAGGCGAAAGAGGTAATCCTTATAGTATACCTATTACAACTATAATAGGGGGGCTCTGGTATCCGCTAAAGATTAGTAATATCTCTTTCTGGCCTATAAACCCTTAAACAAATTGTATAATCTATTTTAGGAAGCCCTTTGCCCTAAGGATGTATAGGAGGCGCTTATAGGGTATATTATTATAGGCGCTACTAATATCTAGGCTAAGTATTGATACTATAAAGTCCTTACGCATAGCCCATGCAGTTTTAATAGTAGCAGTAAGTAGTGTAAGTGCTAATAGTGTTAAGCGATTCTTTCTTGCCCCTATTTAGCTTTATAGTAGTAGGGCGTATTCCTTTGCTATATCTGCTATATGGTCCGCTATAACCTTTTCTAAGATCTTGCTTAGGGTGTTTTTTAAGGTAATAGGGCGGTAGCTTCCTGGGATTAAGTAGTCTGCTTTACCTTCTTTTTATAAGATAACTGTCGTTATAGATCTTCTAAGTTATGGGTAGTAGCCTATTATAAAGCATGCTTTGGCTATATCTGCAAGCCAAGGTGCTATAAGTGGATTATAGGTCTTTAAGGCTTTGTTTGGGATCCTATCTAGTCCTAGTGCTATATTATTTAAGAGGCGACTAATAGTTCTAGCCATTTCTTTAGTTATTATGTCGCTGTTAACCCTTAGGCGAGTTACTAGTGTTTTACTAGTAATATTACCAAGGTCTGCTAGAGCTAGTTAGGGGAAAAATCTTTCTATAAGGATCTTTACCTTTTTATTATTGTTGCTTATAGCCTATGGTTTGCTTGCTCTTTATAGGGGTAGTAGGTATAGGTCTTCTGCTAGGCGTCCCGCCTTTTTCTTTGCCTATCTTGCTATGGTCTAAAGGCCCTTATTATAGGGGATGCTTAGGTTAGTAGTGTATTTATTTATAAACTGTCTCTAGTTGTTTCTTGCTTCTTTTTTTAGGGTATTCTTTAGCTGGTTTCTTATATCTTTATATTATCTCTTATCTTTAGGGTTATAGCTGCTTATATATTTCCTTCTTGCTCGTTATTAGCTAGCTATAAGAACCGCGTATTATACGGACCATGCGTGTTGCGCGTAGGGGCCCGGTTTTAAGACTAGGTAATGCTTTTCTAGCCTATTTTTAATTGCTGCCTGGATCCTTTCTAGTCTTTAGTTAATTTCCTTAGGGGTATCTAATAAGCCTTGCTTATTTAGTATCAGGTGGATTTCTTCTAGGTCTTAAAGTTATTGTTTAACTATATTAAGGAAACTGTCTGTCTTGAGCTTCCTTATTGCGTATCTTTTACTATTTAGTTGCGCCTTAATATCTAAATCTAGCTGTATCTGGATGGGGATATGGTCTAAGGTAAATACCTATTCTTCTTTAGGGATGCACCTTTTAAGTCTCTGGTATAGGCCATTGTCTATAAATATAAGGTTAATTGTACTTCTAGCGGTGCCTCATTGCCACGTAATTGCTCCTAGGGGAGTGGCTAGCTTAAGGCCCCAGATATCTATAGCTCTTAGTAGGCACTCTGCCTATTGTTTAATAGCAACATGGATACCCCCCTACTGTAGGTAGTAGAGGTTTATATCTCCTAATAGGATAAACTTTGTACCTTTAGTTTCTAGTAAGCTTATTACTAATATAATATTCTTTATTTATGGGACCCCTTCGACCCTAGGGTTATATATATTAATAATTTATACCGGTCCCCTATATGTCTAGATTATTATAACTGCAATATCTAGGTTAACTGCTTGCTATAACTATAAGGATAGGCTAACAGCCTTGCTAATTATAAAGCATATATATATGGCTGCTTTTAGTTCGTATAGGAGCTGGAATTCTTAGGGGCAGTATATTAATTATATATAGGTATTGTAATACGGCTCTTATATAGTAAGGATATAGTATTTCTCTAGGTCTAGACTGTCTAGTAGGGGCCTTATAAGGCGGTGGTTTGTATTGCCGCAGTTATACTATATAATGGATAGGTAGTGGACCCCTAGTAAGGGTCGTTTAACTCTCCTTTATTCTTCGCTTCCTCTATTTCCACTTTCTTTAGGATTTTTAGAACTTCTGTCTCTTGTATCTACACCCTAGTTGCTACTTATTTTATATAGGGCTTTCTATTTTTGTATCTTATATTCCTACTAGCGCTTCTATATCTAAATCTATTATCATCTCCAGTTCTTCCCCTAGTCTTACTGGTCGGCTTTATGCCCTTTGTAAGTTAGCTGTAAATATTAGATTTGCCGCGTTCAGTCTAATTCTTAATTATCCTAGTCTTGAGCTTGCTATAGCTGTCTATAGGGGTCTTCCTATAGGGCGTTCTCTCCCTTGTGTTCCCTGTGACCCTTATATCCCTATTTAGTCTGGTAATATTGCGCGGCGTTGCTTCTGGCCTGTTAAGGCTTGGGATGGCTGGCCTAGCCCCCTAGTATTAAAGGTAGGGAACGCTAGGAAGGTACCTACGTCCCCCTAGCTTATCGCCTGTTGTTTCTATTTGTATAACCTAGCGTATAGTTGTTCCTATAGCTGTTAAGTCCTTACCTTTTATCTCCTGTATTTAATATAGTCTACTCTCTCCTATGCCTTATATATGCTTCGGTGACAGTTTGCGCATTTTGTTTGGTCTTGATTTAAGCAGTGTTTTGTATTATAGGGGCCTATATAGTGGCCGCAGCACACCTATGCTGCGTATATAGATTGGGTGTGTCCCTATTATATATAGCAATAGTATTGTTTTAGGTGTAGTTTGTGGTTATAGAGCCTTGTGTTATATATAAGGCCATTTATAATTATTCCTTTTTAGATAAGAAGTTTTTGTATTCCTAGTGTATGTATACTGACGATAAGGGAGCTATATGTTTAACTAGCGTCTCCCTAGCGAGTTTTTAGCGACTCTTATATCCTCTTATTATTCTTATTATATGCTTAGATTACATTTTCCTATTAAAGCTATTGGATTTAAGTAATCTTAAGTCCTAGTATAAGGCGTTCCGTATATTTTACTATCTCCTATATAGTTGCTATATTATTTACCTAGTGTCCCTTTTCTACCCTAAGGCTTATGGGAACCGCTAGGACTTTAACTAGGTAGTCTTTATAGAGCACTTTTATGCTAATATATTCTCCTAGCCTATCCCCTGCCCTTATAGCTCGTTCCTTTGCCTATTAGTCCTTTAAGGTGACTTTAATATCTCCGCTCCTTAGGTATTAGACTATAATGGTGTTATAGACTTCCTTATAAATCTTTATAAGGACTTCTATTTCTAATTATCCCTTAAGCCCCTTTGCTTTTTCTATATTTGGTTATATTATAATTATATACCCGGTTGTTGTCTTAAGGGGGTTAGGTTCCCTATGCTATAAAAGCGCAGCTACGGCGGCCTAGGTGCGGTTCGCCGGTAAAAAAAGGTTTTGTTTATTTTTAATTTTGCTTAGCTATTAGAGGATTTAATTAAGGGATTGCTAGAGGGGCGCCTAAGGGATGCTAGACTGGCGGAGCTATTCTACTAGCTATATTAGTTTGTTATAGCTAACGGTTACTCCCCCGTAATTATAGATACTAGACGCGTCTAATAGGCTTTATATTTTATTAGATGCCTTCTTAATAGAAATATTTCCGCTTTATGGTGTGGTATTCGCCCGTTCTTATTGTAGAGGTCTATTACTAGGCGTGGTTCTGGCGGTCGCGCGCAAGTACGAACTATTATTATTTAATGTGTGCCTCCCCTGCGATGTAGGCATCTTAGGGGGATTCTCTAGGTGTTTTTCGGGGTTCTTTTTGGTTGGTTTTGGTCTTTTTAGGCCGGGTGCAGTAAGAGCTCCAGTTTATTTTTTTAAAAGCCCTACTTAAAGCTCTACTTAAAGCTCTCCCTATCTCTACTCTTTTATTATAAAAGATTGTTTTAATTAAGAAATATAATCTTTTATACTAATAGGCATTTCCCCCCTTTTAACTTCTTATAAATAGTATAAAGATTAGTAACCTTATCCTATACTATTTAAATATAGTTTAAAAGTAGTTTAGAAGGTTCTTCCTTAAAGGTTATTTTAGTAAAAGTTATTATTATTACTTCTTACTATAGTATAAGACTCTATATAAAGTCTATACTAGTAAGTTTATATATAATATAGATACTACTTATAAAGTTTATATAATAGAGTACCTTAGCTTATTAGTACTATAGTTATAAAGGCCACTTATATACTTTTTATAGTATAGTTAATATAGTAGTACTAAATAAGCCTCCTATAAAGCTTATTACCCATAACTTTTACTATATTATTAATATTGTAGTATTAAAGATTATCCTTTTACTGCCTTTTTAAAACCCTTTTATATAGTCTAAGTACTATAATAGGCTATTTACTAGGTTTAACTTAGTTAATTCTTTTATATAATAGGCCTAGTATACTAATTAGCTCTTTATAATTATTAAGTATATATATTATATATAATACACTTAAAATAGTATTTCTATACTTTAAAGCCTTATACTATAGTATAAAGTTCTTTATTATAGGTATTATATTAAACTTTAGTATTATTAAACCTCTAGCTATAATATATAATAGGGTATAAGTATTACTATATACTAAAGCCCTTTATAAAAGGCCAGAAAAGTATTATAAAAGAGGGGCTTATATAAAAAAACATATAAAGTATATAAGACACCTATATATCTATAGGTAAAGCCGCTATAGTAGTAGAACGCGCCTACTACTTACCTAATAAAGAAATAACTACTCCTAATTAAATTTAGGATATAATATACCCTAGAGCTAATATATATAGCATAGCTAGAAAGCCTGCGCGATATAGGAGGATTATAGTAGACTTAAAGGTAGGACGCCGTATAGAAAAACGCAATACTATAATATACCTAATAGGAGGCGACCTAACTATAATAACTAAAGGATAACGACTAGAAATAGTAGAAACTTATAAATATCCTAAAAGATATTAAAGAAGATCTAGGGAAGGAGAAGATAATTACCCATATATAGGGGTAGCGTATATAGCTTAATAGGCAGGGCAAATCTCTTAGAAACTATAGATAAGATATAATAGGAATTAGAACGCTATAGAGAATAGGCTTAGGCGTATTAAAAATGTAATAAAATTATAGGGAATACTAATAACGTATATAATAAAGCCCTTATAGGCTAATATTACGGCCGGTGCCTAATAAGTACCTATTACGGGACTTACTCGTTCTCACGTCCCTACGCGTTTTTAACATTCTTAACCCGTGCTCATGTTCGTCCCGAGACACCTACGCACGTTCCCCTACAACCCCTATTTATACCTTATACCTAGTATATAAAGACTCTTCTTCTTTATCTAATGTCTTTATATCAACCACGCATAGTTACGTGTATATAGCCTTCTCAATTACTACCTCGTTTAGTACATTGTATCCCGGTTTATGCCTACTCCATAACAGTACCCCCCTAGCGTATACCTAGCGTAGCATCCATTAGGTCTATAGTTAGGGTCTAAATACTAAAAGTTATAGAAGTAGAGCTAAAATAGATCCTTATATTAATTAGAGTATATATACTAAAGGCAGTAGTAGTAAGAGTTCTATATAGTAGTAATATAGAGGTTATACTCCCTAACTAATAGGTAAAGGACTAGGCTATTACCTAGGGAGATATCTTTAAGTATAAGATCCTCCGCTAGGACTACCTAGTTAAAGTAATTAGGGTACCCCTTAATATATAAGTAGAAAGAAGGTAAGGCGCTATAAATTTATAACTTATCTAAAAGATTATAAAGGTTATTAAAAAGATAGTCTTAGAAATTACTATATCTAGAGTTATATAGATTTATAAAGTACGTATAATATATATAGAGGTATTACTAGGGTTCTAAAGGGTTAAAATACGCGGTACCCTAATAATTAACCTGCTAACCTAAGAGATATAGGCGGCAGTAGTATATAAAGGAGTAGTTTAGATAGCCTCTAGTATAAAGCCCGGCTGGGCGTAAATAGAAGATACTTATAAGTTACTAAACTAACTAATACTATAAAAGGGCTAACAATAGTATAATATAACTACGGATACTTAAACTATAAAGTAATACGTCCCCTATTTAATAGCCCAGACCTAAAAGAGTACTAGATAATAGCCCTATAGGAACTAGTATATAAAAAGTAAAACTATAAAATATACTAACTAAAAGGATACTACCTCCTATATAAACTAGACCTAGCTACCTATATATGCTTTTTAGTTAGTTAATGTATTAATATATAGGTACAGAGCTACTATA
>Ga0307507_10000496_pt1 | contig 83081 bp, 36 predicted proteins | sample 7_EM_MG_FD_207223 | JGI IMG/M metagenome (GOLD analysis project Ga0307507, IMG submission 207223) | Populus trichocarpa ectomycorrhiza microbial communities from riparian zone in the Pacific Northwest, United States - 7_EM | ecosystem: Host-associated > Plants > Roots > Unclassified | place...
ATACTCCTAAGGCAGGCTGTTTGGACCTTTTGGAGTGGTTTAAGGAGTGATTTAGGGGGGCCTTTCTCGGTTTCTCCAGTGGCCCAAATGCTAGATCCATACGTCATGGTTGGCCGGACAACTGCTGCCAGGATACATTTGTATTATAGAGCTACAAGAGTTATATACAAAGCAGAGTTGCGGAGGCCCTCTTGCCAGGGCCCTCTACCATAGTTTTCCACTTCGGACGCCCACACGTCTGTCTGCTTCCACAGCAGCTAGCTGACTAAAACTAGCTACTGCCTATGTGCACCTGATTTGCTCCATAAGCCTATCCTTGCAGCCTGCCCCTGCCTAAATAGACCGACACGCGCGTCCGTCCTTTCAGGCTATACAGACAGTGTCGTCGACAAGGTGTTGATCCTTCCTCTAAGACAGGTCCACCAGGAGTCAGAGCCCAGTAAAGGGGTGAGGTTCCTGGAGTCGTCCGTCGCTGCCATTGTATACCACGCCCCACAGCTATCGCTGCTTCGCGTTACCTGTGACGCTCTCGCAACAACAGGCCGACCGTGTCTTGCAGGCGTGGGCCCATGATAACTCAACGCCGCGCAGCTATCGTCCCTCAGCCGCCTACTAACCAAACTTGTTGTCCTCCCATCTTAACCAACACCTGCATCTAAGTCCGTTTCAGCCTATCCTGTGGGTCCGTTCCAGGTCCGTTCTAGGTCCATTCCAGAGGATTAACGTCGTAGGATTAACGTCGTAGGATTAACGTCGCCTCGTTGATAGGTGGATTAACGTCGCTAAATGTGGTTGACGGTGTTGAGATTCTTCCTGTGCCCTCGCTGCCGTAGTAGTCTCAGAGCGGAACAAGTACAGAGTTCTATATATATATAAGGCCTAAGCATAAATAAGGAAGTAGCGTCTATCTTATTATTAGCAGATTACTACTTCCTATTTTAGGACTATTGCTTAGAGGTTCTGTGTTTATAGTTTAGTTTTAGTAGTAGAGTTTTATATTTAGGTAGGGAGTTCATCTAATAACTTTCTACTTGTATCTAGTATACCATAGAAGTTACCTTATTCTATTCCTTTAAAGGCAAAAGGGTAATACACTTTCTACTGCTCTCTACTAGCACTAATCATACTACAGAATCCACTATATTCTATATCCCTAGAGGTAGGAGGATAATCCACTTTCTATCGCTCTCCACTAGCATCTACCATACCGTAAAACCCACCATATTTTATATTCCTAGAGGTAGGAGGATAATCCACTTTCCATTACTCTCTACTAGCGTTTACCATATTACAGAATCCACTATATTCTATATCCCTAGAGGTAGAAGGATAATCTACTTTCCATTACTCTTTATTAGTATCCACTATACCGCAAAATCCACTATATTCCATATTCCTAGAGGTAGGAGGATAATCCACTTTCTATTGCTCTCTATTAGCATCCACCGCACCACAGAACCCACTATATTCCACATCTTCGGACATAAGGAGATAGTGCGCTTTCTATCACTTTCTACTACCCTCTATTGCACTATAGAATTTACTGCACTTTACCTCTTCAAATATAATATAGGGATGCCCTTTCTACCATCCTTTACTCTTATCCACCGCACTACAGATTCCACTAGATTCCACTTCTTTAGATGTAACACAGGGATACTCTTTCCACTACCCTCTACTGCCCTCCACCGCACTATAGAATCCACTGCACTCTACCTCTTTAGACGTAACATAGGGATGCCCTTTCCACTGTCCTCCACTCCTATCCACTATACTGCAGAATTCACTGGATTCTACTTCTTCAGACGTAATATAAGGATACTTTTTCTACTACCCTTTACTATCCTCTACCACACTACAGAATCTACTAAATTCCACTTCTTTAGATATAACACGGTAATGCCCTTTTTACTATTCTCCACTACCCTCCACCACACCGCAGAATCTACTATACTCTTCCTCTTCAGATATAATACAGGGATGCCCTTTCCATCACCCTCTACTGGTATTAAATAGTTCCTTTAAGTTGTCCTAGATATATAGTAATTATATTATACTATATCCTTTAATTAAAGAGGTAACTATTAATTTATACTATAATTTAACTATTTGCCTTATTGTGGCCTGCTATCTATAGCTAAGAAGACTATCTAATCTAATTTCCTATATTTGGTTATATGAGCTTAGACCACCACCCCTTGCGTATACGGCCTACTATTATAACTTAATATATTAGAGCTGGCGCCTATTTTTAAGAACTATGGAACAGTCCATATAAGACTGCAATTATTAATATTAGAAAATAGGATTGCTAACTAAACTATAATAGGCACAATGTATTGCCAATATAGAAATACCTTTCTCTCCTAGCGTACGCGTTATATACCACTATTAGCCCTATATTAGACTCCAACAGCTTATCCTAGCAGCCTTATTAAGGATGCGACGCAAGAAATGGATCTTAGTCAGTTTAACGGATTAAGGACAAGATGGGCATTACTAATACGCAATATAAAACAATATATGATGCAGTTAAGGATGCAATGCAAGCATCTGGTCTATTGGAGAAGCCTTTAAACACTAAGCAAAAGAGAAACAAACTTTATAAAGCCACAACCCACTTATATACGTAATTCCATTCTATTTTTACGGATCTTATAGACGTGGACAAAGAGCAGTATATTTAAGCAGTTGCTTAGCACTGCAACTATAACAAGAAGCAACAAATAGAACATAAACATGCTAAACCCTTACCTTTAAAGCACTCTTAAAAGAGCCTTAAAGACCCCATTGCTAGATTAACCGCAGATGGAACAATAGAAAAATAGCAGTAGGTGGTTAAGACGTTTAGGGCAATAATAATATACGTCAAACAATTCCCAGACACTGGAGTATTAACATGTATACGGCTAAGAGATCTGCTTCCTAAAGAAAAGAACATAGATAATATTTCCATAGATAAGCTTATCTTCTTAACATTTAAGGATACTCTAAAGCAGGACATAGGCTTTAATAAGGACTATAATATATTAATATACGTTTTCCAGAGTAGAGACCGGCAAAAGGTTACCAGTAAATAGATATAGAAGACTATTATAGATTATGCGTTTACGCTTAGTCTAAATTTTATTAATTTTATAATTAAATAGAAAGAGAAAAAAACTGGAGCTTTTGCTGCACCCGGCCTAAAAAGACTAAAACTAACCAAAAAGAACCCCGAAAAACACCTAGAGAATCCCCCTAAGATACCTACATCGCAGGGGAGGCACACGTTAAACGACGGTGGTTTGCACTCGCGTGCGACCGCCAGAACCACGCCTAGCAATGGCCCTCTATAATAAGAATAGGCGAATACTATACCATAAAGCGGAAATACCTCTATTAAGAAGGTATCTAATAAAATATAAAGCCTATTGGACGTGTCTAGTATCCGCAATTACGGGAGAGTAACCGTTAGCTATAACAAACTAATGCAGCTAGTAGAATGGCTCCGCCAGTCTAGCGTCCCTTAGGCGCCCCTTTAGTAATCCCTTAATTAAATCCTCTAACAGCTAAGTAAAATTAAAAATAAATAAAACCCCTTTTTACTAGCAAACCGCACCTAGGCCGCTATAGCTGCGCTTCTATAGTATAGGGAACTTAACCCCCTTAAGACAATAACTAGGTATATAATTATAATACAACTAAATATAGAAAAAGTAGAGGGGCTTAGGGGATAATTAGAAATAGAAGTCCTTACGGAGATTTATAAGAAAGTCTATAACGCTATTATAGTCTAACACCTAAGGAGTGGAGACATTAGAGTTACCCTAAAGGATTAATAGGTAAAGGAATAAGCTATAAGGGCAGGGGATAGGCCAGAAGAACGTATTAGTATAAAAGTGCTCCGTAAAGACTACCTAGTTAAAGTCTTAGCGGTTCCTATAAGCCTTAGGGTAGAAAAGGGACGCTAGGCGAATAATACAGTAACTATATAGGAGATAGTAAAATATACGGAACGCCTTATACTGGGACTTGAGATTACCTAAATCTAATGGCTTTAACAGGAAAATGCAATTTAAGTATATAATAAGAATAATAAGAGGATATAAAAGTCGCCAGAGACTTGCTAGGGAGACGCTAGTTAAATATATGGCTCCCTTATTATTAGCATATATATACTAGGAATGCAAAAACTTCTTATCTAAAAAGGAATAATTATAAATGGCCTTATATATAATATAAGGCTCTATAACTACAAACTACGCCTAGAATAATGTTATTGCTATATATAATGGGGACACACCTAATCTACATACGTAGTATAAGTGTGCTGCGGCTATTGTGTAGGCCCCTATAATATAAGACACTACTTAAATTAAGACTAAATAAAATGCGTAAACTGTCACCAAAGCATATATAAGGTATGGGAGAGAGTAGACTGTATTAAATATAGGAGACGGAAGGTAAGGGCTTAATAGCTGCGGGAATAACTACACGCTAGGTTATATAAATGGAAATAATAGGCAATAAGCTAGGGGGATATAGGTGCCTTCCCGGCGTTCCCTACCTTTAATACTAGGGGGCTAGGCCAGCCATCCTAAGCCTTAACGGGCCAGAAGTAACACTGCGCGATATTACTAAATTAAATAGGGACATAAGGGTTATAGGGGACATAAGGGAGAGGACGCCCTATAGGAAGACCCCTATAGATAGCTATAGCAAGCTTAAGACTAGAATAATTAAGAATTAGACTAAACGCGGTAAATCTAATATTTGCAGCTAACCTATAAAGGGCATAAAGCTGACTAGTAAGACTAGGGGAAGAACTAGAGATAATAACAGATTTGGATATAGAAGCGCTAGTAGGAATATAAGATATAGGAATGGAAAGCCCTATATAAAATAAGTAGTAACTAGGGTGTAGATACAAGAGATAGAAGTTCTAAAAATCTTAGAGAAAGTGGAAATAGAGAAAGTAAAGAATAAAGGAGAGTTAAACGACCTTTACTAGGGGTCCGCTACCTATCTATTATATAGTATAACTGCGGTAATATAAACCACCGCCTTGTAAGGCCCCTATTAGATAGTTTAGACCTAGAGAAATACTATATCCTTACTATATAAAACCCGTATTATAATACCTATATATAATTAATATACTGCCCCTAAGGATTCTAGCTCCTATATAAACTAAAAGCAGCCATATATATATGCTTTATGATTAGCAAGGCTGTTAGCCTATCCTTATGGTTATAGCAAGTAGTTAACCTAGATATTATAGTTATAATAATCCAGACATATAGGGGACCGGTATAAATTATTAATGTGTATAACCCTAGGGTTAAAGGGGTCCTATAAATAGAGAACATTATATTAGTAATAAGCTTACTAGAAACCAAAGGCACAGAGTCTATTCTATTAGGAGATATAAACCTCTACTACCCGTAGTGGGGGGGTATCTATATTGCTGCTAAATAATAGGTAGAGTGCCTACTAAAAGCTATAGATATCTGGGGCCTTAAGCTAGCCACTCTCCTAGGAGCAATTATGTAGTAATAAGGTACCGCCAGAAGTATAATTAACCTTATATTTATAGACGATGGCCTATACCAGAGACTTAAAAGGTGCATCCCTAAAGAAGAATGGGCACTTACCTTAGACTATATCCCCATCTAGATATAGCTAGATTTGGATATTAAGGCATAACTAAATAGTAAAAGATACACAATAAGGAAGCTTAAGATAGACAGTTTCCTTAATATAGTTAAATAACAACTTTAAGACCTAGAAGAAATCCACCTAATACTAAATAAGCGAGGCTTATTAGCCACCCCTAAGGAAATTAACTGAAGACTAGAAAGGATCTAGGCAGTGATTAAAAATGGGCTAGAAGAGTATTGCCCAGTCTTAAAACCAGGCCCCTATGCGTAACACGTATAGTCCGCATAATACACAGTTCTTATAGCTAGCTAATAATAAGCAAGAAGGAAATATATAAGCAGCCACAACCCTAAAGATGAGAGATAATATAAAGACATAAGAAACCAGCTAAAGAATACCCTAAAAAAAGAAGTAAGAAATAACTAAAGACGGTTTATAAACAAACACACTACTAACCTAAGCATCCCCTATAATAAGGGCCTTTGGACTATAGTAAGATAGGTAAAAAAAAAAGGCGGGACGCTTAGCAGAAGACTTATACCTACTACCCCTATAAAGAGTAGGCGAACTATAGGCTATAAGCAATAATAATAAGAAGGCGAAAATCCTTATAGAAAGATTTTTCCTTTAACTGGCTCTAGTAGACCTTAGTGATATTACTAGTAAAATACTAGTGACTTGCCTAAGGGTTAACAGCGATATAATAACCGAAGAAATGGCTAGAACTATTAGTTGCCTCTTAAATAATATAGTACTAGGACTAGATAGGATTCTAAACAAAGCCTTAAAGACCTGTGGTTTACTTATAGCACCTTAGCTTGTAGATGTAGCTAGAGTATACTTTGTAATAGGCTACTACCCGCGACTTAGAAGATCTATAACAATAGTTGTCTTATAAAAAGAAGGTAAAGCAGACTACTTAATCCCAGGAAGCTACCGCCCTATTGCCTTAGAAAATACCCTAAGCAAGATCTTAGAAAAGGTTATAGCGGACTATATAGCAGATATAGTAAAGGAATACACCCTACTACTACAAAGCTAAATAGGGGCAAGAAAGAATCGCTTAATACTATTAGTACTTACACTACTTACTGCTACCATTAAAACTATATAGGCTATGCGTAAGGACTTTGTAGTATTAATGCTTAGCCTAGATATTAGTGGCGCCTATAATAATATACCCTATGAGCGCCTCCTATATATCCTTAGGGTAAAGGGCTTCCTAGAATGGATTATATAATTTATTTAAGGGTTTATAGGCTAGAAAGAGATATTACTGGTCTTTAGTGGATACTAGAGCCCCCCTATTACAGTTATAATAGGTATACTATAAGGATTACCTCTTTTGCCTATACCCTTCCTTTTCTTTATAAGCAACTTACTTAATACCTTTAAGAAAGGGGCGACCTAGGGAATAGGCTTTGTTAATGATACAAACCTAATTATATATAGGCTAACAGCCGTAGAGAACTGCAGAACACTAGAGAAAGCCTATAATACCTATATAGAATGGGTAAGATAATATAGAGTCTAATTTTTACTAAAGAAATACCAGCTAATCCATTTTATAAGAAAACGCAACTAATTTATAGATCTTTAGTAAATAATCTATATCTAAGGCTTTAGGGGTTAACTAGTTTAGGGCCTAAGGGTATTAGGAGTATAGGTAGATAGTAAGCTTTAGTGGAGTGTATATACGGTGCAAGCGGCCTATAAGGGCTAAGCACAGTATATTATATTATCTAGGATTGTTAATTCTATATAGGGTCTATGCTTCTAGAGGTCACGCCTACTATATACAGTAGTTGTCCGGCCAACTATGATATATAGATCTAGTATTTGGGCTATTAGAGAAACTAAGAAGGGCCCCCCTAAATTACTCCTTAAACTATTCCAAAAGGTCTAAATAGCCTGCCTCTAGAGCATAATAGGTGGGTATAAGTAAATGGCTATAGCACTGCTTAAGAAGGAAGCTAATATTCCCCCCCTAAATAGAGTTTTCTCCCCACATGTAAATAAGGAGTAGTCCGCGTGGGCCCAATAGGGATCCGAATCGGACGTTAAGCAATGAATAATTATTATATTCCCCCCCTATAACTATATATTAAAGCCGCTATAATACAAAGGGCGTAGAGTAAATATAACTCTAATGTTATAAAGTATATTAAGACACGCCTAAATAAACTATAGAGGGACCCTAGGGCGCCTTATAGGAGAATAAACCAACAACCCTAAAGTAGGGAAGAGATATTAGAGAAATAGGTAAAGAAAGTAAAAGAAGAATAGTGCTATGTTAGGGCCTAGGCCTATATAAAGGAGGAAGGGAGACGCGTAAGAGGCTAGTAAAGACAATAGTAAGAAAGAGAAAGGAGCTAAAGTAGAGTATAAAAAAACACTAGGAAACTATCTTCTATAATATAATACTGGTTAGACTAATACTAAAGAGGCATATAGGAGTTAAAGGTATAGAGGCTAACTTAGGCAAGAGAAACCTAAGCCGTGGCATAGTTAACGCTATAGGGGGTAAATACTTAAGAGCTTTAAGAAGGCCTAACAAAGGTAGAAAATATAATAGCAACACTCTTAAGAATAGGGATAATAGGACTAAAAGATTAGCTCTACTAGGTAGGTGTCCTAGTAGGCAGCCTAAGATGTAAATATAGCTGGCTAAAACAGACACCAAAATATGTAATACTGTTATGCCCCCTACACACTAACTAAGAAGCTATACTCTTAGTAGCTGGCATAGAGAACTATAACACACTACTCTTAATATAAAAAGGTCTTAAGGCGGTTACCTGGTGGCTTATTAGCTAAAATGTGCTAGACTAGTTTTAGGTTGTAAAGGAAATGGTAATAGAAGGCAAAGGGGCAAGTAATAGGCGCCCCCTAATAACTCTACAGTAGTAGAGCAAAGTTTGCGATACTAGCGCGTCCGTAGGCTTGTTACTGCAGCAGTGGTTCCTAAGGAGGTTAAAAAGTAAGGTAGTAGAGCACCATAGGTGACTTGTAGGCGCCTTATAGGCGAGTTCTAAAAGGCGGGGAGACGGATCACAGGGTTTTCTTAAAAGAGTTTTCTCCCTATATGTATATAAGGAGTAGTCCGCGTGGGCCTAATAGGGATCCGAATCGGACGTTAAGCAATAAATAATAATAATAATAATTAAACAGAACCACCTAAGTACGCTATAAATTTTAGATTAGAGTTAATCCTATATACTGACTTATATAGCAATAACTATATTAAAGAATCCACTACCTATATTAGAGCAACAAAGCTGCTATATACTACCACTATTAAAAGCGCACACGCTAACTTAACCTTGCCAGGATATTTTAATACCATTAACTATTAATGTGCTAGCGGACATACCGTGTTTATCTTCTCTGAATTAACTTAAAACTATAAAGACGCCGGCAAAAAGAAAAGGTATTAAATTAGGAGTTCGCCCCCCCTTAAAGCGCTAGAGAGCCTTAGGTGGATAAAGTTGTAAGTAGAGACAGACCTACAGCCTATAGCCTTTAGGCTAGTAGCAAAGGGGGCGGGATTAAAGTATTCACTATTAGAAATACGGTCTCCTTTTCCCTCCCCTTTAGGGGGAATAAAAGCCAGTACAAAGGGCGTAATGCTTGGGTCCCTACCACCATTAAAACGCTTTTTTAACTGGCCCTTAGTTTCTAGTAATAATAAAGGCAACAAGACTGGGCTTATCTGCAACTGCAACAACTCTTAGAGTTATATCTTAGGGCAATATAATTATAGACTTAAAGTCTTGCCTAAATCCACCATTGCAGAATCTTCCATCTATAGCTGTGTTATAAATTAATATAACACAGAGCCTAGGTTTGTAATTTCTTGCGTAGATAGGATACCATTTAACTTACTTTTAGTATTGGATACCCATGATACAATAGTCCTGGAGGCTTAGTAAGTATATAACACCAGCCGCTGCTATAATGGCGGACTATAAGACAGAGTAGGATAAGGGGTTTAGGTATAGGAGGTAGACATAGCAAACAGTAGTGGACTTAGAGTATAATTCTTAACTATTACCTCTATTCTAGGGGCAAGTGGGGTCTTAGTCTAAATATATATAACTTCTTATTCCTCTATACTGTTAAAGTCCAAATTAGATAAAGGTATTAAGAGGGGAATTAGGTTAGGATTAGTATCTATTAGTGGTAAACAACCTATAAGCCATTGCTTAAGTAGGGTAGGGGCAACTCGTTTCTGGCGTATTGGCGCATGTATTTTCCTTATAATCATCTTTAAGGTAGTTAATTATGTCTTCTATATAGTTATCTCCAAGATAATTAATTGTGTGCCACATATAGTATATCTTTTAGTATTAAATCCTAGGCGCGCTATTAAGAAAATTAGTCTAAAGGCTAGAAAGAGTAGACAAAGTTATGAGTTGCAGTGTTAATTTAATACAATTTTAACAGTGGCTTGATGGGAACAGCTTAGCTCGTCTACATTCTAACCATAAACAACACACTATAGCCCCTATTTTCTCCCACATATTTATCCGTCTCTCTAACAACAACCCTTATTATATAAACAATTGCTTCTAATACAGTACTTTTCCTACCACTATTAGACCATTTATTTAACCCTATAAATAATACCACAAAACCAAAAACCACAAAGTCCCTATACTACCAGTCGCGTAAAAAGAAGACAACGTTGCTAGGCTAAACAAACAGAGGTTACTGTAGGCTGGCAAGCTTTATTAGGAGGTGCATCTAATTAGCTTATACAATATACAGAGCCATAATACACCCTAAGAGAATAGTAAAGGTTCTCATAAAGCAGCGCAGACACGCTTTTAAGTAGGCTTCTTAGATACCACGTCAATATACACGCGGCTAATGTATAATATACCAATGCTAATACCCAAGATACCTTACAAGATAAGAGTGATATATTAATGCCAGTGCTAGGCACCCGTAAGAGGCACTTGCCTAATAACATAACCAAGAATACATCTTCTGTTACTTCATTCTTAAATTATACTGCATCTAATTTAACTAATAAACTAGCTACAGACGCTAAGCTAAGTCTTGCAAATAGGACACCTTTAAAATTATATATATAAGGCTTATCTAAATTACTAATTGTGTATTAATAGGCGGTTTAATTAGCAGCCTATCTCTCTTTATCGCAATAGGAGCGGACCAAGGTCTAATACACTAGGCTTACCTAGAATGCTATACAATATCAAATATAGATAGCACCACCTTAAGCTACCTAGCTTGCCTAAAAGAGGCATTATATATAGAAGCACTTAACCTAAGCAACTACCTTATATAACACCTGCTTCGGCCTTACGCCCCCATTAATTAAGCCCTAAATCACCAGATGCCGCACTCATCTATAACATTAATAGTGGTTTTAACTCACCTCCCTATAACAGATTAGCAGAATCTAATATAAATAAAACTAACTAGAAAAGGAAGCGTGTACAAGTACAAACATAATATTTTCTTAGAGCGCGCTTTATATAGGACTACTGCGGATACTATATAAACCAAAAGGTTAAGAATGCCTATAAAGCCGTTCTTAACCAAGCGATAAGTATATTTCTCGCGAAAATATACACAGGTAAGGGCGGATCCTCAAACCTATAAGTTAATCCCTAGGTAGATCGATTTCCTTCTACATTAGAGACACTAATTATTAAATCATAGACCATAACCTAAGCTAGTCTATTAAGGGAGGAACAAAAATAAGTAGATTGTGAACCCAATTAAGTTAGCGCGCGTAAGGTACTTTTAGAGTATATTAATATGCTAGGGAGTTATACTAACTAAATGCGCGTAGATAAAGGATAGGTTAGGAGACTTTAGAATTAAAGCAAACCGCAAGTTCTGGGCTATTATTAGGGAAGTGTATAGCCTAGGCTTTGGTAATAATGGTAAAAAGGCAAAGAGGTTACTAAAAGACCACTCTTTTATATATAAACTAGCCAAAAAGATATATGCTTCTTAAATGCACCCCTCTATTACTATACCCAATATTTCTCTACGCTAAAGATCTACTGTTTTCCACCCCCTAAATTCAGCCACCCTTTATATTAAATTTCTTCCATTTTCCACTCAAACTTTCCACTATTTTTCATCTCACAAATTCACCTACTTTTATACAACAATTCTACTTCTTTCCACCATAAACCCTACCACTTTCCATTACCTTCTACAAGTAGCCCCCTTTTATATATCATCTAATTACAAATAGAAATTGTACTACTTTGCCAATATTAATAGGCCAGTAAGAGACAATTCTACCATAAAGCAATCGTCGCTGCCTACGCGGATATATTCTAGGTAAATGGTTTAATAGGAATAGCCCAACACTAGTCTTCCGCTAAATATTTTAATAAGCTTACTAGCGCAACAGTATGCTTTATTACGGTTGGTTTAAGGCACAGTATCTAGGAGTACCTGTCCGGCCACTATAAGACTATTAAGTATATTAGTAGCGAGTAGGTTTAAGGTGGAATAAATTTACTATATTTTATATCTCACTACTAATAGGGATAAAGCAATCTATAGGGAGCTACTTGCAACATAGGATGCTATAGCACTACACCGCTGGGTTGCAATTGAGTTTTATATATTTAAAGACGCGAAGATAAGGGCACAACTCTATAATAACAAAGATAAATAGTTCTGTAATGCTAAACCATGGCAGAATCCATACAGCAATATCTTAGATAATTTATTTAAGGATCTAGACAACAAGAGCACTAAAGGCTTAAAGGCTGCCATTTAAATGCGGTGCGGCGATGCTAATTTGGATTACTCCACCTTATTAATGCAGCCTTACTCTTCTAGCTTACCTAGACCTAGACTAATTGGAGGTAGTGCTTTAAAAGGGAATAACCCAGTATAGTATTTAGTTTCTTTAATCCTAAGCTTCTTCCTACAGTTATATACTAATTATAAGTATTTATATAGATAACCGTCCAGGAAATTGCGAGTGTGTAGGGTAGCAAAGAGGAAATATTAGATTTCTACTTAATTATAACAGGCTAGAAAAAAGTGTGGGTATGAGTACCTATCCACTCCAAATTTATATAGGATGATTTCAAGAATACCCTAGGTTTACCAGATAATAGAGCTGGCTGGTATAATAGCGACGCTAGTAAGTATTAGTATATATATAATAATGAAGCATTTTAGAAGTTTATACGGTTTATAAAAGGTTACAGTGGGGTTATTTTTTAGCAAAGCAGTAAGGAGGATTTCCAAAGCCTATAGCGTTATATAGCATCACCAGGTTTAAACCTAAGCTTTTTATACTTGTACTAGCGCGCGCGATTCTAAAACAATATTTATATTGCTTTAGCAGTTAGGCCAGGCCTCTTATATATATAGTCTTAACTTATTTCAGTATAGAGAATTATTAAAGTCTTTAATATTATTAAATAGTTATACTAGCTTTTACTTTTTCTAGCTAACTATAAATATTAAAGTACTATATCTACTTAAGTATTTTTATAATTTTAGAGTAGTAGAAAAACTAGTATTTTACTAATATACTTAATTAGTACTACTGCCGATAGGCTATTGTGTATATACTGCGTTGCTTAAAAGGATTGCGAATAGGACTCCTAGGCTTAAGGTGCTTTTGGAGGCTTTAGAGGCCTTGGAGGCTTTGGAGCTAAAGACGTATAACGTTTTTTGGGCGGCATAAGGACGATATTTTACTGAAAATTCAATGATCAAATAGACGACGACAATATTAAAGCTTTTTAATTAACTACACCAAATACTATAGGCTTCCTGGCCACGTCGCTGCTGTTCACCGCAATATCCAAGCGTCAAATGAGGCGCCAGCACCCCCTGCCGCCGAGCAAGCACTGACCAGAGGCTTCAACACCAAGCTCTACACGGTATAGAGCCTCTAGATTGGCTTATGAGGCGTGCATATACGAAAAGTCCATGAAAAAATTGCCACACAAAGGGATCCCTTGCATTGATAGTGTACTTAGAGATGTGGCCCGTGCACGCGATCAAAGAACACCAATTTCCTCACGTCAAGTGGAGAATCGATAACTTTATCAATTAATTACACCACCACAATGGTTCGTAACTACATTTCTATTGATATAGATCTCGTACAGCCTACTTAATATCATACTTCCAAAAGAGTCGCGAAAAAGCCACCGCCAGCCCCCGGACCACGAGGCCTTGGTTATCTGGCAGAACGATTGACCGCCTGCGTATGTAGCTTCAGTGTGGCCAAAAATAACGCGTTTTAAAATGATTACAATATCGTAAAATACGATAAAATATCCGATAAAATCCAATATCGATTTTTTTTCCGTATGATGTATTTAACTATTCCTAACCCCTTTTAGAAAGAACTTCTAAGAATATTACTCCTAATCCAATCCTCTACACGAAGCTCTGTGCGAAGCTTTGCGCGAAGCTCTGCACGAAGCTCTACGCGAAGCTCTGCACGAAGCTTTACACGAAGCTCTGCGCGAAACTCTGCAGAAGCTCTACGCGAAGCTCTGTGCGAAACTCTGCACGACGCTCTGCACGAAGCTCTGCACGAAGCTCTGCGCGAAGCTCTGCACGAAGCTCTGCGCGAAGCTCTGCACGAAGCTCTGCGCGAAGCTCTGCGCGAAGCTCTGCACGAGGCTCTGCACGAGGCTCTACACGAAGCTCCGCGCAAAGCTCTACGCAAAGCTCTGCGCGAAAATTTATAGGAGAGTCTCACAGGGCTAATTAATTTTGGTGTTTTATAGATATACGCATATATAATGCACATATATTTTATAACTAATAAAAACATAAAGTTGCGCGCACGATAGATTAACTGAGCTAATAGCAGCTATATAATATCTACTTCCTGCTTTAATAGCCTACTAGGGGATAGAGGGTTAAAAGAGAAGACTTAAGATTAGTCTCTAAAGCTATAGTTATTAAAAGAATCTATTATATAGTAGAGATTTTAAGTTAAAAGTGTGTAATCTAATATATATTACGATAAGCGAATTAAAATAAATCAATATCGGATAATCCGGTATCCGATATCGATTTATTTCAATTCGCTTATTGTAATTTTTGGCTACACTGCTATAGCTTCCTAATTGGTGCGCACGGAGCACAGCTCTAAGGACGCGTTTATTAATGCAAGGGATAAGCTAAAAGCTCTTTATCTTTTCTATCGCCATTATATATAGTAATATTATTATTATTCATTGCTTAACGTCCGATTCGGATCCCTGTTGGGCCCACGCGGACTACTCCTTATATACATATAGGGAGAAAACTCTATTTGAGAAAACCCCGTAATCCGTCTCCCTGCCTTTTAGGGCTCGCTTATAAGTCGCCTATAAGTCACCAGTGGTGCTCTACTACCTTACTTTTTAACCTCCTTAGGAACTACTGCTGCCGTAACAAACCTACGGATGCGCTAATATTACACACTATACTCTACTCCTGTAGAGTTATTAGGGGGCGCCTATTACTCGCCCCTTTGCCTTCTATTGCTATTTCCTTTGCAACCCAGAACTGGTCTAGCACATTTTGGCCAATAAGCCACTAGGTAGCCGCCTTAAGGCCTTTCTATATTAAGAGTAGTGTATTATAGTTTTCTGTGCTAGCTACTAAGAGTATTACTTCTTAGCTGGTGTGTAAGGGGCATAATAGTATTATATATTTTGGTGTTTGTCTTGGCCAGCTATATTTACACTTTAGGCTACCTACTAGGACACCTACCTAATAAAGCCAATTTTTTAGTCCTATTATTCCTATCCTTAAGAGTGTTACTATTGTATTTTCTACCTTTATTAGGCCCTCTTAGAGCCCTTAGGTATTTACCCCCCATAGTATTACCTATGCTATGGCTTAGGTTCCCCTTGCCTAAGTCTACCTCTGTACCTTTAACTCCTATTTGTCTCTCCAGCATCGGTCTAACCAGTATTGTGTTACGGTAGATGGTTTTCCAATACTCTTTTATGCTCTACTTTGGCTCCTTTCTCTCCCTTACTATTATTTTTACTGGCCTTTTACGCGTCTCCCTTTCTTCTTTATATAGGCCTGGGCCCTAGCGCTGCACTATTCTTCTTCTACTTTCTTTACCTGTTTTCCTAATATATCTTCCCTACTTTGGGGTTGTTAGTTCCTTCTCCTATAGGGCACCCTAGGGTCCCTCTATAGTTTATTTAGGCGTGTCTTGATATACTTTATAACATTAGAGTTGCGTTCCTTTTATACCCTTTACATTACATCGGCTTCAATATATAGTTATAGGGGGGGAATATTGGCTTCCTTCTTAAGTAGTGCTGTAGCCGTTCGCTTATACCCGCCTGTTATACTCCTAAGGCAGGCTGTTTAGACCTTTTGGAGTGGTTTAAGGAGTGATTTAGGGGGGCCTTTCTTAGTTTCTCCAGTGGCCCAAATGCTAGATCCATACGTCATGGTTAGCCGGACAACTGCTATATATAGTAGGCGTGACCTCTAGAAGCATGGATATATAGTAATATTATAGCTCTATTTTATAAGAAGTTAGATATAGGTAATTAGTTAATTTTAGCTTAAAATTTTATAAAGATACGTTTTAAAATCTAACTTACGTTTTACGACAATATATCTTGCCCCTTAGTATTCTTAATAGGGGTTTATAGTCTATAAGTATATAGATATAATTACCTAAAGAATCTATTATATTAATAAAATATATAATAAATTATATGGTTAGGATGTCGTTCGTAAAAATATATATAATTTGATTTTTAAAATATTTAGTTTATACCAAAACGACTCCTATAAGCTCTTAGACGCTCCGTAGAAGATTAGTTAGTAATAGGGAGTGCGTAGGGGGCTAAAACTAGTTTACAGTTCTGATTGGTCTAGGAGCTAGTGTGTAGCCCAGGCGTTGCCCCTAGTCACCTAAATCTTCTGCAAAGCGTCGGATTTATAAGATAAGGTAGCCAGGAGTAATTACAATTTTGGCACGTGGTTCTCGGCTTATTTTCGGGCACTACAGTAGGTCCAGCCCGGACCAGTCGCTGAAGGCCTTGATTCCTAAGGAACCAATACCCGGGTGTCAAATTTAGGTTTTATCTCGGTTACCCAGACGCTCTGTTCGCCGGCGCCACAGAAAAATCCCTCTAATGCGGAAAATTTAATAAGAGGGCCTTACAAAAACCCTCCCTTTTCCACCCGCAATTTCTCCACCGCCATGAAGTCTATTGAGTTCCGGTTTGCTGTAATACCATTTCCGTACAGGGGCTCGCGAAATGGCTTCCGCCTCTACATTCTGCTTAGCCAACCTCCGCGACTGCGAGCTTCTTCACACAATAATTATGCACTCAAATTTCGCGAATCACGTCATAGAAACCATGTTAAATAAATATTAAGTTAAAGTCATTCTATTGCGTAGGATCTAGTTGTTTACATTAAAGGATAAATATGACTTCTGTGACGCATGCCAACAACAATAGGCCTGCCTTTGCATTAAGCCCTTGCCCCACAACTTCCACGCAGCATTAGTCTGATCAAACAACCAGCGGGAGTCTGATACAACGGCCAGCCGCTTTCTGGCCGTAACAACTCCATTTGGCCCTGGGATGATGCTTACAGTCGTTTGCGAAATATCAGTAAAAATTCGCCAAGCCGAAAAATTCGCATCGCACCTCACCTAAATTTTGCGGAGGGAGTATGATTTCAATTTTACCACCACAATTATTATAATTATGGGCCGCCGCCTTCCAGATAAAGTTGTTTATAGAATTAGGCTTCGTGTTAAAGCCAATAAAAGTGTAGCAGCTATTGCAGAGGCAGTAAAGGTGTCTAAGAAGATAATTTATAAGCTACAGTTGAACCTTAATATTTAGGACAAGCTATATGCACCACCTATAGTTACTTTTAGCCGGCATAGATCTCTGCTGCCTTACCAAGAAATGGTAATATATAATGTTATAGTGTTAAGTCTTCTGCTAACTTATTATATAGAGGCTTCTTAAGTTTCTTAAAGACCAGCTAACCGTGTATCTGGATAAGATGCAGACCTTCCTATTTAACAAATTTGATACCCTACTCTCTCTTTTAAATATATACCGCGCTCTTGAGAGAGCTCGCTGGTTACGGAAGGCAGTTAAGGCTTAGGCGGCTAAGAGGAGCACCACCCTCCATAATGCCTGGATTGGTATTTAAAAGAGCTGGATGGTAGATTAGCTAGTATTTCTTAATAAGTTGGCGGCGAATGAGAGGACTGGCGATAGGAAGTACGGCTAGTTACCCAAAGGGACTAACTGCGGAGTAGCACGCCCACTTAAGAGATTAAAGAGGTGGAGCCTTCTACTAGCGCTGTTAATAGATGGATATCTAAGCTATGTTATCTTCTAAGGCTCTATTACCTCTGCGATATTTGAATCCTTTATAGAGGAGTAAGTGCTCCCTTATTGTTTACTATACTTAGGGCCATGCTTAGTCCTTATTCTCGACAACATATTAATCTATAAGTCAGCACGACTCCGCGAGCTCTATAAGCAGTATAGTGTTAAGCTAAGATTTCTGCCGCTATATTTGCCAGATTATAATCCAATTAAGGCGATATTTAATAATATTAAAGCTTGGATTAGAAGGAACTAGCAGCTAGTTAAGGAGTTTAAGAGCTTTAACGCCTTCCTATATTTTGCTGTTAGTCAAGTATATGGGATGTATACAGGGCAACACTTCCAAGAGGCAGGATATATTATAGATTAATAGATAGCTACTATCTAGATTGCTTAAAGGCCGAGATCTTACTCCTAATTTAAGCCAGCGTGCCAATTTTAAAGTTGTAGCGCTCCTATAAATCTAACGTTATGCCTTTACCTAGCTTCTTTAAATTCAGTATATTAATATTCCACTCTTCCTCTACTAACTTGTCTTTAATTGGCATTAAAATTGCCCTCTGCTGCTTACTATAAAAGCCTAGCTTATATACTAGCCACTTAAAGAACTGGCTAAGCAACTTAATTAGGTCTGTTTCTGACCGAATAGGGCTAGAGTTCTGGGGCAGCTCAACGCCTATATATGGTGGAGGGTAGGGGTAATAAGGCTAAGGAGGTAGGTAATTAGCTAGCCTAGAGTAAGACGCCATAAAGGCCTTAAAAAGATCATTTATTAATAGCATAGAATCTTTCTTTCCTACTACCTACTCCTTGCAACTCCCCTAGCTCCTCTCCTTTCAGTTTACCAAGTTAACAATAATATTCTACAACGGCTGCTTAACCGTAGACGCGCCACTAAGCAGCTCTTTATTCTACCGCAGGAAGTTATCCGTACTAATAGGATAATAATTGATTTCTAAATTAGGTGAGTTAGGCGACTTCTTATTCTACCAACAAGTCTTACCCTTGTTATGACAGTAAACGTTTATATAAGGCCACCAATCAGCAATTACGGGTATTTAATTACCAGAGGCTTCCTCAGCAGTAAGTGCGCCAAGTAGAGTAGCGAGTTAAGCCTATATACTTATCCTTCTACCTATAGGCCTCTCACCTAATTGCTAACTTTGAGTAGTGGCAGGAGCTTAAGTCTCTGGCTCCTTTTCTTTAACTAAATATAAGGTAAAGTTTAAGGCTAAAGATCTTATTAGCTAGCGCCAGTGCCACTCTTTAACTACATTAATAGCTTGCTTAAGATCATTATGAGAGCGAATCTCTTAGGGGTAGTAGTCAACTCGCCGTGCCTTCTTATATAATGCGACAGCTTTAAGCTGGCTAACCTTAAACTTTTGCGGTAATAGATCTAGTAAAATCTACTCTCTCCACTCCTCTAGCTGGAATAGGTATAAATTATTAGTGTTATATATAGCTAACTTTATACTAGGTAGAGTCTCTTTTCTACTACTAATAGTTGCCTTCCAAACACTTATAAAGCGTACGGGCGGCGGCGGCAACGGTGACGACGTGTCTAAATCCTTGTGCTCAGTCTCTACTAGCTCCTTATCCTCGTCCTCGTCCTCGTCCTTATCCTCATCCTTATCCTCCTCATCCTCCTTATCCTTATCCTCATCCTCATTCTCATCCTCATTCTCATCCTCACCCTCACCTAAATCTGAATCTGCGAATGTAGGTTGAGCTGATGGTGGGGACGGGGGCAGCGCCGGTAACGGCAATAGTAATGGTAATTTTGGCCTCCTTGCCTTCCTTGCTATATGCAGCTTTGGCTGCGGCTTTAGCTTTAGCTTCAGCTTTAGCTTCAGCTTTAGCTTCAGCTTTAGCTTCCTTTTAACCTTCTTAGACGGCTGGGGAGTAGCAGGAATAGGCGTAGACTAAGCTCACTTTCGTCCAGATTATTTTAGAGCAGAAGACGAATAACGGGTAGGTAGTGGTGGCATAGAGGGCAACACCAAGAATTATATATAATTAGCTTAATTGGGCAAGTTACTAACTTCAATTTTAGGCAGTTATAATCAAGATTTAGCGTATTATGGTAGTAAAATTGAAATCATACTCCCTCCGCAAAATTTTGGTGAGGTGCGATGCGAATTTTTCGGCTTGGCGAATTTTTACCGATATTTCGCAAACGACTGTAGCGAATAGGAGTTCAGTTCTCTCCATATGGTGTACAACCCCCCGACGACCAATCATTCTTGGTCGTTCCCATAATTCGAAGACCCAGGAAAATTGACAGTCGCGTTCTGATTGAAAATAGAAAGGCAATACAATAAAATGAGACGCAAACCGACAAGACGATCCGCACGATCGAAATGAGAAACGGCTCGTCGTCAAGGCACTCGGGTGTCAGTATAAATCGGAAGCGACGGTGTTGGAGCATCGGGGGCCTATGAGAATAAAAAATTAAATGATACCTTTGCACCATTGTCGTCCAACGGGTCATGATCGTGACGAATTGAAGGTCAGAAGCCGTAACTAGAGATATTATCAACGCTGGCATGAATGTCCAGCTTACCGTCGAAACGATCCAATATATGACAGAGACGCAGGCAAGTCTGGCCATAGTCTCCCAGTGTTGTAGGAAGCGTGGGAGTCGTAGGTGTTGGCGAACGTCCAGCACGTCCAGCACCTTCGGTACAACCTCCAGCACCCTTCGGCACAACCTCTAGCACCTTTAGCACAACCTCCAACACCTTTTCAGCATACATCGCATATCCTTCACGGCCCCCCGGGACACGGCGCTCGCTCTCCAAGCCCTACACCTCCCTCCGGCACCTCCAGCACCTCCGAACAATACGTACACCACCTCTAGACCTCATCCTGTCCTACCTCCCGACCTTACCACCACTCCCACACCTCGCTACGCCTCCAACCTTCCTACACCTCCAGACCTTGCTGCTACCATCCGACCACCAGCCGACCTACCTGTAAGGCACAGAACTCCTTGACAGCGCCAGCCTCAACAGCTAGAAGCACTAGCACTATCTTCTCTGACAAGCTTGCCTTCGCTGACAAGACTACCTCTGACCTCCTTCACACGCACCAACCCCACAAGCACAATCAAGCAAGAAGAGAAGGGCAAGCAAGGCACAGTGATAACGGGCAGAAGTTGAATGGTGAGTAGGTACTACATGGCTGCATGTATGGTGTCCTTTTTCCTCCACATCATTTGTTTTCTGACCAGTCCCAGGATTCCGCGTCCCTAATTGTTGCGTTGCTCAGCAACTCCAGCCTCTCCTCCGCAGCGATCATGTTTTTTAGTACTTTGTTACCTACAACGTCCCTCTCTCGCGCCTTAGACAGAAGCATGAGCATCAGGAGGATGGTGCCGGGCGGCATGCCGACGAATGGAAGTCTCTCATCGCCTCTGCCGCCAGGAGGCTCGGTCAGTGGGCCGAAATGCAGGATGGCATCGGCTTCGCTGTAACTATGGGTGATCTGACGAGCTCATGTTATCCCCCTTCCATTCAGCCTTGGACATCCCTTTATACGCCAATGTCGGCGACAGCGGATTCGAACTATGATTGGGCGAATACATCGAGATGAGTTCATGCCTGCGCCTTTCCTAAATTGCACCGTATACACATCACGAATCCGCAATCCGTGCAAAAGGACAGCAATTTCGCAGATATCCCGCAAGATTGACAGGTTTTGCGTACCCTACACTTCCACAGACCCGAAGGATGGCTGCAGTCAGGCTTTGTTAGCAGATCTGGTTTAGTTGTCACTCGACTTCTCTGGTCAGCCTCCTTTCTCATCCTAGACCAAGCCTCCCTTACAGCATCGTGTCTCTCTGACCGAGCCTTCTCAATTCTTGCCTCCTCAACTACCTTCTGCGCAGCAACAAGTTTGTCAGCCCTTTCCATTGCATATTTCTGGGTTACTTTCTGCGCTTCTCTTCTTCTTGCCATCTCTTCTTGCTCCCAGGATTTCCTTATGGTAACTCTCTGTTCTGCCGCAACTCTTTTCTTCTTTACTTTCTCGCGGTCTCGCTCTCGTTTCGCACGTTCGATAGCTAGTTGCTTTTCTTTCTTTTCCTCTGCCCACGCTGCCTCTTCATATCTTTCCTTTTCATGTCTTTCCTTCCATATTTCGAACAGCTTTTGATCTTGCAACGAAATCTCATACGCCCCAACTACTGCACCTTTCTCCGATAGCATTTTGACGATAGGGTTCGAGCGCTTTTTCCCAATAGAAACTGGGCGCCTCCCCTGTGAATCTTCTGTCCTAGGGTCTGCATTGTTTAATAAGAGCCACATCACCACCCGTTCTTGCTCTAGCGAGTTCTGGTGTCGTATTATAACGGCGTAGTGTAATGGTGTTCGAAGCTGCTTGTCGCGAGCTTCAATATTCATGCCCTGATCGATTAAGGTTTTTAGAGTAGATGTAAGTCCCATCGCGGCCGCCATGTGGAGATTCGTGCAGCTGCACAATTCAGGGGGATAGGACGACGAAGAGATAGCGCCGTGATTGATTAGGAACCTTGCGACAGAATCGGATCCGTAGCATAGAGCAATTTGAAGTGGTGTTAGGCAAGTCGACATAGAACCGAAGCCTAAACACCTTAGCGGACGTGGTATCGTCACCACATTTAATGCTTCAATATTTGCACCTTCAGCGAGTGATAGCCAAGCTGTTCGCTTCAATCCACGTTGTGCAGCCCATATCAATGCTGAACCACCTGTAACTTGCACGTCAAGGGAGTACAAGTGGTTATTGAGATGCCAATACAGCTGTTTGTTTGTTCGGGCCAAGGCATTGATGTAACCGAACCGCTTTAATAGCTTGCTTATCTCAAGGAGTAACTCGTGAGGAAGATCAGGAAGAGACATCGCTGAAGTGTCAGCTAAGGCTGCCATGCGCCCGCCGAGTTAAGCATACAAAAGTCTCTCGACGGAATCTGCCGAGGTTGGAGATAAACTATCGAGGAACTTGAAAGCTGCAATATCCAGCTTCGTTCCTCAAGGCTCTTTGGGCAAACCGCTTGCGGGTTTGCGTCACCTGCACAAGTCTTTGCGCCTGCATGTGCTCGTGACTTGCGAGCAGGTGGTTACGCGGCGTGTTACTCATCCGCTTCGCCGAGGAATTTGAGGAGGCGGCCACCCCGCCCGCGCCATAGGAACTTATAAGCTAATTAGACGGCCGCTCCAACTCATGGGTACTTATTAGCCAATAGAATGCCGCACTACCCCCTACCACCCCTACCACCCCCAAAATTCCTCTGCGAAGCGTCTGAGAGATTATAGGCGCGTATTTGGTGTAAACTGGGTCCTTTTTCTAATGTATGTTGGTTTTAAACAACTCTAGCGGCATAAATATACTAGCTACAGTTTTAGTGTGCGATGCATTTAAATTATAGTCTTTTCTTTTATTTAATTATAATAATTATAACTAGCTAACTACCGTATTAGGGGGCGAGATATAGCCTCAAAGTTCAAAGACGCGTTTTTGAAACTGGTCCCTTTCCGCTAGCTACATCGAAATAATAGCCGTACTCCACCACCACCGCTCTATTTACTATTAAACTTCATAAGGTGCCTCTTGTACCCTATTACAAACAGCTCACCTAATTATTACTATACCTATACTAGTAGGTATGGATTTGCTTTGCAGCAGGGGGAAGCTTTGGGCAAAGAGCTTTAGTAGAGCTTCGTGCAGAGCTTTAGTAGAGTTTCGTGCAGAGCTTTAGTAGAGCTTCGTGCAGAGCTTTAGTAGAGCTTCGTGCAGAGCTTCGTGCAGAGCTTCGTGCAGAGCTTCGTGCAGAGCTTCGTGCAGAGCCACGTGCAGAGCCACGTGCAGGCGTGCAGACGTGTAGATGTGCAGACGTGCAGACGTGCAGACGCTCGTACGGGCGAGCTTCGAGCAGAGCTTCGAGCAAAGCTTCGAGCAGAGCTTCGAGTATAGCCTCGAGCAGAGCTTCGAGCAGAGCTTCGAGCAGAGCTTCGAGTAGAGCTTCGAGCAGAGCCTCGAGCAGCCTTAAGCAGAGCTTCAACCGGAGCCTCGAGCGGAGCTTCGACCAGAGCCTCGACCAGAGCTTCGACCAGAGCTTCGACAAGAGCTTCGACTAGAGCTTCGACCAGAGCTTCGACCAGAGCTTCGACCAGAGCTTCAAGCGGAGCCTCGAACAGAGCTTGAAGCAGAGCTTCGTGCAGAGCTTTATATAGAGTTTGTATTCGTGCAGGCGTCGTGCAGGCTTCGTGCAGCTTTCGTGCAGGCTTTCGTGCAGGCTTTCGTGCAGGCTTTCGTGCAGATCAATTGCAGAGACGTTTGTAGAGACGATTGTATGGGCAATTGTTTGGACGTTCGTACGGGCGTTCGAGTGGGCGATTGATTGATTGATCGATTGTATGGACGTTTGTAGAGCCGTTCGTAGAGACGTTCGTACGGGCGTTTGTATGGACGTTTGTATGGGCGTTCGTACTGGCGTTCGTGCAGACGATTGTAGTCTTCCTAGTATATAGAACTTGTATTTGAGCTTGTATTTGAAGGCCTTATAAACGGCTTTGTATAGGCGTTCGTGCAGGCGTTCGTGCAGGCGTTCGTGCAGGCGTTTGTGCAAGCGTTTGTAGAGACATTTATAGAGACATTTGTAGAGACGTTTGTAGAGACATTAGGGGGACAATCAGGCTCTATTGCGGATGGATTCTGTAGAGCGAGAGGAGGGCTTTTAAATGGAGGTATCGGCGAGTTGAGCGGTGGTGTATTAGGGGGCGATATACCGCGTTAAAGGCGATACAACTGTCGTCTACTAGGCAGGTGGCCTGCCTTTACAAATCGCGCCCATAATCCCTCAGACCCTCGGAGAGGAATCCACCTCGGCGCTCTGTAATTGGCTGCTGAAGCTAGCGCAAGCCCTAACGCCTGTGGCATACATTAGGCTACGGCGCCGGTCGCTAATTGGCTCAGGAGTTTGCAGGAGGTGAGGTGGATTTTCTCTCTGAGGGTCTGAGTCAACTGAGATATAAGCCAATTAGATCACTTTACCCTAGTCCTGTGGGTTCCTGTAAACTCCTAGACCAATTAGATCGCACTGATAGAAATTTCTCCTTAAGGGTCTAAAAGATTATAGGCGCCCTTTATATATAAACTTAAAATTTTTAATTAGGCAATAGTTTATTTATTATAACACTATATCTTAACCCTTTTATAATATCTAGTTATTATAAAAATATTATAAGGTAGGAGCTCTTTAGCTTCTTTATTAATTATATTAAGTAGCCCGCGAAGCCCTACTGCACGCGTCCATGTTGCCGCGGGTGGAAACATCATCTGGAATCCTATTCCTCTTGATGGCCAAGTGCAGAGGCGATGGTAGAGAGCCGTCGCAGCGCGTGCAGCGCTGTCGTTTGACTCTGTGGTGATAAGCCCGCGACGCGTGCAAAGTATCGCCCTTAATAACACCAGGAGCCTTACTGCCTCCGCTTAGAGCTCCTGTTCTACCATCCAGGGAGGCCCATTAAGGGAAACTGGGATACGAAAACCGCCTGATATACGACTACCTAGCTCGCAGCCAGGCCCGAAACTGGCCTTATCTAGCTAGTTGATATAGACGCGTCCTAGGCGTATAATAGGACACCCTTAGGCTTGCACTAGCTCTAAGATCGCGAAGTAGGCGTAATAAGGGCGTAGGGATCCTCCTGTTATAAGAACTTGTTAAGGTTAATACGTCGCAGATACTTTATATAAAACTTATTAAGGCCCTAAGGCCACCATGAAGAACTTGTTAAGGCCCTACCTAGAGAACTTATTAAGGCCCCTCTATAAGGGCCTATCTGGTATCTAGTACACTTAAGTAACTCAGAAAAGGGTCTTAATAGGCATAGTGCGCGCAACCTAGTTAACAGCAACAGCAACGCGACGGTGACGCGACGGCGACGCGACAGCAACTAGACAGCTTAACAAGGTGGAAACACGGGCAAAGTTCTAGGCAGCGGAAACACAGGCCAGCTTTAACGGCCCCATAGCGCTTAACTTAGTTAACTTATAGTTAACCCATAGTTAACTCACAGGTAACTTATAGGAGGGTTTTAATAGGCGTGGTACATGTAACCTAATGCGTATATATATAAGGCGACTTATAGGAGGGTCTTAATAGGCGTGGTGCATGCAACCTAATATATATATATGGGGGAGGCTATAGGGGAAACACAGGCTAGTTAGATAAGGACTTAATAGTTAGAGATATAGGCTAGCTTATAAAAGGGGGGGATATAAGCTTAGTTAGTAGAATAGGGTAGAGTAGGTCGCCTGGCGGGATCTAGTCTATAACCCCATTCTGTAAGATACGGTTGGCCTATTATAGGGAGACCCTTATAGGCAACGCGAAACAGAAACTGGAAGTATATAGGGTATTACGCCCCTATATTACTACTGGCCTCCTACAGGGCGTAGTATATAGTAGCCACTGCTGGCTCTAAGGACTTTACCCCTTAGCTAGGCTCTAACCCTTAGTGCACCTAATAGGCAGGTAGGATTACGTCCTAGCCGGAGAGACTACTATATAGCTTAAGAGAACGGATGCGCGTATTGGTATATTAATAGACGGAACCGTTCGCCTCTAGGGCGGCTTGCCGGTAAGATATACTTAAGGAGTAAACAGGAGTTACTTAGGCGGGAGAGGTTTTATCTAGGCCTTAACCGTAGAAGGTACCTAAGGCTTCTATATTGCAGGATACAGCCATAACGCCCTTATAGGATTACGCCAGTAGGCGTATAAGATAGGAGTTGTGACCCCTATAAATGGCAGCTTATGCCTATACTAACAGAAACAATAAAAAGAGATATAAAACTAGAGGCTATAGAAGGCTCCTAAGCCGTACGAAAGCGTACTAACTCTAAGAGGAGACTCTTATACAGACTACTAGGGGGCGGACTGGTACTTAGGCCAATATCCCATTATAAGATACCTAAGAGAATGGTGAAATTCCCTATATAAGTAGTGGTGGCAGCTAACTGCTTATAGAAAGCCCTAGGCCCTTGGGCCTAGATAAGGGAAAGCTACTAAAAAAACTAGGGTAGTGTCATGGAGTAAGTACAAGCGACGATAATATATAGTAAAGTAGATATTATTAAGCTACGTACATAAACTATATAATAAAGTCAAGACGTTGCGTGAGGAGAGAAGGTAAGGAAACGGGAAGAAAGGGTATATATTATTAGTTTGGTTGCTTAGTTAACACATACACAAAGCAGAATAGGATTTGAGTAGCGGTCCTAGCAGAACTTGGCAGGATTTAGTGGACTTGGCAGAATATGGCAGAATGTGGCAGATTGCCGTTAGATTGTCGTCTCGCGGTTAGTTTCTTCTTGCTACGTCGGTAGAAATAGGTGGAAACAGGTAAAAACAGGTGGACGTGTATAAGGTGTTACGGAGGTGTCCCGTGACAGTACCCCCCCTTTAAACTTAAGCTTCTGTGAGATAGGGCTGTGGTAGTTCTGGGTGGAGTTTGTAAAAGTCTTCTACGGCTTATATAAGTCCTATAGAGTTAATAGGTTCCTATAAGGGCTTAGTAAAGCCTCTCCATTTCGTAAGGTATATATATTTGCGTTTCCATTTATTATACTTAATATTATTAACTCTTTTAACAAGGTACTTATCCTTACCATCTACTTTAACTAGTAGGGGAGGGTCTTAGATCTATCTAGGTAGGGCGTCTAATATAGGGGCAGTAGGGTGGAGGACTGATGTATAGAATATAGGGTAGATTTTAACCGTATTAGGAAGCTTTAGTCAGTAGGCATAAGAAGAGACAACTTTTTTAACCTTATAAGGGCCGGCGTTCTTCCAATTAAGTTTCTTAGTAGGTCATTTTATATTTAGATTTCTTATATCTAGCTAGACAAAATTACCAATTTGGTAAGCTGGTGCTAGGGTTTAGTTCTTATTTACTACAGCTTTATAGACAGACTGGGCCTATGTTATTTTATTAGTAAGGAACTCTTATAGTTCTTCTATCTTCTTTATAAATTTATTTACTTCTGTAACTTATAAGGCCTAATAAGCTAGGTAAGGAACATTACTAAAGGGTTTAAAACCTATTCGTGGGTACTGGCCATAATTAGCTAGGAATGGGGAGACCTTTATGGTTTCTAAGACGGAGTTATTTATAGTAAACTTAGTAAATATAAGCTAGTCTATCCAGTTATCCTATAGATACAACGTGTATATCCAAATATACTATTCTATTATAGTATTTACACGTTCTATTTAACTATCCGTTTCTAGGTAATATACTGTAGACAATAGTACTTTAATATAGAGTTAGGTAGTTAGTTCTTTCCAGAACACTAAGATAAACTAGCGGCCTCTATTAGAGACGATTATTTTAGGGAGTCTATAAAGTTTCTATACGTAATCCAGGAACAGTTGGGCAATAGCAGGTGTTAATATATTAGGGCAGGCGATTAAATGTCTTATCTTAGATAGTTAGTCTATAACTACTATAATATTTATGCAGCCTTTACTTATAAGGAGGTTAATAATTAAGTTAATTAAGATATCCTTCCATCTTTAGTCTGGAATAGGTAGTAGTTTTAGAAAGCTGTTATACATCTTATATAAAGCTTTGGCTTGTTGGTAGGTATAGCAGCTAGAGACATACTTCCGTATTATATTATACATGTTTAGCTAATAGTACTCCTGTTAGAGTAGTTTTAGGGTTTTTTTTTAGCCTAGGTAGCTGGCTACTGGTAGATTATATACGTATTTAAGAAGCTTAAGCTTAAGTTTATTATAATTAGGGATAACTAGGCAGTTCTAGTAGTACAAGCAGTTTCTGCGGGCTTTATATTTACTTAGAGAAATCTTTTTAGAGCGTTTAACGCTATCTTAAATTAGCTTAAGCGTCTCTTAGATAAACTTATTATTTAGATATTTATTAACTATAATCTATTTAATAGTTTAATTAGTTATTTTAAGGACGTGTACTATAAGATCTTTAGTAGGAGGTTTAAATAGCTTAGGGCAAAGTAGGGTCTAATTATAGTAGGAGCGCGCTTTTTCTTAAGCTAGTGCGTCCTGTAAATATTAGGTTAGGGTATTAGGCTTCTAGCCTTAAACACCTGGGCGGTACGTAATTAAGAATTAGAATTAGAATAGATATTCTAACTAGCAGGCTTAACAGTGGCTTAGCTATTTTATAGTTATAAAGTACTGTAGGTTTTTATAGTTATTAAAAACTTTAATTAGGAATCTAGCTCCTTTTAGTTCTAGTTGCCATTACTTAAGGCATCTAATAATAGCTAGCAATTCCTTATTATAGATCTTGTAATTACATTTAGCTAGGCTTAGTTATTTTAAAAAGTATGCTATAGGGTATAATACTCCTTCCTTATTATATTAAGACAGAATGCCTCTAGTAACGTAATTAGATAAGTTAGCTTCTATAACACTTATTTGGTCTAGGTTAAAGTGTTAGAGCATAGGTATAGTAGTAAATATAACCTTTAGATAAGCAAAGGCTTTCTTACATTCCTTATTAAAGATAAAAGCTTTATCCTTTTAGGTTAAGGCTATAAGGGGTAAAACCAAGGTGGAGAAGTTATTAATAAACTATTAATAGAAGTTGGCGAAGCCTATAAAGGCCCTTACGTCCTTAACGTTCTTAGGTTCTTGCTAGTTTATAATTACTTTAACTTTCTTGGGGTCTATTTGTACGCTATCTATAGAAATAATAAGTCTAAGATATAGGACTTCTGTTTTATGGAACTTGTATTTATCTATATCTAATTATAGGCCAGCTCCGCGTAAGGCTTATAGGACTAGTTTAATATGTTTTTAGTATTTAGCTAGATTATTGCTATATATTAAGATATTATTAATATAAGCAGTATAAAAGACGTCCAGGTATAGGCGCAGGGTGTTATTTACAAAGTGTTAGAATAAACTTAGGGCGTTTACAAGGCCAAATAGCATTACTAAATATTTAAATAATCCGTATTAAGTACGGAATGCAGTAAGCCATTTGTCTCCTTTTGCAATACGGAGGTGGTTAAATGCGTAGATAATATTAAGCTTTGTATAAAAGCGAGCCTTACTTAATTGGTTTAGTGTCTCTTAGATTAACGGGATTGGGTATTAGTTTTTAACAGTAACAGCGTTAAGAGCTTAGTAGTCTACGCAGAAGCGCAGACTACCGCTAGGTTTCTTAATAAAGATTACTAATACGGCTATAGGTAAAGAACTTACTTTAATAAATCCTTTATCTAGATATTCGTCTAAGTACTTCCATAGTACCTAGAGTTTGTTTTAGGATATTCCGTATAAGGGTCCAAATCCAAGATGTTTTCCTTCTTTAACTACAATCTTATAATTATATAGACGGCATTCCAGTAGCTTATTAGCTTCCTTTTATAAGAATATATCTAAATAATTATAGTATTCTACTAGTACTTTTATGGCCAGGTTAGTATGCTTCTTTAGTGCTAAGGCCTTTTTAATATCGGCCATTATAACAGCAAAGATTGTATATTTAGGTTTCCTAGCAAGTTGTGCTAATAGGGTAGCTCCAATTATATAGATATTTAAGGTATTAAGCGGGCTTGGATTATCCTTAGTTTCTTATATAGTTTTAGGTTTAGTGTTAGGTACAGAGTTAGTATTAGATTTAGGTTCAGGTTCTTTAAGTATCCTTTTTATAGTGGAATACCAGTTCTTCTAGTACCTTTATATATTAAGCTTAAGCTTCTACTTAGTTTAAGGTGTAGCGGTTAGAGTTAGTTTATATAGTTTAGTATAATTTCCAGGTTCTTGGTAGACGTCGGTAGAATTCTTATATTAGTGGAATTTGGTGGAATTCTTGGGTTAGTGGAATTAGGTGGACTTTTTAGGTATAGGGTAGATATTAGTAGAAATTTTAGACTGGTGGATCTTGGTGGATTTTTTAGATTTTGGTTTAGGGTTTAAGTAGTAAGTTATAAAGCACTTCTACTTATAACGGGAGGCGGTAAATAGAAGCTTAAGGTTGTTCTAATTAATAGTTACCTTATATAGCTTTATCTAGGGTTATTTAAGGGTTACTAGGTAACTTAGGGTAGTTATAAAGAGCTTAATTAATTTTTTATGGTTTAGGTATTGGAGTCTTAGGGCCGCTATATAAGCAATACGGCCTAAAATAGTGCATTTGCCATTAAATCCAAATACGTTAATATGTTAGTTAAGGGGTGTTAGGGTAAACCTATTATCTTACACAAAGATCTTATTAATAAATCCTATACCGCTAGCTCCTGTGTTAATTAGGACTTAAGCATTAGCCTATTAACTTTTCTGCCAAAGACAGCAGTTAACGGTTATACTATAATCCTAAGAGTTAGGGTTTGTAATATCTAATATGTTTAATAAGATCCTATAACATAGCTATCCCAGAGAGCAACTTAACTCTAGGACATGCCTTTTAGTAGTAAGTGGGAAGGGGTTCCTATAGAACGTTAGTTGTAACTTTGTTTTTATAAGTAGTGCTTACTAGATACGGGGCTAAAACTAGGTAAAGATTAGGGATAGTAACTAGAGGATTAGTGTGGTAAACGGCTGCTGGTATTAGCCGTTTATAAATTCTTTTAGAAAGGGACGGAGTAGTAGCTAGAGATATAAGCGTCGCTTCTACACTTAAAACAGAGGCCGTGTTTAATGCGTCGCTCTTATTTAACAGATTCTTTTAGGGCATAGAAAAGGGTTCTAGTATTAATATCTATAGCGTCTAAGTCCTTACGGGTCTTAGGTAGCTAGGGGGCAAAGTATTAAGGTATATATTTTAGGGCAAGGCGTAGTAAGTCATTATATAGGCCATTAATAACGTTGGCGTAGGCGGTAATAGTACCTAGCAGTTTAACTCCTATAAGAGATGCTTTTAATTTAGGGTTTAGAGACTCTACTAGGCAATTAATTAAGGCAGGTTTGTTCTATTTAGTCTCTTTAGCATAGCAGTAGAATTTAGTAAAGTATAATAGGAAGTTCTTAGAGCCCTATATTATCTTATTCAGTTTCCTTTATAACATGGCAACTTGGTTAAGGTCGCTATAAGATACTTCTAGTATAGTAACTAGTTCCTCTACCGTACTTAGTTGGAACAGGTATATAGTATCCGCGGCATCTCCTTTTAGGCGGCTTATAGTGTAACAAAGCTAACTATTAGGGGTAGGGTAGCGGTTAATATTGCCGCTTAACTTATTCTAAAGTTGGTTAAGGAAAGAGCGTAGCTTACTCCTCTTACTAGAATAGGCGGGAGGATTAGGGTGATATTTAGATAACTTTTTTTTAGGGGCATTAACTGGCAAATTTGGGGTTAAGGAGTTAGTTTTAGATGCGTTCTTCTTATTTAGTGTTTATAGGTTAATAGTAGTAGGGACAGGTAGGGGCGACGGTGTAGTAGGTAGTAGGTTATAATAAATCTCTTTAACTTCCTTTTTTAGGGATTGGATTGTCTTATAATATTAAGTTTCTTATTAGGCAAGAGCGTCTATAAAAGCCTCTTAGAGACTTCCTATTTGTTTAGTAAATAGGGTGCGTAGGTTATTTATAGATAAAGGGGTTTCCGGGTTGTTCTGCATGTTAGTTAGGGCAGGACGGAGTATATAGTTTAACGTAATATAGTGTCACGGAGTGAGTACAAGCGACGATAATATATAGCAAAGTAGATATTATTAAGCTATATACATAAACTGTATAATAAAGTTAAGATGTTGTGTAAGGAGAGAAGGTAAGGAAATGGGAAGAAAGGGTATATATTATTAGTTTAGTTGCTTGGTCGACACGTGCACAGAGTAGAATAGGATTTAAGTAGTGGTCCTGGCAGAACTTGGCAGGATTTGGTGGACTTGGCAGAATATAGCAGAATGCGGCAGATTGCCGTCAGATTGTTGTCTCGCGGTCGGTCTTTTCTTGCTGCGTTAGTGGAAACAGGTGGAAACAGGTAGGAACAGGTGGACGTGTATAAGGTGTTATGGAGGTATCCCATAACAGGTAGAGGCCTAGATAAGTAAGCATACCGAACTCTACTATATAACTACCTGCCTAGCGTTTTCTACCTTTAGCACTAGGGGGCTAGGCTAGCCATCCCAAGCCTTAACGGGCCAGAAGCGGCGCCGCGCAATATTACTAGACTAGATAGGGATATAAGGGTCATAGGGGACACAAGGGAGAGAACGCCCTATAGAAAGACCCCCATAGATAGCTATAGTAAGCTTAAGACCAGGATAATTAAGAATTAGATTTAACGCGGTAAATATAATATTTATAGCCGACCCATAAAGGGTATATAGCCAGCTAGTAAGAATAGGGGAGGAACTAGAGATAATAACAGATTTAAATATAGAAGCGCTAGTAGGAATATAAGACACGGAAATGGAAAGCTCTATATAAAATAAGTAGTAACTAGGGTATAGATATAAGAGATAGAAGTTCTAAATATCCTAGAGAAAGTAGAAATAGAAGAAGCGAGGAATAAAGGAGAGGCGAAGGACCCTTACTAGGGGTCCGCCACCTATCCATTATACAGTACAACTGCGGCAACACAAACCACCGTCTCATAAGGCCTTTACTAGACAGTCTAGACCTAGAGAAATACTATATCCTTACTATATAAGAGCCATACTATAATACCTATATACAATTAATATACTGCCCCTGAGGATTCTAGCTCCTATATAAACCAAAAGCAGCTATACGCGTGTGCTTTATAATTAGCAAGGCTATTAGCCTATCCTTATAGTTATAGCAGGCAGTTAACCTAGATATTGTAGTTATAACAATCCAGATATATAGGGGACCGGTATAAATCATTAATGTATATAACCCTAGGGTTAAAGGGGTCCTATAAACAGAGAATATTATATTGGTAATAAGCTTGCTAGAAACTAAAGGCATAAAGTTTATCCTACTAGGAGATATAAACCTCCACCACCCGCGGTAGGGGGGTATCTATATTGCTGCTAAATAATAGGCAGAGTACCTACTAAGAGCTATAAACACCTGGGGCCTTAAGTTAGCCACCCCCCTAGGAGTAACTATATGGTAATAAGGAACCTCTAGAAGTATAATTAACCTTATATTTATAGACAAAGGCTTATACCAGAGACTTGAAAGGTGCAACCCTAAAGAAGAATAGGCACTTGCTTTAGACTATATCCCTATCTAGATACAGCTAGATTTAGATATTAAGGCGTAACTAAGTAGCAAAAAAATGCAATAAGGAAGCTTAAGATAGATAGTTTCCTTAATACAGTTAAATAATAACTTTAAGACCTAGAAGAAATCCACCTAATACCAAATAAGTAAGGCTTATTAGCTACCCCTAAGAAAATTAACCAAAGACTAGAAAGGATCTAGGCAGCAATTAAAAACAGGCTAGAAGAGTACTGCCTAGTCTTAAAACTGGGCCCCTATAGGCGACACGCATGGTCCATATAATACGCGGTTTTTATTACCAGCCAACGATAAGCAAGAAGGAAATATATAAGTAGCCACAACCCTAAAGATAAGAGATAATATAAAGATATAAAAAACCAGTTAAAGAATACCCTAAAGAAAGAAGCAAGGAATAACTGGAGACGGTTTATAAATAAGTATACTTTTAACCTAAGCCTCCCCTATAATAAGGGCCTTTAGGCTATAGCAAAATAGGTAAAGAAAAAGGTAGGGCGCCTAGTAGAAGATCTATACCTACTACCCCTATAAAGAGCAGGGGAATTATAGGCTACTAATAATAATAATAATAAGGTAAAGATCCTTATAGAAAGGTTCTTCCCCTAACTAGCTCTAGCAGACCTTAGCAACATTATAGGTAAAATACTAGTAACTTGCCTAAGGGTCAATAGTAATATAACAATAGAGGAAATAGCTAGAACTATTAGCCGCCTTTTAAATAATATAGTACTAGGACTAGATAGGATTCTAAATAAGGCCTTAAAAACCTATAGACCACTTATAGCACCCTGGCTTATAGATATAGCCAGGGCATACTTTACCATAGGCTACTACCTACAACTTGGAAGATCTATAACGACAGTTGTTTTATAGAAAGAAGGTAAAGTAGATTACTTAATCCTAAAAAGCTACCGCCCTATTGCCTTAGAAAACACCCTTAGCAAGATCTTAGAAAAGGTAATAGCGGACTATATAGCAGATATGGCTAAGGAACACGCCCTACTACCATAAAGCCAAATAGGGGCAAGAAAGAACCGCTTAATACTATCAGCACTTATACTACTCGCTGCCACTATTAAATCCGCATAGGCGATGCAAAGGGACTTTATAGTATTAATGCTCAGCCTAGATATTAGTGGCGCTTATAATAATGTACCCCATAAACGTCTTCTATATATCCTTAGGGCAAAAGGCTTCCCAGAATGGATTATATAATTTATTTAAGGGTTTATAGGTTAGAAAGAAACATTACTGGTCTTTAGCGGATACTAGAGCCCCCCTATTACAGTTACAATAGGAATACTATAAGGATTACCCCTCTCGCCTATACTCTTCCTTTTCTTTATAAGCAACCTACTTAACTTCTTTAAGGAAGGGGCGACCTAGGGGATAGGCTTTGTTGACAATATAAACCTAATTATATACGGGCTAATAGCCGCAGAGAATTGCAGAACACTAGAGAAAGCTTATAATACCTATATAGAATAGGCAAGATAATATAGAGTCTAATTCTTACCAGAGAAATACCAGCTAATCCACTTTATAAGAAAACGTAACTAATCTACAGATCTCTAGCACATAATTTGCATTTAAGGCTTTGGGGGTTAACCAGTTTAGGGCCTAAGGGTATTAGGAGTATAGGTAGATAGTAAGCTCTAGTAGAGCGTATATACGGCGTAAGTAGCCCATAAGGGCTAAGTATAGTACATTGTATTATCCAGGATTATTAATTCTATATGGAGTCTATGCTTCTAGAGGTTACGCCTACTATATATAGTAGTTATCTGGCTAACTATAACATACGGGTCCAGTATTTAGGCTATTAGAGAATCTAAAAAAGGCCCCCCTAAAGCGCTCCTTAAACCACTCTAAAAGGTCTAAATAGCCTATCTTTAGAGTATAATAGGCGGATATAAGCGAACGGCCATAGCACTGCTTAAGAAGGAAGCCAATATTCCCCCCCTATAACTATATATTAAAGCCGCTATAATATAAAGGGCGCAAAATAAATGCAACTCTAATATTATAAAGTATATTAAGACACGCCTAAATAGACTATAGAGGGACCCTAGGGCGCCCTATAGGAGAACAAACCAACAACCCTAAAGTAGGGAAGATATATTAGAGAAATAGGTAAAAAAAAAGCAGAAGAAGAATAGTACTGCTTTAGAGCCTAGGCCTATATAGAGAAGGAAGGGAAACGCATAAGAGGCTAGTAAAGATAACAGTAAGTAAGAAAAAGGAGCTAAAGTAGAGTATAAAAGAATGCCAGGAAACTATCTACTATAATATAATACTGGCTGGACTAACACTGGAGAGGTATATAGGAGTTAAAGGTACAAAGGCTAACTAAGGTAAGAGGAACCCAAGCCGTAGTATGGTTAACGCTATAGGGGGTAAACACTCTAGGGCTCTAAAAAGGCCTAATAAAGGCAGAAAATATAATAGTAACACTTTTAAGAACAGGAATAATAGGACTAAAAGACTAGCTCTACTGGGTAGGGGTCCTAGTAAATAGCCTAAGATATAAATATGGCTGGCTAAGATAGATACTAAAACATATAATACTGTTATGCCCCTTACGCACTAACTAAGAAGCAATGCTCTTAGTAGCTAGCACAGAGAACTATAATATACTACTCTTAATATAAAAAGGCCTTAAGGCGGTTACCCAGTGGCTTATTAGCTAAAATATACTAAACTAGTTCCGGGTTATAAAGGAAATGGTAATAAAGGGCAAAGGGGTAAGTAACGGGCGCCCCCTAATAACTCTACAGTAGTAGAGTAAAGTTTGCGATACTAGTGCATCCGTAGGCTTATTACGGCAGCAGTGGTTCCCAAGGAGGTTAAAAAGTAAGGTAGTAGAGCACCATAGGCGACTTGTAGGCGCCTTATAGGCGCCTTGTAGGCGAGTCCTAAAAGGAGGGAGATAGATTACAGGGTTTTCTTAAATAGAGTTTTCTCCCCATATGTATATAAGGAGTAGTCCACGTGGGCCCAATAGGGATCCGAATCAGACGTTAAGCAATGAATAATAATAATAATTATATTAAGTAATAATATTATATAGGGTATTAGATATAGGTAGTTGGTCGCGTTTTCTTATTAGTCGCATTTTTTTTATCGCAATTTTGCCTTACTATTATATCTAAGATACTTTTCTATCGCCTTTATATTATAACAATATTATAGCTTTATTTTATAAGAAGTTAAATATAAATAGTTGGTCAGTTTTACCTTAGTTTTATTACAATTTTGCCTTACTACTAAAACTTATATATTTATTTAGGTTTAATTACTTCTAAAATATTATAAGGTAAAAGCCCTTTGTTTTCTTTATTGCCTTTATATTATAATAATACTATAGCTTTATTATATAAAAAGTTAAATATAGATATATAGTTAAGTTTTGGTTTAAAATCTATAATAAAGTCTTATAGGAAATACTACGGTAAACTCGCTAATAGGCTGGGCATATAGGTAAATAGGAAGTTAACAATATAATAATAACTAGTGGAGTGGTTGCCTAATAGATTAACTCCAATTATATTTTAAGATCTACTATAAAGAGAAGAACTATCTAGGTAGGGACTATAGTCCTTTAAATACACAATACTGCACCTAAGAAATACTGAGTACGTAAAGTACGCGAGGTATATTTAGTATATAACGTTTCTTATAGATCCTATAGATCCTATATACTAAACTAGTAACGTAACCTATTATATAACTTAGTTACCTCTTATTTTATAGTTTAACTAGTTCTAACGCCTCCCGCGCTAATACTACTAGTTTATTTATATCTTCCCTAAATAGCCGTATTACTGCTAATATAATAACTCTACAGTAGTAGAGTTAAGTTCGCGATACTAGCGCGTCCGTAGGCTTGTTACGGCAGCAGTAGTTCCTAAAAAGGTTAAAAAGTAAGGTAGTAAATGTCACGGAACCCCACCGCAGGGGCCTCCATAGGAGAGCCCCGTGCTCTCATATACACCTCGCGTACAGCTTACGTCAGCTACGCGTAGGTATATCACCTCCTTACGCCCTCGACCCTTACGATCGATCGCGCAACATCTTGTAGACTCCTTAAATACATACGTTCAGCTGCCACTGTTCCGCGCCTTGTGATATTACGTTGCGCCTTTTTTTTCTTACCACTGACACCTAGCCTACGATCAATTCTACGTCTCTACAATACTACAGGCGCTGCCAGAAGCAGCGTGTCTACAAGTAACCTTCGCACTATAATAGTAAGACGATATTCCTTACTAGCCACTATGTTAAGCCCAAAGAGCAACCTAATACCCTAACTTAGCCTACAACGCCAATTAATCCTAGAAGAATTTAATTTATTAATCCTAGCCTTAACCCCTAAGGGCAAGCCTAGTGGCTTAAAAGAGTTATAACTACGAGTACCCCTAAGCACCTAGTACTACCTTAAAGACAATAAGAGTTAACCAGCCTAGCAGAATGGGTACACCCCTATTAGTACAGGTGGCCACAGCGACAACCTTAACAAGATAGACACTAGCAATATCTCATCCTTTATTAATTACACAGCCACAGAAAAGCAACTAGAAGGGCAGCCACCCATTAAGATTAAAATACGAGACGCTGAGATATTTATATAAATGGTAGCATAAGAACCTAATAAATACTACTGCCTTCTATAGAACTACTACCTAAAGCTTATATAAGCTGAACTATGTACTGCCTAAGACTATAATATTATCCAAGACTTATAAGCTAGTAAGGTACTTGCTAATAATACACGCTAAGAGACTAAAGATAACCTTTATATATCTAAGCGCGACGTCTAACAATTAAAGAAAGCTAAGATTATACTTATTACTAAGGTTACTAAGAAAGAGGGTATAATTAAATACCTATAGTCTTAGCTTAATAAGCATATCTATAACAATACTAAGCACTTCCCTACTATGCACTATACTACCTAAGTCTCTACGCCTCTGGCAACCTTACCCACCTAACACTTAGCCGAAAGTTAGCATCAAGCAGCTTTACCTAATAGGGACGACCCCTATATTAGCAACCGAACTTAAGCCATAATTATAGGGTCTAATATATAATACCCCAATCCTCCAGTCTTCTAGGGAGACTGTAAGGAATATAGCCACTAGAAGATATAAATCCGGGAGAAACTAACCTAGAGCGCCTACCTTTTTCCTAGGGAGAATACCAAGATTGGTTATATTATTAGGCGTATAAAGGGTACCCTATTTAACAGACTCTTCGCCTGATAGGAGACCAATAGCCCCTAGAAGTAGCAGTCCTACTAAAAGGTCCTTAATAATCTTAACCTAATATATCGCAACTATAACCTAGTAGCTACTAGTTAAGCCAAACTACGCGCCCTAAAGATAAGTCCCATTAAGTTATTCAACGAGTTCTATGTTAAGTTCTAGGAATACACTAGAGTCCTCTCCTAAGACAACGCTAAAGACTAGAAAAATCTCCTTAAAAAGGTCACCTATCGCCTTAGTTACGCTGCCGCTAGTTACAATTATAATAACGTGCACAGTATAGTAGCAGGCCTATGGAAGATTAAACGACGGTTAAATTAGATCTCTACCGCTAACCCTTACCCAAAGGCTCCTATATAAAAGCCCTCCGGGCCAACCACACCTGCATACACTAGGTCACCAACGCCTACTAAAGATACTATTACTGGAGCTAATATCAACCTCTCCATACCAACCTTCCTACGTAAACTCCTAGACGGAGAGCGTGAGCTACTTTAGAAGCTAGGGCACTGCTATAGATGCTATTAAGAAGGCTGTTATTACAAAAACCCAAACTACCTAATAGCTAGGTTCGGTAACCGCCGCCTAACACCTAACTTTATACCCCAAATACCAAATACCTCGCTACGCACCGTTACCGTACAAGATAAAGAAGCAGCAGCAGCGGAAGCGGCAGAAAATACTTAGTCCTAGCCCTAAGTCGCGAGCTAGGACACCCTAATAATAGAGGGATCTATATATCGGCCTGCTTAATAGATAACTCAGTAAGAATGGATAGACAGAAGCAGATAGTCTTACCTATAATAGGAACAACTGCTAAAAAACAATATAAAGACCGTTCTATAATTGACTGCGGAGCTACTAATAAATTTATAGATACCTAATTTGTGTATACACACAACCTACTAACCTTACCCCTTACTAAAGCCCGCGCCCTATAACTCGCTGACGGCAGTTATACTGCATAAAAGATTACTTATATAGCACAACTTCACCTAGACATAAACGGACACCAAGAAGAGCTCTAGGCCTATATTATACCTCTTACCAACTACCCTATTATCCTTAGAATGAACTGGCTTGAGCAGCATAACCCTATTATTAACTAAATAAAAAGAGAAGTAACTTTTAACTCTAACTACTGCAGAGAGACCTGCCTAGGGTATAGCCTAGCCGCCTCTACCTACTCCCCAGGCTATTAATCCAAAGAACCCCTGATTATACCACCTACGACTAACTATTACTATGTTAGTGCCACAGCTTTCTATTATATAGCATAAAGAAAGATCTAGGCTATTACAGCAGCCTCCCGTTTACGGCTATATAAATTTAATAAAGAACAGGATCATGTCCTCTACAGTAATAGAATAAATCTAGTAGACCTTCTAGAGAACAACACGCCCGCGGAACTTAATAAACTCTCACCCTTGGACTTTAAGAAGTTTATAAGACCTAAGAAAGAACTTACTAATAAGAAACTCCGTAAACCCCTCCCTAAAGCGTACTATAACCTCATTGAATTCTTCTTATAAAAGAGCGTAGATATGCTCCCCCCGCATTAACCTAACGACTATGCCATTAACCTAGAGGAAGGCAAAATGCCACCTTATAAGAGACCCTACCTAATGTTAAGAGACGAGCTTCTAGCTGTGAAAAAGTATATTAACAAGCATCTCAATAAAGGGTTTATCCGTCCTAGTATGTCCCCTGCAGCCGCCCCTATCCTTCTCGCTAAGAAGCTAGGAGGAGGTATCCGATTCTATATTAACTATAGAGGGCTTAACGCCATTATAATTAAGAATTAATACCCTGTACCGCTTATACATAAGACCCTTAAATGGCTTAGCTAAGCCAAGATCTATACTAAGCTTAATATCATCGCCGCTTTTAACCGCCTCTAAGTGCGAATAGGTAACGAATAGAAAACCACATTCGTATCACGTTTTGGCCAATTCAAATACAACGTTATGCCCTTTAGCGTATATAACGGCCTAGGCAGCTTCTAAAGCTACATTAACAATACCCTATAAGATTACCTTAACGACTTCTACTCCGCGTATTTAGACGATATACTTATCTATAGCAATAACCCTTCTAAATATACTAAGCACGTCTGAAAGGTAATACAGTACCTTAGAGACGTAGGGCTCTACGCCAATATTAAGAAATGCGAATTCTTAGTTACAGAAGTAAAATACCTTAGACTAATTATTACTACTAAGGGTGTCCGCATAGACCCCAAAAAGGTACGTATAATTACCAAATAGCAAGCCCCTAACTATATTAAGGACGTATAAGCCTTCCTCAGTTTCGCCAACTTCTACTAGAAATTTATATACAACTTCTTAGGCGTAGTAGCACCACTTATAGCAATAATACGAACAAAGGGCCTTTCTATAAAAGGAAAAAAAACGCACCTACGCTTTACCTAAATACCTAAATATAAGAAGGTGTTTTAAGACCTTAAAAACGCCCTTACTAAAGCACCTATCCTAGCTCACTTTATACCAGGATGACAACTCTATCTTAAAACCGACTCCTTAGATTACGTTAACGCAGGCATTCTCTTCTAGATAGGTAACAACGGTCTTCTCTACCTAGTCGCATTCTACTTATCTAAGCTTACACTATAAGAGTGTAACTATAAGATCTATAATAAAGAACTCCTTGCGATCATATAAGCGTTTAAAAAATTCTAACTAGAACTCTCCTTAGTAGAACCTAACCAGCTAACTAAAGTCCTTACGGATTATTGCAACCTTAAGTACTTTATAACTATAAAGTAGCTAAACTAACGCTAAGTATATTAGAACGAGTTCCTCTCTAGTTTTAACTTTAAAATTGCATATAGGCTAGAAGTACTAGGCACTAAGCCTAATAGCCTAACACGCCACTTACAAGACCTTCCTTAGTTAGAAAATAACCCCTATAATTAGTTCTAACAACAGACAATCCTAAAAGCACGGAACTTAGCCCTAGGTATACTACCCACAATAGAGCCAACTGCACCTCAGCTTTATACCATAGAACTAGAATTACCTCCTAAAATTAATAAGCTTATTACCGCAGCATATAACACCTCCGTTAACCCACTACTGCATTAACTTATTGCCGCGAAGACCGCTAGCACCCGTACGCTGCCCACTAACCTCCAAAGCTTGGGCCAGATTAATATGGCAGCCTTAAAAGTAAAAGAAAACAGGCTCTATTATAGAGGCTGCCTATTTATCCCTAACTTAGAAAACCTATAACGGCAACTAATCTAAATGGCCCACGACCTCTGGTTAAGCGGCTACCTAGGCAAAGGAGGAACCTATAAACTTTTTAGCCGATACTACTTCTAGCCTAAGATGACAGACTCAGTTAAACGCTTTATAGGTGCCTGCTACGGTTGTAAGCGCGCTAAGGCCTTTAATAACATGCGGATAGTTAGGGCCCCAACTAAAATTTTGACCCGAGTTTGTAATTTAGAGCTTTATTATATAGACTTTAATTAATATATATAGAGATGAGGTTTTCCAGGGGGAGACCCCCTAGGACCCCCCTATATAGAGCCCTCTACGTAGGATCTGATATAGTAGATTATAATTCCAATTTAAAGCTTTATATACTAAATATTTTTAATGCCTAATAAATAAATCGCCGCATAGCTGGAATTAAAATCTACTACCCCAACTTAATCAAACGCGCGTGTAAGAAGAGACATAACGGTATGCCAAGACCCTTCCCCCAACGGGCAGAGGCGGTGCGGCCACAGTAGCATCAATTAACTACGTCGTTGCCCACCAGTTCGGATGTACGACGACGCGATAGCTTGGCAACAACGCAATAGCTCGGCGCTGAGCAATAAAAGGGAGGGAGGGAGAGAGGGGAGGAGATTACGGGTAGCTCGGCCACTGCAAGAAGGTCGTAATAGTGGTATAGTGTTAAACTTTAAAAATTGTGTCCTAGGAGCTTGATCGATGACCCCTATATAAACCGTTAATAACGTTCAATTGTAGAGCTTCAAACCGGCAGATATTTTAGGAATGCATATTACAAGCAGCTCCGAGTACAAAATCTAGAATATTTAGTAGTGGTGGAGTACGGGACGGGGTACATATTTATATTCCTAAATATCGTCACGTGACACAATATTTAGGTGACGAAAACCAGCCGTTAATATTGCTTAACTAATACTTACTAGAGGGTCCTCCGTCCTTTCTATCTTCTCTCTCGCCCGTTGTCTCCTCGTCTAATACTGTCTATATTACCACGTCAACCAATAGATCCCTTAGTGGGGACTAGGGAGGGGTATTAAAGCACCTCCAGCTCCTATAAGGAAGAAGAAAGAGGAGAGGAAGGTATAAAAGAGGGAGTATTTATAGATAAGAGGAGGCCTACAAGTATAGGAGATTAGGCGGCTATAAATAGCTATTAATGTTGCTTGACTGATACCTACTAGAGGCTTTTTTATCCTTCCTATCTTCTCTCTTACCCGTCGTCTCCTCGTCCGATGCTGTCTATATTACTACATCAACTAATAGATCCCTTGGTGGAGACTAAGGAGGCGTATTAGAGCACCTCCAGCTCCCTATAAGAAGGAAGAAAAGAAGGGAAGGTATAAAAAAGGGAGTATTTATAGACAGGAGGAGGCCTGTAAAAGGAATGGTAGTAAGGTTAAGGCGCCTTAGTCACTGCTAAGTGGTATTATCTTATTAAAAGGGTCTACTGCAGTAACCAAGTGAGGTTAATTTAGAAGTAATATATATTCTTAAAGGTTATGTAACTTATTATATAAGCAACATTTCCGCCCTTTAAAAAAAAGTAAAAAATTCCAAAAATCAATCAACGCTATAGACAGCAGCAATATTAATCTGGCAATACTGCCAATTCTCCCTATATACCATTGTATGTATATCTAATAGCTCTGGAGGCGATAAGAAGGTAGGACAGATAGGGGGGTTAAAATTTAGACAAATTGGATTTCGTAGATAAGCTATTTAAAAGTTAGGAAACTAAGACGAATACTATATTCTCCGCTTACCTTTAAGCCAGTACATGATTTCCTATTTAGGAAAAGTCGTTTGCGAGCAGTTACTGCTGCCTCTGTATAAAATCTTCCTGTTGTGCCTCCTTAGCCTTGCTCGTAGATAACTAAAATCGTTCCTTATTAAATCTACGTTCGAATATAAACCCCGAAAGCTTTTTAACTTATAAAATTGCTATATAAGTTAGCCCAGCTATCTTATTCTTTTCCTTAATATCTAGAACTACCTGGTTAAGTGTTAGGCCCTGGCTTTTATGTATAGTAAAAGCAAAAGCCAGAGTAACTGGAAACTGACGCTATAAGTAAAAGCCTCTTGCACCCTCCCACTTACAAAGTATAGAAAAGATAGGGATAACCTTTATCCTGTCCTACTAAGTAAATAGGGTAGGTCCGTTATAACCATCTACTATAATTAGCAGTGCCTAGGGCTAATCCTTTTTAATATTAGCGTCCTCCTTCTATACAATATCTTTAACTATACCAGTAGTACCATTTACTAAGCCTGGTTTAACCCAAATATTCTATATTAGCATAACTTTAGCGCCAATATATAGGGTTAAATTCTCTAGAATATTACACTAATTGGAAGTAACCTTTTATATACCCACACCAGAGTTAACTAACTTAATAGCCACCACCGGCTATAAAAGATCGCGAAGCCAAGTAGTATTATATTTACCTACAGTAGCGCATGTGCCGTATAGCTGAGTTGCGTTATCGAAGCCCACAACCTTACTAGTAGATAGGCCCTACTTACACTTAGTTAAAAGAAGCTTCTAGGTTAAATCACTTATAGAATTACTACGTAGCTCCACAAGGGCGGTCCTAAATATAGTGCTCTTAGGGTTATTACCGCCCTGCCGCATAACTTGATCTAGGACAGTAGTTCGGTCAATTACCTCATAGGCTCCCTTTCTACGGCTAGCAAGCTCTAACGGCCTAGCGGGTAGATTGCTATATAAGGCCGCCTGACCTATAGGGGGAAGCTAATAGAAATCGCCTACTAGCAAGATGTTTAAGCCTCCAAAGTAGTCGTCGTTATGTATAGGGTAGATTTAACGGAGGCAGCAATTAATCTAGGCTAAATATACTTGCCCAATTATAGATTTCTTATTAAGGATGAGATAGTAAATATCCTTAAAAGCTTATTATAGAGGTATAAGACTGGCAGCAGGCAATTCCTTAAAGGGGCGATTCACCGGTAGCTTTAATAGATCGTATATAGTCCTGCCGTTAATATTAAAGGCAGCTACCCTAGTAGGGGCGGCTTAAGCTAATAGCGACGGCTTGCTACTAGCCCTTACCATAGTACAGAGCGTAGTAGAGAGAACAGTAATAAGATATAATTTACCAGTTCCTACCTCTCCATCAACGTTAATCCGTAGCGGAGGGGGGCCATAGCCCAATTGGATCTACCTATAGTAATTAACTACAGCGTTATAAATATAACGCTGGCCTGGTTGTAAGGAAGACGGAGTTGCTGTTTAGGATAGGCAGCTCTATAGTAAAGGCTATAACCGTGCTTCCTGCTAATAAGTCCTTTTATTAAGCTACAGGTACGTACCCCAATGTATACCCTAATTGTAGTTATAGTCAAGCTCCCTATTACCAAGCCTATTAGGATCCTTAATCTCAACTCTATTAGTGTTTTAAACGCGGGTATATAGGGCCTTAAAGGACTAATATAGCTCTAAGTCGTCTACGAAATCACCCTTAAACTTATTAATATTATTAGCAGTTTTGTAAGCTTCCTCTAGTTTCCAATTGCAGAAGTAGTTAGGCGGGTGCTGATAAAAGTTAATATAAGCCTAATAGGAAGCCATATAATTAGGGGCCCCAAATCCATTAGTATAAGTAGCTACATCCTTATACTCCCTACACGGGTGATAAAGGATGAGCTTTACACAACAGAACTTAAAATACTGTGGATAGGAAGGATCGCCCTTATATTGCGGAAAGTATAATATAACTTAAGGCCTTACTCTTGGTCAACGCTTATAAGTAAAGTAATTGAAATAGAGTAGAAAATTAAGGAAAGTAACATCCTCTACCCTATCTAGGCGGCGCTTATATTTCTTATAGTTAGACAGTCCGTGCCCTTATAGTTGCCTATCCTTAAGCTTATATATAGCGCTCTGATCGTCCTCCTAGTAATAGTCCAAAGTTACTACATTCCTAGAGCCTTCGCAAAGGGGAATGTCAAGAAGTAGATGGTATACCTCCTACGCTAACTAATCGCGTTTAGCAATAAGCTTGTTTATAAACCTGGCCACTACCAAACTAAAGGCATAAAGGCTGTTGGTATACAGCTGTACTAATTAGAGCAACTCCTAGTAGAAAATTAATTTCTTCTCTTCCTTACTGCAATATTTGCCTATATAGTTAACTATTACTAATATGCTTGTAGCGGGTAATATATTAATATTTGCCATCTACGCCAATATTATAGCTGTATTGTAACTATTAAGAAGCTCATCATTACGCTACGGACAGAACGTCCAGTAATATGGATTTTAATCTTTTAATACAGCGGCCTTATTATAGAGAGAGTATGGAAAATAGAAGCGGCACTCCTTTACTCCAGTGGAGCCTTTCTTTAATCTTAAGCAGTAAGATTTGGTATAACTACAATACCGTTGAAATCAATTAAGGCAGGCAGTAAGAAGCTCACTAGTGTTAAGCTGTTCTTCATAGCTAAAAGCAGAAGGATGTCGGAAATCAAAAGGCTTAGATTAATTAGGATTTATTATGGATATAAAAGTAGTCCAGTACTCAGTAAAAGCCGCCCTTAATTCACTAGATAACGGATCTAGCCTTAGGGCTATTAAACTCTATAAAAAGCTATGTATATAGCCGCTACCTTATACCTGCCACTTATATCGGGACCAAAAGTCTGTGCCATTAAATAGATCTATAAGCACGTGCTTCCTGAACAGATCAAAGCGGCGATGCAGCCAGTAAGCAGCAATATGCGGATTATCGTTAAGATTTTAAGAAGTAATCTAATAGTGCTAAGCCTTATTAGCAGCCTTATACTCGTTAAATAGAGGCATATAAGAGTATAGGTCATGCCAATATAGATTAGTAGCGCTAAGTGTAAAGAATAGAGACCCGCTCTTAATATTTTTAGTATAAGCCGTAAGCTCATTTCTCTTCTGCCTCCAGTAAGGTCTAGTGCCCTTAAGGTTCCATGTATGCTGTACAATCTTATTTAGCAACTGGTCACCCCTATTACTATTTATAAGATTACTGAGCTTATTTAAAGATAGACTATTCTTATCTAATCGGCTATAAAGGAAGCGGGTGGCGTTAAGGGCTTACTCTCTTATAATCCGATTGAACACGTAGTAGCGAAATAAGGGGTGGCGGCTAAACCAACCGTCCTAATACTTAAGCATATGCTTGGCGTACACAGCCAGGGTAACCGTATGGCTTCATAGTATATCAAAATCGGCTTTGCTATAAGGAAACAGAGTAGGAAAGGCGCTGCGTATAATAAAACTAGCTAATCGCTCACTAACAGGTATTTGCCGTATAGTAGGAACCTCTAGGCCTGCTTATAGGCCTTGTTGGTATTGAACCTCGCGACTCAAAAGCTCTAATTCATTAAGGTTAGGCACTAGATCAGGAACCAAAGTATCCAGTATATTGTTATTAAATTCGCCATCTAGTATATTACTATCAAGCTTGGCAGGCAGAGGGTTAATAGCAGGACGTTATATAGGAGCAGTAAAATAAGCCATTGGGCTACTAGAATCAGACTCTAACTTATTAATATAAGGTAGCTGATCTAATATAGAGCCATTTTTAGGTAAGCTAGTAAGTCGGGTGCTACATATTTCAATATCGCAATAATCAGGATGATTAACCTTTAGAAAGGAAAGCCATAGTGATATAACAGAGCGCCTTACGGTATACCGCTTAGTAAACCGCCAACTTAGGTATTTACCACTATCCACTACCGTAGGCCTCACGACCAGTATCTTAAGTTTAGTAGGTAGCTGTGGTAGCTATATCTAAGTCTTTAGTGTGTTCTGACTAAAGCAGCAAACATAGCCAGTATAGCGATGTTGCTGGCTGCGTATACGCACGACTTGCAGATAAACGTATACGCGCGCAATTAGAAGCTCCTCTACTGCGGTAAGTATAGGTAGGAAGCTAGGAATAGGCCCCAGATCGAGCCCATTACTTTTACTAAATAGGGGAGGAAGGGCTGGATCCTTAAGGCTATTAGCATCCTTAACATAGGCTTTATATACACCTATATTATCACCCTCCGTAGCTAGGCCCATTTGGAACTACTGCTCCTTGTAACAACTACACGTCTCCATATATTTAGCCTATAGTATGCTCCTAAACTTCTTGATTCGCTCCCAATCGACAGCCAAAATGGGTAGTAGGGCCGTAGTCAGAGCTTGCTAAGAGGGAGCTTGCTGTAAGGGAGCTTACCGAGAAAAAGCTTGCCAAGAGGGAGCTTGCCAAGAGGGAGCTTGCCGTGAGGGAGCTTGCCGTGAGGGAGCTTGCCGTAAGGGAGCTTGCCGTAAGGGAGCTTGCCGTAAGGGAGCTTACCGTAAGGGAGCTTGCCGTGAGGGAGCTTGCCGTGAGGGAGCTTGCCGTAAGGGAGCTTACCGTAAGGGAGCTTGCTGTAAGGGAGCTTGCCGCAAGGGAGGTGGTATTGGCAGTAGGGTAAGTATTGGCGGTAGAGTAGGCATAGGAGCTATTTCCAGCAAGGACATATTTAGGCCATCTAAAGTGCCTCTCCTACTGCACGGAGCTTCATCTGTGGTATATAGCAGAGGAGTAGGCGAGTGAGCTTTACCCCACCAATCAAGAATACGGTGCTCCCATTATAATGCCCTAATTGTCTTCCGCCGTTAAGCTATTTCAGGGGTATCTTAACTGTTCTAGCCGCGAGGCAGGAAGGCGTTCTTAGTATCATTTTTAGATGGAGCAGTTTGCTAACACCTTACAGGACAGTTCTTAGTAGTAGAACCTAACTCTATAAGAGCTCTCCGCTTATTTAAATTATATTTAGAGGCCTAAAAAGGTAAGCAGAAGTAGAAGTAATATATAGGGAAGACGCGCCTTTGACCGATATAACTAGCATAGCTTTAAAAGCTTCTTTAAAGGGCCGTCTTTAACAAAGTTAAGGCGGGGCTTATAAATATGGCACTTGCTGCACTCAATTACTGTAGGATCTGCCATATTTATGATATATATAGAGGTGTCAACAAAAAGGAAGATATATTTTAACGTTCATAATATTTTGATGTTCGTCACGTGGATTCTGCCATAGCTTACCGCGCGCAAGTTTTTTTCTAACCAATCAGAAGCCGATTTGCGACCAATTAAAAACTGGCTTGGCGGGAGTTTGAAATCCAGGACCCCCAACCCGAATATATAGACCACTCGTAAACTCGGGTCAATAAAGTACTAAGGACTACTACACCCTCTACTAGTACCTATATAACAATGGGCAGATATTGCTATAGACTTTATTATCAACCTACCACCCTATAAACGACACGGACGTACCTACAAGAATATCCTTATGATAATATGCCAACTTATAAAAGAGCGCCACTACGTCCCAACTAAAGGTGTAGCCGTTAGTAACGTCAGTAACGCCTTCCTCTATAAAGTTTACTAATTATATAGGTTACCTAACTCGATTACATCCAACTAAGGCACACAGTTTAACTCTAATATATAGAGACGAATCTGCCAACGCCTTAGCACCTCTGTTAAGATGTCTACATCCTTCTACTACAAAACTGCTAGGCAACCGGAAAAGGCTAATACTAGCATAAAAGTGTACCTACGATAGGTAGTCGCCTATAGTTAAAATAACTGGGTGGATTACCTTCTACTAGGTAAATTCGCAGCGAATAACCACGTCTTAACCACTATAGGACTTACTCCGTTCTTCGCGAACAAGGGTTATCACCCCTAATCTAGCATAGAGCCACCAGAACCTATTAATAAGAAACTGCTATATAGAAAATGCCTTAAGATGCTACTTACTAACCAGCATGCAGACCGTATAAAAAATCTACTTAACTACTGCAAGGGAGAAATGGCCTGGGCTTAAGCAAAGCAGGCCTACTTCGCCAATTATCATAGAACGCCACCACCGGAGATGCGTGTTGGCGACTAGGTATGGCTAAATGCACGCAATATCTCTATATAGAGGCCTATAAAGTTACTTAATTATAAGAATCTCAGCCCCTATTAGATTAAACGAGTTATTAATAGGGGAGCCGTATATAAGCTAGAGCTCCTGCCTGCCCTAGCCACCCGCGGGATATGGCCTGTATTTTATCTATAGCTACTACACCTCCACTAGCCTAACCCCTTACTGGGATAGATATAGCCTAAACCTCTACTAGTACTAATCCGAGATAAGAACGAAGACGAGAACTATAAGGAGTGGACTATTAAACAAATCATCGACTTAAAATACTTTAGTAAAGGCAGAGGACGGCGGCTCTACTACAGAGCTATCTATACAGGATTCAACATAGATCAGCCAGAATGGCAACTATAGGAAGACTTTAAAAATGCAAAAGATCTAATTAGCGATTTTCACTATGCGAACCTATAGAAACTAGGTCTAAGCAGAGATTTTATGCCTAATCCTTTATGGGAGCCCTTATAGAGTTAAACCGTACATTGCCACATAAGGGCAAATTGCCATCAGATTGCCGCAGATTGCCGCAGATTGCCGCAGATTGCTATCATATAATAGCAAAGTGCGATCACATAACCGGAAAATCGTTAAGATGTCCAGGAACTTCGACTAGCAGTTAAAGTTGTCTAATTGGTTAAATTCTTAGGTGCCAAGTCTTATTACGTAACGTTCTTGCAAGCCTTTAGCGATATCCCCTTTTCTTCTCTATACCTTAAGAGTCCCTTTTACATGTATATAGAAATCACAGCGTCGCCGGAGCTCCACCTCTATAGGAGGGGGGGTAGTGTCACGGAACCCCACCGCAGGGGCCTCCATAGGAGAGCCCCGTGCTCTCGTGTACACCTCGCGTACAGCTTACGTCAGCTACGCGTAGGTATATCACCTCCTTACGCCCTCGACCCTTACGATCGATCGCGCAACGTCTTATAGACTCCTCGAATACATACGTTCAGCTGCCACTGTTCCGCGCCTCGTGACATAAAGCACCATAGGTAACTCGCAGGCGCCGTATAGGCGCTATATAGGCGAGTCCTAAAAGGCAGGGAGATAGATTATAGGGTTTTCTTATATAGAGTTTTCTCCCCATATATATATAAGGAGTAGTCCGCGTGGGCCCAATAGGGATCCAAATCGGACATTAAGCAATGAATTATTATTATATAGTAGCTATATTTTATCCCCCTCCTTAAAACCTGGTCGCTTAGATCTCTTAGCATTATAGTACCTTTTTATTCTTATTTATACTAGTTTAGCTATTTCCATAAGGTTTTTATAAAGATTTATTAAGTTCTCTATTCTTTCTTTAGCTATGCTACTTATTTTCTTTACTTATTATAGCGATAATAATATTCTTGGCTTATTATAGCGATAATAATATTCTTGGCTTATATTTATAATTTGCCTTAAATAGTAACGTGCCCATTTCTTTCTGTGGTATTATATTGTATATAAACTATATAACTAGTAATAACAATACCCAATTATTCTATACGTGATTTATATAATGCCTTAAATATTATTTTAACGTTGGTTTAGTCTCTCTATTTAACTATCCGTTTATAAGTAATATACCATTAACGTTACTACGCGAACCCCTTGTTCCGCTAAAAATACTTGTCGGGACAATATCACGTGTGGTCACGTGGTCGTCACGTGTCGCCGCGGCACTAGCGTGGTGAGGAACCTTAAGTTCCTCACCCTTCCCCTTTCTATATACAATTGAACAACCATCATACTATCTATGAACCGTAGCTACGTGATATTACCTTGTAATACCAACACTGATCAGTGGTTAACTTCACTGTTATACTATAGAACAGCTAGGTTTCCATCAAGAAGAGACGAGCTACTTTACCAGTGCTACTCGTGCTAAGGGAAGCTATCTTTTAAGGTCAGAACTAGCCCTAAACCTTAAATAGAACTCTTCTACGAATCTAAGGATCTAAAGGCCAGAACTAGTCCTGAGCCTCTCCAAGATTATAGATTCTTGCGTCTATTACATAGAATAACACGCTTTACAAGTCTTCGCGATTTAAGGCCAGAACTAGTCCTAAGCCCCATAATTGCAGATTCTTGTCTGAACGCGTACCAAACGACAAATAATAATCCCTACACCAATAACACTTCCCTTCCTCCTATAATCTCCACTATAACACCCGACAATATAACCAGAAGCTAAAAATATGGCTACGACCACTCTAAATAACTGGAGAGACTCCTTACCACTAGGGGTAGCTGCGTACACGAAACTCATTAATGAAGATTAGGACGAATTTCCCTTTTTTAATATAATAACTTGTACTACAAAATAAGTCAACAGCTTTCTCCTATACCGTATTCTATTCTACCGAAGTAGACACTATACCGATTCATAGCTATGGGAATATTTTAGGGAGGATTTTGTGGGATGGACCGCCGACACCTAGGCACTTGGCAATACTGATATTATTTGGGATTTTTAAAACTTCCTCCATAGGAATAGGGTATATATTGCTAAAAACGGTAACCCAATTGCTAGTAATATTCAGGCCATTATTATTAGCATAGAGGAACCAGTATAGACGGAAGCTAAGATTATATATTAACTAGGGAAACCTAAAACCAACCTATATTCCTTAGAAGGCAATTTTAATTCGGAACGAAACCCCTAGAACGCTACTCTCTTACCTAGAGGTGCTCTCCTACCTAAAGGTACTCTTCTACCCGGAGGTGCTCTTTCTCCACCTCTACCGCCTCCAACTCCTCCACTTTAGCCAACCGGTGAGCCTTTACTACGAGAAGTCACGAATCTGATAAAGGTATATTTGGACGAAGAAAAGAAGTTTGGAGGAGAACTGTATAATATGCTTAGAGTAAAACTACAGGTCTTTTACAACTGTTGCAATAAGGTTGGAATTTAATACCACTAGTACCATCATACTTTCTCTGTTATGTTAAAGGGACGGGCAGCGACATTTTATTACAACTATATTACGTGTAACGGAACCTTGTAGCAGGAACTACAGTGGGTTCTATTATTAGGCTAGGTATATAGGTAAGAACAAAACAACAACATAATAATAACTAGTGGAGTGGTTGCCTAACAGATTAACTCCAATTATATTCTAAGATTTACTACAAGGAGAGAACTATCTACGGTAGGGACTAAGGTCCTTTAAATACATAACCATACTCCTAAGAAACCCTCTCTTGTATATAAGGTACGTGTTATCTATGTTAAACATAACATCCCTTTTATTTAACGCAGTTAACGCGTTTAATACTATATAACCTTGGTTACTATTCCTCATTATATAGTTCTACCGGATCTATCCTAGACCGTGCCTGTATTAACTAACTAGCTTCCGCCGACTCTTCTCTAAGTAGTTATAATATTGTACTTAAAGTGTCCATAACACTATCTCCCTCCTCTTTATCTTTATCCTTAAAGATTCCTAACATCTCTAAGTTATCTACTAGAGGTATAATGTCTATTTAATTATTCTGGTTAATATCTATACTTATTACGCCTAAAGCTTCTTCTTCTCTTTCTTAGGTTGAGTATTACCTTTATACGGTTTCCTCCATACTGTTGCTGGGCGAGGTGATGGCAATCCCTTACTCTTATTGCGCTAAAGAGGTGTTAGTGTGCATTATAATGGCAAGTCCTTTATCCTAACAACCCTCCTCTTACTTTGAGTGTACCAAAGCAAATATTTAATTATTCTGTGATGTTCGCTCTATTTCTAACGCTAAGTGTACGCGTCCTATAACTCTTAATAGTCTTTAAGTTCCCTAAGTAACTTATTATAGGGTCTTATATTTAATCTACCGTTGCGAAGCTTAATAGTAAGCTGGCCTCTGCGCTACTTAAGGTTTAACATACCTTAGAAAAGTCCGCACGCGTCCTTAAAGCTCAATATTTAGCTTATGCTTGTCTTTAACGTCTTAAATATATTTATAAAAAGGTTTATTCTAAGGAGTGGAAACTGGTTCAACAAGGTCTATCTAAGCTGGGTAATAAAAGAACTGGCTCTTCTCCTACAAGGGAAACAACTCTAAGTAGCTCAGCAATTGCTCCTCTTAGGTCCCCCTTAGGTAACTTATTCTTTGGCGATCCTTCTTTGTTAATATTACCTAACCTACTCTCTTCTAATACTCCTATACCTTTCCTATAGCATTCTTTAAGTTGCTTAGTGGTTCCTAGGTAGTCTTACTATAGCCTATCCACTTTACTTTATACTACGTTTTGTTATCTACATCCTCATAACTAATAATCTTTAAAACTTACTATTTGTCTTTCTCTTGTCCTCTATACGTATCTGCCTTATAGACTGGTGGCTTAATATTCCCGTGTGCTGGCTCTAGTATTACAATATATTGTATAGGGTAGATTTTTATTTTGGCTAGTAGGTTTAACTTATATATAACTAATAAAATTCTTTGCTTAACTTTAAAAGGTCCTAGTTTAATGTAGTCTAACTTCTTACTTAGTCGTCAACTCCTGAAATTTTTATATAGTAGCTATACTTTATCTCCTTTTTTAAGATCTGGTCCCTTAGATCTCTTAGTATTATAGTACCTTTTTATTTGTTCTTATACTAGTTTAGCTATTTCTTTAAGGTCTGTATAAAGATTTATTAACGTCTCTATTCTCTGCTTAGCTATACTACTCATCTTTTTTGCTTAACATAGCAATAATAATATTCTTGGCTCGTATCCGTAATTTGCCTTAAATAGTAATATCCCCATTTCTTCTTATAGTGTTGCATTGTATGCAAACTATATAACTGGTAATAATAATACCTAATTGTTCTATGCGTAATTAATATAGTGCCTTAAATACTATTCTAGTGTCTAGTTTAGTCTTTCCGTTTATCCGTCCGTCTGCGGATAATATACTGTAGATATTACTGCGCGAACTCCTTATTCTACCAGAAACACTTCCTAAAATACTACTATAAATCTTAGATCTCTGTCTAATATAATCTTATCTAGTGCTCTATATCTTGCGAATACTTTCTTTATATAGATTCTAGCGATATCTTCTACTAATATCTCTTTAGTGCATACTATAAAGTATCCCCACTTTATTAGCTTATCCACTATTACTAAGATCGCGTTATAATCTTATCCTGTAATAGGATCTCTTAACTTTAGTAACTTAATAATAAAGTCCTATAATATAACCTTCTATAGTCTTCCTAGTGTCTTAACAGGTTATAGCCCTCTATACAGCTTATACCTTATCAGTTTGTTCCTTTAGCAATCTAGACATTTCTTTATAACTTATTATGCTAGTCCCTAGATTCCTTAAATAATATACTCCTCTTAAAGCCTTAATACTAAGCCTATAGCTCCGTTATGTCCTTATATTATTCCCTTATAGAATTCCTTAATAAATTCTTCTATAATAGACTTAGGCACATATATTGCTTCTCTATTTTTATATTGCTCTAAGTCTAGATCCTCTACCTATGCTTCTTAGATCTTCTGTATCTAATTACTCTCTAGTAATTTATAAATCTGACTTTCTTTAGTTGCTGTAATCTTTGGATAATTATACCTAATCAATCTGTCTTAATCCTTTCGCAATAAAGCTCCCAATAGCTTTTCATTACTTTGTAGTTTAGCCTTTCTACTTAGAGCGTCTGCTCGTGCATTGTCTATACCTTTGGTATGCTGAATTTCGAAATAGTATTCTATAAGCATTTCCGCCTATCTAACCTGTCTTTGGTTGAGTTCCTTTGTTATTAGGAATCCTATAAGGTTCTTATAGTCCATCTTAACCACAAATAGTTTCTCTATGCCTTATAAGAACGCTCTCTATTTTTTAAGTACTGTAACTATACCTAACAACTCCTTGTTATAGATATTATAGTTTAACTCTAGTGGTGTCATCTTTTAACTATAGTATACCACTAGGTGCCATCTATCTTAATATTTCTATATAAAGCATACTCCTAGTATAAAGTCTGATATATTTGTTTCTACAACCGTCTCTAGACCTAGTTAATAGATCTTAAGAACTAGCTCCTAGGTAAACAACTCTTTAATTCTCTTAAATAGTTCTTATTACTCCTTTCCCTATGCCCATAGTTCTTCTTTCTTTGTTAACTGCGTAAATGGCTTAATATCCTATAACTATTGCGCTATAAACCTTCTACAGTAATTGCAAAACCCTAGGAACGATTTTAACTATATAACGTTCTCTAGTTCTTGCCAATTCACTATAGCCTTGATCTTCTTTAGATCTATGCTAAGTTGGCCTAGTTTAATAATAAATCTAATAAAATCGGTCTTTCTGGTAAAGAACTTACATTTTTTAATTGCTACTAGCATCTATTCTTCTTGTAGTCTCTTTAAGACCCATTTAATATATTCTCTATATTCTTCCTTATTCTCTAAGTAGATAATAATGTTATTAAGGTATACTATAACAAATTCATCTAGGTATTCTCCTAATATACTATTAATTCGCTTCTGGAACATTACTAGTACGTTTATAAGCCTAAATTGCATAACTAATGGTTTATATAGTCCTTCCTTTAACCTAAAGGCTGCCTTCTATTTATTACCTTCCTTGATTCTAATCTAATGGTACGCCTATCTTAGATCTATCTTTATAAAGATCTTTACGTTACCTATTCTATCTTAGATTTCGCTAATTAAGGGTAAAGGATACCTATCCTTTCTAGTAATACTATTTAACTGTCTATAGTCTATATACATCCTAAGTTTTCCGTTTTTCTTTAGGATAAACAGTACTGGATATCCTGCTAATAACTATAATGGTCTAATATATCCCTTACATAAGTTCTCCTGGATAAACTCCTTAAGCGCTACTAACTCTGTTTCAGTAAGCTTATAGATTAGAAAGAACTTTAAACTTATTCCTTCTTCTAATTCTATTTTATAGTCCTAAGCTATATACTCTAACAGCTTTTTACTTTCTAGTAACTATAACTTTTTACCATACTTGTGGTATCTCTTTAGTACATAACTTAAGCCTCGCTTAGTCTCTTTATACATCACTCCGACTTGGTACTATACCAACTTGGTTTACTATCGCACTTTGCGCTGTTATATATCCTTAATATTGACCTAACCTATAACCCAATTGATCTTTAAATTGTACTCCTATAACTAAGGCATTCCTAGTATCGCCTCGTCCTATTCTAATGGTAGGATATTAAAAGACATTCTAACTGGTCTCTCTTTAATAGTTATCTAAATAGGTCCTATTTTAAGATTAATAATACCTCCTCTATAGGCTATCTAATCTCCTAAAATCGTTATAAGTGGATATGGGTATTTCTTTTGTCTATATAGTAACCCTATCCTTTCTACTGCCTTTAGTAATATGTGGTTCCTAGTTGCTCTATTATCTACTAATGCTTTAAACTACTGATCTTGCCATTTAACTTATAAATTTAGGTGTTGTCCTTAAATTTCTTTAAGGGTCTAAGGCTCTAATACTAGTTCCCTCTAGTCCCGTGCGCCTCCCCTTTTCCTAACTATTGGCTGCTAGATCCTACCTATACTGGGTCCAACTTTGGCTAATACTTAGTTTTTTTTTTCTCTATATGCCATAGACAAGTGTTCTCTAGGCACTTCCACTACTATTATCCGTCTAGGTATTCTTCTATAAGGAATCTTCCTGGTTAAAGTGTTAAGTCCCCTTAACCTTACACTTCTACTAGGTACTAACTATGTATATACTTAGCATTCCTAAACCGCTTTTCCTCTGGTGCCTAATATATCCTTACTAGGTACTTCCGGTTCTTGTCTTTAGGTACTCTATGCATATTATATATATTATCCACATAAGCTATCCACAATAGTATATAATACGCTATATGTTTTAGGTTAACTCTTAGTTTATTTTTATTTTTAAGTTTAAACCTATACCCAGTTAACCTAACCACTGGTATTTCCACTATAGGTACTAAGATTTATTACTTACTTCTCTAGTCCCTAGATTCTTCTTCTAGGTTCCTTAACGTTATAATTAATACTCCTTTAATATGACTTATGCGTTTTTTAGTAATAGGTTGGTCTTAGACAACTTTTTTATCTAGCTACATATAAAAGTCTTCCTATTTATTATTGTGTTGTTGCCTATACCACTTTCCATATAACTGGTTTAGTATATATAGTTTATCTGTTAGAAAGTACCTTATTATCGCTATATTATAACATCCTTTGGTATATCTTTCTTTAAACCTAGTTAGAATATCTAGATCCTCTTCTTATTCCAATTTATCTAACTATTTTACCCTAGGTGTTCCTGCACTTAGCCTATTAGTAACTCTTCATATAGGTGCTCTGTCCCTTATATAACCTGGCATAGCTGACCTCTTATCTAGCTTTTGCTCTTACTATATAATGATTCTTGTCCTAAACTTATCTATAGTTTCTTATTTTCTGCGTCTTGCAGCTAGATCTTTATAGTCGTCTTACTTTTTAATCCTAGTATTAACTGTTTAATCTTTAGGCTAAATACTACGTTTACCTAGGATTGCTAACGTTCTTATTTATTCCCTAAACTTATAGTTCTTGAACTTACGTCCTATACTTATTTATTTGTTACTAAACTAAGTTGCTACCCTTTCCCATTAGTTTTCGTCCGTTGTGGGTCCTTAGGTGTGTCTTATCTCACTTTAAAAATCTTAAGCTTCTCTTATCTCTGCTTAAGAATCTTAAGCCTATAGCCTTTTACCTTTATTAAGTGATAAGCTAGCACTAGTAGTTATCTACTTACTTAGTTTCTTCTAAATATTGCTCCTATTATCTTGTAAAGCGATGGAAATCGTATCTAACGGTATCACAATACCCATTACTAAACCTTGTTCCGTGATGGTTTCAGTCTCTACTTCTATTTTAACTTCTTTAAGGTCTGCATGCTCCTAGTAAGCTGCCTTTATTACTTTATTATTAGTAAATGCTTCGCCTGTGTTAAATTTATCGTCCTTAATATCCGATCTATAAGCTAGTTTATTGGTTCCTTTAAACTTAGATAATAATGGCTCCTATGGCTAATAGCTTATACCGTACTTAGTGTCCTCATAAATTTGGTATATATTGTTGTAATAATATACAAAACTGTTAATTAAACACTCTTTTATTCCTTATAGTGCACCATTGTCCCTCTATACATATATGCCGTCTGCTGGTCTGGTTCCCTTTACCATATAGTTACTCTAACCACCTCTATAGTCTCTAGCAAAATAACCCTATTTTCTATAATTTATGCAAGCCCTATCTTTAAACCATTTTTCTTACTATGGAGTCCGCCTAAACGTCTTCTGCTGCTAAGATCTCTAGTTTAGCCTCTGCTTCTAGGTCCTTTAATTACTTAATCCTTAACCTCTAGGTTTCCATGGTTTCTTTTCCCACCTTTAGGTTTCTTTAGTACAGTTTAGGTCCATTGGCTCTGCGCTATTTTATAGTTTTTAACTCTGTATCTGTCGTTATATACTCTGCGCCTTATATAACTGTGGAACTCTGTCCTGCCCTCTCTTAGCTTATTCCCTTTGGTAGATCCTATTATTAATCTTTATTAACTGATCTATTAACTCCTTTAGAGTATCCGCATTTTCTATTAGGATAATTACGTCCTAGACTTTAGCCTTAAGTCCCTGTTTGTACTATGCTATAAGCGCCCTATTATTTCACTTAACCTATATAGCTAGTGTTTAAAACTGTGTTATATACTTAATTACTAAAGTGCGTTGTACTAAGTTCTAAAGCTTTTATTCCGCTGTGGTTGTGGCCTTTAGGTCTCTAAATATTTATATTAGTTATTTCGCGAACCCGTTTTAACTAGTAAATATATACCGTACATCCTAGTTAGTAGTTGTTATGCTATTGGCCTATATTTCCGTGAGATATAGCTTAAACTATTTAAGTGCTCTCCCTATTAGGAATAATCTTGTATAGGCTATTTGATCTAACGATATTGCTAACTTCGCTCCTTCTTGTACTACCTTAAAGTGCATCTATATAAGAAATCCCTTAAGCTTTAACTTCTCTCCTAAGAATTGTTTAATTAAAGGTAACTTAATTTTTGCTGCTCTAATTCCATTAATACGTTCTTTAAGTATCCTATTATTGTCTTATAAGTAATCAACCATTTCCTATAACTAACCTTGCGTAACTACTTAAGAATCCCCATCGTCCATACTGGTATCTCCTAGCCCTAAGGTTGTGGCTGCCGTCGACACCATTATAACTAGTGCTCTGGGTGGCATGTTATTCGATCTTGTTTAATACTATAACCTTAGTAGTAAATATATAACAGAACCTTATAGCAGGAACTACGGTGGGTTCTATTATTAGGCTAGGTATATAGGTAAGAACAAAACAACAACGTAATAATAACTGGTGGAGTGGTTACCTAATAGATTAACTCCAATTGTATTCTAAGATTTACTACAAGGAGAGAACTATCTATGGTAGGGACTAAGGTCCTTTAAATACACAACCGTACTCCTAAGAAACCCTCTCTTGTACGTAAGGTACGTATTTTCTGTGTTAAACATAACATCCCTCTCGTTTAACGCAGTCAACGCGTTCAACACTACGTGACCTCGGTTACTATTCCTCGTTACATAGTTCTACCGGATCCATCCTGGACCGTGCCTGTATTAACCAACTAGCTTCCGCCGACTCTTCTCCAAGTAGTCGTAACATTGTACTTAAAGCGTCCGTAACATTGCGGGTAGAAACTATAGCTTTAATATAATACTTTAGCTTACTAAAGCCTACTTTAAGACTAACGAGAATCGCTAACTTTATATATCCAAATGGCGGGAGACTATATTTTAGAGAGTTATTACTTCCAACCCAATAAAGACTTGTTTAGAGTGCCTTTAACTACTCTTTAATAAACTTTAGAAAATCCAACGTGGTCTTACCGAAACTTACTAAAATAAGAATAGCCTAAGGGACTAGGTTATCTCAGCCTGCCATAGCGTTCCTAAGTGTAATTTAGCGTTATACAAACCTGCAGACACATTTAAAGGAGTATATGCTGAACTATGCTCTGCTGTAGGTACTGTAATGCGAACATAAGAATCTTAATAGTTCTATACTGAAAACCCTGCCTAAACCGGTATTCCCAACTAACATGATTATAACTAGACTGATCGAATATATGGTGGCCATAGTAGGCAATACAACAGAGGGTACAATCAATGTTAACTATAAGGCAATTGTAGAGGTCCTTATGGAGGTTCATTTCGAAGTAATTGCTAGAAGAAGTGCTATATTTGCGAGAAGCCAAATTACTGGTTAACTAGACACTCTCTTGATGAGCAAAAGGAGGCATATAATAAGTTTCGCTAGAGTGCAAGAAACGTTAGAAATTGTAAGGTTACTATAGCCTACTTCTAAAGCTTCCTGGTTTAATATAAAGGCATAGAAGATCTTAAGGGTGAGGTTAATAAGGCCGAATAGCATCTTATAGAGATAGATATTAAGGACTACTCTCCTAACCAATACTTCACTAAGTATGGTAAGGTAGATGGTATATAAACTATTACTGTTCTTAATGACTAATCCACGCTCCATGCTATTACAAAGTTAGATATCTTTAATAAACTAAGGGAGAGTTCCGCGTTCTTATTTAATAATAGATACTTAGCGAACATCTTCTATGGTATTATGCCAGATATTAGAGCCGTAGGAGTATCTATAGCGGGAGAACCTTAAGTTCGAGCTCTTTAGTAGCTTAATTGCTCTATTTAGATTAACCAATTAACAGTAGGCTAATATACAATTTGCTTTAGTAAGGGTACTACAATCTCTTTTGGCACAATTAGGGTTAAAACCCCCTTAGGGTACATCACTTTCTATATTATTCCCGCAAATACTCCGTTTCTATTTTATATTGGAGATATGGACAAATTAGGCGTTAAGCTTAATAACCTTAAGAATATACTCATTTAGGGAGATAATCGGGTGCCTATTATATGTAAGTGGGGTTACCCCTAGTTGCTTCTTTATTAACTAGAAAAGAGCGTTGCTTAGAGCCACTTAACTAAGTTAGAGCTATATTAACTATACCGTCGTTTTAGCTACCTATCCGTTTACTAATTACTTAGGGTTCTTTAGTGAGTAGGTTATAAAGTTGAGGTTAAGGCGATTAAACATCTTATAAAGTACTACTATTACTGCTAAATAAACTAGAAGTCCCCTGGCCAATTTAAGTTTACCCTTAAAGATAACTACAACTTTAACTTCTATATTATTATTAACGTCCTATATCTAAGCGGCAAGCTAGTACTCTAAGTTGTTAATTTTTCAACCTCCTTCTAAGCCGTACGTTTCTTAAAGGATATATTAGCTAGGAACATATGGGATACCCTCTAATTATGTTAGATTAATGTCTACCTAGGACCCCCTAATTAAATTATTTACAATATAGGAAAGAACTTCTTATCCGCAGAGTTTTAATAACAGGTAAAGGCAATGGCAATTAAGGTTAAGGAAGTCCCTATTAAGGCGTATAATAGTGTTAGAAAAGTAGAGTGATATTATATACTATTATGCCGCGCATATAAGATTATTTCTTTAGAACTAAAGGGTGTTAGCGAAGAACTCACCTTATAAATGGCCGTTAAGGCTGTTAACAATTCCGCTGGCCTAGATGGGCTTATACCTATATTACTAGTCTTTAGCGCCTACCCTTAAATGACTAATAATTCCCCACTATCTCCCTCCATTATATAATAAGCTGAGGCTATTCGCAAGGCAATAAAGGAGATATAATATCTTTACGCCACGCGCCAGGTCAACGATGTACTAGGAATAAGAAATGGCCTAAACACCTTAACTACGCTCAATCTGCCACTCCAATCTGAGGTACGTATATAGCGTGAAAAGAAAGAATAGCGAGGCCTATATAAACTTATTGCAATTAATAGTTAAACTTATACTATTTAGATGCCTTATAGACCCACTTAATTCCAGTTAACTATTGTTAAGCCCTACTACAAAGACGACAGTTCTGAGCCTTTATAGGATGCCCCAGAAGATGCCCTAGAAAATGCCCTAGAAGATGCCCTAGAGGAGAACTACAATTAACGTGCTTTAGGAGGCGACTATAATCTGGATATAATTGTAGTAGATATGCCGCAACCATGACGCGGTAGAGGCCGCCTAAAGGGATTACAAAATCGCCAATATCTTACTAATTTTAAAGAGCAATTCGTTGCCGCTATTAAGAGTAGAGTTAAGTTATTAATAGCCTTTATAACAGCTAAAGAGAAGGCTGACTTTAAGCTCGCAAAACAGCTCTAAAAGGAAGGCTATATTATAACCCCAGGAGCTCCTTTTTAAGCATCTAATAAGTAGGAGATTAATAGTCTTATTACAAGAGGAGTCTTTAAATTTAAGAAGTATAACCTTACTAAGTTTAATAGAGTTCGCATCTTTAAGTTAAGAATAGTTAATGAGATTAAGGGCAAAGCTACTAACGCCCCATTTAAGAAATCAAGACTTGTTATCTAAGGTTATAATAATAATGATAAGGAGGTGATTCTTACGCAATCTCCTATAATTTAACGAGCTAGTTAGCGAGTTATTGTTGCGCTAGCTCCCTCCTTAATAAAGAATGGAATGGCGGTTTATTTGCAAGATATTACTTAGGCCTATACCCAATTAGAGACGCACCTTTAGCGCTTAATATTAGTATACCTTCTAGAGTAAATTCGCCACTAATATCCTAAAGATATAATTATGGTTGTGCTTAAACCATTATATAGAATCGTAGAGGTAGGAACTTATTAGTAGGCTACCTATAGTAAGCACTACAAAGAGAAGCTTTTAATAACTACTTCTATATTTAACCCCTGCTTCCTTATTACAACTACGGGAATTCCATTCGGAATCGTTGGCATGCAAACTGATAATATAATTATCTTAGGAGACAACCAATTCTTAGCTCTTAAAGAAGACAAGCTAGTAAAGGCAAACCTTATAGTAAAGCCAAAGGAAAAGCTTAATTTAACAACACTATTACTCTTTAATAGATGCATTCTCTCCCTAAACAAGGATTCCATTGCTTTACGCCAGAAGGGTTAAGGTAAGAAGATTAACATTATTAATATTACTTCTCTAAAGCAAGGATACGTGGAGCAACGCGCTTGCGGAGCTTATATTATTTCTATCTGTTAACCTAAGGCTTCCTTTAATCTTTTTATTGCCGCTTAATACTAGGAACTAACTAAGGATAACATCCTTGCTCTAAATAAATGTCTTTCCTGGCAAATAAACCACCTTAATTAGGGACTACTCTACATGCCTATTAATCTTCCCACCGTTAAGCTCTTTGTGTTTATTAATAGATTATTTATAAATAATAAAGATTTTAGCTCCTAGCTAGGATATAAAATTATTATCACAAACGAATCTACTGGAGAGAATAACTTTATAATCTACGGCAATCTTATCTATTGGAGCTTAACTAAGAGCAAGTGCGTCACTTAAAGCGTTCTAGCGTTAGAGATATATGGAATGGTTAGTGGAGTTAATATAGCAATTACAATTGGAACTACCCTAAAGATAATTATAGATTAACTTAAGCTTCCTATTATCCCCATAATTATGTGTACCGACTTATATTCCCTCTACGAGTGTTTAGTTAAACTTGGTACTACAAAGGAGAAGCGCCTTATAATTGATATTATAGCACTTTAATAGTCCTACGAGCGTTAAAAACTCTTTAAGATTTAATGGATTAATGGCCAAGATAACCTAGTAGATGCGATAACGAAGGCAAACCTAAATAAGGCACTAGAGACATTTGTTAACACAAATACTCTACATATATAAGTTAAAGGTTAGGTCAAGAGGGAGTAGGAAATAGGGCTGGCAGAACTTGGCAGAATATAGTTAACAGAACTTAACAGAATTTGGCAGAATAATATGGCTGGCAGAACTTGGCAGAATTTGGCAGAATATTATGGCTAGCAGAACTTGGCAGAATTTGGCAGAATATTATAGCTGGCAGAATATGGCAGAATACGGTAAAACACGGCAACGTAGCGGGTGCTAGCACCGTCACAGCTTAATTGCGTTATTTGTATGTAGATAGCAACCATAAAAGAAGAGTTGCTAGTGTCGGGACAATATCACGTGTGGTTATGTGGTCGTCACGTGTTGCCACGGCACTAGCGTAGTGAGGAACCTTAAGTTCCTTACCCTTCCCCTTTCTATATACAATTAAACAACCATTATACTATCTACGAACCGTAGCTACGTGATATCACCTTGTGATACCAACAATACTTTTTAGAATACTACTATAAATTTTAAATCTCTATCTAATATAATTTTTGTTAATGCTCCGTATTTTATAAATACTTATTTAATATAGATTCTAGCCATATCTTCCGCTAAGATTTCTTCTATATATGTTATAAAGTAGCCCTATTTAGTTAACTTGTCTACTATTATAAGGATTATATTATACTCCTATCCGGTAATAGGATTTTTTAACTTTAGTAGTTTTATAATAAAGTCCTATAATATAACCTCCTATAGTTTTTCTGGTATTTTAATAGGTTGTAGCCCTCCGTATAGCTTATGCCTTATTAGTTTATTTCTTTAGTAATTTAGATACTCTTTTATAGTTTGCCTTACTAACCCCCAAATTTTATTAATAATGTACTCTTCTTAAAGTCTTAATACTAAGCCTATAGCTCCATTATGTCCTTAAGTTATTCCCTTATAGAATTCTCTAATAAACTCTTTTGCTATTAATTTTGGAACATACATCGCTTCTCTATTAGCATAGTTCTCGTATCCTAGGTCCTCTTATTATACCTCTTAAATTCTTTATAACCATTTACTCTCTAGTGCCTTATAGATCTTTTCTTCTCTAATTACTATAATATTAGGATGATTATACCTAATTAATCTGTCCTTATCTTTGCGTAATATTGCCCCCAATAGCTTTTTATTATTTTATAGTTCTGCCTTTCTACTAAGTATATCTACTCTTGTGTTTTCAGTACCCTTAGTATACTAAATTTTAAAATGGTATTCTGTAAGCATCTCCGCCTATCTAACCTATCTATAACTAAGTTCTTTTATTATTAGGAACCCTATTAGGTTCTTATAATCCGTTTTAACTATAAATAGTTTCTTTATATCTTGCAAGAATACTCTCTGCTTATTAAGTACTGTAACTATACCTAATAACTCTTTATTATAAATATTATAGTTTAGTTCTAGTGGTGTTATCTTTTAACTATAATATACTATTAGATGCCACGTGTCCTGGTGCTTTTATAGCAAATATACTCCTAATATAAAGTCTAATACGTCCGTCTCTATAACTGTATCTAACTTTAGTTAGTAGATTTTAAGGATTAGATCCTAGGTAAATAACTCCTTAAGTTCTTTAAACAGCTTCTTCTGCTTATCGCCCTATATCTACAGTTCCTCCTTTTTTTATAAGTCTTATAAATAGCTTAATATTCTTTAACTACTATATAATAAACCTTCTATAGTAGTTGCAAAACCCTAGAAATAATCTTAACTATATAACATTCTCTAGCTCTTGCTAATTTACTATAGCTTTAACTTTCTTTAGATCTATATAGATCTTACCTAGTTTAATAATAAATTTAATAAAATTGGTCTTCCTTATAAAGGACTCGCATTTTTTAATTACTACTGATATCTTTTCTTTTTATAGTCTCTTTAAGACCTATTTAATATGCTCTTTATATTTTTCCTTACTTATAGAGTAGATAATAATATCGTTAAGGTATACTATAACAACTTTATTAAGGTGTTCTCCTAATATACTGTTAATTCCCTCCTAAAATATCGCTAGTATATTTATATGCCTAAATTGCATAACTAATAGCTTATATAGTCCTTCCTTTAACCTAAAAGCTACTTTTTATTTATTGCCTTCCTTAATCCTAATTTAATAGTACGCCTATTTTAGATCTATCTTTATAAAGATTTACGCATTACTAATCCTATCTTAGATTTTGCTAATTAAGGGTAAAGGATATCTATTCTTCCTAGTAATGCTATTTAACTATCTATAGTTAATATATATCTTAAGTTTTCCGTTTTTCTTTAGTATAAATAATACCAGATATCCTGCTAATAACTGTAATAATCTAATATATCCCTTCCGCAGGTTTTTCTAGATAAACTCCTTAAGCGCTACTAACTTAATTTTAGTGAGCTTATAGATTAGAAAGAACTTTAGACTCGTCCCTAGTTCTAATTCTATTTTATGGTCCTATGCTATATATTCTAATAGTCTTTTACTTTTTGGGCTTTATAGTTTTTTACCATACTTATGGTATCTCCTTAGTATATAACTTAAGCTTCGTTTAGTTTCCTTATATATTACTCCGACTTAGCACTATACTATTTTAGTTATCTATTATACTTTATAGCGTTAAGTATCTTTAATATTGACTTAACCTATAACCTAATTAATTTTTAGATTATATTCCTGTAATTAAGGCATCCCTAATATCGCCTTATCCTTTCCTAATAGTAAGATATTAAAAGATATTTTAATCTATCTCCCTTTAATAGTTAATTAAATAGGTCCTATTTTAAGATTAATAATGCCTTCTCTATAGGCTATTAGATCTCCTAAAATAGTTATTAACGGATATAAGTACTTACTCTGTCTATGTAGTAACCCTATTCTTTTAACTACTATTAGTAATATATAGTTTCTTATTGCTCCACTATCCACTAGCGCTTTAAACTTTTAATCTTACTACTTTACTTATAAATTTAGGTGTCGTTTTTAAATTCCTTTAAAGGTTTAAGGCTTTACCACTAGCTCCCTCTAGTTTTATAGGCCTCCCCTTTTTTTAATTACTAACTACTAGATCCTAACTATACTTAGTCCTCCTTAAGCTAATACTTAGTTTATTTCTTTTCCTCTATATACTATAGATACGTATTTTCTAGGCACTCCCACTACTATTATCAGTCTAGGTATTCTTCTATAAGGAATCTTCCTAGTTAAAGTATTAAGTTATTTAACTTCTAAACTTCTACTAGGTACCATCTATATATATACTTAGCATTTATAAACCTTCTTTTGTCTAATGCCCAATATATCTTTATTAGGGACTTATAATATTTATCCTTTAGTGCTCTATATATATTACACGTATTATCTATATATACAATTTATACTAATATATAATACGCTAGGTATCTTAGGTTAACTTATAGCTTATTCTTATCCTTAAGTTTAAACCTATACTATATTAATTTGGGTATTGCCGTATTATTTACTAATACTAATATCTATATTATTTCTCTCTAGTCTATAGCCTATTCTTTTAGATTCTTTAATATTATAATTAACGCCCCTTTAATATAACTTATCTATCTTTCTAATATAGCTTAATCTAGTATAGCTTTCTTATCTAGCTATATATAGAAATCTTCCCACTTATTATTTCTTCTTTATTTATACCACTTTTAGTATAATTCTGTAAGTATATACAATCTATCTATAAGGAAGTATCTTTTTATTACTGCATTGTTGCAACCTTTAGCATATTATTCTGTAAATCTAGTTAGAATCCCTAAACCCTCTTCTTATTCTAGTTCGTTCAACTACTTAGCCCTTAGTATCCCTACCCTTAGCCTATTAGTAATTTTTTATATAGGTGCTCTATCCCTTATACGGCCTAATATAGTTGCCTTCTAGTCTAACTTCTGTTCCTACTATATAAGGATTTATTACCTAAACTCCTCTATAGTTTCTATCCTATTACGTCTTATAAATGGGTTTTTGATATCTTTATATTTCTTAACTATTATGTTAACCTTTTAACCTTTAGGCTGAATACTATATTTACCTAAGATTACTATAGACTTTATTTATTCTTCAAAATCTTAGTTTTCTAAGAATCTTTATCCCGTGCCTATTCGCTTATCTTTATATTAAGCTATTGCCTTTTTCTATTAGTTTTCTTCCGTTATAGGTTCTTAGGTCTCTCTTATCTCTTCTTAAGAATCTTAAGCCAATGGCCTATTGCCTTTTCTAAGTAGTAAGCTAGCACTAACAGTCGTTTGCTTACTTAATCCTTTTTTAATATTACTCCTTCCATCTCGCAAAGTAATAGATGCCGTATTTAATAGTATTATAATACCCGTTACTAATCCTTACTCTATAGTGGTCTTAGTCTTTACTTCTATTATATATTTAAGGTTTATATATCCCTAGTTAATCACCTTATCTTTCTCGTTGCTATTAATTAATAAGTACTCCAACTCTATTATTATTTCCGCTAATATTTATCCGTATATTACTATAATATCTTAATCTAGCTTATAGAGTTAATCCTATTCTTTATCTAACTCTTTAGTTCCTTTAAGTTTTTATAACTCTAGCTCTTGTAGATAATAGCTTATACCATACTTAGCGTCCTTATAAATTTAGTATATGTTATTATAATAAAACGCAAAGTATTTAATTAAACACTCCTTAGTCCCGCGTAATACACTTATGCCTATATTATTATATTCTAACAACCTAGTGCCCTTTACTGCGTAGTTACTCTAACTACCTCTATAGTCTCTAGTAAAATAATCCTATTTTCCGCAATTTATATAAACTCCTTTTTTAAACTATTTTTCTTATTATAGAGTCCGCCTAAACGTCTTTTGCTACTAAGATCCCTAGTTTAGCCTCTACTTCTTAGTCCTATAATTACTTAATCCTTAACCTCTAGGTTTTTATGGTTTTTTATTTTATCTTTTAAATTCTCTAATACTACTTAGATCTGTTAGCTCTGGTCCGCCATTCTATAGTTTCTAACTCTATATTTATTAATGCGTACTCCACGCCTTATATAACTATAAAACTCTATTTTGCCCTTTTTTAGCTTATTCCCTTTAGTAGATCCTATTATTAATCTTTATTAACTGGTCGATTAATTCTTATATAGTAGTTACGTCTTTTATAAGAATTATTACGTCCTAGACTTTTACCTTAAATCCCTATTTATACTATACTATAAGCGCCCTATTGTTCAATTTGACTTATATTGCAAGCGTTTAAAACTATATAGTATACTTAATTGCTAAAGTCCTTTATACTAGATTTTAGAGTTTTCTTTCCGCTATAGTTGTTGCTTTAGGGTCTCTAAATATCTATATTAACCGTTCTATAAATACGTTTTAATTTAAGAATATATACCGTACTTCTTAATTAGTGGTTATTACACCGCTAACTTATATCTTAGTAAGATATAGCTTAAACTATTCCAATGCTCTTCCTATTAAGAATAGTCCTACGTACGCTATTTAATTTATAGGTATTGCTAGTTTCGCTCCTTCTTATATAACCTTAAAGTATATTTACGTAAGGAATCCCTTAAGTTTTAACTTCTCCCCTAAGAATTATTTAATAGATAGTAACTTAACCTTAACTACTTCTATCCCATTAATCTTATCTTTAAGTATCTTATTATTATTTATTAGCCAATTAACTATTTCTTATAACTGTCTGACTATAACTAGTTATAAATTAGTATCCCTTATACTAGTATTACTTAATAATCCTAAAGTGGTTACCGCCGTTAATAGCGTTATAATTAGTGCTTTTAGTAGCATATTATTTAACTTTATTAATACCGTAACTTTAATAGTAAATATATAATAAAGCCTTATAGAAAATACTACGGTAGACTTGCTAATAGGCTAGGTATATAGGTAAATAAGAAGTTAATAATGTAATAATAACTAGTGAAGTAGTTGCCTAATAGATTAACTTTAATTATATTCTAAGATTTACTATAAAGAGAAGAACTATCTAGGTAGGGACTATAGTCCTTTAAATACACAATACTGCGCCTAAGAAATACTAAGTATATAACGTTTCTTATAGATCCTATAGATCCTATATACCTAACTAGTAACGTAACCTATTATATAACTTGGCTACCCCTTATTTTATAGTTTAACTAGTTCCAACGCCTCCCGTACTAATATCACTAGTTTATTTATGTCTTCCCTAAGTAACCGTACTACTGCTAATATAAGGTCCGTAACAAAATCTATAAAAATTCCATTTAAAATCTAACTTAACTTTTGCAATAATATATCTCGCCCCTTAATGCTTTAAATATAGGCCTATAGTATATAATAATAATTCATTGCTTAACGTCCGATTCGGATCCCTATTGGGCCCACGGGCCTATAGTATATATTTATAAAGATATAATTACTTAAAGAATTTATTATATTAAATATATATAATAACGTATTCTACGGGTAACCCGTCTATATAGGTGACCCATCTACCTCCCCACTAAAACGCGACCTTTACGTGTAACTAGTACCACAATACTATAAAATCTAGTAATATAAAGTTAGATATAGTATTATAAAGTATTATACTTCAGCTTTATATATATAAGAATTATATATAGTCTCTTTATAGCATTTACAGCGCCTTTTCTTACGTGTAGTTCTATTATCAGACATCTTTCCTTTAGCCTCTCTACCTTTATTCTGGCCACCACCACACTTTTAAACAGCTAACTTAGTGCCTACCTCCTTTATTAAGGTCCCTTCTTTCTAAACCCACTTCCTTTTACGTACTTTATACTAGCTTATAGCCTTACACGCCTTCTTAAGTGCTACATTCTCCTTACTTAGTAGTATAGCCGAATATATTATTACCTAAGCACATTAAATAAGCTAATCTAATAGCGTAATAGCCCTAATAGGTAAAGAATTCTAACGGTTTTAAATTTAATTATAAATTAAGGTTAATTAAGCCTCTAGCTTACGAGTATTACTAGGTGTTTTTAACTCCTATAGGGTATTATCTACTACTAAGGGTGTTAGTATATGTAGCTTTATATTAAGCTTTAAAAGCATCGCCTCTAGGTTAAAAGGGACTAGTCTAGCGCCTTAAAAGCTTATGTAGATATTAGCCTTTATAAAGGCGCGGTTAAAGGCTATTTTAAAGGCTACTAAAAAGAATAGCTTATTAATATGGTTAATATAATTGCGGATAAAGCCATTAATCTTAGTTCTATATACGCGCTTTAATGGCAAAAAACACTCTATATCTAGCGGCTGTAGTAGATATAACGCGTATGCTAGTATACAAAGTATAATAATCTGTAACATGGCCCGCCTCCACGTCGCCATACGGCCAAAAAGACTGAGAGTGCTTGCGAACTTGTCGTAAGCGTGGCGGGACCTAATATATATACTCTTACATAATCTTACTCTCTTTGCATATAGCCTAGAAATCCAGCAACTTATAGCTCTCGTAGCCGTTAATAATTAGTAGCCGATGCGCACCAACTATATAACTCTTTATATGTTTATTAAAGTGCTTTAGCCACTTAATACTAAGTTCATTTATTATCTAGCTATTCTCACTAACACTAATAACCCAATTTTTTAGTATATTAGTACTTGTAAGAGGCCAGTCTGACCGGAACGTATAATTATCTAATTGATAGTATAGAATGAGAGTTATAGATAAGTAGAAGGTAAGTTAAAGGTAGAACGAGCTTTATGTATTAAAGGACAAATGCTTTCTAACCTCTTCTATTTAGAGACTAATCGCTAGTTCTTCTCTAGAGGAGAACCAGCTCCCTATATAATCCTTTTAGGACACTAGTAAAACTCTTTGCCCCTTATCTGTCTAACTATATCTCCTTTAGGACATTAGTGGGACATTAGTAAAACCTTTATCTATCTTATCTAATATATACCTTTTAGGAGCGCCTATTATAATTACCTCCCCTTTAAGGGTCTTGGTCCTCTAAGACCTTACCTCTTAATAAACTATTATAGAGTTCTAACTAAAACCACTAGGGAAGTTCTTTAGTGGAAAGGTACTCTATAATGCAGCTTATTGCCAGTTCTTTACTAGCATAGAACCTTACTTTATCTTTCTATTCCTCCGCTCTTCTTCCACTATAGCTCTTTATAGTGCCTTTATAATAGAACTTTAATAATAACAATAAAAATTGGATGGGATTTACCTTCCTTATTATAAGAATTTATTATAAACTAATTTAGAGATTGTCCTATACAACACGTTAACTAGCTACTTGTGAGGGCGCGAAGAGGCTTCGGGGAAGATTTGAAGGAATAATATAAATTCTATCTAAATCTAAGGGTATATAGCTCTTGCAGAGTACAAGACGTTGCGTGAAGAAGAGAAAGGAATATAGGAAACTTATAACTAAATATTCGTGGTCTTGGCAGCAGACGCGTGGGCACGAGCCCACGCGGATTTCGACAGGTTTCGACCAAATTCCATTATATTAGTGGAATTTGGTGGAGACTGGTGGAAATTAATTAAGTTAGCGGAATTTAGCAGAATTTAATTAACTTGGCAGAATTTGGCAGAATTTAATTAAAGCGTCAGAATTTATCTATTAAGTGTTTCACTAAGACATTCCTACTGTAACTGGGCTAGTCCCGTTATATTACCCCCCCCCCCCCCCCTTTTAGCCAAAGGTCTAAAATAATTTAATTTAGTGAAGAATTTATAACTTATTGCCTTATAAGCGTTGTAATATGGTTTAAGTTCTTTTTAATTTTAAGTTTCCTGCTATTATGTTTTGTGTCTTTATATTAGGTGGCAGTTATTTACCTTTATATTATATCCATCTAGCTAGAGTAGGCCGCGAAGGATGGTCTTTATAGAATTCTTTTACTAGGGAAGGCGCGTCGGCCTTAACCTATTTATAGGTTTTTTAGGTTTGTGTTTTATATCCTTTCTACTTAACAAGAAGTTTAAATTATTTAAATTATATTTTCTATCGCATATTATTAATTAAGTTAATAAAGTACAAACCGTTGCCGTTGTCAACAATTATAGGAGGTGGCAGCGGAATTTTGCGAGTTATAGGATTGTCTCTTAAGGGTTATAGCAAGCTTATATAAAACATTAGGTGTATTTTCATTTTAGTTGGCAGTTTAAGCTTATAGGTGTATAGGCTTAGTTTCTTCTTAATTTAGTACAGGCCCACGAACTTCTAATTAAGTTTCTTTATAGGCTGTTAAGTCTTTAGGTTTTATATACTTAGGTAAGCTATATTACCTTCCTTAAAGTCCTATACAGGAGCTCGTCCTTTATTCGCATGCTATTCCTATAATGTTTAAGCGTATGTTAACTTACTTTATAATAGTTCCGTTAACTGCTTTATTTAATCGGCGAAGTTATGCGTGTTAATTAACTGGATCTGTTTAATTATGGGTCCTATTATATTAATATTAGGTTATGGCTTAAATCCGAGTTAAGGGTTTTATCCGTAGGTTGCGTAAAATGGTGTCACGCCTATTAATACATTTATTGTGTTATTTGCAGTAAACTTAGCTAAAGGTAGCCATTTTTCCTAGTTGTCTTGTAGGTAGGAGCAGTATATTTATAAGTATTGTTCTATAATCGCGTTCGCAATTTCCGTTTAACTATCTATCTCTGGATAAAACGTAGTTAAGAGTTATGTTTAAATGCTTAATCATTTGTATAGAGCTTACTAGAAGTCTAAAACAAACTGGCTTCCGCGGTTAGATATTATTGTATTAGGAAGTCTGTGTAGCTTAAAGATATACTTAATAAAATATTCGGCTACTAATATCGCATTAATTAAGTCTATAGGAATTATATATTGTATTTTTATAAGATAGTTAACTACTACTATAATATTTATAAACCTATTACTACTAGGCAAGTTGACTATAAAGTTAATTAAAATATCGCGCCATCTTTGTATTAGGATTGGTAGCGGTTAAAGTACTCCTTACTTCTTTATATAAGAGGTTTTTCCACGTACATATATCCTATATACTTGAACGTATTTCCGTACGTAGTTGTGCATTATAGGCTAGTAATATACTTGTTAAACGATCTTATAGGTCTTTGCACGGCCAGGATGTCCTACTATAGGGGAGTTATATACGAATTCGAGTATCTTAAATTATAAAGGTTTGGAATTTGGAACTACCATCTTTTGTTAATAGTATAATCGATTGTTTTGAATTTCGCATTCAGCAAGTATAATATCCTTATACTATTATTTTCTAGTTTGGATCGCCTTTATTACATCTACTATCCATACATTGTTTTTATATTTATATTTTATTAGCTTATTAATTTCTATTTCCTATTTATTAACTTCTAATTTATTCCTATTAAGTTCCGTATTTAGAAATATAGGACGTAGTTTTTTAAACCGTTTAGGGGGCAGTAAGAAATCTATAATCCATTTATAATCCATTTATCTAAGGCATTTATAGGTAAGTCCTGTGATTGTTATATTAATGCGTTAGGCTTTTAATTAAGTTTGCCTAGTTAATATATAATCTTAAAGTTAAATTATAAGAGGTATTTAGCCCAACGAATTTGGCGCTGTGTTAATTGTTTTATAGTTATAAAGTATTGTAGGTTCTTATGGACCGTTAACACATATATTGGAAACAATAATCCTTTTAGCTTAGGATACCATTGTTTAAAGCATCTAATAATTGCAAGCAGTTCCTTATCATATATCTTATAGTTTGATTCAACAGGGGCGAGTTTTTGGAAGAGAAAGGCTACTGGACATAGTTCGCCATTCTTATTGTATTGCGATAATATTCCCCCTAGCGCATAATCTGACGAGTCCGTTTTAATAATATATTTAAGGTTAGGGTTAAAGTAAGCAAGGATTAGAGTAGTTATAAAGCGATGTTTTAAGTTATTAAAAGCTTATTTATATCTAGCGGTCTATTTAAATTTTAAAATTTTCTTTATTAGGTTTACTAATAGCTAAGCAACTTCTAAGAAGTGGTTAATAAATTATTAATAGAAATTTGCGAATTTTAGAAATCCTTAAACGTTTTATATATTACTAGGGCTTTCCTAGTTCACGATTACAGTGCCTTTTTTAGGGTCTATTTTGATTCTATTATAGGATATAATTAAGCCTAAGTATATAACCTTAGACGCGTGGAACTTGCTTTTTTTAATATTGCATTGTAAGCCCGCGTCTTGTAAGCGTTTAAGGACTATTCTAATATGTTTTTAATATTTAGAAAGCAAGGATAAGTAGATTAAGATATTATTAATATACGCGGTAATAAATATATTAAGGAATTTACGAAGCGTATTATTAACGTATTACTAAAACGTATTGGGACTATTCTTTACGCTAAATAGCATTACTAGGTATTTAAAGAGTCCCCATTATATATAAAAGGCTGTATACTTCTTATCTCCCTTACGTATACAAATTTTATTAAAGGCAGCAATTATGTTAAGCTTTGTAAAGTACCGTGCCTTTATTAATTGGTTAAGCGTCTCTTAAATTAAGGGAATTGGATATTAGTTTTAAATTGTAATTATATTTAAAGCTTAATAATTAATATAGAATCTTAAGCCTCCTCCTAGCTTTTTAACGAATAGCATAGGTAAGGTAAATAGAGATTAATTAGGGCGAATAAATCCTTTTCTTAAATGCTTGTCAAGGTATTATTATATTATAAGCAGTTCTCCTCGTGACATGCCGTATAGCGGACCGAACTTTGGTGTTATGCTAGGCTCGAGTTCTATCTTAAAATTGTGCTTCTCTTAGTACGGGGCTAGTTGGTCTATAAATTATTTTTCAAACTCGTTAATTAGGTTGTGGTACTCTTTAGGTATAAAACGTTAAGAATTAGGATACTATTTTAGTTCTAGTGCTTTCTTAATGTCTTCTATAGTTATAGCAAAGATTTCGTGATCTCATCTTTTTACTAATAAGATAAAAGGCGTGGCCTATATTATATAGATTTTGAGAGGGTTTGACGTAATATCTTTATATTCTTTACCATAATTAGCAGTTGTAGATTTATCATATTGGCTTAAGGTTTGTAGTAAGGGTAATTTATATTGTGTTGAATTTGAATAGTTATGTACATATTTATAGGGCAAATGGTTTTTTAAGCAATGACTTTAGTAGTAGGTTATATAGAACTTTAGTGTTTCTTTAACCCAGCTAATTAAAGGGTCATGTTATTTTAGCTATCCGTGTCCGAGTATTATCTTATAGTGCTTTAAGGGTATTATAAATAGGGAAATGTATTTAAGGTGTTTACCCATCCGCAATTTTACAAGAGCGTAGTGCGTTGTTTCGCTATATATTAAGGGTTTGCTATTAAAGCCTTGTAGGCCTTAGGGCTTGTTAAGTTTCTTTAAATTTAGGCGTTAAGTTTTTGCGTAGTTTATATTAATAAAGCCCATGCTAGTGGCTCCGCTGTCTATAAGGATTTATACTTCCTTCTATTTTCTAAGTATTTAAATTTTGCCAAGCATATTAAGGGAGTTGTGTTGTGTATTAGCGTTAGAAGAGCCTAGATACTTATACTCTTCCACTTTTTATCCTAAGACGCGACTTGGCCCTAGGATAATTCGTTTTCTAAGTTAACTAAAGGTAAGGTGCTTTATAACGTCCGAGTATAATTTATAGCGTGGGTATGATTTAAGGAACGAGTATGGCTTAAAGAATGGGTATAATTTAAGGATTGGGTACAACTTAAGGATTAGGAGGAACTACGGCGGACTTTTTTAAAAGGGTAAGTTTAGTAATGTTTTTAAATATATCCTTTTTTACCGCATCTAAAATATTCTCTATTTGTGGCTTGTGTTCTTCGTTCGTTAGTTCCCAAGGGTATATAGAATTAGGTGGCATTAAGGTCCATAGGGTTGTATATAGGGCTTTTAGGTCTTGGAGAAGGATTGCGCCTTAGAGTATATACTGGTTTTAAGGAGTTTTAAACGCGAGGTGTAGTTGACTTTAGAAAATAAGTCTGTTTATTATATTAAAGGTCTTTATTAATTCGTTAACATATTATAGCAAATTTGGATAGGTTTTTTAGCAGTTCTTTACCTATTAACTAGGCTCTAATCTTATCCGAAATAGCTTATTAAAGGGCAGCAACTCTAGCGGCTTTATTCCAATCCAGTTTGCTAATAAGGCCTAAAAATTCTGAAAAGAAGCTGGTGAAGTCTTGGTTCTGTTATTATAGGTTTTTAAGTTTAGTAACAGCTGTGTATTTATAGCTAGTGTTATTATACGTTTGTTCTAGCAGAGAGATAAAGGTTTTAAAATTAACGAAAGTGCCGTTGCGGAAGAATGGATCTATGGTTTGTATAGCATCCTTGCTTAAATAAGACATTCTATAGCTAACCTTGCTAGCCTTAGTGGGGTATTAATTGTAGTTTATTAAGAGTTTAAGATGGAGCTTAGTTATAAAGGGATGTAGGTTATTTTGGTTTCTATTAAACATTAGAGGATTAGGGAGCTTTTTAGATTTTATAGTAGGTACTAGGTTTGCTATAGGTGTAGGTTAAGCTACTATTACTAGTTCGGTATTCATATTTGACGCATTAGGTTTAGGTACCATTATTTTAATTTTATTTATAGGTGTTGCTGTTAGGGTCTATAACGTAAATACCTTGACGTTGCGGAGTTCTTTGCGAAGTGCTTCTATTAATCGCTGGTGCTGGGCTTCTAGTACAGCCCGCTACTAAGCTAAGGCGTCCATAAAGGACTGTTATATTATGGTTAACTATTTCCTAACTAGGGTTATAATACTTATGGTTATTAAAAGGGATTTGGGTTCGTTTGCTATTTTAATAGTAGTTGTTTTAACGCAACGTAATGTGAGGGCGCGAAGAGGCTTTAGGGAAGATTTAAAGGAATAATATAAATTCTATCTAAATCTAAGGGTATATAGCTCTTGTAGAGTATAAGACGTTGTGTAAAGGAGAGAAAGGAATATAGGAAACTTATAACTAAATATTTATGGTCTTAGCAGTAGACGCGTGGGCATAAGCCCACGCGGATTTTAATAGGTTTTAACCAAATTCTATTACGTTGGTAGAATTTGGTGGAGACTGGTAGAAATTAATTAAGTTGGCGGAATTTGGCAGAATTCGATTAACTTGGCAGAATTTGGCAGAATTTGATTAAAGCGTCGGAATTTATCTGTCGAGTGTTTTACCAAGACATTCCTACTGTAACTGGGCTAGTCCCGTTACACTACTATCCCTATTTACCTAAAATAGGTCCTAATAATAACGCCTTAATATTAATTTCTTCCAGTTTATAAGCTGTTGTCTCTTACGCGTCTTTTCATTAACAATACTATTCGTCTCGCCTTTTAGTAGACTGTTTTTTATTATATCTTAGCTTTTAGCTTTTACATCTCTAGCTATTCTTTCTTCCACTACTTTATTCTCTTCTTATAACGCGTCTATAAGTAATAGGATCCCTATTTTATCTCTTTAATAATACTAACTTCTTATAGTATTCTCTTGTAATAGCTTATAATCGTACTATACATCCCTAGACTAGCAATAGCGTTATCCCTACTCCAATAGCACCATAGACCACTTCTATTACCCCTATAGTGGTTTCTCTAAAATACTACCATTGTTGCATTTACGCGCTTACACTAGACCCTTCTTATATTTATAAAATGCCGCGCTCTAGCAAGAACAGATCTAAGTATTCCCACTATTACAGCTAGAGGAAGACCTATATTCCGGTATTTTTTATTCCATTTTATTCTAGATTTTACTAACTATATTAGATTCCCGCTGTTTATATATATAAGGCTTACTAGCTCTAACACGCTATTAGGGATTTCTATCTATATTAAAATAGTAAAAAATAGGGATGGAAGGTGTCTTCTATTACTTATAGCCTTTTTAATTTAATAAGGGTTTCTACTGCTGTGGAGACACAGTAATTTTAGATATATAGTGTCCAGGAGCGTATATATAAGCAGCTCGTTCTTATAAATAATAATATTTATACTCTTGCGCGGGCCTTTCTAGCTAGGTAAGTCTCTTTAGTAATATATCTAGGAACTGTGCTAACTCTTTAGTTGCTAACTTTCTAATCCTAGCCTAGATGCTGATTTAGAACCTAGGGATAATACTAAGGATAGTAACAAAGATAAACGTTCTCCCCACTAGTTCCCTGGCCGTGGTGGTCCGTCTAATTCCTACCACTCTAAGAAGAATATTAGTAAAAATGCTAATGCTTCTAGGGATAGAAGTGCTAATAATACTGCTAATAATAACATTAAGATAGAGGAGGAGGCTCCCATTGCTACTTCTAGTGTTTAAGTTATTATTTTATTATTATTTTCTTTTTATAGAATAGCTTTGTATAGTACCTCTCTAGTACCTTTAGGATGCCCTAGTACTAGGAATTAACTTTATACTTTAGGGATGCCTTTATTCTTATTTTTGGTAATAGTCTATATAAAAGCAGCATACCGCTATAATCTCCGTATATAATAAACGGGTAGTATTCTTATAGGTGCTTTATAATTTCTTAAAATTTCTAAATCTTTGCTCTGTGTCTTTTTAGTCCTCTTTATATTATTAACTCTACTATATATCTTTAGTATTAGACTAGATACTCTCCTTTTATTCCTAGGGAACCCTTCTAAATCCCTAAGGCCCCTTCTTCTAGTAATACTGCTTATTCTTAAATAGCGTCTTCTTTGGATAGTATCCCTAGTAGTTCTTATATAGATTTTTATGGCTTTCTCTTATAGGATTCTAGGATCCCTATTATAATAGCAAAACATTCCTGTTTCTAATACCTATACTTAACCTTATAGTTTTAATTTGCGGGGTCTTTCCTATTGTCTTGCCTGTGGTATATCTAAAACTATTACTAAATCCTAATTTATGGTCTTTAGGAAAGTTTTAATTACCGTATTGTATCCTAGCCAAAGGTGCTCCTTAGGTTCCCAACTGTTATATACTTAGGAGTATCCTTCCTAATAAACTAAAAATTTATATTTCCTCTAATACTATCTTTAGTCTAAAATATCTTCTATATTCTATTCTAGTTCCCTATTAATTTTACTAGGTAGGGGTAGTTCTATACTATCTCTTCTCTGGTATAACTCTAATAAGAAAACATAAAATACGTAATATATTGGATATAATTTTAGCAATTCCAATTTATAGGCTTAATTTCCTTTTGTTTTCCTAACTATCTTAAAGGGTCTAAGCCACTAGTAGTCTAGCTTCTTCTTAATACGTTTTATCTAGATATTTTTTATAGACAGCAAGACTTCGTCTCCTATTTTAAATTCTTTAGGTATATTTTTTTTGTTATAGTACCTTTTTTATATAGCTTAAGCGTCTAGCAAGTGCTTTTTAAGTTCTTCTTTGCGAATTCTTATTTATTTAATTCTTTTAGACGCTACTAGTGCCTCTCTTTTAGGAATGATGTCCTTAATGTTCTAGGGGTTATTTACTTTTACCCTAAATAGTGCTTTATAAGGGGTTATTTTTATACTACTATGGATGCTTATATTATATACGTGTTGCGCTAAAGCTAACCATAATATCCAATTATCCTATTAATAATTAATATAGTAGCGGAGGTAGTGTTCTAATAACGCATTTAGACGCTCTATTAGCCCATCTATTTATAGGTAGAAGGTAGTGCCTATCTTTTGCTATATTTTTAATAAGAGATAAAATAAAGACTAAAATGCGCTATTAAATACGGTACCTCTATTAGATATAATTCCCCTTAGCATACTAAACAAGAGCTACTGTTTTAAAAATAGGTCTACCAGTTCTACTACCGTAATTATTGTTATAATAGCAAGGTACCCTAAAAACTTTATATATCTATTAATAATTACTAGGATAGCATTAGCAACCTCTCCAGTTCTTATTTTAGTAGGGGGTAAGCCTATTATAAAATCTATTATTAATTCTAATATGAGTCCCTATAGAATAGGAAGCACTAATAACTCGCTATAGGCCGTCGAAATCGGACTCTGCACCTGTATGTGGTAATGGCTACGAACCTGGGTCTTCGAAGCTCAGATCCAAAGCCAACGCAGAGACGTCGCACAGCGTGCGGACAGGACCTGGTGGTGGTTGTGGGCGTTAAGGGCGGTGGTGAAAAAATTTTGGATGGTAAGATCTTGAAAACCACCACTGTTGGCCCTCTACAATACAATAACTACTACTGTTCTCCTATCCAGGGCACCTGTATAATCCAATATAGATAGACAGTACTCGATAACATTCCCCAACCCCTAAATTAAAAGTATTAACAACCTTATATCAACGAATAAGTAAACGCGCGAACAAACGAACGTATAAGTAAATATACGGCCCCTCCTAACCCCCAGGGCGGTCGCCCGCAGAGCATACGGTCACTCGCCGTACTGCTATAATACTACTAAAACCGTTAGTTGGATAACCCCGTATGGTTTTCCTTGTCTCCTCTTAACAGAGTGGTGCCCTTAGAGAGGGCCTAGTGACTAGGGCCTAGGCATAAAAGATACCCAGGTACACATATCCCGCTTTTGTCTTTTGGTATTAGGATAGTAGAACAGATAAATCCCCCTTACGCCTTTAATGGCTCTAGGG
>Ga0307507_10000497_pt1 | contig 83045 bp, 33 predicted proteins | sample 7_EM_MG_FD_207223 | JGI IMG/M metagenome (GOLD analysis project Ga0307507, IMG submission 207223) | Populus trichocarpa ectomycorrhiza microbial communities from riparian zone in the Pacific Northwest, United States - 7_EM | ecosystem: Host-associated > Plants > Roots > Unclassified | place...
AGTATCTATAGGTTAAAAGTCTTCTTTTACTAGCAGTTTAACAACTCCTTTATATTAAGGGAGTCTAATATAGGTATAAAAAGTAATAAGTCTGCTTTAGGCCATGTTCGATAAATTTTTTTGGCCAGGTTAACTCCACCAGGTGGGCGCTCTAAAAAAGCCACCTGGGGCCACCTGGGCCCACCTAGTCGCGAACAGGCCACCGATATCGATATCCACCTAGTGCATACTGTTCGTTCGACGTCCAGGTGTATTTTAGGCAGATTAGCCGTCTTAGCAGCTGAAAAGAAGGTTTCACCTGGCCAGGTAGAGGCGTTCGCGCCAACCGCGATTGCGCTCCCAAATCTAGTATAGCAGCAAGTTTTGTCAGCAATTCAAGCCACCTGGGCAGTCCACCTAGGCGAATTCCACCAAGATCTACCGTTTTAAAGGGGGGGTCCTGGTACAGCTATGTGCATGACCAGCTTCACCCCCCCCTCTGGCGAAAATTAAATTCGCTACGCGCATCCAATTTCGCTTGATTGCCACCAACTGTACATAGTAATTGTAGCGAACGCCTATGCTTGGCTCTAAGAACCTTGCTTTTGAAGGACTTAGCTTCGAACTTGAAGTAAGGTGTTAACGTAGTCTGCGGGCGAGTAGACCATGCGGGTATATAGACCACCCCACCAAACCACCAAGGGCAAATAATACGAATCGCTTAACCACAAATAGTTGTATTTGATATAGCTATCTGCTAGCTAGTTACCTAGCGTCTAGGGCACGTACGCGCCGTGTGTTCTATTGAAGTGCATATGCTACACTTGCGTAGTGCTCGTTGCGGTTGCTTGGTCGCTGCCTTTACTGCCCCCTCTACTACCCCCTCCCGGACAGCTTAGGTATAAGAGGCCCCTTCTACTCCTAATAAAACACCCCCCTTAGCTATATACCTGCGCTTCTTTGCCCTCTTTATTTTCTAGCGCTAATTTTCTATATATAGCTTCTTATTTTTACTTGTAAGCAGTATAGCGCTTAATATTGCTATTTTATAACCGTTAACAAGCCAGTCAAGGGCTTGCTCTGTTAGACTTAGTAGGCTATATATACGACGTTTAAGATAACGCCCTAGCAAGGCCGTCTGCTTCTATAGCTCAGTAATATTATAAGGTATTTTAGCTACCCAAGATGCATCTAATGGCGGACGGCGTTGGGGAGATAGTGTTTGAAATTCAGTATATAGCTGTAATAGTACATAATTAGGGCTATATAGAACAAGGCCAGTAGCTGTAAATCCTCCCTATATATTGTTTTAATATAGCGCTATTTGCCTAACCTGCCTATACAGCGGCAGAAATTTAAGTTTGTTGATATGGTTAATGCCGCGGCCTATTATCTATTTAATACCGCGTCTATAGGCCTGCTTTAGTGCCAAGAAACAGCCTACGTTAAGTAGCTGCAGTATATGCGATAAATACGCCAGCATATAGACGATAATAATCTTATAATCTAGGCAGAACTAGTTAAATTTAGGTTTAATATAGCTGCCGTGGCCGTCTAGCACAAGCAGCTAATACATGCTAATAGTACGATCCTTTATATGCTTATAGAATAGATTTAGCCAAGTAAGGCTAATCTCATTTGTTGTTTAGCTATTATTACTAATACCAATTAACCAGTTATGTGGAATAATATCGTCCTTATATTAAGTAGCTTAGTGCATTACTGCCTTAAAGATAATAAGTAGTAGAATTATACCCCCTAACGCATTAATACATTTAATAATTATAACCCATTCTTAATTGCCTAGCTATATTATTCTAGGCCGGCCAGCCCTATTAGTTCCAGTAATAACTCTTATAGTTATAACAACACCTATCTAGAAGCCGGTCTTATTAAAATTCTAGGTATCTTTATTAAGAATCCTATATTATATCTTTATATTTAAAACACGTTTAAACCAGGCCTAAATAAGCACGGGATCTTCATATTTAGCACGCTAGTAGTTATACTTGTAATTCTATTTAGGTTATAGGTCGTCGTAGCGCTTAATAAAGTTGTATACCTATTGCTTACCAACTAGTTATAAGCTAGGATGTTAGGTAGCTAGTAGGCTAGCTATCTACCATACGGTTGCGTTTCGTGGTAGTATACCGCGTTAATCTATTAATAGAATCCACTGCTTAAGGCTCTCTTCTTATGCTAGTAAGGCGAAAATTTGATGCAATAGAACCGTGCTTTAGCTTGGTGCCTTTGGCATATCATCCTGCTATTATCCTAGGCACGTCATATATGGTAGTAGCCTTCCGGAAACTTGTAAATTGGCCTTACTTATAGGCATTAATAGATAAAAGAAGTCTACTCTCTTAAAAAAGGGGGTTTTCCTGTTGTAGGGTGGCTATTGAGGTTTGTAGTTGTATAATGTGTCACGTATTTCGCGATTTTGATAGGTGGTCTACATGCCCGCATAGTCCACTTGCCCGCAGACTACGTTAAGGAAAAGGAGTAGCTCGACGAGTAAGGTGTCTCTATACTTTACCTTCCAATACCCTTCTAGTAAATAGCCGTAATCTTACTAATATAACACCGTTATAATAGCGCAATTTAAAAGGAAGGAAACACGCATATAAGCTATTTAGCCATTATGTCACGGATCGACTCAGCAGTTTACAAATAAGCTTGATTGCTAGCTATTGACCATGCTAAGTACATTGACGCGTGATGGTTCAAGACGTTTGACAAAGAACATGAACAGGTCAGGAAACGTGGTCGAAGATATAGGGGTTGCGATAGTACGTGCGTAGGTGTCACGGGACGAACGTGCGCGGGTGACTCCCGTGACACATTACTTCCTTATAAAAACTAATTACGCGACTAGGGAAGGCAATTAAGATATTAATTACAGACGTATATAGGTTTAATTAGACCTAAATAATACTATGGTATTAAAGAATAACATTATAGACGTTTTTAATAACCGTATAATAGCTAAAGGCGCTATTATAAGGTATCCCTCCTATTTACTATGCAGTAGAGCTACGCCAAAATATAGTATAGGACTATTAGATTTAAAAGCAGATGCATTAAATCCTAAGAGATAAATCCCTTTAACTAACTAATTAATACCTTAACCGCATTTAATGGCCTAAAGGTAAATATAAAAGTAATGCGTTAGCAACGCAGGGGATTATAAGAAAGGATTATGGACTATATCTTAACAGTTAAAGATAACGGCAAGCTAAAGCTCTATACGTTAAATCCTATACTAAAAAGTTTTATAGAACTATACTGGAATATAAAATTACCTATAATATTTATAATTAATTATAGACTAGTATAAAGGCTTAGAAATAGAGTTGTATAAAAATCCCTATATTAGTCTAGGTAGTTACTAGTATGCTTCTAGTAGGCTTCTAATAGGTTTCCTAGTAATCCTCGCGTCTTTTCTCTAGTTATGTTTTTTCCTTATTAAGGTTTTTTAAGAGTTTAAAGCAAGGGTTAGATAGATAAATAATATACAGTAGCATACTAATATCTCTCTAATATCTCTCTAATATCTCTCCAAACCCCTTCTAGGATAAGCCCTTATAATTTCCCTACCGCAAGGTAATAGTAACTAGGGGCCGACTATAAGAAGGGGGGGTAATATAAGGGATATTATTGCGGACACTTTGGGTTGCCCTTAAGACAACCTCCAGACGCCCCTTAAATAGTCGCCGGTTATGTGCTAGAAGCACATGCCTATAGTATATAGTCTCCACAATCCTAGAGGCCTTACCTCCTTAAGAACTCGTCTCTCTTACTAATCTATCCTGTTTTACAATTGTGCCTTATAGCCCCTTGTCTACAAAGTCCCCTTATAGCGGGACATTAAGCGAGATTATCATTGCTATATTATAGCCGGAAATAACTAAAGCTAAATACTCTATTACTTACTAAAGGCAGCGGCAGTGGCCTTCTAATACTCTAAAGGATACTATTAAAAGACTAGATAAGCAGGCTCGTTAGTAAGTCGCCTAAGCCCATATAAATGCTATGCACTAATTTAAGGCTAAGGATGCCGAGTTTCGTTAATAATTAGCTAAGGAATTTGGTAAGGGTTAACCTCTAGAGGACAATTCTACCTTTAATATTAACTTATATTACTAACACGCGTTCAACGAGCTTAATAAGCTGCTAAATAGTATAAGCAGACAATACTAAAGCGATAATAATAGTAATGCACTGGAAGGCAATACTAAGAGTAATAGATTGCCTACTATACTAAATTATAACTATATAGACGAGGAGTAGAGATAGATTTATTAGAGGGTAAATGCTTACTCTACTGTACTATTTTTACTATTACCAATAAGACTTACCAATTAACCATTCTTACTGCTAACTGAATTTAAACAAATGCCTACTCCTCCTATATCTAAACGATCTTTACCACTTACTAAGTTTAAATAAACACTAACTCCACCTACTAAGTTAGTAGTAAGAAGTGGCCCTACTACTTTACCCACGCCACCAAGCCCGCTATATCGTTTAATAAGTCTAAAAAGGCTAGGAGGTAGCATACTTATAGTTCTATTAAAGCGCCGGAGACGTTTAAGACAATAGGTAGAGTAGGTAGATTTAGAATTAAAAGTAAGTAGAGTGGGTGGATTTAGAATTAAAAGTAAGTGGAGTAGGTGGATTTAGAATTGAAAGTAAGTGGAGTAAGTAAATAATGATTTATATCTAGGTGGTTCTTAAGCCTTACGTATACTTTATTCTCTGGCGCTTTACCTTATTAGGTAATTATATACTAGCTCGGAGTTAACTAGAAACGTGGCCATTTAACTACGTCTAGCGACTCTGGTAAATGCAACCGTTCCTAACTAATAGTGCTTATTTATAATCTACTGCTTTGCTTTATTAAAGCTGCCACCTTATGCTATGCTTAATATATATATAAAAGAGTCCTCTATAACTTGATTAAGCTCTACTACTAATATTAATGGTATTGGTGGGGGGTATTTAGATTACGTTCTCTAAGATTTTAGGTAACTGGATTTTTAGCGATTATAATCGAAAATCTAAAAATATAGGGTGTCTCTGTTACTATAGTGGCTACTATAGTAATAGAGATGTTAGCGACTCAGTCAATCGAGGCACGAGCACGGCATGAGGGACGCGCAAGCCTGTACAATTGGTAGTCTATAAACGAGGATCCAAAGCTAGAGAAAGGAAGGGAGAAGAATAGCAGCGCTGTGCGAAGTTTTATGCGGTCCTCTAGTCACGTGGACTCACGTGACTCGGCGTCTACCATAACGTCTACCATAATCCACCGTTTTCCACCAGCGCCGTAACAAGAGACACCTTATATTTTTAGTAAGTAGTTAATCTACTATAGTCTAAAATCTTAATCGTTAGAAATTTAAGGTGTCTCTGTCACTGCAGTGGCAGAGGTACCCTAAGTTTAATACCACGCCAAGCATTACGACTTTCCTATAGTAACCGAGCAACCCTAAATCTTATTAGGCTAGCTCTAAATTAAAGCAATTATAGAACTTACTATACTACTGCGCCGCAAGAACTTTTAGTTATAATCTTACAAATTTAATTAAAATATAAACCCCTTTCTAAATCTTACGATTAAATATTTCTACGTGCAATACTATACTAATAATTATAATGTAGATTATAAGTTTATTATTAAACGGCGGAGGCTGCCTTATTTAAAATTAAGCCTATTCTAATTAGGGAAACCCTATACTCTATTATTTTACTACTATATAAAGGGTAAGGCTATTAAGCCTTAATTACCAGGAGGTAGATTCTGATTATAGGAGGTAGATGTCAAAATAAACGAAACTTTATAGGTGGGTTTTGTATTAACCCCTAGATTATAAGTATCCTAGATTGTTATTTGATTACTATTAAGAAAACATATAATAGGTTTACGTAAATATAGTATATAGCGTATAGGCTGGTTAAACCTATAGATAAGGTCTTAATTAATAAGGTTACTTTAGTACCTATTATTATATAAGTAATATAGATAGACTTTACCCTAGGGTATATCTATTACAATTAGTGTGTCCAGCAGTCAGCTTAGCTACGAGCTTGAGAAAATAGCTGACTAACTATATTAATTTGATCGCTCGCTGTCCGCTAACCATTAGATAACGTACACTAACTGTTAAGCTATTAGCTAGCTGTCCCAATTAGGAAATTTGTATAGAATTTATAGTGTTTTATTTCGGATTTTTAGCAGCATCTCTCTATATATAAATATAAACATTGCTTAATTAAAATCTGGCCCTAATTTACTTAATATAGTTTTTAAATATAGCTAAACTCGTTCTGCACTTATAGAGGCTTAAAAGGCAGGTAGAATAGTTAGTAGTAAGGGCTCCAGAGGCTCTATTTCTATATTAAATATAATTAAATATAAAATTCTATTAGGTCTACCTTACTAGGCTAGCTTTTCTGCCTCTATAGTTGGCTTATAACTAATAAGATTAATATTTAAACTCGTTAACTAGGGTGTAGTTAAAGCTCCATTAGAGTTAATATAGTTAATTAAACTGCTTAATAGAAGGCCTTTAATTAACTACTACTTCTAATATTAATCTACTTCAATAATGTCAGCCAATAGTCTATTCCGCTTATTGGTAATAATCTTTTTTAGTTTAACTAAAGGCTTATTTATATATAGAGCTTATTACCGGTATAGAGAATATATTAAAAGCAATCTTAGTAAGCGTTGGATAAAGGATTTAACCAATTTTAAACTACTAGTTAAGAGGATTAGGAATGACGTTGTTTTGCTTATTACTATTATCGAAACAGATCTTAATAACTTAAGGCCTATATTATAGTAGCGGTTAAGCTTACTAGCGAGCTTAATACGCTTCTAATTACGCTTTAAGGAAGTAAGGCTTTTATCTACAACTAAGGACTATGTATATTTATTAGCTAAATCGTTATTAGATTTAGGGAAGAGGTAAATAGACGCACCCTAATTGATACGCGGACACCCCCCAATTAATACACAGACACCCCTTACCGATTGAATTTAATTCTTTCCTAATCAAGTTAAAATATCACGTGAATTTAAGTTGTTTGCATCTGTATCGCAAAAATCAAATTGTTAAAATATAACTTCTTTAACTGTAACACCTTGATTGCGTAGTACCTACCCTATGAGGCGCCGCGTGAACTTATTTGGGTGCTGCTACCTCTGCTTGATGTTTACGAACCGTCTCTGCGAGCACGCCCGTGATCGCGCCCGTGATCGCGCCTGCGCCTGCGCCCGCGCCCGTCGCGCGCCTATACCCTCGCATTTGCCTTGCCTATCCCCACCCCAGCCTCTAATTGTTGAGCGCCGCTGCGGCCGCCCAGCGGGCTCTATTCGCGTTGGTATATCAACTCGTCGCGAGCCATTAGTATTTGAACAGAATAATGGGTATACTACGCGTGGGCGGCGCGGGCGTGGTCGCGCACTGATACAGATGCAAACAACTTAAATTCACGTGATATTCTAACTTAATCAGGAAGGAATTAAACTCAATCGGTGGGGGGTGTCCGTGTATCAATTGGGGGGTGTCCGCGTATCAATTAGGGGGTGTCCATTTACCGCTTCCCTTAGATTTATAAGGAACATTCCTATATTATGGCTTAACTAGTTTCTTATCTTCCTTATCTACTTGCTTATTAATATAGTTATTAAATAGAGTCTCTATACACCGCTTGGCGTACTTCTACTACTAAGGCCACCATTTCTACTTATCGCGAAAGTAGACACGTTTAAGAGACGGATAAAAGATTACTGCGGCAAAATAGTAAGGGCTCTCGGCTTTTATTTTATTAAAATATTTATTAATCTTTTTAATAGCCATGTTAACGCCCAATTTAAGGAAGGAGTTGCATTTATTTTTAAGACTTAGCTAAGTTCGCTAGAGGATTTAATAGAAGAGCTCTATATTAGTGATTAACTCCCATAGAGCGCTATATAAGCCTTAATACCAGGACTATTAGTGTTGCCTTTTATGTGCTTAGTAGCTAATATAAAAGGCTTTAGGATTTTAACGAGCTACTCTGCCTACTGCTAATTTTTATTAGTAAGCGCGTTCTAAAATAAATTATAGCTATTATTGGCGGGCTTCCTCTAAGCTAGTAGATATTTATTAATTGCTTTAAGAAGAAGTAATACACGTCGGAGTATAAAGTAGGTCGAATTCCACTAAACGCCTTTGTCCTTAATAAGTAGAAGCTCTGCTTAATTAAAAAGATTGTTTTTAATATAGGCCTTAGTCTGGTTTTTGAACAAGTCCTTACGGTGTCTTATTAATCGCATAATATATTTAACGATATTGTAAAGCTTACCTATAAAGCCCCTCTGCCGCATAAGATTAAATTTAATATAGTCGCTTGCGCCGATTATTAAGCGTTTAAGCTTGCTTACACTTTTACCATATATTAAAAGCTTAACAATAAGGTTAATAATATAGCTAACGTACCGAAGCCGCGTTTTTTAGCCACTAAATGGCTTTATATAAGGTAGTCGTAGAGCTTATTATTATTACTAACGTTATCAGACATTAAGGAGCCAAGCTTATAATTAAATTAATACTTTTAAATTACTAACACTAGGGCCGTTGCTATATTTTTAGTAGAGTATAATCCTTATAGTTGTGGAAGGCCTAAAAGTACTAATTAAAGCTTTCTACCTTTGTTAATAAAATAAGCCACTATATTAAGTAGTAATATTCCATTTATAAATATCCAGATATTTTAGATAAGATTAATTTTACTAAGTGCGGTAAAAAAGAGGTCTTTAATATTAACGCGTTACTATTTAAATGCGGTTTTAATCTAATTGCTTAGTAATATAGGCGTCTTTATAAAATGGTCTTAGATCTAAGGACGGTTAAATATTGGTAGAGCGCGTATAAAAGGACTTATAGCTTAATAGAAGGTAATATCTTATAGAATTGTCTAATTAATATAGGCTTAAATATAGCCAGCTGCCCAGAATGGCTGGTGTTTATAACTACTAGTGGAAGTAAAAACTTCTACAGCTAGTTGTTATATTCTACCGCTGTAACTTTTAGGGTTAATAATAAGGTTATACTTTGATTTTAAATGGCTATTAATATAATTATTGCTATTAATTATAAGTAAAGCACCTAATCTTTAAGCTAGATGGTAGAGCTTATACAGCTAGAGCCTCTTTTTACCCAAAAAACCGTCTTTAAAAAGGTCTACCCTATACTTCTATATTGGTAATATAGGAGCTTTACTTAATAGCAACCGCTTATTAATAACTTGGTATCTGTCGGAATGTTAGTCATGTGACGTGGTCACGAGACCACGAAGCGAGGCTAGTTGGTCTAACCTTAGAGCAACTCCTTACTTTAGGGAATTAATAATCCATTAATTAACACCGCATACGTATCGCAATACAGTGATATTTGTGCACGTTGATTAAAGCATATATACCGACACTAATCAGTAGACGTACAGATTAGGAAATACGCAATAGCTAGCGCTTGAGAAGTAGTACTGGAAACAGTTTATAATCGCCTAGTTCTTATCTGTTTTATCAAAGGAGAAGACTACAACTTCTACTTACGCTTGAGAGAATTTATACTGGCTTTATAGCTAATATAACAGATCGCTAATAGAATAGCAGCCTTGCTAAGAACTATTCTACAGGCCCTACGGCTGTAGAAACGTATACACAACCCTTAAACCTCGACCTCGACCTTAACCTCGACCTCGACCTCAACCTCGACCTTAACCTCAACCTCAACCTCAACCTCTGTTTAAGCCTTAACCCTCAAACTCTTAGACTAAGGATACTCTATAGGCCCCAAGACTGTAGAGAATACCTTAAACCTTAAACTTAAACCTATAGACCCCCTTTCTAAAAATGGATCCTGAATGGGTAGAGAAGATTTTAAGGCATAGGGACGGGATCGACATAGCAAATGCTATAAAAGATGAACTAGGAGAATACATAAAAACGAAGGTCTACGTATATATACAGGAGAACTTTATAGATTACACATTATAGACAGTATTTAAGAAGGAATTTAAAGGCTTCACTACTGAGGATTTTAGACGCATGCGAATTAATATAAAAGCAAAATTATGCACTTATCTACTTAAGAGAGGAGTGTATATGGGAAGGTATAATAATAGATATTTAATCTTAGAAGCACTATTTGACCTCCTCTAAGAGGAAGAACCTTATAAATAGACAGATAAAGAAATTATAGGAGCTCTTAAGGAAATCAGCCCTATAATTATAGTGGCATTATAAGAACAACTTAACTCTATATAAACAGCTCTGATATCGAATTAAGCTATACCCCCGTTAGTTATAGCCTTTTTAGTCTCTACGACCCCCTTTTATAGCCCACTACCTTCCTATACGGTGCCGACGCCTATAAACCATTAACTACCTCCACTACCTCCGACGCCTGTGATTCAGCCTATAGCTACAGCTATAATACCACCTGGAACGCAAATACCTACCCCTATAACACCCCAACCAGCTATTATATCTATACCCTAGTAAACTACACTAACCGCCACCTAATAGTAAGCCTTACCTACCTCTACCTAAGATTAACTACTTACCCTCCTTACTTAACTCCTATAGACGCAGAATCAATAATTATTGCCTGCGGCAACTGCCTTTACCCCCCCTCTAGTAACCGCTCCTACCCTACCTAGTCCTCCTCCTGCCTAGTATCTTTACCCTAGTACTGCCAATACTAATCCTGCTATACACCTGCCTATGTATAGCAAAGAGGCAGCTACTATTGCTAAGATCTATATAGACGGCTAGAAGTACAATATAGTAAGCGATAGCTTTAACTTTAAGTTAACTATCTTCTATAATATCTACAAGAGAGCTAGTCTACCTCCTAAAGGCTATATAACTGTATTCCTAACTATACTAAAGGGACTTGCTTAGGATTACTACTATAATAGCACCTTTTCAACTAGATTATTCGCTAAGGCATGTAACCACATATATTACTTTTTTAAAGGACTAGAGTACTATTAGAGAAACCTTACTAAATGGAACGCTACTAACTTCTAAGGAATTATTAACAAGAACCCTAATAAGTAAATCTATTAGAGTTTCTAACTACTCCTTAATAAGCTCCTAAAATATTGCCATGGATTATACCTAGAGTTTCGTATAGACCTCTTCTTTACAAATAAGCTAGTTACCGCTTACCAAGGAGTACTAGCATGCCGTATTACCACTTCCAACCCTTCTAAAGACCTCTCCTAGTTAATTAGTAAGTTGCAATTTTCTATAGTTATATAGGAGAAGGAATACCCTTCCTAGGCCTTAATAAGACCGTCTTAAGGAGCCTACTTTACGGATCGCATATACCGTCGTAATATCCATAATAACTGTAACCGAACCTGCTTCTATAGACAAAATACCGTCAGATCCCTAAAGGCTAAATACTACATTTGTTAAAAGGAGACCTGCCGCTTATGGAAACACACAGAGGAGGAGCGGAACCGTTCTAGAGATAAGTATAAAAGACGTTTTAACAATAATAAGGGCCGTAACAGCAACTTTAAAAAACGCTTTAGACAATACACTATCTATTATAAAGGAGACGACAATAATAAGTGTAATAAGACTTTTAAAGCTCTTATGCTAGATATAAACGCTAATAAAAACACTAATCATAATAATAGTGAGGAAGAATTAGAAGACCCTAATAGCTACTACCTTATATTATTTGGGACTCTTACTATAGATAAAGCAACCTCTATAAGCGTAGAACTAGCCAATAAGGCTTACGCTTACTTACTTACTATAACCTCTACAGAACCTACTACAGAAACTGACCCGTTTAACTATAACACAACAACCGCCGCTTTACGCTATACCTTCACAGTATTTATAGGAATTATAATTAATATTAGTGCGTTAAAGAAGTCTACAGCCAGTTATGGATAATTCTAGGCACTATAGAACGTGGACTAATTTGTAAGACTTAACACCTTAACTAAAGGATAAGTTAACGTGCAGTTTGGTATTAGAATTACTACCTCTATTAGAACTGCGGATGTTATTACCCCTATAGGCAAGATACAGTTTTATATTATTTATGCGGATACCCCCTTCTTGCTCTATTTAGCGGATATAGATAGACTCCAAATCTACTACAACAACCTTAGAAATGTTGTTATTACTCGCACTAAAAAAGTGCTAGTAGTGTAACGGTTTGGCTACCTATTTCTCCTATAGAGCTTATTACTATAGTTATATTTATCTAAATTCTTTAACGCAAACCCCTGCTACTTAATAGATGTAGAGCTATGGCGCCTGCATCGTTAATTTAGATATCCCTTAGTTAAGAAATTGCAAAAGCTACTCTACTATGCTGGCTATAAAACTAATAGAATGGCCATTAAGCAACTAACTAAGTTCTGCCACTACTGTTAGAAGTTTAGCAAATTACTAGGCAGATTCCGCTTTACCCTACAAGATAATGTTAATTTTAACTATAATATCATTATCGACATTATATACATTAGCGGATTACCCCTCCTATACGTCGTTAATAAAGGAACGCGATTTTAAGCCAGTAGATAGCTATAAGACATTAGCGCTAAATATATATAGAACGTTCTATAGATATGCTAGATTAATATTTACCTAGGGCTACTAGACCTAATTACCTATAACGCCAGAAAGAACTTTATTAGTAAGGAATTCAAGCAATACGCTACTATTATAGGAATTAGTATAAAGGGAGTACCAGTTAAAGCATATAACTCCATTAAAATAGTAGAGCGCTACTATAGTCTATTACGGCGAGCCTACTAGATTATTATAACTAAAATCCCTAAAATTAATAGGGAGATTGGACTCTAAATAGCGTTTAAAGTAATTAACAATTTAGCTAGCCCTAAAGGACTAGTTCCTACACTTTTAGTCTTTAGAGCCTACCCCTAAATAGTTAAATCCGATACACTATCCCCCACAGTTATATAACGCGCCGCTGTAATTAAAAAGGCTATAACAGAGATACAGAAGCTATAAGCTAAACGACAGATTGCTAACGCGCTAAATATACAAAACGAACCCAATGCTAATGCGATTTATAATCTCCTACTAAATTCGCCCGTTTTAGTCTAGAGAGAAGGAAATACTAGCTAAAGCGGCCATTAGGACGGGCTATTTACCTTACTTACTATTAAGGGTAAAATATATACTGTTAAGCTGTCTAGCGGACTTACAGCCTTTCAATCTACAGTTATAAAACCCTACCTTTAAGCAACTAAATTATAGGAGCAAATCGTCGGACTAGAATTGCCACCTAAACCTCTATTTAGGTTAGTCCCTCCTAAAACTGTCTTAGAGAGACCTACTAAAGCTTAGCAATAACCCCTAAAATAAGGTAGAGGACGCCCTCACAAATACCCTCTACTTACGGCTATAACTAATATTACTATCTACCTACAGGATAACAGTTAATTTAGTACTTAATTTAGCGCCTCCTAATAGAGGGAGCTTACTGGTCTACTTAAGAAGGGAGTTTTTAAGATTATAAGACTTACGGATATACCATAAGGCGTATAACTTTTTAGTTTGTAATTTATTAATGAGATTAAGAATAAGGGAACCAATAAAGCCTTTAAGAAATCCTAACTAGTTATATAAGCTTATAACGACTTAGAAAAGGAACTGGTTCTTACCTAATTACTAACTATTTAACAAGTCAGCTAATAACTAATTCTCTATATTGCCGCTATAAAGCTTCTATAGGCACGACTTTACCTCCAAGACATTTTATAGGCCTATATATAATTAACTACTATACTAAATTAAGAGTTCTACGTACGACCTCCGCACGAGCTAATTAAGCAACTTGGGATTAACGAGGCCTCTGTTTTAAAGGTTATAAAACCACTTTATAGAGTACCGGAAGCCGGTAACCACTAGTTTAAGATATATTACTTATATTATATTTAATAGTTATATATAGACCAGTCTACGTATAACCCCTATCTCCTATAGAGTAATAAACCCTTTAGCATTATAGGACTACAAACCAATAATACTCTATTCCTAGTAGATAAGACCTTTATAAATATAGAGTAAAACAAGCTATATAAGGCTAAGTTTATAGCTAAGGAACAGGAATAACTTATCGTTAATATACCTATTAAGTTTAACAGTGGAGTTATTTAGTTACTAACTAACGGGAGTATTACGCTTACTTAGAAACGATAATGCATAAACCTTAATATAATTAGTACTAAACTTGCCATAAGTATGGGATTAAGAGGAGCTATAAGAACCTTAACCCTAAAGGACTAGTACATTACTTAATATGCTAGAGGTGTATATATCGCTTTAGTTTGCCAACTAGAGGCCTTATTTAATTTATCCTTTACTGCCTAAGTAATTAACCCTAATAAGGAAGATGTAAAACAGCTAAATAAGCGTCTAAACTAGCAAATTGAGAACGCTAATAGAGACCTTAAGTTTGTTAAGTTAGATATTAAAACCCTATAGTTACTAGTATTCACAGACGCGTTATTTACCAATAATAAGGACCTCTCTTCGCAGATTGGCTACGTTATTGTACTAGCTAATGCTATAAAGAAGGCTAATATTATATACTAGAGCTTAGTTAAGTGCAAAAGAGTTACTTAGAGCGTACTAGCTTCTAAACTCTATGGTACAACCTACAGCTTTAATATTAGCGTTGTAATTAAGTCTATAGTAGACAAGATCCTATAAATTAACCTCCTACTTATGCTTTATACTAATTCTAAGTCCTTATATAACTGTCTAGTATAACTTAGAACCACCCAAGAAAAACGCCTAATAATTAATGTAATGTGCCTTCGGTAAGCCTATAAATGGAGACAGATTATAAAAGTAAAATAGATTAATGGAGAGGCTAACCCTACTAACGCTATAACAAAGGGAAAACCCTACGCGGCTCTTTAATAGCTTATTAATACGAACTAAATCGACCTATAAGTTGTAGGATAGGTTAAATAAATAAACTTAGATCTAGCTTAGTATTATATAACTAATTATAATAGTACTAGGGCGCGCCACTTGCCATATTCTGCGGACCCTAAATTTAATCAGCCAATTAGGATTTTCTATCCCTAGGATAGAAAATCGCTATTGGCTCGCTTACCACTAGCGCCTTAGCGGCCCTCGCGATATATTAAGCTGCTACCCCTAATGATCCTTCTTCTTTTCCTTAGCTTAGTATCTTTATATACAGCGTTTATATAAGCTGTAACACAGGTTATATAATTACGGACCTGTAAAAAGAGCGCGGAAGCTATTGCGTATATGTTATAAATAGTCTATAAGTAGACTTGACTTTAGGGTATAGATTAGCCTTCTTTTTAGAGTTGCTCTAGTGTTGGAATGTTAGTTATGTGACGTGGTCACGAGACTACGAAGCGAGGCTAGTTGGTCTGACCTTGGAGCAACCCCTTACTTCAGGGAATTAATAATCTATTAATTAATACTGCATACGTATCGCAATACAGTGATATTCGTGCATGTTGATTAAAGCATGTATACCGATAGTATCCGTATTTACTAATAAGCTTGCCGTATATTCTTAGGTAGAGATTATCCTAATTAATAGGAAAGATATAGCCGTAGTTTTAATTAGCTAGAGGAGGCCCTTACGATATAAAGTTATCTTAATCGCCCGATTTGGTATTATTATTAATTAAAAGAAGGGAGGAAGCAGTTAATTTATAAACCCTACGCGGTGTTAAAGGGGTTAAGTAATGCGTAGATTGTGGATTTAATAAGGAAAAAGTAGAGGAAGAAGCAGAGGAAGAAGCTCTACTACCTGGCTAACGCGTAAAATATAATATACGTTGCATTTTATATAGGTAATAAAATGGTAAATTTTAGTATAGGAGAACGGGCTTACGGCGCGTAATAGAGATATTGGGGAAAATGTTTTATTTACTATAGTTAAGCGAGAGATTCCTATAGGTTTCTCATTGCTTGGCGTATAATCTTAGTCAAAGATTTAAATATCCTTAACTTCTACCAAAAGCTTTAACTTACTACTAAATCTTATTACTAAGGTAGTAAGCTACTAGCTAGCTGTAGTCTTATAGCTGACTAACTATTATAACTCTATAAGCTCGCTAATTGCTTACGTTATTAGTCTTTTAGTAGCGACGCTGGCAGTGACACAGACTCTTTAATATACTAATTATAATATATTCTATATGTTACGGAACACCCCTGTAACACCTTATACACATTTACCTATTTCTACCAACTTAGTAATTAGAGATTAACCGCGAGACAGCAATCTACGGCATTTTGCTATATTTTACTAGGTCTACTAAATTCTGTTAAGTTCTGCTAGAACCGCTACCTAAATCCTATTTTGCTCTATATATATATTAACTAAGTAACCAAGTTAACAAGATATACCCTTTCTTCCCGTTTTCTTACCTTTTTCCTTATATAACGTTTTAATTTCATTATGCGGTTTATATATACAGCTTAATAATATCTACTTCGCTATTTATTATCGTCGCTTATACTTACTCCGTAACACTATATTATATTATATTTATCCCTTATATAGCTCTATTTAGTATATAGAATAACTTAAAAGCCCCCATATCTAAAAGACCTATACGCTATATTTACTAAATAAATAAAGAGCCTGCAATAGGCCTTCGCGGATATCCTTACCTATTAAAAAGCCTAATATTATAAGTTAATCAAATCTCTAAAAAAGGAAATTAAAGAGATTTGCTAAAACGTACCATCTGCTACACGTTACCCCTACTTGACCCCACTGGTATTAACCTATAAACACGAGGTAGAAAGAACGTGTCTAGAACTAGCTCTTTAATTTTACTAATTAGTGCCCCTATAAAGAAGCTAACTAAACGCCTTCTTAATCCTCCTGCTTATTTAGGTAAAAGAAATAAACTACGTTTTTTTAACTAACTTAAGGAGAAGCTAGATAGAAACATTAATCGCTATACTGCTCCTAATAGTTAACTACGTTATACTATAAGTTGCCTAAAAGAATACGCTATAGAAACTATATACCTATTCTAGCTAAGGACAAAAAAAACTAGCTGCTATACTAGAAGCCTTTTATAGCAACCCTAACTATTAATATTACTTCTGGTAATATATAATGCTATTGCAATAGTATAGGGTGGTAACTAATTTAATTAATACTTAATTAATTCTCCTATTCTACAGGTAGAATTTAGTGGATTTCTTATCTCGGTCCCAGACGATCAGCCAATTATAAGCTGCTTATATAACAGATTAATTATCTTATATTGTTGTCATCTGGTACACGGTTCGGAAATTTGTTAGTCCCTCGCGCCAATTTATATGTAATTCTTATATAAACTCACGCGCCATACTAATTTTTCAGCTATTAATCAATAATGAACCAACGCCTTTATAAACAATCGGCCAACGTTATATTCTAGAGCTTTATAAGGCAATTCTAACGCTGCCAAAATTATTGCAAACGGCCTGGTGGTTACTGCTACATTTCGCCTTAAATAAGCAGGTCTCCCCTTTAAAGCTCTGCTCAAAACTCTACTACCATTAATTAATAATAAACTAACGCCTTTATAAACAATTAGCTAATGTTACATTCTAGAGCTTTGTAGGGCAATTCTAATGCTGCTAAAATTATTGTGAGCAGCCTAGTGGTTACCGCTATGTTTTGCCTTAAATATTACTACCAAAACAGTAAATATTCAGCCAGAGCTATTAACCATCACCAATTCTTAATGTTTGACCTCCTATATTAATATTTATAGTAGATGAACACCTAAATAGCTAATATATTGGATCTAGATTAATTCTGTGCCTTATTACCTGCTTTATTGCTCCTCCGCTACCTATACTACCAAAATATTAACCTGCAAACCCCCTACCAACTTTATATTTACCAATAAGCTATATAGCGCCGTTTGGTATAAAGAAACGCTTAAAGGCCTTAATAAGGAAGCTAAAAGTTAGATATGCGCCTAGTATAGTACCCAACTGTCCTCATACTGCTAGCAAGGTAGTAGATAATACTATTGGTATAGTAAATATCTTTAAAAAGCAACGTACTGATAACAAGGCGTCTTAGTCACTGGCAGCAGATGGCGAAGCTCCTTAGTCACTGCGGATAGATCTATAAACATCTTAACTCTCTACTAGCTTGGCCAGTTAGGATATACTAAAGATATAGGTAGCTAGAGCTTAGAGAAAAATCTAAGACAAGAAGAAGCCTAATACAACAACTTAAACACAAGATAATGCAGTTTAGGGTACTATATCACTGCTATACAGCGATAAATTCCATATAAAAAATAAGTAGGTAACCTATATTTGGAGGCTGATCTATAATCGCATTAATGTTATCCTTATTACACAAACCAGCTTTGGTAAAAGCCTTATTATACAAGTAATTTCAATCCTTTATAAAAATACTATATTGCTAATATTTCTCCCTCTAAACAAGATTGCAAAAGAGCAAGTTTAAAAGGTTAATTAGATTGGTGGTAATACGCTGCTCCTTAACACCAACGTTAAGGATATAGATAAAGCGCTTAAGAGTACAAGAGCCGGCCTATATACCATATCTTTATTAGTCCTAAGCTTGCCAGTACACCATCTTTCTAAGATCTGCTTAAAGACCCCAAGTTTAAGAAGTAATTGGCCTTGGTTGCTATCAACGAAGCTTATTTTGTTATATAATGGGGCAAGAAGTTTCGCCCTAAGTATACGCAGCTACGCTATATGCGCAATCTAATTGGAAGCTTGGTTTTATGGTTTGCCTATTCTATAACTTTTAATCTGGAAACATTAGAAATGGTAAAGAAGTCCTTAGGCTTTAATAACACCAACATACACCTTAAGCAGACTTCTATTTCCTATAGAGAGCTTATCTTTTATCTTAGCTAGATACTAAAGGATACAATTACTAAATACACCTTGCTCCGCTTCCTTCTTAATAAGGCTGTCAATCCTCTAACTATTAAAACATATATTAATCCTGCCGTCTTTTAGGGAGGGAGCCGCTTAGCTACTCCGCATAAGATTCCAAAGACTATTATATTCTTTAACACCAGAGTCTAAGCTATGGAGGCGTATAGAAGCATGTCTAAGTACCTATAGCAGCTATATCCAGCTTAATATACTAAGAATATCACCCGCTTAATTATAGCCGTATTCTATTAAACAACCTCATCATTTAGCAAGAAGTTAATACTAGATAAGTTTAGGAAACTAGCAGAATCTTTTAAGATTTAAATTATTTTTGCTATAGAGGCTATTAGGATTAATGTTAATCTTCTAAACATCCGTAGAGTGGTTATATATATAATACCGGCGCCTAAACAACATTTCTCTTTTCTTCTATAGCGTGGTAGTTGAGCTAGTTACAATAGTAGAAGGGCTAAAGTAATCTTTCTATTTAAATACTAGTACTTTAGCAAATAAGACCTACTCCCACAGCTAAAGCCAAAGGCAGTACACCGTTTAAATTCTCGCCAACAGCGACAGTCTTGCGTACTATTATCCCACTCTTCTTCTATATCCCAGCCATTACCATTACGCAGATCCTAATTACCGTTAGTTAATTCTATAAACTTAGATAACTTATTAGCCAGCGACACCATCCAGTTAAAGCGGGGAGGTAAAAAGGAAGATAAGTAGAAGCGTATAGAGATGAGAGATGAGTTTTTCCAGCTATATAACGATTACGAGTATATTAAGGAAACACTATATAAGTATTTCGCCAAGCCTAACGCTTTAATTGCTGCTAATACTAATAAAGGCTCCTGCTGTAGTTACTGCAATAACTCCCTTTAGTTAAGAACGCCTAAATATAAAATATATAATAAAAAGGGGGCAAATCTAGATGCCAAAAATAATTATATCCTTAAGAGACTTTAGATGTGGGCTTAGACATTAGCAGTACCTGCAGCTATTGGTAGATCTACTCTATTTCTAATACATTACACTATTACCGTTCCATATACTATGATATATTAAATAGCATATTAATTCCACCTAATTACTATACATAAACACCTTAATAACTATATAAAGGAATGGGAGCACGCAGATCTACTATCTAAAAGTCTATAGTAGGAGCTATATACGGCCGGTCTTAAATATAATAATATACTACACCCTTCTTCATAGGGTGTAGATGCGATATTTAGGATTTCTAGTGTTAATCTAATGCTAAGCCAGAGTTAAACTTTATTAATTAACTCCCTGTTTAATGCTGCTATATCTACCGCTACCACTAGTTAAGCCACATCAGTTACTACTATATCCGCTATATAACCGCGACTCTCTTTAAGCCTACCCCCGTGCTAGTCTCCTCTGCGCAATACTTAGGTGCTATTACCTACAAGATATAGCCTATTAAGCTTGCGATGCCTAAATATGCAATATATCTAGAACACACTAGATATAAGGAAGAGAAAGAGGTTTTAGTCATTATCGCGGTTATAAAGGGAAGGTAAGTTGTTGCTATTCTAATAATATTTTTATACCCTATATGTTCCGTTAAGCCCCATTACTAATAAGCTGTTTAATATATATATAGTGGTATATAGGGAGCTTTAGCTTTATAACCGGATTAATATTACCGCTGTTATAAGCAATGTGGAAGGGCAAAGCCTAACGCTAAAAGATAATACTTAATTAAGTATTATAAATAAAAGAATGGAATGACTTAAGTCATACTAGAGAAGTTGTTAATTAATAGAGGGTAGAGGAGAAGTTATATTAAGGTAAGGTAAGGTTAAAACCTAAGCTCCTTCTGAAATATATATAACCCTAAGTCTTATATATATAATAAGGAAACAAACTAAAATAACTAAGGGGCATTTAACACTACTATATTACCTCCCCCACCTAAAAACGTTGTCCCCTAACGTTTCCTTGCATCTCCTAAAGTGGGTAATAAATGCCCTAAAAAAGAAGACACCCTAACGCTTAATACTCCTCCAACTTATCTAAAGCTGCCTATACTCCCTCCTTAATTATAGCCTCCGCTTCTTCCATATCATCCTTATCTACTATACCTTCTGCTTTAAGTTCTGCACTCCTATTATCCTATATATTAATATCTCTAGCTTAGAGGTTTAAAGATACTCTTTTTTAGACAGCACGTATTTCTACTTACATTTTCTTCCATAAAGGAGATTGTAGAATACTGGAGTTAATTGCCTACTCTCCTAAAGCAGCACCCCTTTCCAAAATTGGTAAAGGCGTTAGGCGGTGTAATACTGCTGGTTTATTAGTGTCTTCTAAGGTACTAATAATTATTAATAATTGTTTAGGGGCAGCATCCTAGAGGCCATCTCCCTTAGGCTTACTTAGATCCTTTAGTTCACAGTTAATCTCTATAGGCACTACTTCATCATTAAAGATATTAGGACTAAGGTTTAGAGCAGTAGTCCTAGCGCTTTAAGGCGTAATAGCCCTATCCTTACCTTTAGTATAGCCTTTAGAACTATGCTTAGTTAACGGAGGAGCGCTGGAAGTCATACCCTTATTTTCTAGATCTGAACTTAGGTCTTTAAGGTATTCTAAGTCATCTGCGGGACGCCTATGGCCTTATTCTTTTACCAAAAAGTAAGATTTTGCCCCAAATACCTCTTGTTTAAATTCCTTAAGCTCTTTAAAACTGTTATAAACAGCCTCAGCAATACGCGCCCTATGTCTTTCCTAAAATGCTTTATATTTATTGTTTAAGGTAGGATCTAGGATTATCCACTGTTCTGCCCTTACTTAAGGATTATCCTATAAAAGTCTTCCAACTAAAGCATTTAAAAGGGCACTCTTTACCTATAGTTGTATATAGGCTGGGAATTTATATGGAGGAATACTAGTAACAGGTTCACTAGTAGGAGTTAATGCTAGGGGAAGACTAGTTAGATTTATCCATGCAACCTCCTGCTAGCTTTTAAGCCTAGGGATTTCTAATTTCCTAGTGTTTAGTAAGATTGCGATTAAGTCTAAAGTAACAATTAAGCGGCTTAATATTACTTAAGATACTCCTTGTGTAACAGTAGCTTTTATAAACTATACTTCTCCAGTTTTTAACGCAATAGGTATCTAGTTAAGCTTAAACTTCTTAGCATTAGCCTTAGTCTAGGCCGTCTCTATATTCTTAATACACCCCCTACTATTAAGTTCTCTGCACACTTAAAGCAAATCTACCTATTCTAGTATATACTAATGCATTCTAGGGAGGAGTTCTGCATAAGACTAACTCCCCTCCTTAATTAAGGAAACATAAGAATAAAGCTAGCTGTCTCCAGAATTTAGCCCTCCTTTACGTACCCGGAGAAGATCAATTTCTAAGTTTTGTTTTTTAAGAAGATAGCCATTAAGAAACTGGAGCATATAGCTTAGATATACAATAAAACAAGTAGCATTATTAGTGCGTAAAGCTATAGTGTATCTATAGTGCTCTAGATCTATATAAACCACCTATTATAGCAAGGAATGACATATAGTCTAGAGGATACTATCTTTCTCTTCCCTAGCAGTCTTTCGCAAATAGTATACATACATATTAAACTCTTCCTTAAAAATACCTAGAATTCCAATATCTTCCTACCATTTAAATAAATTGGCGTGGTGGATTCTAAGCAGGTCCTATTTAAGTTCCCCTTTTAAGCCTAACATAAGCTTTCTTAATCCCACGCGGTCTACTAGATAATTGCTAGGCTATATAGCAGAATAAGCGTAAATTCTAAGGTTATTGTTTGCATACTCTAGGTAACTATTCTTTTTAAACCAGAAATAGGAGCTTTTAGCCATCCGGAGAATGTTAATAGTATCATAATTCTTAGAGACTAAGTGGATTTGTAAATATAAATCAGTAGAAAAAACGCTGGCATCTAATCCTAACAACCCTGCCATTTTCTAAAGATGTATCTAGCATAACGCGCGGACTTCTGTTCTATTTCCCTACTAGGCCATAATAAATTAGTGCAAGATAAAAAAGATACTGTTTTCTAGCTCTTTGGAATTAAGGGCCTTAATTAATTTAGCTGGCATTTTAGAATAACACAAGCATTTTATTTTCTGCTTCAGCCGTGCTTTCCTAACAATTACCTCTCCATCAGCTTTAGCAATCACTACTGCTTTTCCTTTCTGCCTATTAGCTCTACTAGAAGCTAGAGGTTCCGCAGGTCCTATCTTTAGCTTCTTTCTTAGGGATTTCCTAAAAGCTTTCTCAGCCCTGCGTTTCTGTGGGGAGCAGGCAACGAGGTCATCCTCTAAAGACGTAGATTTATTAGATTTAGAGTCTTCTTCTTGTGCTCTAGGTACCTTACCTCTAAACAGAAACAAGCTACACAGCATCTTTACGTTTAAGCCTTTAACCTCCTTAAAAGGTAACAGCAGAGGTACTAAAGTAACCAGCTCCGGTGCAGATTCCTTTTTAGTTTTAATAGTTAAGGCTAGCACTAAAAGCTTATGGCCCTAGCTTAGATAACAAACAAGCTTCCATTTCTTAATTAACTCCTTATTAACTACCAATCCAAATTTATAGGCGGTAAGAAAGTCTAAGGGTGTTAGGTATAGGGTCCTTAAGATCCTAGCCTTTAAGAGTTCCAGGCGGCTTAGTATTGCATTATTAATTATTTCTAACGCATCCTTCTTGGAGATCTGACTTCTTTTTACCTAATTAATAAAGATATGGATGCTTTTTAGTGCGTAATATATATAGAAGAGCTTGTAGGGACCTTCTAAAAGTTCCTCTCCCCACTCCTTTTTAATTGTATTTTGCACTGCCTTAATCTTATTAATCTTATAAGTAATCTTAGAGAGCTTTCTAATGTCTGTAAAGGTGTTTTCCTAATCTTTATTTCCTAAATTTCCCTTAAGCTTATTATCCTTCTTAATCTCAACCATTGCATTTTTTATAGCCTTAACCATATTATACTCCTAGTTTATAATAGCCTATATTAAACCATAATAGATATTTATACACTGATTAACCAGGTGGCTCTGGGCGGCCCTAAGGATAACCTCTATTATCTGCGCCTTTCCTTAGTATATAAGGGCCATTGACCAGATAGTAGGAGGTAGAGGAGGCAGAGGAGGCAGAGGAGGCAGAGGTGGTGCCTTTCCTTTTAAGCGGAGTTCCATGGTTCCAGACATTTTTATAGTAATATTTTGTGTGCGCAACAGGCGTATAGGTAGTATTTTAAGACAAAAGTCACAATAGTGTCTTCTTAATATAAGAGAAAAGTAAACAGGCATGTATGGCTAAATAAGATAAGATAACAAGAAATCGAAATAAAGGCCTTATAGTATTTTCCAGAAAAAGGTGAATTAAAAAGGACCATTACGTGAATTGTTAATATATTAAGGAACTTTAACCAGTGGTTGAAGTTGTCTAATTAGTTAGATTTTCCTTGCCAAGACTTTTATATGACAATAGCATTAGTACTAAAAATTTTAAAAGAGTAAACAAGAATTAAACAATGCTTGACTTTAACCTCCAATATACTTGACTAAGGTTTCTTAAAGTAAAGTAGCTCTTCTCCCAACTTAAAAGGAAATGAAAATGCTAAATTAAAAATTATAGAGCGTGAAAATGTAAAATACTTATAAGAGATAGTTACTGGTAACGAGGATAAAAGGAAGAAGACCACGCATGAAGTTATTCTTTATAAGAGCAGTTGCCAAGACTAAGAATTCAGAACCAGCTTTAAAGAAGTAAACTCTTTTCCTAATTGCTTATGGCAGTGAGGTAAAGTAGGAGTGCGGTAGAAGACTCTCAGTCTCTATAAGTGCTAGCTATTATAGTGCCAAGTGTTCCTTAGATGAGCCTTACTTGCAGTTACTTTACGCGTTTATTGTGGAGATAAAGAGAAGAAAGAGAAAGAGTTGCTGCTTATAGTGACAGATGTCCTAAGTAACGGCTTGCCTATAGAAGGATCTTTGTAGAAGACCGTCTCTTAATAGAGCTATAATCCTTAAGATGTAATAAGATTATAATATAATTAGAAGGGAGGAACGCATGCAAAGGATAGGTAGAATTAACTGTAACTGTGAAGTAATCTCGGTTAATTACCGTTTATAAAGGCTTCCTTTCTTGTTTCTTTCCTTCTGCTTTCTTTCCTTAAAAGGATTTAATTAGGCTTAGCTTGCACAATCCTTATGCTAATGGAGCAGTATGGTGCCGTACTGGTGTGGCAGGAAACTGGCTGTTTGTCTTTTAGGAAGCTTAAATATCATACTAACACCTTTGTGTACGTTCCTTCCTTCCTGCAGTGTCCATTCTCGTTATGCATCTGTCGCACTACTTCCTTCTGGTATTCCTCGCCATCTATTACTCTTCGCTATATCTTATATAAGCTCTCTATGCTAGATATATAACACCTATCTTAACGCTATAGTACTCGCGCGGTATTATAGCTCCCCTAACTATTTTATTACCTTTATATATAACCTACGCTAGTAGGAAATCTAGGTGGGGCTAAAAGTAGGCTAGAGTATAAGGGACTACCTAGATCTAGTAGATTATATCTTTTAGATTAAGCTAAAGTAACTATAGTATAAGATTTTAAAGTCCCGCATTCTAGGTAATACTATTATAATTTACTAGACTATTAAGTTTTAGAAGCGTAGGCTCCCTTATACATATATACTAGTAATTATAGAGCCTATTTTACGGCTAGTAACTATAAAAGATATTAATCTAGTTATATATATAGTATCCTAGGTAAGACGCTCCTCTAAGGCCTAATTAGGCTAGATTATTGTAACGGCTTAAGTAAATGACTCTAAAACGAATCTTGAACAAATGCTGTATTATAAAGATATCAAGCTAAGGAGTAAGAGAAAGGTGGTAAGGTAACGTCTATATATACATGCCAAGTCCTAAGCGAACCCCTAACTAGGTAACGCGCCCTAGCGCCGTCACAATTATAATAAACTACTAGCTTTCTAGATAGATTATAAGCTGCTATATAGGAATAGAGCAGCTATATATATGGTACTTGTAAATCCTCTATAGAGCCTTATACGCGGTAATATATAGGGCGTCTATATACTCCTTAATTTTATCTATAGGGTACTATGGCTTAACCCCGGCCGCCTAGGCTTCTAGGGTTATAGTAGCGTAATTAGGGCCTTTATATATATACTTAAACGCGTACTTTATGGCGTAATATCCTATATAGGGCTTTACGTTAATATATGCGTTAAGGTGGGTTAAAAAGTACGCGTTATAAGGCGCTATATCTCTACTACTATATATATAGCTCTAGCTAGGCTATATAAAGGTAGGACTATCCTATAGGCGCTTATATAGCGGCTTATTATTATTTCTAACTATAATTTCCTCTTAAAAGGTATAAGTGATCTAGAACCTATAATTTCTATTATATATATAGGGCGCGGAGGTATTATAGGTACTATAAGGGCTATATAGTATATTATAGGTAACAACGTTATATAGAAGTGGCTCCGCTTTTAGGTCTAGAATATCCATCTAAATAACTATACTTATAGAGTTCTTTGCGGAGAATATAAACTATTATATTACTATATTATGTAAAAACGTTGGAGTGGTGGTAGGTGGGCATAGCTCTAAATTTAAGATATCTATATAGAAGCAGTAATAACACCAGAGGCTCCACCCCTTCCACCGCTTCTACCCTTCTTCCCGCCTATCTTACCACCTACTGCTCTACCTGCCCTATCTTTTCCACGGCTAGTATGACTTGGGTAAGGCTTGGGAGCTCGCGCGGGCAAGGCGTATACTTGGTTAACTAAGCGGTACTTACTACGCGCGTGCCTAAGACTTCTATTAGTATAAAAGGCCGAATGATATATTCTATACACTAACCCCCGCATAGCATACTGGGCACAAGCCGCTAGGGCCGGCTTGCCATATAGACCATTTATCATACGGGCGTGAGACCCTTAAGATAGCAAGACTCCAGGCTATTCTGTAAAGCCTAGCTCTGGTAACTAAACTGTCCAGCGGCAGCATTAATGGCAGTAGCATTTATTAAGTTGAGTTAATGCTGTGTAGGGGATGGGAGGCTAGCAGTAGTAGTAGTAGAAGTTGGCGCAGGGCTAGAGAGAGGAGTGGTGGTAGTAGTAGTAGTAGTAGTAGTGGTGGCTCTAGAAGCATGATTAATAGTAAAACGCTAGTGTTAATATAATATAATATACCTAAGCCCGCTGGCAGGCCTGCCGCGTTTAAGATTCTCCTTATCTAAGAAGGAACATCCCATATATCTCTAGAGCTGGCTACTTGGTGAGAGCGCAAGGGGTAAGATAAGTGGCCAGACAACGCCGGCGCAGAGGATAATAGTTGCGGAGGCTATTGCGGAGGCTGCTGTAGAGGTGGTGGAGGAAGTGGCAGAAGCTGTGGTGGAAGCTAAGGAAGAGAAGTAGATTTAAGAATCTCGTTAAGAATATCATCAAAGTTAAACTAAGTATTTGATGTTTTAATAAGCTTATAGGCAAAGCTGTAGGTTAATTAGATCTAGCCGCTTTTTAAAAGAGAAGGTAATATATAAATACTGATTTAATTATAGCAGTAAATAATAGGGAGCTAGTGTGGAAGGGCAAAGCCTAACACTAAAAGATAATACTTAATTAAGCATTATAAGGGGAATGGGACTAGATAAGTCATACTAGAGAGGTAGAAAAATAACTAGAGGGTAAGTTGGATTGTTTTTGGGATAAGGTTAAAGCCTAGGTTCCTTCTGTAATATATATAACCCTAAGCCCCCTATACGTAATAAGAAATAAACCAAAATAACTAAGGTGCGTTTAACACCACCCCTACCTAAAATATTATCCCCTAACGTTTCTTTGCAGACCCTATTTAGTAGGTAAGAAATGCTTAAGGACAGAAAAAAAACAACTAAATACCTAGTACTCCTTTAACTCCTCTAAAGCTGCCTACACCCCTTCCTTAATTATCGCCTCTGTTTTTGTCTATATTATCTATGCCTTCCGCCTCAAGCTTTGTATTTATATTATCCTATATATTAACAACACCAACCTAGAGTTTTAAAGACACCTTTTTACGGGCAGCATCTATTTCCGCTTGTATTGTCTTCCACGTAGGAGGTTAAAGAACACTGGAATTAATCGTCTATTCTTCCAAAGCAGCAACCTTTTTTAAAATTAGTAAAGGCGTTAGGCGGTATAATACTATTAGCTTATTAGTATTCTCTAGAGTATTAATAAATACTAGCGAATGTTCAGAAGCAGTATTTTGGAAACTATTTTCTTTAAGCTTGTTTATATCCTTTGGCTCCTAGTTAATTTCCATAGGTGCTACCTCATTATTGAAGATATTAGGACTAAGGTTTAGCGCAGCAGTCCTAGCGCCCTAAGGCGTAACAGCCCCAGCCTCGCCTTTAGAATAGCCTTTGGAACCATAATTGGTTAGCGGGGGAGCGCTAGAAGTTATACCGGCCGGATTGTTTTCGTATTCTAGATCTGAAACTAAGTCTTTAGGATATTCTAGGTCATCTGCAGGACGCTTACGCCCTTATTCTTTTGCCAAAAAGTAAAACTTTACCCTAAATACCTCCCGCTTAAATTTCTCTAGCTCTCCAAAGCTCTTATAAACAGCCTTAGTAACATATATCCTATGTCTTTTCCAAAATACTTTATATTTATTATTTAATAAAGGATCTAGGATTAACTATTGCTCTTTTCTTACTTAAGGGTCGTCCTATAAAAGTCTCCTAACTAAAGCATTTAAAAGAGCACTCTTTGCCTACAGCTGTATATAGGCCGGAAACTTGTATAGAGGAGCATTAGAAATAGGTTCGCTAGTAGGAGTTAATACCAGGGGAAAAGCGTCTAGATTTATCTATGTAATGGCCTACTAGCTCTTAAGCCTAGGAATCTCTAATCTCTTAGTATTTGGTAGGATTGTAATTAAGTCTAGTATAACAATTAAGCGACTTGATGTTGCTTAAGAGGCTCCTTATATAACAGTAGCTTTTGTAAACTGTACTTTACCAGTCCTTAACGCAATAGGCATTTAGTTAAGCTTAAACTTCTCAGCATTAGCTTTAGTCCAGGCAGTTTCCATATTCTTAATACGCCCTCTACTATTAAGTTCCCTACGTTCTTAAAGCAAGCCTACCTATTCTGGTATATACTAATGCATACTAGGTAGGAACTTTGCGTAGGACTAACTCCCCTTATTAATCAGGGAGACATAAGAACAAAGCCAGCTTTCTCTAGAATTTGGCCCTCCTTTACGCACTCGGAGAAGGTTAATTTCCAAGTTCCGCTTTTTAGGGAGATGGCCACTGAGGAACTGGAGCGCGTAGCTTGGATATGCAATGAAATAAGTAGCCCTATTAGCGCGTAAAGCCACTATGTGCCAGTAGTGCTCCAGATCCATCTAAACTACCTAATATAGTAGAGAATGGCACATAGTCCAAAGGATACCGCTATTTTCCTCTCTAGTGGTCTTACGCAAATAATGCGCGTATATATTAAACTCCTTAAAAATGTCTAGAATCCCAGTATCTTTCCACTATTTAAATAAATCGGCCTAGTGGATTCTAAGTAAGTCCCATTCTATTTCCCCTTTTAAGCCTAATATAAGCTTCCTTAACCCTATACAATCTACTTAATAATCACTAGGCTGCATAGTAGAATAAGTGTAAATTCTGAGACTATCGTTTGTATGCTTGGGACAACTATCCCTTTTAAACCAAAAATAAGAGCTTTTGGCTGTCCGGAGAATATTAATAGCATTATAGTTCTTAGAGACTGAGTAAATTCGTAAATATAAATTTGTAGAAGAAGTACTGGCATCTAGTCCTAGCAACCCTACTATTTTCTAAAGATGTATCCGGCATAACGCGCGGACTTCTGTCATATTTCCTTGCTAGGCTATAATAAACTGTTGTAAGATAGAAGGGACACCGCCTTTTAGTTCTTTCTTTGAATTGAGAGCCTTTATTAATTCAACTGGCGTTTTAGAATGGTATAAGCATTTTATTTTTTGTTTCGGCCGTGGTTTCCTAATAATTACCTTTCTATTAGCTTTAGCAATTATAGCTACCTTTTCCTTTTGTCTATTAGCTTTACCAGAAGGTTCCGCAGGTCCTATTTTCAGCTTCTTTCTAGGAGATTTATTGGAAGCTTTTCCGGCCTTGTGTTTCTGTAAAGAGCTAGCAATAAAGACATCCTCTAAAGACGTAGATTTATCAGATTTAGAGTCCTCTCCATTAGCTTTAGGAACCTTGCCTTTAAACAGAAACAAAGTGCGTAGCATCTTTGCGTTTAAGCCTTTAACCTTCTTAAAAGGTACCAATAGAGATCCCAGAGTAACTAGCTCTAGTGCAGATCCCTCTCCTTTAGCTTTAATGGTTAAGGCTAGCACTAAAAGCTTATAGCCCTGGCTTAGATAATGGACAAGCCTCCATTTCTTAACTAGCTCCTTATTAACTTCTAGTCCAAATTTATAAGCATTAAGAAAATCCGAGGGTGTTGGGTATAAAGTCCTTAAGATCCTAGCCTTTAAGAGTTCCAGGCGGTTTAGCATTGTATTATTAACTATCTTTAACGCATCCTCTCTGGTGGTCTTGCTCTTCTTAGCTTAATTAATAAGGATATAAATGCTTTTTAGTGCGTAATATGTATAGAAGAGCTTATAGGGACCTTCCAAAAGCTCCTCTCCCTACTCCTTCTTAACTATATCCCGCACCGTCTTAATCTTATTAATCTTATAAGTAATCTTAGAAAGCTTCCTAATATCTATAAAGGCATTTTCCCACTCTTTACTTTTTAAGTTTCCTTTAAGCTCTCTATCCTTTTTAATCTTAATTATAGCATTTTTCGCAGCCTTAACCATATTATGCTCCTGGTTTAAAATAACCTGCGTTAAACCATAATAGATATTTACGCGCTAATTAACTGGGTGGCTTTGGGCAGCTTTAAGGATAACCTCTATTGTCTGCGCCTTTCTTTAGTATGCGAGGGCCATTGACCGGATAGTAGGAGGCAGAGGCGTGGGAGGTAGAGGCGTGGGAGGCAGAGGCGGCGCCTTTCCTTTTAAGCGGAGTTCCATGGTTCCAGACATTTTTGCAGTGAGATTCCGTGTGCGCAACGGGCAATTTAAAAGAAGAGTAATAATAATGCCTTCTTAACGCGAAGAAAGGTAAACAAGCGTATATAATTAAATAAGACAGGATAACAGGAAGTTAAAATTAAGATCTTATGGATTTACTAAAAAGGTGAATTAAAATGGTTGTTATGTGAAATCTTAAGATGTTAAGGAACTTTAACTGGCCGTTAAAGTTGTCTAATTAGTTAGATTTTCCTTGCCAAGACTTTTATATAACAATATTATTAACATTAATAATTTTTTAAAAGAATAAACGAGACATAGATAATGCTTAACTTTAACCTCTGGTATGCTTGACCAAGACTTCTTAAAGTAAAGTAGCTCTTCTCTTAACTTAAAAGGAAATAAAAATACTAATTCAAAAATTATAGAATGTGAAAATATAAAATACTTGTAAGAGTGGTTTAGCGTTGCTCCCTATCTAGTACCGCTTAAGTCTACTATTAATATAATTTCTTCTGCCCTAAGCGAATAGTTATATATTAATTAGTGTTATACTTTATAAGCAGATAGTTAACTTACTGATTAAATAGAACACTAGAACTAGATAGGAAGTCTATAAGATTAGGTATTAAGTGCAGCTCTATTAAGTAAGGTATTAATTGGTGTTGTCTTAGGCTTATCTGCGTTAATATCGTCAAGGCCTTCTACTATAGTAATACGCCCTTGCAGCTTTATATTAAAGCTATTAATAAGCAAGTTGTAGTAAGCTGGTTGCTTTGGGATTCTTTACTTTCTAGCTCTAGAAGGTTCTAATTGTAATAAGGTTAATTTAGAAGGTGGCTTTATAGGCTGTCCTTCCTTTAACCCCCTAAAGAGCCTCTAAGTTCCAATATTAATAATATCCTTATAGCTAAAGTGACTCTTTCGTCCGCTAGGCCGCCTTGTAATAGTAGTTGACAGCTTAAGCGCAAGATGATATACATTAGTAGTTGCGTCAGCTGGCGTGTAATATGTGCTATTAAACTGGCCAAACGCGTCCTCTATAGCATACTACAGCTCTAGGCAGTAACTAGCGGTAAGTAATACTTAAGTAAATAACTTAGTTACATCTGAACTAGTTTGCCGTTGGCCTTAAAGAAGAAGCTTAAGAACAAGATTATGATGTTTATTAAGTTAATCTATCTCAAACCAACTATCTTACTGGCCTCTATAATTAACTAACATACTAGCAAGCAATAATCTTTAGAGGACTTAATTTATGGCTTTAATTGCAAGTAATCTAGTAAGGTATAAAGCCAACTATATATATTAACTCTTTACACCGCTAGTAAAGAGAAGACAGCAGCAAACAATTACCCGTTTAATAAGCCTAATATTAGCGTGCTTAATAGCAAACTTTAATGTAAGGTAGACCTCTATATCTTATATAAATTGAACATGGTTTTGGAACACCTTATTAACTAGTTTATTACCACAGGACCGTTAACTGGGCAAGAAGAACTTCTCTTAAATGCGCCGTAATGTAGTAAGGAATCTTACTCTTACTGCTGCCATTTTATTACCTCTTTTAATATCTTATCCGGTAATCCAATTATTAACCCCTTTATTACCCTGGTCCTTAATATTTTAAGGAAAAGGACTAAGAAAGTAGGCAGTAATTTGGGCGTTAAGGAACTTAATTATGACCTCCTCTTTATAATGGAACGGCGTCCTATAACCCTGGTGCGCGCTAAGGTGGACCTTGCTGTAATCCAACGATTTAAAGCAGTTAGATGGTCCGCGGTAAATGTCGTGTATTATATCCATATAGTTAGTTTGCTAATAGAACAATCCAGCCATAGAAAGAAACTATTTTAGCTATTTATAGTGACGCTCTTTAAGATAGCGCTCTTACTATATAGATTGGAGGAGGCCTATAGTCTTCTAATCGCTATTAATTAAGACTAATTTACTATTGTTAAAGGATCCATCCTTATACCCCAGCTGGCCCTCTTAAAACCCGTATTTGCCGTTATTACCACTAAATATATTCCTAAAAACACCATATATGCCCTCTAGAGTGCCCTTATTCTCTAGAATTGGACCTAATATAAAGTGGCGTAGCTTTCGTGGAAGGAGACGATCTATAATAGGCATACTGGGCCAGAAGTCTGCGGCAATATTAAGCTCTTTAACTTTTGGTATTATATACGTAATGGCCTCAGCAATCCAATGTAACTGGCACTGTTCTGTATAGCTATCTGCCTAGTTGCTAGGATAATTAAAGATCACGCTATAAGTAAGCTGTTCCGTAGGTTTAAGTATAGAAGTATAAAGACTATTATACGGAAACTTGGGGTTAAGTATAAGCTTAGAAGTAGTAGCAGAGAGGTGCTTATTGGTGTTTAATATAGTCTTGTATTAAACCCTTTCATTCCAGTTAAAGTTATTATATATAACTATTAGCTGGTTCCAATTCTTTAAAGCAGTTGCCTTAATTGTACGCCATAAGAAAGTTACTATTTATTACACTAGCAGTGACTAAGATACCTTAAGTGCGCAATCTACAGCTAAGATACCTTAACTATGCCCTCCGCTCGCAGTGATGGAGGCGTTTTATCTAAACCCTTAAGTGTGGAAGTATATACCCTGCCAACTTCCTCTAGTTCCTTTCCTATTTTAGCAAGACCGGTATATAATATTATAACTCCCAACTTATAAAGAAGCGTAATATACCTTTGTTTAATACCTATATTATATAAATAAACCCCCAAAGCAGTATGGAACTGGTAGCTAGCTTAAGGGGCTTGTACGTTCGCTAGGATTGCGCACACTATAAAGAGTTTATTATAGTAAGGCGTGATATCACAAGAATTGGCATATGGCCTTTGCTAAACTAAAGCTATAAGAAAGCTCTATAGCGTTGGAGCAAGGCGTTGTACGTCGGCAGTAATTATATTAAGCTCAAGCTTTTTAACTAGTTCTTTGGCGTTAAATTATCTAAGCCTATTAGGAATAATAACTCTATTCTCTTCTCTTAGGCGCATAAGATCCTCTAACTCTTGCTCTATCTGCTTGTATAGAGGTTCTTAATGGAGCCTTCCTAGCTGGCGATTACTATATACTATAAGCCGTTCCTTAACTTCTAGCTCTTTAAATATTGCCTTCCATAGCCTATTTGTATGTTGCTCTGGCGTATTATAATTAGAAGGGCCGGAAGCGGTTATATAATGCTTAATAAAAGTTGCAATGCCCTAGTGGTGCTTATGCAGCTATTCTAATATTAAATTAACTCTTTTGCGTTCTGAATGAAAGACTTATAGTCCTTAATTGTTATTTAAAGCTAGCTCGTTGGTTTGGGTACTCTAGCTGCGGTAGGAAGAGGGCGGCGGTGGTTATGAGAGAGGTGCGGCTGCTACGACTCGGGAGCGTCGGGCGTGATAATAAGATAATGAATTGGAATCGGGCAAATCGGGCAACGTAGTCTTCTTCGCCAGGTTTAATTTGGTAATTCTGGCCATTAGGAATAGCTTAGGGAGCTATAGAAGTTGAGATAATTTGGCTTAAAGTAGGTGTATAAAGGCCTAAATACCCCACGCGGGACTAACAAAAATCTAAACCATGTACCAGACCTTCTAACGAAGGTCTTGCCAAAAGCGGCTAGCGGCTTGGCAAGGTAAGCCTTGGCGAGAAGGTCTGGGAATGAGACAATGGATTTCCTAAGCTCGCTTAGCTTACGTAACCAACCCCTTTTAACTCGCGTTTATAGGCAAGTTGCCGCAAATTACCCTAGATTACCGTTATATAATAGTAATTTGCAGTTATATAACTGCAAAGACACAACCTTAATTAGACACTAGGAGTATTTGGTTTTTAATAATACTTAAGCACACCACCTGCTAAATTCCACTACTTTCCACCTGTCAAATTGCACTACTTTCTACCTATTAAATTCCACTAAATTCTGCCAAATAGCTAAAGTAACCAATTACAATTTTCCATCCCCAGGATGGAAAATCGCTATTATCTCGCTTACTACTAGCGCCTTAGCAGCTGTCCTTACATCTTTATACTCTCTATTCCTACCTTTATATCTTCTCCTCTCTCTACCCATTTAGTAACCTATAGCTTAATTATATTCATATTAATTAGGTTCTTTAACGCCTAGCAAAGCTTTAATTTAGTTATAGCGTCAGCAGGGTTACTATTTCCATTAATCCACTTAATCTCCACTATCTCTCTTCTCTTATACAATTGTTATAAACACATTAGGTCAACCATAAGTCGTTTCTCTTGTGTTGTCCCAAGCTTAACTAAGTAATTATATAGGGATTTTAAATCGGTACAAAGGATAACTAATAGTTGTTTAAGTTATAGGATCTTCTTAATGGTTGCTTTAATCGCAGCTCCAGTATTAAATCCGTGGGCCATTCTATATAATTTAGATGCTAAGACGCTTTGTATAACTCGCTTGCATTTAATAAATAACCAGTAAAGGATATTAGCCTTATTACCTTTATCTATAAGTGTAATAATAAAGCCAACTTAGGATAAGAGGTCCTAGTTATTCGTAAAAGATAAGTCTATAAAGATTATTAATTTAAGGGAGTCTTTACTAGTATTAAGTTATATAAAACGGAGCCCTCTTAAGGGTTATCAATCTACTACTATAGCCGCTTATTAAGCTGCTTCGCGTGCTCCTCCTTTAGGTTAACAACTTATACTATAAATAAGAAATTAAAGGCAGCTTCTGGTTGGCAGACTGTGGCAATATAGACTCCTCTTACTCTCTAAGCAACGTACTGGTCCTTTAGTATAACTGCCTTACAGACTTCCCCTCTAGAGCTAGTTAGGTCTATAGCCTTTATAGTAACCAACTTTAGGTTCTAGCATTGGCGTTCCTAGGTAAGGGCTATTAAATATTTTTCTTGATTAATATAGCCTCCATTAAACTTAATTAGGGTATTTAGTATAAGCTTCTCTCTCTCTTTTACTAGGAACTTTACCTCCTAAAGTCTAGCTTCTTCAGCCTCTATAAAGGTTTCATTAGTAAGGAACAATATATTATTAGTCTGTAATCCTACAATTCCAAAGCCATTACTATTTGTATATAATAAATAGGGGTTATATATTAACTGGTTTATCCATAGCTTATTAAGGTGGTAATGGTGGTATATATTAAACCAATAGTTACCAGCTTCTAGGACACTGTATAGTGGTTTAATAACTCTTAGAATTAATCTATTCTTTAGTCCGAGTTCTAGTAGTAGGCGTATAAAGAAGTCTCTATTTAGATAGGTACTAGACTATATATAAGCTTATAAGATATTATATAGGTATAAAAAAGCCAGTCTTCTTTTATTTCCTTATAGGGTTGCCATAAGTGCTAGGATAATTCTCTGGCTAACACGTTAAATGGTTAGTAATTATATTAAGACCAGATCTTTGCTATAGTCATTATAGGCTTATACAACTAGTCTAAACTTTAAAGGCCTTGTCTACTCCGGCGTTCTTAATTTTATCAACAAATTAGGAGTTAAAGATTCTAACTCCTTCTAGGACGTCTGCTGTATTAATAAACTTAAAAACACCTTTCTTAAGTAAACCGTTTATCTTCTTACATTAAGGCTCTATAAATAACGGTAAGGTATACTTAAAGGTTATAGTATCAGGTTTTATTAGGCTGTTATTAATAAATATTAATACATCTGCGATGTTTTACTGGGACTTTATTAGCAATTATTATATCCGTTTTAATCTTTAGGGGGTACACTAGTTGCCAGTTTCTTAATTAGTTCCTTAGTCGGTTCCTTAATTGGTTCCTCAGTTAGTTCCTTAGTTAGTTCTTTCTCTGGTTCCTTATTAGGTTCTTCTAGTTCAGGTTATAGGTATAGCTTTACTACTATAGTCCTAAAATCAGTAGGTCCGCTAGGGAGCTATACCTTATATATTTCTCCATTAATTCTATGACGGCGCTGGAGCGCGTCACCTAGTTAGGGGTTCGCTTACGCCTTGGCGCGTGTATATAGACGTGTCCGTTCCACGACCTTCTTCTTCTCCTTAGTTTGATATTCTCGTATAGGACCAATACAATTGTACAGGCCTACGCCCTCGTTGCTATTCCGTGCCTCGATGACCGAGTTCGCCACAAATTCCAAGCAACTTAAATAGGCCAGTCTATCTACTACTCTATCCAGTATTGCCTTTGCGCCATATAAGTACTTCTAAGTTAAGGGGAAGGTTATAGATTATAGTGACAAATAGACCGTTTTGTTGGTTTAGTGCATTATTAACTTGCTTATTTACCCTAATCCTTGCGATCTCCTCCATTGCCTTCTTTATAGCTGCCGCTAGCTATATAATAGAGGGTGCTAATAGGTCAAGTTTACTTATTTGGGGGTAGGTACCAAAGATAAGTAGTGTTGGGACCAAGCCGTCTAGGCCAGCTGTGTCATTAGCGGCTTTTACTACCATTTATAGAGCTAGTTCCTTGGCTATTCCTAAGTCCTATAGCTCCTCTATAATCATCTAATATGCTTAGTATAGGGTTAGATAAGCTCTTTCTATTATTCTAATAGACTAATAAGCTTCCACTAGAACGCTCTTAGTTAATATAGCTATCGCTATAGCATATTGTTAGAACTCCTTACTTATAAAGTTCTTCTCGGCATTATAGGTAATATAGTTAGGTAGTTCAATATAGGTGTTAATCTAGCATAGTTATAGGATATCCCAGGTATACTTTGAGGAGATATTACATAGCTATCTTACGGCTTAAAATCTGGTAGCTTTATCAATAACATAGAGGATAGGGTTTCCATTAATATACATAATATCAATAAAAATAGAATGGTTAAAATCAGAGTCTTAGTCTTCTTGTAATATAAACTTAAACCATCTAGGGGGTTTACTATATTTCTAGCAGTAGGAATAGTACTTAATGAGGTAGTTAATAATCTACTTATTAATATTATTATGGCTAGAGCGTTCTAGTACCTTATATAGTTTATCTACCAATAGATATCCAAAGCAGCAGTAGAGTCGGCGGAGTTTAGTGGTAGTTAGGTGGCAGGGGTTTTAGTTAAACAAGAAGGTTATAAATAACCGTAGTAACTCTTCCTATAGCAAGAAGGGGTGGCCAAATTAGCAAACTACTGGTACTAATTTTATTGGGGTAACTAGGACATTCTTAAGGTTATTATAATAGACCTTTAGTATATCCATATCTGCAAGACATAGTAGGAAGAGTGTATCAGCCTTTATAATATAAAACTTAATATTACCAATTGGTGTATTAACTATAACAAAGCCAATAAAAGGGGTAGAGCCAATGCCAAACTAAACGTTAATAGCGCCGGCCTTTAAGGTATCGATAATAGTATTATAGGTCTTCCTGTATATAAGGTATTATCTATAACCTACTATTAATTTCTTTAAGGCTCCTGTATTAATTATTACTTCATAAAACTCATTAAAGGTATATTAGCTGGTAGCAACGTAAGCAAATAGGTCTAAGTCGTTATAGTAAGCAGTTAGGTTAGTGCCGGTAATTATATAGATAAAGGATATGTCTGCTAATTTAGTTACAGTATTAATAGCTCCTTCGTGCTGTATCATTCCAAAAAAGGTAAGAAATAGTTCAGTTTGTTCCTAAGTTAGAGATAATAGTAGTAACTTAATATCAATTATAAGAGCTTCCATTACGTTATTAATAGATTCTAAGTTAGGTTCATTGTTATAGTCTATTCCCTTATACTTAGTGATATATTACTTAGCGTACCTATCAAAGCGGCGGTTAAGTCTATTCTTAAACTTCTTCCTTAATTCATTACATTCTTCTCTTAAATATTTAAATAACCAGCAACCTTCCTTATAGCAGACAAAGTAGCGCTTCTTTAGCAATACATATCAGTTAAATAAGAATAATTACGTTCTATAAGGTGATCGGGGGTATTATCTACAGTAGCGGCGGTCAGTAAAGAAGGCTTAGGGGTTCTCACTATTTAACTTCTCAAATATTATAATAGAGGATTATAAGTTATTAATTAGGCCAGTCAAGCTATTAGAAGATTTAAAGCAGGCATATTAACACGCTAGTAACTCCTAGCAGGCGTTAATAAGCTTATTATAAAGAAACTTATCTATATATAAATCTAGGTCAAGACCATACTAGAGGTGTCTTAGTTCTTTAATAAGCAACTATAGGCAATCTAGGATTAATTTGCCAGTATTCTCACCCTTACTCATTACAGACTATAAGGTTATTAAGTTCCACTGCCCTAGTATACCACGTCTATACTTAGGTCCTTAAAGTAGTAATATATTATATTACAGACTTGGTTAGATAAAAGGGTCATAGTGGCGTTCTTAAGTTTAGTGTAGTAATAGTTAAGTACTAAGCCGCGTAGCATTATAGGGTAGGCTTTAACCTTAGCTTCTTAGGGCATATTAGCTCTGCTACAGAGGTCATAAAAGATAGTAAGTTTAAAGTCAAGGTTATCATCTTCTCCACTATACTTATTATCTTCCGTATATATCTTTATAAGGTTTATTAACTCCTTACCAAAACCCTAGCTTAACAAGGTGGGTTATATTAACAAGATAGGTTATACTAATAAGGTAGGTTATATAGGCAAAATAGGTTATAGGGTTAGTAAGGTTAAGGTTAGGGTTTCAATAGTAATTCGTAAGATTAGGTTTTCGGTAGTACTAGTACTAGTACTAGCGCTAGCAAAGTTATTCTTAAGGAGGTAGTTAATTCGTCCTAAATTAAACTTCCCTCTAGCTGCCATATACTCTTTAATCTTAAGCTTAGTCCACTCTATAGGTTCTTCTTCTTATAGGGTGTTAAATAGCAATTTAGGGACTGTGGCGTTCCTATACTTCCTTACCCATACACTATTAGTCCGTAGGAGTATTTGGAGCTTTTTAATATATATCTAGTTGCAATTCTTAAAGATCTATACTATAAAGTTCTAAAAATCTTCCTTATAGGTTTCCCACAGCTTATTATCTTTAAAGTTATAGACCTTATATTCTAAGGTCTTAAACTACACAAAGTCATTAATATCTGTAATATTAATATTGTTAAAGTCTATATTAATTCCTCTACCCTACTTCTTCTGTCCTTCTCTAACTTGTACCCTAATATCTACTATATCAATTCTTGTCTTATAACTCTTATTAAGTTCAATTTTAAGTTTTAGAGGATAAATATATATAATAGACGCGAACTAAGGGTTCCTTATCTTATTAAGTTCTAATTTTTAGGTTCTAAAATGCGTAATAAACACAAACTAAGGGCCTGTTAGGGGGTTAGTTCCTTAAGTACCTAATGCCTTTTAGAGTGCATAATATGTAACGGAACCTTGTAGTAGGAACTACGGTGGGTTCTATTATTAGGCTGGGTATATAGGTAAGAACAAGTAACAACGTAATAATAACTGGTGGAGTGGTTGCCTAATAGATTAACTCCAATTGTATTCTAAGATTCACTACAAGGAGAGAACTATCTATGGTAGGGACTGAGGTCCTTTAAATACATAACCATACTCCTAAGAAATCCTCTCTTGTACGTAAGGTACGTGTTGTCTATATTAAACATAACGTCCCTTCTGTTTAATATAGTTAATATATTTAACGCTACGTGACCTTGGTTATTATTCCTTATTATATAGTTCCACTGGTTCTATTCTAGACCGTGCCTATATTAACTAACTAGCTTCCGCTAACTCTTTTTTAAGTAGTTGTAACATTGTACTTAAAGCGTCTGTAATACTATCTCCCTCCTCTTTATCTTTGTCCTTAAAGATTCCTAACATCTCTAAGTCGTCTACTAGAGGTGTGATATCCGTTTAATTAGTCTAGTTAATATCCTTACTTATTATGCCTAAAGCTTATTCTTCTCTTTCCTGGGTTGAGCGTCGCCTTCGTACGGTTTCCTCCATACTATTGCTAGGTGAGGTGATGGCGATCCCTTACTCTCGTTGCGCTAAAGAGGGGTTAGTGTGCGTTGCGTTAGCAAGTCCTTTGTTCTAACAACCCTCCTCTTGCTCTAAGTGTACTAAAGCAAACGTTTAATTGTCCTACGACGTTTGCTCTATCTCTAACGCTAAGTATACGCGTCCTATAACTCTTAACAGTCTTTAAGTTCCCTAAGTAACTTATTATAGGGTCTCGTGTTTAATCTACCACTGCGAAGCTTAATGGTAAGCTAGCCTCTACGCTACTTAAGGTTTAACGTGCCTTAGAAGAGTCCATACGCGTCCTTAAAGCTTAACGTTTGGCTTATGCTTGTCTTTAATATCTTAAACGTGTTTGTAAGAAGGTCTGTTCTAAGGAGTAGAAACTTATTTAATAGGGTCTATCCGAGCTAGGTAATAAAAGGACTAGCTTTCCTTCTATAAAGGAAATAACTCTAAGTAGCTTAGCAATTGCTTCTCTTAGGTCCCCCTTAGCTGACTTATTTTTTAGTAATTCTTTTTTGTTAATATTACCTAACCTACTTTCTTTTAATACTCCTATACCTTTCCTATAGCGTTCTTTAGGTTGCTTAGTGGTTTCTAGGTAGTCTCACTATAGCCTATTTACTTTACTTTATACTATGTTTTATTATCTATGTCCTTGTAACTAATAATCTTTAAAACTTACTACTTGTCTTCCTCTTGTCCTCTATACGTGTCTACCTTATAGACTGGTAGCTTAATATCTCTATATGCTAGTTCTAGTATTGCGATATATTATATAGGGTAGATCTTTATTTTGGCTAGTAGGTTTAACTTATATATAACTAATAAAATTTTCTACTTAATTTTAAAAGGTCCTAGTTTAACGTAGTCTAACCTCTTACTTAGTTGTCAACTCTTAAAATTTTTGTGTAGTAGCTATACTTTATCTCCCTCCTTAAGATCTAGTCCCTTAGATCTCTTAGTATTATAGTACCTTTTTATTCATTCTTATACTAGTTTAGCTGTTTCTATAAGGTCTGCATAAAGATTTATTAATATCTCTATTCTTTGTTTAGCTGTGCTACTCGTCCTTTTTACTTAATGTGGTAATAATGATGTTCTTAGTTTATATCCGTAATTTGCCTTAAATGGTAATGTCCCTATTTCTTCTTATAGTGTTGTATTGTATGCAAACTATATAACTGGTAATAGCGATACCTAATTGTTCTATATATAATTAATATAATGCCTTAGATACTGTTTTAGTGTCTAGTTTAGTCTTTCCGTTTATCTATCCATCTGCGGATAATACGCTGTAGATATTACTACGCGAACCCCTTATTCTGCTAGAAATACTTCCTAAAATACTGCTATAAATCTTAGATCTCTGTCCAATATAATCTTATTTAGTGCTCTATGTCTTGTAAATACTTTCTTTATATAGATTCTAGCGACATCCTCTACTAATATCTCTTTAGTGCATGCTATAAAGTATCCCTACTTTATTAGCTTGTCCACTATTACTAAAATCGCATTATAATCTTGTCCTGTAATAGGATCTTTTAACTTTAGTAACTTAATAATAAAGTCCTATAATATAACCTCCTATGGTCTTTCTGGTATCTTAATAGGTTATAGCCCTTTATACGGCTTATGCCTTGTTAGTTTATTCCTTTAGCAATTTAAATATTCTTTTATAACTTGTCTTGCTAGTCCCTAGATTTCTTAAATAATGTACTCCTTTTAAAGTCTTAATACTAAGCCTATAGCTCCGTTGTATCCTTGTATTATTCCCTTATAGAATTCCTTAATAAACTCTTCTATAATAGACTTAGGTACATATATTGCTTCTCTGTTTTTATATTGCTCTAAGTCTAGATCCTCTACCTATACTTTTTAGATCTTTTATATCTAGTTACTTTTTAGTAATTTATAGATCTAACTTTTCTTAGTTACTATAATCTTTAGATAATTATACCTAATTAGTCTATCTATATCTTTTTATAATAAAGCTCTTAATAGCTTTTTGTTACTTTAAAGTTTAGCCTTTCTACTTAGAGCGTCTGCTCGTGCATTGTCTGTACCCTTAGTATGCTAAATTTTAAAATAGTATTCTGTAAGCATTTCCGCCTATCTAACCTGTCTTTAATTAAGCTCCTTTGTTATTAGGAACCCTATAAGGTTTTTATAGTCCGTTTTAACTATAAATAGTTTCTCTGTGCCTTATAAGAATGCTCTCTATTCTTTAAGTGCTATAACTATACTTAACAACTCCTTGTTGTAGATGTTATAGTTTAACTCTAGTAGTGTTATCTTTTAATTATAGTATGCCACTGGGTGCTATCTATCTTAATATTTCTGTATAAAGTATGCCCCTAGTGTAAAGTCTAATATATCTATTTCTATAACCGTCTTTAAACCTGGTTAATAGATCTTAAGAACTAGCTCTTAGGTAAACAACTTTTTAACTTTCTTAAATAGTTCTTATTACTTCTTTCCCTATGCCTATAGTTCTTCTTTCTTTGTTAACTGTGTAAGTGGCTTAATATCCTTTAACCATTACACTATAAACCTTTTATAATAATTGCAAAACCCTAAGAACGATTTTAACTGTATAACGTTCTCTAGTTCCTGCCAATTTACTATAGCCTTAATCTTTTTTAGATCTATGCTAAGTTAGCCTAGTTTAATAATAAATCTAATAAAATCGGTCTTTCTAGTAAAGAACTTGTATTTTTTAATTGCTACTGGCATCTGTTCTTCCTGTAGTCTCTTTAAAACCTATTTAATGTGTTCTCTATGTTCTTCCTTACTCTCTAAGTAGATAATAATATTGTTGAGGTATACTATAATAAACTTATCTAAGTGTTCTCCTAATATACTATTAATTTACTTCTGGAATATTGCTGGTATGTTTATAAGTCTGAATTGTATAACTAATGGCTTATATAGTCCTTTCTTTAACCTAAAGGCTGCTTTCTATTTATTGCCTTCCTTGATCCTAATCTAATAGTATACCTATCTTAGATCTATCTTTATAAAGATCTTTGCGTTGCCTATCCTATTTTGGATTTCGCTAATTAAGGGTAAAGGATACCTATCCTTTCTAGTAATGCTGTTTAACTATCTGTAGTCTATACATATTCTAAGTTTTCCATTTTTCTTTAGGATAAACAGTACTGGATATCCTGCTAATAACTATAATGGTCTGATATATCCCTTGCGTAAGTTCTCCTAGATAAACTCCTTAAGCGCTACTAACTCCGTTTTAGTAAGCTTATAGATTAGAAAGAACTTTAGACTTATTCTCTCTTTTAATTCTATCTTATGGTCCTATGCTGTATACTCTAACAGCTTTTTACTTTCTAGTGACTATAACTTTTTTCCATACTTGTGGTATCTCTTTGGTACGTAACTTAAGCCTTACTTAGTCTCTTTATATATCGCTCTAACTTGGTACTATACTAACTTAGTTTGCTGTTATACTTTATGCCGTTAAGTATCTTTAATATTAACCTAACCTATAACCTAATTAATCTTTAGATTGTACTCCTATAACTAAGGTATTCCTAATATTGCCTTGTCCTGTCCCAATAGTAGGATATTAAAAGATATTTTTACTAGTCTCCCTTTAATAGTTATCTAAATAGGTTCTGTTTTAAGATTAATAATACCTCCTCTATAGGCTATCTAATCTCCTAAAATTGTTATAAGTGGATATAGGTGTTCTTTCTATCTGTATAGTAACCCTATCCTTTTTACTGCCTTTGGTGATATGTAGTTTCTAGTTGCTCTACTATCTACTAACGCTTTAAACTGCTAATCTTGCTATTTAGCTTATAGATTTAGGTATTGTCCTTAAATTTCTTTAAGGGTTTAAGGCTTTAATACTAGTTCCCTCTGGTTCTATACGCCTCTCCTTTTCCTAACTGTTGGCTGCTAGATCCTACCTATACTTAGTCCTACTTAGGCTAATACTTAGTTTGCTTTTTTTCCTCTATATACTATAGATAAGTGTTCTCTAGGTACTTCTACCACTATTATCTATCTAGGCATTCTTCCGTAAGGAATTTTTTTAGTTAAAGTATTAAGTCTCCTTAACCTTATACTTCTACTAGGTGCTAACTATATATATACTTGGCATTTCTAAACCACTTTTCCTTTAGTGCCTAATATATCCTTACTAGGTACTTCCGGTTCTTGTTTTTTAGTGCTCTATATATATTGTATATGTTATCCACACAAGCTATCCACAATAGTATATAATACGCTATATGTTTTAGGTTAACTTTTAGTTTGTCTTTATCCTTAAGTTTAAACCTATACCTAGTTAACCTGACCACTAGTATCTCTGCTATAGGTATTAAGATTTATTACTTACTTCTCTAGTCCCTAAATCCTTCTTCTAGGTTTCTTAATATCATAATTAATGCTCCTTTAATGTAACTTATACGTTTCTCCATAATAGGTTAGTCTTAGACAACTTTTTTATTTAGCTATATATAAAAATCTGCCTATTTATTATTGTGTTGTTGCCTATACCACTTTCCGTATAACTAGTTTAGTGTGTATGGTTTATCTATTAGAAAGTACCTTGTTATTACTACATTATAATATCCTTTAGTATGTCTTTCTTTAAACCTAGTTAGGATATCTAGATCCTCTTTTTATTTTAGTTTATTTAACTACTTTACCCTAGGTGTCCCTGCACTTAGCCTATTAGTAACTCTTTATATGGGTGCTCTGTTCCTTATATAACCTAGCGTAACTGATCTTTTATTTAGCTTTTGCTCTTGCTATATAATAATTTCTTATTTAAACTTATCTATAGTTTCTTATTTTCTGCATTTTGCAGCTAGATCTTTGTAGTTGTCTTACTTTTTAATCCTAGTATTAACTGTTTAATCTTTAGGCTAAATACTACATTTACCTAGAATTGCTAATGTTCTTATTTATTCTCTAAACTCGTGGTTTTTAAACTTGCGTTTTGTACTTATTTGTTTATTACTAAACTAAGTTACTGTCCTTTCCTATCAGTTTTTGTCTGTTGTGGGTTCTTAGGTATGTCTTATCTTATCTTAAGAATCTTAAGCTTCTCTTATCTCTTCTTAAGAATCTTAAGCCTGTGGCCTTTTGCCTTTATTAAGTAATAAGCTAGCACTAGCAGTTATCTACTTGCTTAGTTTCTTCTAAATATTGCTCCTATTATCTTATAAAGCAATGGAAATCGTATCTAATAGTGTTATAATATCCATTACTAAACCCTATTCTGTAATGGTCTTAGTTTCTACTTCTGTTTTAACTTCTCTAAGGTCTATATGCTCCTAGTAAGCTGCCTTTATTACCTTATTATTAGTAAATGCTTTACCTGTGTTAAATTTATCGTTTTTAATATCCAATCTATAAGCTGGTTTGTTGGTTCCTTTAAATTTAGATAATAATAGCTCCTATAGCTAATAGCTTACGCCGTACTTAGCGTCCTTATAAATTTGGTATGCGTTGTTGTAATAATACGTAAAACTATTAATTAAACACTCTTTTATTCCTTATAGTGTACCGTTATCCCTCTATATATATGTGCCGTCTGCTGGTCTAGTTCCCTTTACTATATAGTTACTCTAACTACCTCTATAGTCTTTAGCAAAATGACCTTATTTTCCGCAATTTATATAAGCCCTATCTTTAAACTATTTTTCTTGCTGTAGAGTCTGCCTAAACATCTTCTACTACTAAGATCCCTGGTTTAGCCTTTACTCCTAGGTCCTTTAATTACTTAATCCTTAACCTTTAGGTTTTTATAGTTTTTTTTCCCACTTTTAGGTTTCTCTGGTACCGCTTAGGTCTATTGGCTTTGCGCCATTCTATAGTTTTTAACTCTATGTCTGTTATTACGTACTCTGCGCCTTATATAACTATAGAACTCTGTCTTGCCCTCTCTTAGCTTGTTCCCTTTAATAGATCCTATTATTAATCTTTATTAACTAATCTATTAACTCCCTTAGAGTATCCGCATCTTCTATTAGGATAATTGCGTCTTGGACTTTAGCCTTAAGTCCCTATTTATACTGTACCATAAGCGCCCTATTGTTCCACTTAACCTGCGTGGCTAATATTTAAAACTATATTGTATACTTAATTACTAAAGTGCGTTATACTAAGTTCTGAAGCTTTTGTTCCGCTATGGTTGTAGCCTCTAGGTCTCTAAATATCTATATTAGCTGTTCTGCGAACCCATTCTAACTAGCAAATATATACCGTACATCTTAGTTAGTAGTTGTTATGCTATTAGCCTATATTTCCGTAAAATACGGTTTAAACTACTTAAGTGCCCTTCCTATTAGGAATAATCCTGCATAGGCTACTTAATCCAATAATATTGCTAACTTTGCTCCTTCCTGCATTACCTTAAAGTATATTTATATTAGAAATCCCTTGAGCTTTAACTTCTCTCCTAAAAATCATTTAATTAAAGGTAGCTTAATCTTTACTACTCTAATTCTATTAATGCGTTCTTTAAGTATCCTATTATTATTTTATAAGTGATTAACTATTTCCTGTAACTAACCTTGCGTAACCACTTAAGAATCCGTATTTGCTATACTAGTGTCTCCTATTCCTAAGGTTGTGGCTGCCGTTGACGTTGTTATAACTGGTGCTTTAGGTGGCATATTATTTAACCTTGTTTAATACCATAACCTTAGTAGTAAATGTGTAACGGAACCTTATAGTAGAAACTACGGTGGGTTCTGTTATTAGATTGGGTATATAGGTAAGAACAAGTAACAACATAATAATAACTAGTAGAGTGGTTGCCTAATAGATTAACTCCAATTGTATTCTAAAATTTACTATAAAGAGAGAACTATCTACGGTAGGGACTGAGGTCCTTTAAATACACAACCGTACTCCTAAGAAATCCTCTCTTGTACGTAAGGTACGTGTTGTCTGTATTAAACGTAACATCCCTTCCGTTTAACATAGTTAATACGTTCAACGCCACGTGACCTTGGTTACTATTTCTTGTCACATAGTTCTACTAGTTCTATTCTGGACCGTGCCTGTATTAACTAACTAGCTTCCGCCGACTCTTCTCTAAGTAGTTGTAATATCGTACTTAAAGCGTCCGTAATATAATAGACGCGAACCAAGGGCCTATTAAAAGGTCGGTTCTTTAAGTACCTAAGGACTATATATAAAGAATTAAGGGCCTATTAGGGGGTTAGTTTTTTAGATATATATTAACTAATACTCCTTAGCAAACGGGTTCAGTAGAGGCCTATAAGTAGGGACTAATTAAGCTTGTCTCTCTTTATAGATAATACGTCTCCTAATCTATAATCACTAATTAGTATCGGTATCACTTCCGGTAATACATAATACTATTACAATAGTATAGAGTGGTAACTGATTTAATTAATACTTGATTAATTCTCCTATTCTATAGGTGGAATTTAGTAGATTTCCTAAGCTCGCTTAGCTTACGTAACCAACCCCTTTTAACTCACGTTCGCAGGCAAGTTGCCGCAAATTGCCCTAGATTACTGTCACGTGATGACAATTTGCGGTCACATGACTGCAAAGACGCAACCTTAATCAGACACTAACCAAACCACTATGTATAAAGAAAACTAAATAAGATAATATAAGGCTCCAAGAACTTTTCGTTATACTTTGCCGAATACTATTATTACGCTAAAGAGGCTAAATAGAATAAATCCGCCTTAATTAATCGCCTAATAGAATCCTTAAACCCTAAATTAAAGGCATCCCTTATAGGAGTTAAGCTGCTAAATACTGTTACTACCTATACTAACGTTATTAATGGCTTATATAATAACTTACTACACCTTACCCTAAAATATATACCTTAATACTCTGCCCCTTAGCCGCCTAGGACCTATAAGGACTTAGACGCCATATATATTAATGCTAGAACCCTATCTTATGCCCTAAAAGGATCTATTAAATATAAACAACGCATTAAATATGGCCTTTGTTTTAAGTGCAGAAGTAACACTTATATCTTAAGCTACTACTCTATCCTATTGCCCCAAATTTATATATAAGCAACTAGTATAAGTAGTATACTACTGTCTTAAATATATAAATAGATAACTAATACAAGCAACCAGTTGCCTTAAGTAAGCCCTATCTACCAACCCTAATCATTATCCGGTTCCAACTCGTCTTTTAATAAGCACTACTTATAAGGACAAATTTATAACCAATATACTATAAGAACTCCGTCCTAATTGCCTCTAAAAGGAAGATTTTAGAGCTAAGTCGCTCTCCAGGACAGCTCTGCCTTAGGATCTTATTAAATGCTTTAGATATTATTAACTCTAACTCTTAGAATTATAGCTTAACCGTTAACTATTGTCTTTAGTAGAATAATTAATAGGTTAATGCTTGAGTCCTAATTAATACAGGAGCTAGTAGTATAGGATTTATTAATAAGATCTTATAAGCTTTTCAGTGTAAATAATTAAGTAAACGACTTAATTATAAATATAGCTCTAAAGCGTCTATATATATATAAGGAAAGAGTATATAATAAATAATAAGGGGTGACTAAAATATAGCTAAAACAGGGTGATACGCTGATAAGACAATAGTGATTTGGCAGGGTACCGTAGTCGGTTATAGATCTTTATATAAGATAGTGGTTTTACCCTAACTCCCTTTAACAAGCACATTAACGTATTTAGATTTAATGGCAAACGTACTATCTTAGGCCGTATTGCCTATATGGTATTCCTAAAACTCTAATACCTAAACTATAAAGAACTAATTAGGCTTTTTGTTACTACTCTAGGTTATTTAGTAATTTTTAAATAACCCTAGATAAAGCTATATAAGGTAACTATTAATTAAAATAACCTTAAGCTTCTATTTACCGCCTCCCATTATAAGTAGAAGTACTTTATAAGTTACTACTTAGACCTAAAACTAGAACCTAAAAAATCTATTAGGATCCACTAGTTTAAATTTTCTACTAACGTCTACCCTATAACGTAGTTCACAAGCGAGTCGCGAATATAAGTGAGTCGCGAACCTCAAAACTCACCAAAAATTGGAAAAATCGTACCTTAGTATCTCAACAACCACTTAATAATAAATTCTAATAATTTGGATTTAGACTTTTATATATACTCTATAGCTTTTATTAAAGTTATATAGTAAATAGTTTAGTAGTTTTTAAAATATTAAAATTTGGGGGCCGAAACGAGGCCAAGTTACTATATCTTAAAAACTACTAAACTATTTACTATGCAACTTTAATAGAAGCTGTAGAGTATATATAAAAGTCTAAATCCAAATTATTAGAATTTATTATTAAGTGGTTGTTAAGATACTAAGGTACGATTTTTCCAATTTTTGGTGAGTTTTGAGGTTCGCGACTTACTTGTATTTGCGACTTGCTTGTGAACTACGTTACCTAAAAAGTCTACCCAATTCTACTAACCCGAGAATTTAACTAAATTCTACTAATATAAGATTTCTGCTAACGTCTATTAAGGACCTAGAAATTACACTAAACTATATAAACCGATTTTAACTACTATACCACTCCAAACTAAATAGAAGCTTAAGCTTAATATACAAAAGTACTAAAAGAACTAGTATTCTGCTATAAAAAGGATACTTAAAGAACCTAAACCTAAATCTAACACCAACTCCGTACCTAATACTAAACCTAAAGCTAAGTAAGAAACTATATAAGAAACTAAGGGCGATTTGGGCTTACTTAATGCCTTAGATATCTATATAATTAGAGCTACCCCACTAGCAAAACTTACTAAAAAACCTAAATATACGATCTTTACTGTTATAATGGCCGATATTAAAAAGGCCTTAGTACTAAAGAAATACACTAACCCTACCATAAAAGTACTAGTAGAGTACTATAAATAACTAGATGCATTCTTATAAAAAGAAGCTAATAAACTAGTAATCTTTATTAAGAAACCTAGTGGCGGTTTACGCTTCTATATAGACTACTAAGGTTTTAATACCGTTACCATTAAGAACTAATATCCCATTCCATTAATATAAAAACACTAAACTAAATAAGGCTCGCTACTATATAAAGCTTAATATTATCTCTATATTTAACCGCCTCCATATTATAAAAAGAGATAAATAGCTTACTATATTCCGTACCTGGTATAGATTATTTAAGTACTTAGTAATACTATTTAGCCTCGCAAACGCCCCAAGCTTGTTTTAATATTATATAAATAATACCCTGCGTCTCTACCTGGTCATTTCTATATCCCTTACACCGTTAAAATCCTGCGTAGAGTTGTGGCCCAAGCTTAACCAATTAAACCCACTTGTTTATGGGCGGTTATAAATTCTGCCGTAATACCAAACCAAATAGCCTGCCGTCAATTAATCTTTAGAGCTTACACGCTCAATATATTCCTTCTAGCAAACCCAGATTAATAGAGCGGAATGCGACAGAACTTGCACCAAATTTACAGTCTTTTGCGAAATATCGTGGACTCAGGCCGGAGTAAGCCCGCGCATCCTCCACCACTATTAAAACAATACACCCCATATACCCACGCTAATATAGCTCTATATTTTATAAATAGAGGCCTATTTTATAGCTCTATTTTTGCGCTATAAAATAAGCCCTTATTTATATAAATTGGATCAATATTGGTGGAATTATATAGGGTACTTTAAAACGGCGACTGTTACGGAACACCTCCATAACACCTTACACACGTCCACCTGTTTCCACCGTCTCAACCTCCATGCTAACGACTTAGTCAATTAAGACACATGACGGCAATCTAAGGCAATTTGCTATCACGTAATGGCAATCTACGGCAGTTTGCCGTTCTCCACCATATTCCGCTATATTCCGCTAAGTTCCGCTAGGACTATAACCTAAAGCCTATTCTGCCCCATGCATATGTTAACCAAGCAACTAAGTTAACAATATATACCCCTTTCTTCCCGTTTCCTTACCTTCTTTCCTTATATAACGTCTTAATATTATTATATAGTTTATATATATAGCTTAATAATATCTACTTTGCTATATATTATTATTACTTATACTTACTCCGTAACACTACATTACGTTAAAAATCTATACTCTGCCCTGCCCCGCCCTATCTAAAATTTAGAATAACCTTAAAGCCCCTATAACGGCCGCTAATATTATATCCGTACTCTAAAAACAATTAGCAAATATATAGAAGTCTTTTATAGATGCCCTTGCATAGAACTAGGCCGCTATAGCTAAATAATAAGCTAAATAAGAAGTACGGTACTAGGAATTGATTAAAGCACTTTAAGAAGAAGTCCGCACCCTTAAGGTGCTTGCGTTAGGGCCCTAAGACTAAATACTAGCCTAAGAGGCTGCTAACACGCCACCTATAAATGAGATAAAAATAACTAAATCTAGACCTGGCTTGTTGGGTGCAAACCTTAAGCTAGCTGCAGATATTTATTCCGTAATTCTGTCTACTGTACTATAATAATCTAAAAAACTACTAGACCCCCTAGTATTTACCAGTAAATAATAAGAGCTTTAATTATTCTTAAGCCGACTTAAGAATAAGCTAACTGGTAATGCTAACTATTACCTAACTAAAGCTAACCGACTCTACTGCGCCCTAAGTTAACTAGGAGGAGATATAGCTAACCTTATTAAACCTCTTTAGCTAAACTTAGTATAGAGCCTAGTTGTACTTCTTAAAGCTATATATAGTAACCCAAACCGCCAAGCTACCGCTTAAAGGAAGATAAATTATATAACTTAAGAAAAGAAAAGCTTCCTAGTATACTTCTCTAAATTTAACCGTTATGTAAAGAAAATAGGCTAGAATAACTCCGCACTAATTAATAGCCTTATTAAATCCCTAAGCCCTAAACTAAAAACCTCCCTAATAGATATAGATCTACTAGGAGCCCTTAATGTCTGCGTAAATATTATTAATAAACGGTATAATAATATACTACGCCTAATACCCAATCCCACTCCCTAATATAATACGACAACTCCGTAAATGTTTACTAAGTTATTATTTTAGCCTAAGTACCCTAACGCCATAGACATTAATATAGGGACCCTAGGATACGCTCTACTAGGGTCCCCTAAATAAGAATAACGCATTAAGCTAGGCCTTTACTTTAAATACGAAAGTAAGGACTACATCTTAAGATACTACTCCGTCCCTATGCCCTAATATAATATATAAACAGCTAATACTAACAACTGTTTACTATATTAATCCTCCAGTTACCGCCCCTAATCTTTACCTAGTTCTAGCCCTATATCTAGTAAGCACTACTTATAAGGATAAAGTTATAACTGATGTTCTATAGGAACACCTTTCTACTTGCTACTAAAAGGTATGTCCTAAAGTTAAGTTGCTCTCTAGGATAGCTATGTTACAGGGTCTCATTAAATGCATTAGATGTTGCAAACCCTAACTCTTAGGATTATAGTATAACTGTTAACTGCCATCTTTAGTAGAAAGGTTAATAGGCTAATACTTAAGTCCTAATTAATACAGGAGCTAGCGGTATAGGATTTATTAATAAGATCTTTATATAAGACAATAGGTTTACCCTAACACCCCTTAACCAGCATGTTAACGTATTTGGATTTAATGGCAAACATACTATTTTAGGCTATATTACTTATATAGCGGCCCTAAGACTCTAATATCTAAACTATAAAGAATTAATTAAGCTTTTTGTAACTACCCTAGGTTACCTAGTAATCCTTAAACAACCTTAGATAAAGCTATATAAGGTAACTATTAATTAGGACAACCTTAAGTTTCTATTTTCCGCCTCCCGTTGTAAGTAGAAGTGCCTTATAACTTACTGCTTAGACTCTAAACCAAAATCTAAAAAATCCACTAGGATTGACTAGTCTAAAATTTTCACTAATGTCTACCTTGTACCTAAAAAGTCCACCTAATTTTACCTACCTAAGAATTCCACCAAATTCCACTAATATGAGATTTTTACTGACGTCTACTAAGAACCTAAAAATAATATATAACTATATAAACTAACTCTAACCGCTACACCCTAAACTAAGCAGAAGCTTAACATACGAAGGTACTAGAAGAACTGGTATTCTATTATAAAAAAGATACTTAAAGAACCTAAACCTAAATCTAACACTAACTTTGTACCTAATACTAAACCCAAAACTATATAAGAAGCTAAGGATGATTTAAGCCCACTTAATACCTTAGATATTTATATAATTGGAGCTACCCTATTAATACAACTTGCCAGGAAACCTAAATATACAATCTTCGCCGTTATAATGGCTGATATTAAGAAGGCCTTAGTACTAAAAAAGCACACTAACCCTGCCATAAAAGTACCAGTAGAATACTATAATTATCTAGATATATTCTTATAAAAGGAAGCTAATAAGCTACTAGAACGCCGTCTATATAATTATAAGATTATAGTTAAAGAAGGAAAACATCCTAGATTTAGACCCTTATACGGAATGTCCTAAAATAAACTCTAGGTACTATAGAAGTACTTAGACAAACATCTAGATAAAGGATTTATTAGAGTAAGTTCTTTACCTATAGCTGTACTAGTAATCTTTATTAAGAAACCTAGCAGCGGTCTGCGCTTCTATATAGACTACTAAGCTCTTAACACTATTACTGTTAAGAACTAATACCTAATCCCGTTAATCTAAGAGACGCTAAACCAATTATGTTACGGACGCTTTAAGTATAATGTTACGACTACTTGGGGAAGAGTTGGAGGAAGCTAGTTAGTTAATATAGGCACGGTCTAGAATAGAACCAGTGGAACTATATAACAAGAAATAGTAACCAAGGTCACGTGGCATTGAACGTATTAACTATATTAAACGGAAGGGACGTTACGTTTAATACAGACAACACGCACCTTATGTATAAGAGAGGGTTTCTTAGGAGTATGGTTATATATTTAAAGGACCTTAGTCCCTACCGTAGATAGTTCTCTCCTTATAGTAAATCTTAGAATATAATTAGAGTTAATCTGTTAGGCAACCACTTCATTAGTTATTATTATATTGTTAATTTGTTCTTACCTACATACCTAGCCTAATAATAGGACCCATTATAGTTCCTACTATAAGGTTCCGTTACACATTTACTACTAAGGTTACGGTATTAAATAAGATCAAACAATATGCCACCCAGAGCACCAATTATAATGGCGTTAATAGTAGCCACAACCTTAGGACTAGGAGACACTAGTATAGCAGATATAGATTCTTAAGTGGTTACGCGAGGTTAGTTATAGGAAATGGTTAATCACTTATAAGATAATAATAGGATACTTAAAGAACGCATTAATGGAATTAGAGCAGCGAAAATTAAACTACCTTTAATTAAACGGTTCTTAGGAGAAAAGTTAAAGCTTAAGGGATTTCTTACGCAGATGTACTTTAAGGTAATATAGGAGGGAGTGAAGTTAGCAATATTGTTGGATTAAGTAGTCTATACAGGATTGTTCCTAATAGGAGGGGCACTTAAGTGGTTTAAACTATACCTTACGGAAATACAGGCTAATGGCATAACAACTACTAACCAGGACGTAAGGTATATATTTACCAGTTAAAATGGGTTTATAGAATAACTAATATAGATATTTAGAGACCCGGAGGCTATAACTATAGTAGAACGAAAGCTTTAGAACTTAGTATAACGCACTTTAGTAATTGAGTATATAATACAGTTTTAAACACTAGCTATATAGGTTAAATGGAATAATAGGGCGCTTATGGCATAGTATAAATAGGGACTTAAGGCTAAAGTCTAGGACGTAATTATCCTAATAGAAGATACGGATACTCTAAGGGAGTTAATAAACTAGTTAATAAAGATCAATAATAGGATCTATTAAAGGGAACAAGCTAAGAAAGGGCAAGACAGAGTTCTATAGTTATATAAGGCGTAGAGTACATAATAATAGACACAGAGTTATAAACTATGGAATAGCGTAGAGCTAATAGACCTAAGCGGTACTAAAAAAACCTAAAGATAGAAAAAGAAACCATAAAAACCTAGAGGTTAAGGATTAAGTAATTAAAGGACCTAGGAGCAGAGGCCAAACTAGGGATCTTAGTAGTAGAAGACGTTTAGGCGGACTCCATAGCAAGAAAAATAGTTTAAAGATAGGGCTTGTATAAATTGCGGAAAATAAGGTTATTTCACCAGAGACTATAAAGGTGGTTAAAGTAACTATATGGTAAAAGGAACCCGGCCAGCAGACGGTACATATATATAGAGGAATAACAGTGCACTATAAGGAACAAAAAAATGTTCAATTAACAGTTTTATATATTATTACAATAACACATACCAAATTTATAAGGACGCTAAGTATAGCGCAAGCTATTAGCTATAGGAGCTATTATTACCTAAGTTTAGAGAAACTAACAAACTAGCTTATAGATTAGATATTAAAGATAATAAGTTTAATATAGGCAAAGCATTTACTAATAATAAGGTAATAAAGGTAGCTTACTAGAAGCATACAAATCTTAAAGAAGTTAAAATAGAAGCAGAAACTAAGACTATTATAGAATAGGGTTTAGTAACGGATACTATAATACTATTAGATATAATTTCCATTGCTTTATAAGACAATAGGAGTAACGTTTAAAAGAAACTAAGTAAGTAGATAACTACTAGTGCTAGCTTATTACTTAATAAAGGCAAAAGGCTACAGGCTTAAGATTCTTAAGAAGAGATAAAAGAAGCTTAAGATTCTTAGGACGAGATAAAATACACCTAAGAACCCATAATAGACAAAAACCGATAGGAAAAGGTAGCTACTTAGTTTATAGATAAACAAATAAGTATAGGACGCAAGTTTAAGAACTACAAGTTTGGGGAATAAATAAGAACGTTAGCAATCCTAGGTAAATATAGTGTTTAGCCTAAAGATTAAACAATTAATACTAGGATTAAAAAGTAAAACAACTACAAAGATCTAGCTACAAGACGTAGAAAATAAAAAACTATAGATAAGTTTAGAATAAGAATTATTATATAGTAAAAGCAAAAGCTAGATAAGAGGTTAGCTATACTAGGTTATATAAAGAATAAAGCACCTATATAAAGAGTTACTAATAGGCCAAGTGTAGGAATACCTAGGGTAAAGTAGTTAGACAAACTAGAATAAAAAGAGGATTTAGATATTCTAACTAGGTTTAAAGAAAGATATACCAAAGGATATTATAATATAGTAATAACAAGGTACTTTCTAATAGATAAACTATACACACTAAACCAGTTATATGGAAAGTGGTATAGGCAATAACACAACAACGAATAGGCAGATTTTTATATATAGCTGGACAAAAAAGTTATCTAAGACTAACCTATTACAGAAAAACGTATAAGTTATATTAAAGGAGTATTAATTATAATGTTAAGGAACCTAGAAGAAGGATCTAGGGACTAGAGAAATAAGCAACAAATCTTAATACCCATAGTAGAAATACCAGTAGTTAGGTTAACTAGGTATAGGTTTAAACTTAAAAATAAAGATAAACTAAGAGTTAACCTAAAACATATAGCGCATTATATACTATCATGGATAGCTTGTATAGATAATACGTGCAATATATATAGAGCACTAAAAGACAAAAACCGGAAGTACCTAATAAGGATGCATTGGGCACTTAAGGAAAGATAATTTAAAAATGCTAAATATATATATAAATAGCACCTAGTAGAAGTATAAGGTTAAGAAGACTTAATACTTTAACTAGGAAGATTCCTTATAGAAGAATGCCTAGATAGATAATAGTAGTGGGAGTGCCTAGAGAACACTTATCTATAGTATATAGAGGAAAAGAAATAAACTAAGTATTGGCTAAGGTTGGATTAAGTATAAATAGGATCTAGCAGCCAATAGTTAGGAAAAGGGGAGGCGTATAGAACCAGAGGGAACTAGTATTAGAGCCTTAGACCCTTAAAGGAATTTAAGGATAATACCTAAACTTAAAAGCTAAGTGGCAAGATTAGCAGTTCAAAGTGTTAGTAGATAGTAGAGTAACTAAAAACCACGTGTTACTAAAGGCAGTAGAAAGAATAGGGTTACTATATAGATAAAAGAAATACCTATATCCACTTATAACAATTTTAGGAGATTAGATAGCCTATAGAGGAGGTATTATTAATCTTAAAACAGAACCTATTTAGATAACTATTAAAGGAAGACCAGTAAAAATGTCTTTTAATATTTTACCGTTGGGATAGGACAAGGCAATATTGGAAATACCTTAGTTATAGGAGTACAATCTAAAGATTAATTAGGTTATAGGTTAGGTTAATATTAAGGATACTTAATAGTATAAAGTGCGATAGTAAACCAAGTTGGTATAGTACTAAGTTAGAGCGACGTACGAAGAGACTAAGTAAGGCTTAAGTTATATACTAAAGAGATACCATAAGTATAGTAAAAAGTTATAGTCACCAGAAAGTGAAAAGCTGTTAGAGTATATAGTATAGGACTATAAAATAGAATTAGAAGAGGGAATAAGTCTAAAGTTCTTTCTAATCTATAAGCTTACTAAAACGGAGTTAGTAGCGCTTAAGGAGTTTATTTAGGAGAACTTACGCAAGGGATATATTAGACCGTTATAGTCATTGGCAGAATATCCAGTACTATTTATCCCAAAGAAAAACGGAAAACTTAGGATATGTATAGACTATAGATAGTTAAACAGTATTACTAAAAAGGATAGGTATCCTTTACCCTTAATTAGCGAAATCCAAGATAGGATAGGCAATGTAAAGATCTTTATAAAGATAGATCTAAATAGGTGTACCACTAAATTAGGATTAAGGAAGGTAATAAGTAGAAGGCAGCCTTTAGGTCAAAGGAAGGACTATATAAACCATTAGTTATACAATTTGGGCTTATAAACGCACTAGCAACATTCCAGAAGCAAATTAATAGTATATTAAAAGAACACCTAGATAAATTTGTTATAGTATACCTTAACAATATCATTATCTACTTAGAGAGTGAGAAAGAATATAGAGAATATATTAAGTGGGTCTTAAAGAGACTACAGGAAGAATAGATACTAGTAGTAATTAAAAAATGCGAGTTCTTTACAAGGAAAACCAATTTTATAGAATTTATTATTAAACTAGGAAAGATTAGCATGGACCTAAAGAAAGTTAAGGCCATAGTAAGTTGGTAAGAACTGGAGAATGTTACGCAGTTAAGGTCATTCTTAGGGTTTTGTAACTACTATAGGAGGTTTATAGTATAGTAGTTAAAAAGCATTAAGCCATTTATAAGGCTAACAAAGAAAGAGGAACTATAGGTTTGGGGTAATAAATAAAAGGAGCTATTCTAGGAACTTAAAGAGTTATTTACCTAAAAGCCAATCCTTAAGATCTATTAACCAAAGTTAGAAACAGTTATTAAGACAGATGCATTAGACTTTGCACTAGGAGTATACTTGCTATAGAAGCACTAGGACGCATAGCATCCAATAGCATACTATAGTTAGAAAATAACACTACTAGAGTTAAACTATAACATCTACAACAAGGAGTTGTTAGGTATAGTTATAATACTTAAGGAATAGAGAGCATTCTTGCAAGGTATAGAGAAACCATTTATAGTTAAGACGGACTATAAGAACCTTATAGGATTCCTAATAACAAAGGAACTTAACTAAAGACAGGTCAAATAGGCGGAAATGCTTACAGAATACTATTTCAAAATTTAGTATACTAAGGGTATAAATAATGCACAAGCAGACGCTCTAAGCAGAAGGGCTAAACTATAGAGTAATAAAAAGCTATTAGGAGCTTTATTGCAAAGGGATTAAAACGGATTAATTAGGTATAACTATTTAAAGATTACAGTAACTAAAGAAAGTTAAATCTATAAGTTACTAGAAAGTAATTAGACATAAAAGATCTAAAAAGCATAGGTAGAGGATCTAGACTTAGAGCAATATAAAAACAAAGAAGTAACGTATATGCCTAAGTCTATTACAGAAGAATTTGTTAAGGAATTCCACAAGGGAATAATATAAGAACACAACGGAGCTATAGGCTTAGTGTTAAGACTTTAAAAGGAGTACATTATTTAAGGAATCTAGGGATTAGTAAGACAAGTTATAAGGGAATATCTAGATTGCTAAAGGAACAAACTGATAAGATATAAGCTATATAGAGGGCTATAACCTATCAAAATACCAGGAAGACTATGGGAGGTTATATTATAGGACTTTATTATTAAGTTACCAAAGTTAAAAGATCCTATTATAGGACAAGATCACAACGTGATTTTAGTAATAGTGGACAAACTAACAAAGTGGGGATACTTTATAGCATGCACTAAAGAGATATTAGTAGAGGATATTACTAGAATCTATATAAAGGAAGTGTTCGCAAGATATAGAGCACTAGATAAGATTATATCGGATAGAGATCTAAGATTTATAGCAGCATTTTGGAAAGTGTTTCTGGCAGAATAAGGGGTTTACGTAGCAACATCTACAGTATATTATCCGCAGACGGATGGATAAACAGAAAGACTAAACTAGACACTAGAACAGGATTTAAGGCATTATATTAATTACGTATAGAATAATTAGGTATCGCTATTACTAGTTATATAGTTTACATACAATGCAATACTATAAAAAAGAATAGGGATATTACTATTTAAGGCGAATTACGGGTACAAACTAAGAACGTTGTTATTACTACGTTAAATAAAGAAGACAAGTAGCACAGCTAAATAAAGAATGGAGATATTAATAAATCTTTATATAGACCTTATAGAAACAGCTAAACTAGTACAAGAATAAATAAAAAGGTACTATAATGCTAAGAGATCTAAGGGACCAGATCTTAAGGAGGGAGATAAAGTGTGGCTATTATACAAAAATTTCAAGAGTTAACAACTAAGCAAGAAGTTAGACCACGTTAGACTAGGACCTTTTAAAGTTAAGTAAAGGATTTCATTGGTTATGTATAAGTTAAACCTACTAGCTAAAATAAAGATCTACCCTATATAGCATATTACGATGCTAGAACCAGCATATAGAGATATTAAGCTACCAGTCTATAAGGCAGACACGTATAGAGGATAAGAGGAAGATAAATAGTAAGTTTTAAAGATTATTAGTTACAAGGACGTAGATAACAAAATATAGTATAAAGTAAGGTGGATAGGCTATAGTAAAACTACTTAGAAACCACTAAGCAACCTAGAGAACGCTATAGAAAAGGTATGGGAGTATTAGAAGAAAGTAGGTCAGGTAATATTAATAAGAAAGGATCGCTAAAAAATAAGTTACTTAAGGGGGACCCAAAAGGAGCAATTGCTGAGCTACTTAGAGTTATTTCCCTTATAGGAGGAGAGCTAGTTCTTTTATTACCTAGCTTAGACAGACCCTATTAAACAAGTTTCCACTCCTTAAAATAAACCTTCTTGCGAATATATTTGAGATGTTAGAGACAAGTATAAGCCAGATATTAGGCTTTAAGGACACGTGCAGACTCTTCTAAGGCACATTAAACCGCGAGCAGTATAGAGGCTAGCTTACTATCCAGTTTCGCAGCGGTAGATTGAATATAAGACCCTATAATAAGTTACTTAGGGAACTCAAAGACTATTAAGAGTTATAGGACGCGTATACTTAGCGTTAGAAACAGAGCGAACGTTATAGGATAATTAAACGTTTGCTTTAGTACATTTAAAACAAAAGGAAGGTTGTTAAGATAAAGGGCTTGCTAGCGTAATATAAACTAACCCCTTTTTTGTACACCTAGAGCAAGGAATCGCCATTACTTTACTAAGTAATAGTATTAAGGAGACAGTACGCAGGCAGCGCTCCACCTAGGAAAGAGAAGAAGACGCTTTAGGCATAATAAGTAACGATGTTAACTAGACTAACTAGACGGACATTACACCTCTAGTAAATAACTTAGAGATATTAGGAATCTTTAAGGACAAAGATAAAAAGGAGGGAGATAGTGTTACGGACGCTTTAAGTACAATGTTATAACTACTTAGGGAAGAGTCGGAGGAAGCTAGTTGGTTAATATAGGCATAGTCTAGAATAGAACCGGTGGAACTATGTAACAAGAAATGGTAACTAAGGTTATATGGTATTGAACGTATTAACTATGTTAAACGGAAGGGACGTTACGTTTAATATAGATAACACGCACCTTATATATAAGAGAGGGTTTCTTAGGAGTATGGTTATGTATTTAAAGGACCTTAGTCCCTACTATAGATAGTTCTCTCCTTGTAGTGAATCTTAGAATACAATTGGAGTTAATTTATTAGGCAACCACTCCACTAGTTATTATTACGTTGTTGATTTGTTCTTACCTATATACCTAGCCTAATAACAGGACCCATTGTAGTTCTTGCTATAAGGTTCCGTTACAAATTAAGTAAGGCTCGCTTCTATACAAAGCTTAATATTATCCACGTATTTAACCGCCTCCGTATTATAAAAGGAGATGAATGGCTTACTGTATTTTGTACTTAATACGGACTATTTAAATACTTGGTAATGCTATTTAGCCTTATAAACGCCCCGAGTTTATTCTAACACTTTATAAATAATACCCTACATCTATACCTGGACGTCTTTTATACTGCTTATATTAACAATATCTTAATATATAGCAATAATCTGGCTAAACACTAAAAATATATTAAACTGGTCCTGCAAGCCTTATGTGGAGCCGGTCTATAATTAGATATAGATAAATGCGAGTTCCATAAAATAGAAGTCCTATACCTTAGACTTATTATTTCTATAGATGGCGTATAAATGGACCCTAAGAAAGTTAAAGTAATTATAAACTGGTAAGAACCCAAGAATATTAAGGACGTAAGGGCCTTTATAGGCTTTGCCAACTTTTACCAACAGTTTATTAATAACTTCTCCGCCTTAGTCTTACCCCTTATAGCCTTAACCTAAAAGGACAAAGCCTTTATCTTTAATAAGGAATATAAGAAGGCCTTTGCTTATCTAAAGGTTATATTTACTACTACACCTATACTTTAACACTTTAACCCAGACTAAATAAGTGTTGTGGAAGCTGACTTATCTAATTATATTACTGGAGGTATTCTGTCTTAATATAATAAGGAAGGAGTATTGCACCCTATAGTATACTTTTTGAAATAACTAAGCCCAGCTAAATGCAATTATAAGATCTATAATAAAGAATTACTAGCTATTATTAAATGCTTTAAGCAATAGCGACTAGAACTAGAAGGAGCTAGATTCCTAATTAAAGTTCTTAGCAATTATAAGAACCTATAGTACTTTATAACTATAAAACAGCTAGGCCACTATTAAGCCCGCTAGTTAGAATATCTATCCCAATTCCAATTCTTAATTATATACTAACTAGGCGTCTAAGGCCAGAAGCCTAATACCCTAATCTAACATTTACAGGACGCACTAGCTTAAGAAGAAGCGCGCTCCTACTATAATTAGACCCTGCTCTACCCTAAGCTATTTAAACCTCCTGCTAAAGATCTTACAGTATACGTCCTTGAAATGACTGATTGAACTATTAAACAGATTATAGTTAATAAATATCTAAACAATAAGTTTATCTAAGAGACGCTTAAGCTAATTTAAGATAGTGTTAGATGCTTTAAAAAGATTTCTCTAAGTAAATACGAAGCCTATGGAAACCGCTTATACTACCAAAACCGCCTAGTTGTCCCTAATTATAATAAGCTTAAGCTTAAGCTTCTTAAACACGTATATAATCTACTAGTAGCCGGTTACCTAGGCTAAGGAAAAACCCTAGAACTACTCTAACAAGAGTACTACTGGCTAAATATATATAATATAATATAAAAGTATATCTCTAGCTGCTATACCTGCTAACAAGCCAAAGCTTTATATAAGACATATAACGGCTTTCTAAAGCCACTGCCTGTTCTAGACCGAAGATAGAAGGACATCTTAATTAACTTTGTTGTTGATCTCCCTATAAGTAAAGGCTGTATAAATATTATGGTAGTTATAGACCGACTATCTAAAATGAGATACTTAATCGCCTACCCTAATATGTTAACACCTGCCGTTGCCTAACTATTCCTAGATTACGTATAGAAACTTTATAGACTCCCTAAAACAATCGTCTCTAATAGAGGCTATTAGTTTATCTTGGCGTTCTAGAAAGAACTAACTACCTAACTCTATATTAAAGCACTATTGTCTACAGTATATTACCCGGAATAGATGGTTAAATAGAACGTGCAAATGCTATAATGGAACAGTATATTTGGATATACACGTCGTATCTACAGGACAACTGGATGGACTGGCTTGCATTTACCAAGTTTACTACAAATAACTCCATCTTAGAAACCATAAAGGTCTCCCCATTCCTGGCTAATTATGGCTAGCACCCGCAAATGGGTTTTAAACCCTTTAGTAATGTTCCTTATCCAGCTTATTAGGCCTTATAAGTTGTAAAAGTAAACAAATTTATAAAGAAGATAGAAGAACTATAGAAGTTCCTTACTAACAAAATAACATAGGCCTAGTCTATTTATAAAGCCGTAGTAAATAAGAACCGAATCCTAGCACCAGCTTACTAAATTAGTAACTTTATCTGGCTAGATATAAGAAATCTAAACACAAAACGACCTACTAAAAAACTTAATTGGAAGAACGCCGGCCCTTATAAGGTTAAAAAAGTTGTCTCTCCTTATGCCTACTAACTGAAGCTCCCTAATACGGTTAAAATCCACCCCGTATTCCATATATTAGTCCTCCGCCCTGCCGCCCCCGTATTAGATGCCCTGCCTAAACAGATCTAAGACCCTCCCCTACCAGTTAAAGTAGATAGTAAGGATGAGTACCTTATTAAAAGAGTTAATGACATTAAGTATAATAAACGGAAACGTAAATATATATACCTTATAAAATAGAGAGGCTTTACTAAGCCCTTATGGGAACCCGTTAAATCTATAGGACTTATATAAGCCGCAAAAGACTTTTACAAACTCTACCTAGAACTACCACAGCCCCATCTTGCAGAAGCTCGAGTTTAAAGGGGGGGTACTGTTATAGGACACCTCTATAACACCTTATACACGTCCACCTGTTTTTACCGTCTTGACCTCTATACTAATAACTTAGTTAATTAAGACATATAACGGCAATCTAAGGCAATTTGCCATTACATAACGGCAATCTATAGCAGTTTGCCGTCCTCTACTATATTCCGCTATATTCCGCTAAGTTCTGCTAGGACTATAACCCAAAGCCTATTCCGCTCCGTGCACGTATTAACTAAGCAACTAAGTTAACAATATATATCCCTTTCTTCCCGTTTCCTTACCTTCTTTCCTTACACAACGTCTTGACATTATTATACAGTTTATATACGTAGCTTAATAATATCTACTTTGCTACATATTATTGTCACTTATACTTACTCCGTGACAGCGACAAAACTTAAATTGAGGCTCTACACCCAACACTAAAATATCACCAATTTCAACTATTAATTGCTCCACCAAAATAGGTGATCTTTTGGAGCTATAAAATGGGCTAGCTAATTTATATCTTTTCGAATACTCTAATATATCTAAGACGGCCCAAAGGCACGGCGTTGAGTATTTAAAGCTGTTGAAATACTTGCGTAGCGTTCGGGTATCAATGGAAGAGTATTACTAATCTTAAAGCTATATAACCCATAAATAGGTTTAAAGCCTTATAAATTAAGGGACTTCTCCTATACCGCTAATAGTTAAACGCTTTATTAATAATATTACTAAAATTAATATTAAAAAGAACTATATTAATAAGTTCTAGTAAAAGCATAGAAACAGGCTTCTAGGTAAGTATATTGCTTCTATAGACCTTAAATACAAGAGAGCCAATAACACCTTTTTATATAGCTTATATTTCTAGATTCTTTATTAAAAATCAAGTGATATAGCATTTTTACTTAATAATAATAATATAGATAAAAGAGATTTCCTATTTAGGTGCTATATAAAGCTCTATTAAATCTTTAGTAAGAAGGCTTAAGAGGATAACTACCTTAATGGTGTAAGCTAGGATATAAATAGAAACTAAATAACTATTTCAGCGACAATTTATGCTAATAGGACTTATATTCTACTAGCTATTATCTATCCTTTATAGAGTAGTAATATTTAACTAAATTAACTTTAAGATTATAAGCCTAAATAGTAGCCTACTTTCTTTACTACTTTAGAGAATAGGTAGACTAATAATAAAATTAGTTATAGGTGGCTTATTATAATTTTTAACTACTATACTAAGTATAAAGCTACTTTAAATAAAGAGTAAAGGCTTTTAATTAGTAATAGCTATAACTTTTATTTAAATATAGAGATCTTTAACCAGTATTATATAAATAAGGTTTTTAGTGCTGTATTTCTGCCTTATAGTATATATATAGACTTTAGTCTCTTAATATTTTATTTATTTTTACTGCGAGTAAAGTATTATAGTCGTAAATTTAATTACTATATAGTATATAGCCAAGGGCTTATTTCTATAAGCAAGTAATACTTTTGGAGGTTCTTCTAGGATATATATAACTAGGCTTTTATGCTAGATAATATTATTAGTAAATAAAAAAAGACTAGAATATATCTGCTTAATCTTAATATTATTTTAAGCCGCTTTCTAAAGTATATATATAACAAGTCTTTACTACCTAAAAGCCTATTTAGAATAATCTTACTACCCTAGCCTAATAATAAGACTAGTATATAGAACCTGCTAAACACTATAGCAGATAAGGTAATAAAAAAGAAGTTTTAGCTATACTTAACTTTCTAAAATATATAGATGAATAATAGACTTTTATAGAAGAGAATAATAGGCTTAAAATAGCCCTCTATAATAATAATAATAAGTAAACTAAGAGTAAAAGCCTTTTTAATAAATTATATAATATTAAAGGGGGTAATCTTTTATTTTTAAGCCTTATTAAAGTATAGTAAGTAAAGGACCTAAAAACTAAGTATAAGTAGGCTAAGATAGATAAATAATACGCCATTAAAAGGAGAAATATCTAATAAGTATTTACAAAAAAAATAGGCTCTATATAGACGTAGAAAAGAGAGCTACTTAACTTACCAGTTAAGTATATAAGGCTATAGAAAAAGTAGTAAAAAAGCTAAATAATAATAAGTAAAAAAGTATTAAAAGTGGTCTAGTAGCTTTATTAAAAGGATACCTAGGAAGAAGAGTAATAAGGTGTTTAATAAGGAAGTTTAATTAATTAAGGTAATAGAGATAAGAGAAGCTACTACTACACCTCCCCTCTTAGGGTACGCGAATAAGGAAAATAAATCTACTACAGAGGTTTAAGGGCTGCGAGCTCTAATTGGCTAGATTCGCAGCTCCTTAAAGCCTTATCTGCTGGAGTTGTGTAGATAATAGATTTTTTATATCGAAGATAGCCTCAGTTTTGCTGAGGTGGTGATGCTAGATTTGGCCTGTGCGACTAGGCGGGCTGTGCGGCTAAGCGGACCAATACTTATTTACAGACCGCGCTTACTTAGTGGGCGCACGGACGAATATCAGCCACCTTTTTCTCCGACTAAGAGCCCCTCAACGCTATAAAAAAATTACGTAAATTTTTTTTTTTAAAAAGTTTACCTAGGGAAGCTATGTTATACGTGTATTATACGCGTATTATATAATACTATACTATAACGTGAGCGATAGGGTTATGACGGTCGGCATAGTTATAACGGTTCCTAACAAATTTCGTCTGTGTATAGTTTTGATGTTCCAAACCGTCATAACTCTATCGCTCACGTTAGGACTTAAAAGACTTTAACATTTTATAAGTAAAAAGGTAAATAAACGAAATCGCCAATTGCACAGATTGCGCGCAGGCTGCGTGTCAAAAAAACACGACATAGGCTAGTCGGTCGAGTTGCCAAATGCCCTCAACTGCGCGCCAATTACGTCAACCAGCGACCATTGAGGCCATTGATAGGGGACAATATTTTGCCGATGTATAAAAGCTTAACTAAGCCTCTAGTAAGATATAGTATTCGGCAGTTAAAAAGTTTATTTACCCTTTCTATATTAATAGATAAGTAAATATATAGGACCTCTAAAATACTATAAAATTTATATATAATTAACTTCTTATATATTTCAAAACCCTTATTTTTTATAAACGTGGGGATAGTAAGGAAGGCATGTTCACTCACATGTAGTTACTAAATTTGTACGGGAAGCGGCGTTTCGGCGGCACCGACGCTGGCCCGCGCGCGCATTGCCAAGCTCTGCACTTTGGACAAATCCCCTCGAGGAAGCCTGATGCGGCGGGGCACTGGGGCGATTCATCGTTCAACAACGCAGCCATTAATGCAGCTATCTTTCTCTTCTACCTCATTCTCTTTCCTTCTGCACGACGTTGTTCCTTTAAATCTTCCTACGCCCTGTCATTCCTTCAACTGCACAAACTAGTAGTCTATTTTGACTGTCCCAGTCATCCACTCGCCGCTTTATCTTCCAACAAGACCAAGCGTTTCAGATCCACCCGCCCACGGCTAGCCCTACTTGACCGTGAATTACTAGCAATATGTTGAAAATATGGTCTATGGTATGCACCTGGCTATCATGCATCATTCCTGAACCTGGGCTGGTTCTGAGGCCTGAAGCCTCTCCAAGCAACTTGTGCGCTGACTGTCTTACAGAAGCAGAAACAGCAGCAGGATGAGTCTGCTGCGACTGGACCCAAGAAGAAGAAAGTTACCGCCGCACAGCTACGAGTCCAAAAGGGTATGGCTATCCTCACCCCTCGGAACCTGTGAAAGATCATAGAAACTAGCCGGCTGACTGGTTGCTCTCTAGATTTGTCGGAACTGTCGCTTGGTTCAACCATGAAAACCTACTTCCCGAATCCCGATGACATTCTAAACTTCACCTTAACAATCGAGCCGGACGAGGGAATGTATAAGGGCGGACGGTTCAACTTCAGCTTCGCCATCAACCAGAATTTCCCGCACGACCCTCCAAAGGTTAAATGCACGCAGAAGATTTACCATCCTAATATCGATTTGGAGGGCAATGTCTGTTTGAATATCTTGAGAGAGGATTGGAAGCCAGTATTAAATTTGAATGCCGTGATTGTCGGCCTGCAGGTTGGTTACTCCGGACGCAAGCAAATGGACAAGAACAGAACCGCTGACAGAACATAGTTCCTGTTCCTCGAACCTAACGCATCCGATCCTCTAAACAAGGAGGCTGCTGAAGATCTCAAGTCCAACAGGGAAGGATTTAAGCGCAATGTGCGGTCAGCCATGGGTGGAGGGTCAGTCAAAGGCCAATCCTATGAGCGCGTTTTGAAATAAGGGCTTGCCAAATGATGGTAAGACAAACGCAATGGTTTGCAGGGCACGCAAGCGAGCATTTGAGAATTGGCGTCATGGGGAGCGGGCGTACATATACGGGATGCTTCTCGAGGGTTATTAAATGTGTGATGGTGGCTTTTTGCGTTGGATGACCGGGCAGCTGCTAGATGAATGATGTAGCGCTTTCTCATATAGATATTCAATTTTACATTATTTCCGAGGCAGGCTATAGGATTTTTCCATGTTTTCCAGGTTTGCAGTTTGCAGATTATTTATATTAGGCGCGAGTTCTGAAGATGATTGACGGCCGATGTCGCATTATACCGGTCCACGACAGGCGACTTTCGGAGGCTTTGTTGCTCACACCGCGGAGCTCGGACGCAAAAAATCTCTGGCCACACCGGGACTTGCGCTCTTGTTCATAATTTCTTACAGCCCCAACATCTCCACTCCACACATTTCTTCCTCTCAAAATTACTTTCAAAATGGCTGCCCGTGGTGCAAGCAGGGCTCTGCGCAATTCCGTCAAGCAATTGACGGCTGCCCCAGTCGTCCAGCGACGAGCATTCGTCGCGGCAGTGGGCGCTGCCAGAGCTGCTATTGGTGCTGCACCAAAAGCTGCTGTCAGCACTCGCTTCCAGCAGACTCGTGGTGTGAAGACCATTGACTTCGCTGGCACGAAGGAGACTGTCTTCGGTATGCCCTATGAAAAAAAGCTCTCTGGACCCCACTAACAAACTGCATAGAGCGTGAGGACTGGCCGAGGGAAAGGCTTTTGGTGAGTTACCACCTAAACCATCAATTGATCAAATATCGTAGGAGCAGTGTGTTGACAGTTGATCGTAGGACTACTTTAAGGACGACACTCTCGCACTCATCGGCTACGGTTCCCAAGGTCACGGCCAAGGTCTCAATCTCCGCGATAACGGTCTCAATGTCATCGTTGGCGTCCGGAAGAACGGTACATCATGGAAAGAGGCAGAGCAAGATGGCTGGATCCCAGGAAAGAACTTGTTCGACATTGACGAGGCTATCTCCAAGGGCACCATTATCATGAACTTGCTCTCCGACGCTGCTCAGAGCGAGACATGGCCCGCTATCAAGCCTCAATTAACCAAGGGCAAGGTATGCTGTTTATGAAAAATAATTGACAATTAAAGCTAATCAAAGGCTAGACTCTCTACTTCTCCCACGGTTTCTCTCCCGTCTTCAAGGACCTCACCAAGGTCGACGTCCCCAAGGACATCGACGTCATCCTCGTTGCCCCCAAGGGCTCTGGCCGCACCGTCCGCACCCTATTCCGTGAGGGCCGTGGTATTAACTCTTCCGTCGCCGTCTACCAGGATGTGACTGGCAAGGCTGAGGAGAAAGCTGTCGCTCTCGGCGTCGCCGTCGGCAGTGGATACCTCTACAAGACGACCTTCGAGAAGGAGGTCTACTCCGATCTGTATGGCGAGCGTGGCTGCTTGATGGGTGGCATTCACGGCATGTTCCTCGCTCAGTACGAGGTTCTCCGCGAGAGGGGCCACAGCCCCAGCGAGGCCTTCAATGAGACCGTTGAGGAGGCTACCCAGAGCTTGTACCCTCTGATCGGCCAGAATGGTATGGACTACATGTACGCGGCTTGCTCGACCACCGCCAGGCGCGGTGCCATCGACTGGGGCAAGCGCTTCAAGGATACCCTGAAGCCCGTCTTCAACGACCTATACGACTCCGTTCGGGATGGCACTGAGACCAAGAGGTCTCTTGAATACAACAGCCGTCCGGATTACCGTGAGGCGTACCAGCAGGAGATGGACGAGATTGCTGGATTAGAGATCTGGAGGGCCGGCAAGGCTGTGCGGTGAGTGAAATCATTTCTCCAACTTCTGAAAATTAGTGACTGATGAAAACTCTACAGATCTCTGCGTCCTGAGAATCAGAAGTAAATCGCTGACGAGACATGACTGGAGATCGGGTGAAGGCTGAGGGGAAAGATCTGAGCGGAGAAGCGATCCCAAAAGCGGGTCCGTGAAGCTGTAGATTATCTCGTTCTTTCGGCAAACCGGCGTTCACCTCTACCGTCCTTGGGCGCAGCTTTTTTTTTTTTGGCCGTGTTCTGTAACCAACGGGGTTGGGCATGCGTCTTGAAAAGTCGATTTATTCATGGTTCCGAATACAGCTGATTGATACCTATTTTTCCCAAATTTGGCCTCTCTCCTTGCTTAACGTGGCTGCTGCATCTTATCAACTCACGATATCTTCTTCCCGCCTCCTGACTTTCTCCTCTCCCATACATCCCAAAGCAGATGCGGCATCCTCTCCCTCCTAACAGCCCTAACCCCACAGCACTTACCCAGCAAACCCGCCACGCCCAAAACCGACCCCGTCACGAGCGCCTCCCCGCATACGCCAGCCTCAGCACCGGCGCTGACCCCTCAAGCCTCCCCACCCCCAAATCCCAGAAAACAGGCCGGTTATCTAGCTCGCGGAAAATGACAAACAGACTTAGCGCCGCCCACTAGTCCGTCACAGCCCCGTGCCACCAGCTCGTCGACTGTGCGTTTCGAGCAGCGAGAACAACGCCGTTTAGGTACCAGAAAAACAGACGCTCTTCGCCCCGTCTGCTGGCCAGTGCGTTGCGGTGCAGTGCGGTGCGGTGCGCTCGACCACTACGACGGCCTTGTCGTCGCCCTCTTCGCCTCCATCTTCATCCCCCTCTGTGACCCTCTCTGCGGCAGCCGTCCCAGCGGCTCCCCGTCTTAGCGTCCGCGCCCCCCATCTCCCTCCCAAAACTCATGTCTCACGCCCCTGGGGACCTCGACATCGATCCTAGCGCCGTTCGCTGGGGCGCGCTGGATTACGGGTGTGGTTGCCCTGGTGCGGTGCGATGCGGCTGCGGATGAGCAGCAGGTATTCGGTGTGCGTCGCGTGCCGGTGCAGGCCGCTGGACCAGATGGAGTAGGGCGGGAGCGTGATGGTTGTGTGGGAGGGGTGAGTGAGGTCGTAGGATATGGCTGCGGGAGGGGGGCGGGAGATTAGGGAGGAGGATAAGGTGGAGGGGGGTTGGTGCTGGGGTTGGTGATGGGGCTGGTGATGGGGGGTGAGGGAGGAGGAAGAGGGGGGGAAGAGGGGGAGGGGACATTGCTGCTGAGAGGAGGCGGTGGAGCGGTGAGAGAGGCCAAGGGGCCAAGAGACGGGTTTGGGGTTTTTTTACCTGTATGAACGGTGTGAAGGGGAAGGCGGGCCGGTGAGCACGGCAAGAGGTGTGAGATCTTGGCGCTGGTTTGGCGGTTCTGGTGTTTGAGGTTTGGTAGCGCGGCAGGGCCGTTGTTTGGAGATACCGATGTCGATATCGTATTTGGGGACTGATTGGCGGAGAGGGGGCTAAGGATGTTCCGTAGGCAGCAGAAATGTTCCGCTTCGAGCATCTGCGAACGTAACCTAGAATCCTTCTATTGCGGCACGTAATTTATTTCAAATCGCTAGCGGTGAGCCTAGAAGCTGTAAGATTTATAGCAATAGAAACCAATCCGTTCGGTGTCTAAGTCGCATTTTTGTGGCTCTAAACTAGGTCACTGGGTCTGGGGAACCTAACGTCCACCTGAATGCTAAATGCAGGCGGTGTACTTTACCCAATCCCTGCGTAGGGTCTTTTGTTGTTGCTTATGTTCCGGTGGAATTGTTATGGCCGTGTTCTTCTCTTCACGTATCTATATTATTTTGCGAAATAAGAGTACTCATAATTGGAAGCCATTCAAAAACCGAACGTGAATTGAATTTCGTGATATTTTTTTAAAGAAGCAATCCAAACTTTTACCATGAAAATGCAGGATGCCGCCCGAAATGGAAATTTAAGCTATCCTAAATAAACTCAGCCCTATTCCTTTCACCTACCTCTTCCACAACCAACCAAGCCTAACCTGATGGATCGAATTTCGGATAACTGCCAATTATATAACTCCTAGCTTTTTTTGAATTTTATACCCGCTTACTTGGAATGCCTATATACTCCTCGTGAAAAATCGAACCCATGATTGCATTTAGAGATTTAGGACCAACGTTGGCCCCCAAATTCTTCCCAAGAGCAAGAATTCATATTTAGATCTCCAAAGGTCACACCATCGCCAAACGAAACGTTTGAGCCTTCAAATGTAGACGGCACCTCTTCATAAAGAGGTGACACTGGCCTGCCATGTACAGATGTTGGTGGGTAGTTGACATCAGAACCAGGTAGCAGTTGACGAGGTGACAACTCCATGCTATACCGATCCCCTTGAGTGTCTGTAGCAAGGGCTGGGAGGTCCGAGAACAGGCTATGGGAGGGAGTGTGGGCTAAAACGGCATCGTATTGCCCAGTAGTGCCCTGGAGTATGTTCCCAAAAGGCCCTGACGCAGTGTGCTGTCCAGCAAGTTCAAAACCGGTTTGATAACCCGGATCCAACGCATATTGCGATGTTATTCTTTCGCTTCCGTCGGGAATGAAATTGGCTCCACTGCTCCCGTACTCCCACTGGACCTGCCCGAATGGCGTATTGATAGTAGGGGGGTTTACGGTTATGGTAGATTGTTGTGAGAGAGACCTAAAGCTTGGAGGGTAGCTGAAAGAGTCAGGGGTTGGAGCACCCTGTACAAAGATGCTGTCGTCAAAATTGGGGCCTATGCGGTTACCCATGTTCACTGGAGGCGCGATACCCAGAGACGCGATACCCAGGGGCGCGATTCCACGAGACACAGTATTCCAAGGTGCCTGTGATGCGTCCATCTCTCCCGGTAACGGGCCATCTATGGACATCACACCTATTGAGGATATGGGGCTGGACGTTAATTGATCATCGATCCACGTAGTAGAAATCTCATGACAGGTCTCTTGGGCCGTCGGTGTTACGGCTACATCATTCTTCTTCCTTTGAGGTGGACTCCTGATCTTTAGCGGTTTGCCCATTTCATGCTCCTTAATCATATTCCTGCAGACCTTGATCTTTGCATACCGCCCTGGATCCTCAGCCATTCGAGATTTTGATTTGGTATATGCCGAGATGGATTCACCAGCGGAAGTAGTAGCATACACATTGGCGCCTTTTCTCAGGAGAAACTCGCAGGCTGAGATGTTACCGTGCCCTGCGGCAATGTGTAGAGCTGTCTCGCCCTTGGAATTACGGTCATCAACACTAGCTCCGCGCTGATGGAAATTTTTGAGGGAGGCAGTAACACAGTCGTAGTTCTCGCCGGAGAAATGCTCAAATGCATCCGTAATATTGGAACCGAAGGAAGTGTTCGTGGGTATAGCATTTATTTCGTGCATACCAGTGCTCATCCCAGTTGACTGCCGGCCAGCAAGACGTTGTGAGGACGTCCGATGATTGGACCATCTGGACCTAATGGAGCCGCTTAAAGATAGGGCGCTGGAAATGGAGGATCGTGAGATAGACAAACGATTCTTGATAAACTCATACAATCGATCCTGGATGATCTTTAATGGCCAGTGTTTGTGTTTCGACATGGCACCTTCAAGGTCTCCTGGAGCGGATACCTTTCTCACGTGCTGTTTCCTAAAAGTGGCGGGACTGTCAGACTTAACATTGGATATAATGCCTGAGCTATTTGGCACCGTAGGAATGTTTTGGTCAAAGTGATTGGTCCAATCACCCGACGAATTAAAACGTATCGCTGAGTCCGTAGAGGAGGCGGTTTCCAATTGATGAAATGAGGATACGCTTGGAGTCAAGGTGGTACAAGACAAATCAGAGTTAGGAAGGGTGAGATTTGAGGAGTCCACGGGATACTGAGAGTAAGTCTCTTGCTGGGGAACCAGTGCTACGGGAAATGGTTCACTCGGCAATGAAGCTTCCGCTGGAGCCTCCCTAGATAGATCAACGTTCATAGCTTCTATCATTTGAGCTTTCCGAACTTCCTTTTTCTTTGGGTCGTGCAGTCGCCATTTGTCTGGTGGGACTCCTGTAAGCTTTATAAACTGGGTGCGACAGCTCGTTTTACTGCAAGATAGTCAGTATGAGATATTTCCCTAGTCATGAATAGCATATTTTAGCACTCTTACCAGGGGTGGAAGTCGCCATCTTTTAATGCAGCTGGAATGTCGACTAGAGGTATATCGGAATCGAGTACTAGTCTAACTAGCTGCCTGGACTTTTGAGGTTTCCAATCCGTAGGTGGCCTTCCAGGTCCAGGGCCATAACCATTTACTAGTTTGATATCTCGATTTGGGCTCTTACCACGGCTCTTGTTCCTCCTGTGACCAGTTCGTAATAATTGGCCCGGGTCAGGTGATGAATTGGATTGGGCTCCGAGGTCAAACGCATGAGATGCTTGGTTTCGAAAAAGGCCTGGAGAAGTCGAATAGAAAGCTCGTTGATCACGTAAAGCTTTAGGGGTCAGGGACGGCTTGCTGAAGGCATTCATGTTCCAAGTATACAGATTGGAGGCTTTTTACGTGATAGTGAGGACACGGTGTTCAGAATAGCTAACGGGCACGGACGACCGACAAAGGTGGTAGATGAAACACAGCGACTCATAGCGAATATATAAACTATAAACGACGTGGTTTAGTAGGTAAGAGAGGCGGCGAGTGGTGAGGCAAGGCAAACGGTAGACACCGGCAGGCATCCGTCGGCTATGCCTGATTCGGCTGTAATACTTGTCTCGGTTCAGTGACGATTGCTTACTGGGTCATGGCAAAACTTACCGCTCCCCATCTCTGCTCTTGGTAGCTCGACTAGTATCTATCGTAATCATCTGACTGGAGGACCCGCAAGATGCGTGATCCTGCCTGGTATTTAAGCTCTTACTGATAAGTCCATTATTGTGACTCATTCGCAGTCGTCTACCTGCACTCGTAATTGCGACGGGTAGGTTCATACCAATCTGGGAGGATCAGCCAGTCAACTTCGTTATACAACCCAATACTCTTCGCTATACCGTGTTTCTTGTCTGAGCCACTGACTTAATTATTGATTGATCAGCGTTGCCTTTCTCGCAGAATTTCTGTTGTACGTCACGTCAAATGAGCCCTCAGCCACTCACAACCTTTATTTTTTTCGCTTTGGGACGTTCTCCTACAGTCTGTACGAGCTCCGGCGTCCCCCCCCTGTGCGCGCGCAACACACAGCAATTTCGGTAATTACTAGTCCAGTGCACCTGTAACAGCTCCGGTGTCTCCCCCCTATGTGCGCGCGCAACACACAACAATTTCGGTAATCACTAGTCAAGTGCACCATCCAGCGTAGATACTATGCGCTTGCCAAAAGAGCTGTGCACCTGTAAGGTAAAGCCTTTAATTTTTAAGCTTAATTACAAGAGTTAAACTTGAAATTCTCTAGTACGTACGAAGCGAAATTGCTGTGTGTGTTGCGCGCGCACAGGGGGGGAGACACCGGAGCTGTTACAGGCTGAACTGTCTGTGCACTTGCCAAAAGAGCTGTGCGCTTACAAGAAAGGCAAAGCCTTTAATTTTTAAGCTTAATTATAAAAGTTAAACTTGCACGAGCCCTGAGTTTTGCACGATTTGAACACCAAAATTCGCCAAAATGCCGATTTGGTGGCAAATAACTAGTAAAACCAATCAGAAATCATTGTATCGTTAGTAAGGAGTCTTGAAGCAATAAATATACATTCATAAGTCTATCTAAAGTCTATTTCTGGTGTTTTAGGACTCGCTTGGCTGGTGAATTTGGCCCCAATCGCCATCAATCAGCTCGGCCTCCTGGTCTTCATGGAGGTCATCTAGTAGATCCGGTAGATCCGACGTCTTCTTGGCTGCATCCTGAAGTTGCTTGACCTCGAGCTGCGGCCCATGCAGAAGAAGACTCTTCTGCCTGCTTCCGGAGCGTCTCGGCCGTTAATTGATGCAACTGCCATTGATTAGCCGCTTCAATAGCCGCTAATTGGGTCTTATAGTAGTGTTCTTCTTGCGAGCAATCTTGGCGGTAGCGTCCGAGGCCTTCACCTTCTTCGCCTTCTTCGCCTTCTTCGCCTTCTTCGCCTTCTTCGCCACCTTCGTCGCGCCCCAGCCTCTCTATTATGAAGCGTAAACAGCTTCTTCGCATCAGCGGTAATCCTCCAAGCTTCCTTCCTAGCTTCAGGCCGTTAAACCGTGTACAAGGGGGTAACATCAATGCCTCAGACCCCCCCTGCTAGTAGGTCAAGAAATAAGCGAGTCCAAAGTGACATAGCGGGACGAGGTTATTTTGTTTACCATACTAGCAGGGGGGGCGCGTCTGACCCATTTACGTTACCCCCTTGTACCACCTTACAGACTGTAAGCGAGTAAGACTGGCGACAGGTCGCCAACAAAAGTTTTTGCACTTTCCTAATTAGGAAGTTTGGCTTACCGCCCGGTAGAATATTATGTATTTTATCACTAAAGGCTTAAAACTCGCATTTAAAGCTTCAAATAAGAGGCAATATAGAGGCGATTAATTGATTAATTAATAAGCTAGTTGGTTTGAGGTTGCGAGGTCTGCACGACCGTAGGTTCCTGGCTCCGCCACTGACTCTATAAGGTCCTCTAAGTTAAGCAGTGACATCTCGTCGATGTCAGGTGATGGAGTCACCTCGCTTATATATTGTTCCGCATAGCGTGCCCAGTCACTCGCCTACCTTTTGTAGGTTTGTCTGGTAGCTGGGTACGCGGAGCTTGTCACCCTACAGTCGCTGCCTTCCTCCTACTTTCTTAGCAATTGTTTATATAGATATTTAGTGTTTTAAATGCGAGTTTTAAGCCTTTAGTGATGAAATATATAGTATTCTACTGGGCGGTAAGCCAAACTTCCCAATTAGGAAGGTGTAAAAACTTTAGGGCTCATTCAGTTGCAAAACTTTAAATCAGATCTAAACTGAAAGTCCGGCAGAAAAGGACGCGTTCCTTCCTAATTTAGTACGCATTTATGGCTTTGTAAAAGCACGGGCGTGTGTAATCTAGAGGCTTTAGAATTTAAATGAGGAGCTCGAGGCTCCTTTTCAAACTAACGCTTTAGATCGGAACCGAATGACCCCTTAGTTAGCGATTTTCGTACATCATAAACATTCTCCAAATAACCTCGTTAGAGAATACAATGATAGACTCCTAGTATAATAGATAAGAAATACGTTATCCGTGCAGCATACACACGTTTGTTCCTGAGTTAATCAGGGATTCAGTTGTTACACTACAATCCACTCGATGGTTACTGAGAGTTTAACTTCCAGAATACTTGAGCTTGATTAGAACCAATACTATTTAACATTACCGACATGAAATAAAACTTGGGGGTCCGGAGCCAAGTATCCCATGTAGCGCCCAGAGTTCCAAGTATGTGGAGTATAACCTTTGGGGTCAATTTCCATGGAGGTATAGATGGCACCCGTGGAAACTCCATCGCTTCCATAAGAAGGCTCAAGGATGAGGTAGGTACTTTATTTTATCATCATCGTTAATTTTCTACAAGGGTGTATATATCTCCGAGAACTAACTTTATGTGTGATAGAGTAAGAGTTTAGGCTTTATTAACCTTGAGGTAATAAAAGTCTCCTCTATATATAAACAAATAAAATCCTGTAGCAGTGAAGATGATCAAATGATTAATTACACATGAAGACCATAAGTACTGATTGCATGCCTTATTTATTACGGTGTGCGCAAGCGTGGTTACATTCCTACATTAATCTCTTAGATTCTAAAATTTAAAGATTATACGCTTAGACCCAGGAATAGGTGCTACTGTTTAGTAATCTAAAGTTGGCCCGGGGAAGGGGTTCTTGGATCGTAGCGCGACCGTTTAAGGCTGAAGCAACAGAAACGAAGTAGGAGCCAAGCAACGAACACAGCTAACCGGCAACAGGGATAACAATATATAAACCGGTCACTTTATCTGTACCAATTACCCATCCCTGTTCCATAAACAGCCCGAAACAGAAAAATTGGCTTTTCAAAAAAAACCTCCAACCCCAGCGCTAACAAATCATCGCCAAGCAAGCTCAGCCTCACATAGGTGATGGGTTATAAAGGTGTCCCTGGTTATGAAGGTTTTGCAGGTTTTGCAAACAAATTTTGTCTATGCGCTTGTTTTGATGTTCAAACCCTTCATAGTTAGGGACACCTTCATAAACCCCATCACCTACGTTAGAAGCGTGATTCAAAAATTGTTTTCAGCGCTCGCAAAAACGATTACAAGAACCGCATTGCTCGCACACGCTTTTTACTTACTCCTCAGCACACAGCAAACCCTCTCTCTCCAGCTCCCCCAAATCACCACCAGCGTCGATGATGGCCCGTGTAGCCGCCTGACTCAGCCTCCGCCTCTTTTCCGCGGCTTCCTTTTCGCGCCGCGCCTTCGTCTTCGAGGACCCACTGGGCGCGACGCCGGTCAGGATCTTGCGGCTGTCGTCCGGCGTGAAGTTTACGAAGCCAACGGAAGCCGGACGAGGGCCGGAGCTCGACGAATTACTTGACTTGCGGCGGTGGTGATTGTGGTGTGTGGAGCGGGGTTTTGAACCTTCGCGTCGTGTCACTCTGTGGGGTGGAGGCGTCGTGGACGGGGAACGGGACGGTGGGGTCGTGGCTTGCTGATTGGTCTGATGCGTTGGCGGCATCATATTCGCATACGCATACATGTTTCCCGACGAGGCTGAAAATGTTGAAGCGGCGGTGGGGTCGGTAAATCTGCTCATCTCCGAGTCGCATGATATGCCAAGGCCAGCCGCGGGGGTAATGAAGTCCAGACTCTGTGGTCGAGCGTTGTGGTAGGCTGATGGGGAAGGCTGAGGCGCGCTAGCAGCCTGCCACCAATGCTGTGGCTTTTGAGTGTTGGTCAAGTCCGGCGAGGCTGGGAAAGTAAAGTCGAGATTATCGGTTGCGTCGGGACCCCATGATGCCATCGAGAGCCTCTGCGTCGGAGGTGGTGTCTGCAAGGCTGAGAGAGCCTCATTGTTGACTTGGTGTGTGATGTATGCTGTGGTAATGGAATCTGTTGTGGAATGGAAGGAGTTACGTTCGCTATGATTTTGATTGAGTACTGGAGATGAGAGAGGCGTCAATTGGTATTGCGAATTACTCGTGAAGTCGTGCTTAGACTCTTCGATTTCGTTGCTGGTACTTGAAGAGATGGTAAAGCTCTGTCCATTCGAAAAGAAATCATGCGAGTTTTCTTGCCGCAGAATACTCGTGGAATGCGGTGGTAATGTCGGGATTAAATTTCTTGGTAATCTCGAATTGAAAGAGTTGTCTGGTGCGGCTTCTGTCTGGTTGGCCCAGACGTCACGGTACTCGGCTCGGTATTGTGAAGGTCGCATCATTTTGGGCGAGAGACTCGATTTTCGAGCAGATTTCCGAACACCGGTTGGAATCTTGTGCGCTATTGATTGTGTGCAGTTCTGATCATATCTCGTCTTTCTCTTTGGTACTGAAAAAGTGGGTGTAGTAGGAGTCGAGGAAGAGACTTGAGAAGAAGATTGGGGTCCAAAAATGAAAAGCTCGTCGAGGCTGACCTGTCCAGGGTCTGAAGCTGAAGCCGTCCCTCGGGACTTTGGGTAAATGGAGGTGTGACTTCCTTGCAGAGCGGGCAAGGCAGGGTTTTGTTCGAGTTGCCGCAAGGCTTGATGCCAAGCTTCTGATGTTGTTACATCCCAATTGGGCATAGGCGCTGTTTCGACTGGATCGCTCCTGTTCGATCGCGGGACTTCAAAGAAATTCGCAAAGTCATCCGAAATGCTTGGTCCAGGTATAGTTTCGCTGAAGTGGAGTAGGTCTGTCTCAACGTACTGGTCAGGGAGATCGTCGTACGCTTCAAACAAATTCATCTCTTTGTTGGTTGGCCGCATCGAGACATCGACTTGTTGTTGGAGTAAGGAAGCCATGAGAAGAGGAGTATCTCTTTCACGTGTGAGTGTGGCGTATGTATTGACCAGATATCTGGGTTATGCAGGGAGAAAGTGGTACCGGTAAGGAGGCGTGGATGAGGGAGTTTGGTAAGATGTACCTTGCAGAGAAGGTGCAGACCAGTGCAGAATGCAAATAGGGCGATGCACAATGATGTAGAAAGCAAACAGAAAACAAACTTGATCCAGATATATACTTTAGGGGTGTGACCTCGTTCGAGTTCCATCCAGCCTCCAGGTTCTTCGAAGCATTTCTAAGACGCGAGGAATGTTGGCTTAAATGGCCTGTTTTCTAGTGATTGCATAGTTTGAAAACTCTACAAATGGTGCCAACGAGTCAAAATGTTGAGTAATTACTAAGAAATGTTTTAAATGTTCATTGCGACGTGTGGCGGCGGATGGCGGGTAAACATTCCGCAAACAGTGCCAAAATTACTGGACCTAGCCTTCTCTGAATTCTTCACATCTCTTCATAAATTCCTTCAGGAAGGTTGTGCCAATGCATTGAATACCTGATATAAGTGCCGTCACGCGATTTACAGGCTTTGTTGATGGTTTGAATTAGTGTGGAGAATTAGCTTGTAGAATTAGCGTCTAGATAAACCATTGAGGAATATACTGAAGGTCTACGCAATGCGGTATTCAATGTACACTCTTGCCTTGCTCTCTAGGAGAACTAGAGGAGATTTCTCCTGCCAACCCCCAATTCTTAAGAGCTTGAAGAAGTCGTAATGAGAAACGTTAAAGGATTCGTCCTAAGACATGTTTGAGCGGGGAAAATTCGGCTGGCTACCAGCCATGTCTTTCTCCCAGAACGTCGGAAATGTAGGGGGTATGCAATCCGCAAACAGTGTGAAGTACGAGGAATGAAAACTGCAGAGAAGCACAAAGGAAAACGATAGCTGGAGGCAGTAACAAAAATCACCCCTAACCACATGAAAAGCTCAAAGAGAGATTGAGAAGGTGAAACCCCTAGTATATTGAACCTCTCGCGATAGTGAAGCACCTGGTCAGCGAGGTCTGATACAGGTCTCACCTCGTTGCCACTGATAAATGGAGGTTTTCTGTCTCCCCTCCACTTTTTCGAGGACCTGAAATGAAGTACTACTGAAGGCATTTGATTTTTACGCACGGCGCGCACTGTTCGATTGAAGCCACCGTGGCTGTTAACTATCGTGGGGCACAGCGGCTCAGCGCAATGACAAAAAAGTATAACGTATTCCACAAGCGAATTACCGACACAAGCGAGTTACCGAAACCAATTCCTCACCAAAATCTATAAATTTTACAATAGAATATCTCAACAGCGACTGAATAAAAAATTTTAAAAATTTAATAGATTAAAAATATTAGTTAGAAAAAGTAATTGTTAAATTTTTATAGGAAAAATCCTTATAGTTATTAAGATATTAAGTTTTAGTCCTTAAATTTAAATAAATTATTATATCTTAATAACTAGTAGTTTTATTAACTTTAAATTCTAATATAGGCTTTAGAGTATATATAAAAGCCCAATTTTAAAATTTTAGAATTTTTTATCCAGCCGTTGTTAAGATATTTTATCGTGAATTTTATAGATTTTGGTGAGGAATTGGTTTCGGTAACTCGCTCTCTCTACCGGAGAAAAAGATGGCCGATTTTGACGCACGGTCCACAAACACTAGAACACTCCTTAACGTAGCTGACCAGGAAGCGAGCCACCCCAGGAAGCGAGCCACACAAGAATATTCCTACCATTTTTTATTTCATAGCAAATTACACCAAAATCAAAAAGCCTCAGCATATTACA